>Ga0187771_10000123_pt1 | contig 39304 bp, 35 predicted proteins | sample 0116_SJ02_MP15_1_FD_133139 | JGI IMG/M metagenome (GOLD analysis project Ga0187771, IMG submission 133139) | Tropical peat soil microbial communities from peatlands in Department of Meta, Colombia - 0116_SJ02_MP15_10_MG | ecosystem: Environmental > Terrestrial > Soil > Wetlands > Peat | place...
AGCGGAGACCGAGTGGGTCTCTTCGCCTTTGCCGACAGGGTGACGGCGACCCTGCCGCCGCGTTCCGGACGGCTGCAGATGCGCCGCTTCCTGGATGCGGTCAGGCCGCTTCGGGCGGGTGAGGTGGAGGCCGACTACGACGAGGCCTTGACCGAGCTCAGCCGCTGGCAGCGCCGGCGCGCTCTGCTCGCGATCTTCACTGACGTGCTCGACCCCGATCAGGGCGCCGCCCTGGTCCGCCAGTGCACCCGGCTCAGCCGCCGCCACCTTCCCCTGGTGGTGACGGTCCGGGACCCGGCCCTCGAGGACGCCGCCCGGGCCCGCCCCCTCGAGGTCCGGGCCACCTACGCCCGTGCGGTGGCCGGCAGCCTGGTGGCCGACCGGGAGCAGACCCTCGAGCTGCTCCGGCGGGGTGGTGTCGAGATCCTCGACGCCGACGCCCGGACGCTCTCCCCCCGGCTGGTCAACCGCTACCTGGAGCTGAAGCGCCGCTCCCGGCTGTGACCGCTACGGGGCGGGAGGAGGCTGCGGCGGATAGGGAGGCTGGCCCGGACCCGGCGGTGGCCCCTGCGGCTGCCCCCCCGGGGGGAACGCGTAGGGGGGCGGGGGGTACGGGTAGGGCTGCTGACCGCCTGGACCGGAGGGCTGCGGGTAGCCGTAGGGCTGTTGCCCGGCGGGTCCGGAGGGCTGGGTCGGGTAGCCATAGGGGGGCATCGGATAGCCGGGGGTGGGCCCGTACCCGCCGGCCGGGGCCGGATAGGGCATCCCGGTCTGCCCGGGGACGGCGTGGAACGCCCGCCGCGCGCTGCCCGAGAACCCGATCGCCCAGATGATCAGCACGTTGACGACCAGGATCACGATCCCGGTGATCAGGGTCGACGTGGGGCGGTTCTGCGCCAGAGCGCCAGCGGTGTCGGAGATGCCCACCAGCACCCCCAGCGACGCCAGCACGATCCCGGTGACCCGCGGCCCGCCGGTCAGCCGTCCCATCGCCGCTCCCGACCAGATGCCGAGGATCGACAGGAGCAGCAGCACGATCCCGGCGCCCAGCATGATGCCCCCGAGCGCGCTGAGGGTGAGGTTGGCGTTGGCGAGCCCGGGGATCTGGTTCAGGTTGATGTTGCTGGCCCCCGCTAGCACCACGGCTCCGCCGATGCAAGCCAGAACGCCGAGGAGCAGCCAGAGGGCGCTCTCGAGGATCAGCAGAACCCGGCCGAGGGTGACGCTTCCCGGGACGGGTGGTCGGTACATCGCGCAGTCCTCGTGCTGTCCCTCTCACCGGCCGGCGCCGGGCCTCGGACGCCCCGAACTATAGGCGCGGCCGATTGGAGATGGAAGCGCTGCCGGAGCGCTGTCCTGCCGGCTGCCCCCGGCGCGCTGGACTATGCCGCACCGGACCGGGAGGCTGGCTGCGGCACGGCCGCTTCCGCGGCTGCGGGGACACTCGCGAAGGCGCCGGCCTGATCCCAGGGGCGATCGGGGAGCACGGGAGCCGGTTGGGCGTCCAGCCCCTCCGTGGTTGCCGTCGCCGTGGTCTCCGGCTCGGCCGTGGCTGCCGCACCGGCCGTCGCGGCCGCCTGGGTGGTCGCGCCGGCGCTCCCCATCAGGAGCCGGCGCAGTGGCTCCCACCAGTGGAGGGCGAGGACGACGACGCAGAGGAGCGGGCCGAAGATCCAGGCCCCGGCGCTGACCGAGACCCAGCCGACGATGTAGAGACCGAGGCCGGCCTCCACCAGGGTCAGGACGCCGCGGTAGCTTCCCGGGTTCGACGCGGCGGCTCGATCCAGACCCACCGCGGCCACCGCGATCAACAGCTGGAAGACCGCGGCGCCGAGGATCGCGCTGCCGCTCAGCGTCTGATGGCCGAAGAGGCCGGAGTAGGTCACCGAGCTGCCGCCCCCGGCGGCCATCCCGAAGATGACCCCGCCGGCGGCGATGATGAGCAGGATGCCCGCCTGCAGGTAGACCAGCGACCGGGCGACCAGCAGCCGGCCAGGGGGGAGTTTGCGGCCGAAGCCCATGGCCGGAGCTTAGGCCGGCGCCTCTCGCTGCGATCGCGTCGTGTCCACTTCGTAGCCGGACCGAGAGGGTCAGCGCGGCGCCGGATCAGCTCGCCGGTGCGCTCCCCACCGCGTCCGGGATCGCCTCCAGCGCCGCGATCACCTCGCGGGTGAGCTGGGTCGGGGTGGAGGCGCCGGAGGTCACTCCGACCCGGCGCATGCCGCGGAACCATTCGGGACGCAGGTCGGCGGCCGTGTCGACCAGGTGGGCCGGCTTGTGGCCCATCTCCTCGACCACCTGCACCAGCCGCTTGCTGTTGCTGCTGCGCTGGCTCCCCACCACCACCACGCAGTCGACGTCGTCGGCGGCGAGCACGGCGGCCTCCTGGCGCTCCTGGGTGGCCCGGCAGATCTCGTTGTGCACCTCGGTCTGCGGGAAGCGCTGGACCAGCCGGTCGATGATCGCCTGGGTGTCCCACATCGAGAGGGTGGTCTGGCAGGTCACCGCGAGACGCGTGCCCGGGGCGTAGTGGAGGGCGTCGACCTCCTCGATTGATTCAATGAGCGTCGTGCGGTCGGGAGCGACCCCCAGGACTCCCGCCGGTTCCGGGTGACCTCGCTTGCCGATGTAGACGATCTGGTAGCCGCGGCCCGCCAGCTCCCGGACCAGGTCGTGGGTGCGGGTCACATCGCTGCAGGTGGCGTCGACGATCTCCAGCCCGCGGTCGCGGGCGGCCTGGACCACCTGGGGAGAGATGCCGTGGGCGGTGAAGACGACGGTGCCGTCCCGGACCTGCTCCAGCCCCTTCATCCGGTCGGTCTCGGCGACCAGGTGGACTCCCGCCTCCTCCAGCTCCTGGGTCACGTGCTCGTTGTGGACCAGGTAGCCGAGCATGGTCACCGGCCGGTCCCGGCGCTCGGCGCCGACCTGCTTGGCCAGCCGGATCGCCTCGACGACGCCGTGGCAGTAGCCGCGGGGCCGGATCCTAACCACCTCCATGCGGCCCAGTCTAGATAGCCTCGCGCGACTGGCGATGCGCTCGGTGAGGGTGGAGGCCAGGCGCCGCGGAATGAATCCCGACCTGCGCTGGGCCGGCTTCCTTTGAGCGGATCAATTCGGGGCGGGGTCGTTGGTGCTCACTGGGGGGTGGCAAGCGGAGCCGGCGCCAGGGACCGCGCGGCCCGTCGCTCCCGGCCGCCGAGCAGCAGCCACGAGTAGAAGGCGGCCCCCACGGTGAGGCCGATCCCGATCTTGGCTCCGCCGGGCAACCCGCTGGGGGAGACGAAGGCCTCCAGGCAGCCCGCCACCACCAGGAGGACCACGGTGGCGAGGAAGAGCCCCAGGATGTCGCGTCCCGCCTGGGCCAGCGAGTCGCCTCGGCTGCGAAGCCCCGGTCGGAGCAGCGCGTCGCCGAGCCGGAGCCCGGCAGCCCCTGCGATCACGATGATGCTCAACTCCAGGACGCCGTGGGCGGCGATCAGCGACCAGAAGGCGTAGTCGTAGCCACCGGAGTGCACCGCGGCGCCCAGGGTCCCGAGGCTCCAGCCGTTGATGAAGAGCAGGAGAGCGGTGGGCAGTCCCAGGCAGAGCCCGAGGATGAAGCAGATCGCGGCCACCTCGATGTTGTGGACGAAGATGCTGGGCGCGGCCAGCAGCGGCTGGGGGATCGAGACCTGGGGGGCCCCCCTGGCCATCTCGTCGAAGAGGGAGTCGGGGACCAGCAGGCCTCTCAGGTCGGGGCGGAGCGCGTAAGCCAGCCAGCCTGCGAAGGTCCCGGCGAGCAGGCAGCCCAGCGAGGCCAGGAAGTACCCGGCGTTGGCGCGGAAGAGCCGGGGAGCTCCGGAAGCGAAGAAGGGGAGCACGGCGGTGAGGCGGGGCGCAGGGCCCCGGTGCAGCACCACGTGGGCCCGCCCGTACAGGGAGTTGAGGTACTCGGTGACGGGATGCTCGGGAAAGTCGCGGCGGGCGATCGACAGGTCGCTGGCGGTCCGCCGGTAGAGCGCTGCGTAGCGCTGGAGATCCTCGGCTCGCATGCCGCCCATCCGGCCACGGCGGAGCTGCTCGGTTCTCGCCTCGAGCTCCGACCAGCGAGCCTGCCGCGACGCGATGAAGGCGTCGAGCCCGCCGCTCATCGGCCGAAGCGGACCGAGAGCTGCAGGTACAGCCGCTCCAGGAGGAGCTCGGGTGGCCACATCCGCTCCTGGGCGCCGGGGGGCAGGGCCAGGCGCTCGAGGAGGGGCGCCGCCAGCCTGCCGGCCAGTTCCGCCCGCTGGGCGGGATGGAGCCCGGGCCGGCTGAGGAACGTGCGGATGGCGCGGAACTCACGGTCCCCGAGCCCGCCGAGCCCGTCGATGGGCGGCCCCGGGTCGTAGCTCCGCAGCAAGACCGGCGCAGGAGCGGTGGCCGCGGCCAGGGTGACCGGGGTCCGCTCCCGCACCACCACCGTCCCCGCCAGGAGGTCGCCGAGCCGTCGTGACTGCGGGTGGAAGAACATCAGGATGGGGCCGATCCCGAAGAGGTCGACCACGTAAGCGAGGCTGCGCAGGAAGGCCTCGCCGATCCCGATGGTGCCTCCGTCCAGCCGGATGGCCCGGATTCCCAGGGCGGCCTTGCCCGGCGTCCGGCCGCCGCTGACCGCCTGAGACAGGGTGAAGTAGGCGATCACCAGGACCACGGACAGTGCGCTCAGGAGCAGGGCGAGCAGGCTGAGGTTCTCAGCCGCCCCGGCGCCGGAGCCGGCGGCTCCCGCGGCGATGGCTTCCCCGAGCAGCAGCAGCAGCACCACCAGGATGGCGGCCACCAGGGCATCGAGAGCCGCCGCCGTGATCCTGGTGGCCAGGCCGGCGACGCGGAACGACAGCCCGACGTTGTCGGCTGTGGTGACCTGCTGCACGTCATAGCCGGCGCTCACTGAGGCCGGATGTTGCCACCTCCGGCCCGAGCGGGAGCGTCGGCGATCGGATCGTCGCGGGGGGTCGCCGAACCGCCTCCCGGGGTCCCCGGATCGTCGCGGGGGGTCGCCGAACCGCCTCCCGGGGTCCCCGGATCGTCGCGGGCGGTCGCCGGACCGCCCCCCGGGGTCCCCGGATCGTCACCCGGGGCCGTCGAGCCGCCCGCGGCCCTCCTCGCCGTCGCGGCCGGCTCCGCCGGGCGGCGCTGGCCGGCGGAGATGGGGACCTGGGAGCTGCTGTCGGTGGGGGTGGCCACCAGACCGATGGCGTCGTAGCCCGCCCCCAGCCGCGCCTTGTTCCACACCGCGCCGATGAGGATGAACTGGGCGATGAACGAGAGCCAGGCCACCAGCAGGAAGAACAGGGCGAACTCCTGACCGTAGGAGTTGAACCCGTGCACCAGCTTGGCGTAGAGGGGGAAGAGCAGGGTGATCGCCTCGGTGAGGATCCCCGCGATCAGCGCTCCCGGCCAGACCTGGCTGACGTGGAAGGTCCGGTCCGGTACCAGGCGGTAGATGAGCAGCATCAGCGCGACCATGTCGATCAGGGCCAGAAGCGGACCGAGGCCGGCCATGAAGGGGACCACGTTCATCAGCGTGTTCAGGCCGACATCGACCACAAGTCCGACGCCGAGGACCACGATCATCAGCACTCCCATGGCCCGCTGGCGGAGGAAGTTGCGCTGCTTGATCCCGAAGATCTGGGCCATTGCGAACTCGAGGGAGGCGAACAGGTTGCTGCCGGCGAAGAGCAGGCCGGCGATGCTCAGGATCCCGAAGACGCCGGCGGCGCCGTTGAGGTGGCTGAGCGCGTCCCTGACGCTGGCCTGCGCCGAGACGGGGAAGGCGGTGACGATGGTGCTCTCGGCCTTGGATTCGATGGCGTGGCTGCCCAGGGCCAGGCCGATGATGGCCAGGACTCCCAGCATGATGGGGAACATCGAGACGAAGGCGTTGAGGGCCACCGCCGCCGAGTAGCTGCCCGCGTGGGTCGAGCCGTAGGTCTGGATCACGCGGACGACCAACGATCGCTTGATTCGCTCCATCTTCCGTCCCATCTGTCTCTCAGGCCCGCGTAACTTGGCGCGGGCGTCGCGCGCGCCACCGGCCCGATCGGCTGCGCGACCTCACAACCTCTATCGATCTCATGGTGCGGAGGCGGTACGCCGCGGCACAAGCCGAGGTTGTCCTCGGCCGCGAGTGCGCACCGGGTTCGTCCCAGCCCCCGGGCGTGGGACCACCGCGGCGCCGGGAGGGCGATCCCGGTGCCTCCTGCTGATGAGCGCCGCTAGGGCCCGGCGACCAGCAGCCGGCCGTCGACCCAGCCGGTCCAGCCGTTGGAGCAGACCACCCGGGCCCACGCGCCCCGCATCTCGGTGACCTGGACCGGGAGGTGTCCGCCCAGGGTGGCGATCACCGCCCCGTTGGGATCCGGCGCGGCCCACGCCTGCATGCCCTGGGGAGGGACCTTGTGGCCGGGAGTCCAGGCTGCCTGGGCAGGTGCCTGGGCCGGAGTCGTGCCGTAGGGCTGCTGTCCGAATCCCTGTCCCTGGGCCGTGCCGTACTGCTGGGCCGCGAACTGCTGCCCGCCGGCGGCGTATCCCTGGCCCCCGAACTGCTGGCCGGCCGCATAGCCCTGGCCGGCGCCACCGTACGGCTGTCCCGCACCGCCGGCGGGGTAGGGCCCCGCCTGGGCCGGCTGCGCCTGCTGGTACGGGGAGGACGCTGCCGGCTGGTACGCCGGGCTTGCCTGATAGCCGGACCCGGGGCTGGCCCACGGCGAGGCTCCGCCCGCCGGCGTCGCCGAAGAGGCCGCCGCGGTCTCCTCTGCCGGGGCCTCCTCCGCGGCCGGGGTCACCGGCTGCTCGGTGGCAGGGCTCGGCGTCGCTGCCTCCGCGGCCGGGGCGGGAACCTCCGCCTCAGCGGCTGGAGCCGGTGACACGGCCTCGGCCGCGGGCGCCTCCGCCCCGAAGGCTGCCGGGGCCCACGAGGACGCCTCGGTGCTCTCGGCGGCGAACTGCGGCACCGCCTCGACGGGGGCCGCCTCGGCCTCCGCGGCGGCACCCTGGACGGCCGCTGCCTCGGGGGTGGTGCCGGCCAGCCGCAGCACCGCGCGCCTCGTCCGGGCGAGATCGCTGACCGCGCTGAACAGGCTGTGCTTGGTCAGCCCGTCCAGGAATATCCAGGTGGAGACCAGCACCTGGCTGCCCGCCGGAGCGACGGAGACGGTTCCCGGCCGCTGCTCCTCCAGGAAGGGCAGGTCCCCGGCCAGCGAGCTGCCGCTGTCCCCGACCTCCACCGCCTGGCTGAGGACCAGGCGATCCCGGTCGCTCGGGAGGCTGGCGATCACCTCGCTGCCGCCGCTCGTCAGCAGCAGGACGAATTCGGTGCCCGGCTCGGTGCGCTCGCCCGAAAACTGCAGGTCGTCAGTGACGCTGCACCAGCCGATGATGAGCTGTTTGGCGTCGGTGGCCATGACCCGGAGACCTCCCATGTGCCCGTCCCGAAGTCTGACCTCGGTGCCGAGGCTCCCGAATTCTCGCAGGAAGCAGAGGGCCAGGGGATATCAAGGGAAGTAAACGCGGAACCCCTGGGCGCTGGGCTCGAAGCCGAGCGCCCGGTAGAAGGCGTGGGCATCCGTCCTGCGAACGTGGGAGAGCAGCTGGAGGCGGTAGCAGCCAGCCTCCCGCGCCCTCCGAACGGTCTCCTCCATCAGCCTGCGCCCGACCCCCCGGCGGCGGGCGGCCCGGTCGACGACGACGTGCTCCACGATCGCCCACGGCTGGCCGAAGTGGGTGATGTTGGGCCGGACGATGAGCAGGTCAGCGGTGCCCGCGACGGCGCCGTCGAGCAGCGCGGTGAGCAGGACCCGGCCCGGCTGGGTGGCCATCTCGGCGAGCGCAGCTCGAGCCGCCTCCAGGCCGGCCGGGTGGTGGCCGAGGCCGCCGGCGAGCTGCTCGTAGAGCTCGAGAATCGCGGGGAGGTCGTCAGGTAGAGCCGGCCTGACCTCGAGGCTCATCGGCTTGATCCTCGCAGACGGATGAGCGGGGATGCCCAGCCCCCGGCCCTCTCAGCTCCGGCGTCAATAAGCACCCGCTCGTGGTCGAGGGCGGCCGCCGGGCTGCGTCTCGCGGGTCCTCCGGGCCGCTACGTCTTCAGGTGCCGGTCGAAGAAGGCGATGATGCGGCGGCGAGCGTCCTGCGCTGAGGTCTGGTGGTAGCCATAGCCGATCCACCGCTCCAGGAAAGCGGGGGTCCAGGGCATCCGGTCACCGGCTCCCTCGTGGTCGTTGAGGAAGCTGTGGCCGGCGTCGGGGTACTCCTTGACGTCGTGGGCCACCCCGCAGGCGGTCAGCGCCCGCTCCAGCCGGGCAGCCGCGTTGCGCTGGGAGTGATCGCGGCCGCCGTAGCTGGCAACGATCGGGCAGGCGGCGGCCATGGATCGCTCGGCGTGCCGGGGCGGCGGGCCGCCGTAGTTGACGCTGGCCGCGGCAAAGCCGTGGCCGACGGCCAGGGCCATGGCCAGCCCGCCGCCCATGCAGAAGCCGATGACCCCGACACGGCCGGTGCAGCCGTCGGACCGCCCCAGCCAGGCGCGCGAGGCATCGAGGTCGCGGAAGCTCCGCCCCCGGCGCGCCAGCATGTCACCGAGGACCCTGCCGACCCCACGCAGCCGGCTCCCGGCGCGGTACAGGTCCGGGGCGAGCGCGAGGTAGCCCTGACCAGCCAGCCAGTCGGCCTGGTTTCTGGTGTCCTGGGTCATCCCGCCGGCGTCGAACACGACGACCACACCGGGCCACGGGCCCGGCACGGACGGCGTCGCCAGGTACCCGGGCAAGCGTCCCCGCGGCGAGGGGATGGCGACCTCGGTCACGGCGCGCCCAGCGAGCTCATGGCGCGCGCCAGGGTACTGGAGGCGGGGCAGCCCCTGCCGGCTCACCCGCCATTCCCCGGCCACCTCGGTGACCGCCCTGCCCCGGGCGACCACCGCCTGGATGGCCTGATACCGCTGTTCCGCCACGCTCATCTGCCTCATGAGCGCGACTGTGACCAATCAGCCGAAGCCGCTGGGACACATCAGGCGAAGGCGTGGGACGCATCACCCGAGGGCCTTCTGGGACGGGTCAGCCGAACTTGCACACCTGAAGTGGGGCCCCCGGCGCGAATCGAACGCGCGACACGAGGTTTAGGAAACCTCTGCTCTATCCACTGAGCTACGGGGGCCTGCGTTACCGATGGTCGGCGCCAGCTCATTCCCAGAGGGGAGCAGCTCACGCTCAGCGGAGGGGTGCCAACCACGGGCAGGTACGGCCATCGCCGACTGGAAGGGTAGCAAGGCGGTCGAGAGCGGTAGGCCGCGGCGGGGCCCCGCCACCGCGGCCGGCTGGCAGGGGACCAAGGTGCTCCACCGAAGGCCGGACGCGACCAGCGGGCTCCGACTGCTTCCATGCCGGCTGGCCGTACCCTCCTGTGCCGTTGAACGCGACGGAACTCGCCCGGCGATCTTTGGGGAACCTCCGACCCTCCCGCCGCGTTCCCCAAGCGTGAGCGGGCTGTCATCGCGCCGGCGGCCGACCCGGATCCGGGAGCTCCGCAACCGCATGGTGAGACTGACGCCACGGCTGCGGCTGCCGATGATCGCCGCGGCCGCCATGCTCGCTGGCTGCGGGCCCGCCACCGCCTCACAAGGCACGGTCAGCGACTCGGGTCCCAGCATCCCCAGCACCCCGACGCCGACCCCGCCGGCGGCATCCGTAGAGCAGCTCCTCACAGGCCGCTGGTCAGCGCTCCCGACAGCGCCCATCGCGCCGCGGGCGGGAGGCTCGGTCGCCTGGACCGGCAGCGAGCTGCTGGTCTGGGGCGGCGAGCAGGGGACCCTCGACGAAACGCTGTACGGCGACGGTGCGGCGTACTCGCCGGCCACCGGAAGCTGGAGGCTGCTGCCTCCCGCCCCTCTGTCGGCAAGGGTGGATCAGGCCACGGCATGGACCGGCACCGAGATGATCGTCTGGGGCGGCTACGACCGCCAGAGCTCGCAGGGTTCCCAGGCCAGCGCCGACGGCGCCGCCTACGATCCGTCGACCAACAGCTGGCGGCTCCTGCCGCCAGCGCCGCTGTCACCGCGGGCCAACTCCGTCGCCGTCTGGACCGGCGCCGCCATGGTGATCCTCGGCGGCCAGTCGGGCCAGGACGCCGGCAGCAGCGGTGAGACCTTCGGCGACGGCGCGGCGTACGACCCGACCACCGGAACCTGGCAGACGATTCCCGAGCCGGTCGAGCCCGACGGGCACCCGGTTGAGTGGAGCGCGGCCGTCCAGGCGGGTGACGAGTTGATCGGCTGGTCGGAGTGGCAGGAGAACAAGCCGGACTCGTCGGGTCTGCTCCAGCCGAGTGGGGGTGTCGATCTCTTTGCTTACAACGAGCGCGCCGGCGCATGGAGCGCGATACCCAAGGCTCAGAACGCCCTTCCCGACGCCCAGCAGGTGCTGTGGACCGGTGATCAGGCGGTCGTCCGCGGAGAGCCGTACAACTGCGGAGACTGTCCCGGACCCTGGGAGCCCGAGGTCACCGACAGCTACCAGCCGGCGACCAACGTCTGGACCCAGCTCCCCGCGGACCCAATGCCGGACGGCCTGCTCGCCTGGACCGGCGCCGCCCTGCTGTCGTTTGACACGACCGAGAGCGGGGCCATCCCGCCGAGCACAACTGACATCGCCCCCGGCGACGCCAGCGTCTACGACCCGTCCGCCAAGGCCTGGCAGATGCTGCCGGCCGCGAGCTTCGGCTGCGAGACATGGCCGCCTCTCTCACCGCTCTGGACAGGCCGTCAGGTGCTCATCTACTGCACGCCATACGATCCGGATGGCCAGTCGGGCGGCGCCTCCGGCGCCGTCTTCACCGCGGGCGGGCCCTGACTCGCACTCGAGGCCGTGAGCGGCCGATCTCCACGCCGCTCCCCCCGGAGAGATCCCGGCGGTACGCTGCAGATGGAATGCGCCGGACGGCCGCCCTGGGCGGCGCGCTGATCCTTCTCGCTGACGGTCTCTACCTCTGGATGATCTCCCGGCAGGGAGCCACTGACGGCACCCTGCGGGTGCCTGTTGTAGCCGCTTACCTCGGAGCGTGCGGTGTTGCCGCGCTGGTCGCCGCGGCACTCCCCTGGCCCGTGGCGCGGCTCGCGCTCCTGAGCTTCAGCGCCGCTGGGACATTCATTCTCGGTGTGCTGGGGATCTTCTCGGTCGGCCTCATCCTGCTGCTGATGTCGCTGCCCGTGATGGCCGCGGTCGTCCGATCCCCGGTACCGTCGCCAGCACGGCGCGTGATCATGCTCGTAGCTGCCCTGGTTGCCCTCGGCGCGAGCGTTGTTGGCCTCTGGGCGACCGAGTTTCCCGTCAGCTGCCCGCCGACCGGCGCCAGCACCGGCTCAGGGGTCGGCTTCCTGACCGGCGATTACCACTGGACATGTGTCGATGGCCAGCTGACGACGGGGGGCGGGCTGGTTCACCCGAGCAACCTTGACGGAGGCTCCGGGAACCAGCGGGCGGGTGTGAGTCCCAGCCCAGCCGGCTCTCGCACCGGTGCTTGACATCATCCTCGACGCCCGATGCTGTCGAGCGCTGCCCGCGCCATGTCGCGGGCGAGAGGCCTCATTGTTCCCGCTCCTCGAGCTGGTCCGTCAGCTCCCCAGCACCTCTCGCAGCCTGGCCGCGAACTCCTCAGGCCGGCCGTCGAAGCCCCCGTGGCCGCCGGGGAAGACCGTCGCAGGCACGCCCATCAGCCGCGCCAGGCCGAGCCCCCCGCGGTGGGCGATCTGACCGGCGGAGTCACTGCCGACCGCGGGCACGATGTGACAGGAGCACGACCTGAGGGCGGCTGTGTCGACCCGGTACCGCGACAGGTTGCGGATGTAGCGGGAGAAGAAGAATTCCGAGTTGCGCTGCGTCATGGCCCTGGCCTCGGGCTGCTCGGCGGAGGGCTCGCCCTCTGCGACGGGCGGCGGACCGCCCTGGATGCCGATCAGGGCCATGAACTTCTGCATGGCTGCGAAGATCCCTTCTCGCGCGCAGGTGTCGCAGACGTCCTCGTTCGCCGCCCGGACGCGCTCCGGGTCCTCGAGCAGGTCCGGTGAGGGCGGTTCGTGGACGACGACGGTGTCCAGCTGCTCTGAGTGGCGCGTCGCCAGCTCCAGCGCGATCACCGCACCGCCGCTGCTCGCGAAGATTGAGGCCTTCTCCCCCCCGAGGGCCGCCAGCAGCCGGTGCGCGTCGTCGGCGAATATCTCGATCATGCGGCCGTCGTCGCCGGGGTCGAACGGGCTGCTGTGCGAGATACCGCGCGGGTCGTAGGTCACGACCGTGTACGCCTGGGCGAGGTCGTCCTCGATCCGGCGGAAGGTGGTGGCGTCGGCCGGACCGCCCGGCATCATCAGCAGCACCGGGCCCTGGCCGCGCACTTCGTAGTACAGGCTGCCGCCCGGCACCTCGAGCATCGCCGACCTGATCGCGAAAGCGGTACCCATTGGCTTCACCTCCCTGGCTGTTGCCTCTACAGACTGGGCCCATCCCCAAAACTGAGCGGCCGGCCCCGCCGTGAGCGTCGGGGAACGAGAGGAGCGCTGACCGTCCCGGCGATCAGCCTCCGTCCGGGGGCAGCTCGTAGTCGATGGTGTACGAGTGCCCGCCGGCGGAGTCGATGACGATCTGGCCCTCCCCGCGGATGCCGGCGAGCTCCCCGGTGCCGGTCGTCTCCACGATCTTCCAGCTCATCCACGGCTGACCCTGGCTCGAACCCGCGCCGTGGAGCAGGACGAAGCTGCCCCGGCGCCTCTCCACCTCACCGTCGAACCTCTCGATTCCCGCGTAGGCGGCTGGGATGTCCGTGTACACGGTGATGATGTCGGTCTCGCTGGTGCCGGTCAGGTCGCCGTGGAAGGTCTTGGAGATGTGGGCGCGGGCCAGCCTCAAACCATCCCGGTCGTCATGCGGCTCCTGGCTGTCGAAGCGCGTGATGTCGAAGCTTCCGCGAGCGGTGGCCATCAGCCCACGCTAGCAGACCGGTGGCCTGTTCAGACGGTCCCCGCGCTCTCCCCGGTGGCGAGGGGGAGGTAGAAGACCCCGGGCGCCAGGCCGCCGTCGGCAGGGCTGATGGTGGCCAGCAGCGCCTCCATGGCCGCCCGGGCGGCATCCCGCAAGCTGGTGAAGTCCGCCACCCCGAGCCGGTGAGCGATGCGCGGGCAGATCAGGGTCACCGGCAGGTGACTGCTGAAGCGGTCGAAGTCGGCCCGGACCCGCGCATGCAGCGCGACCGACGTCACCCGGTTGAAGATCTCCGACCACCGCCGGGGCGTCGCCACGGCGGGCTCTGCGGTCAGGTCGACGGCGATGATCCTGGAGGGGTTCATCGCCGCCGCCGTGGAAAGGCTGCAGTTGTCGGTCACCCCTCCGTCCACGTAGAAGCGACCGCCCAAGCGCACCGGCGGGTACATGAAGGGGATGGCGCAGGAGGCTCTGAGGGGATCGCGCAGCGGGCCGCGGGAGATGGTCACCGGCTCGCCGCTCACCAGGTCGGTGACCAGGATGGCGAGGGGCAGGCGCAGCTCCTCGAACCGCTGGACCCCGACCGTGCCGGTGGCGAAGTCGACGAGGTCCCCGATGGCCCCGTCGCCGCCTGCCCAGGAGCGGCCGCGAAGCCGGTTGAACGCGATCCGCAGCGGGTTGGAGTGGAAGACCGCCCGGGTGTACGGGCTCGCCCAGACCAGTTCCAGGGTGTCCACTGCCTCCCCGAGGGGGAGTGCCGCGACCACCGCGGCGTTCAGCGCCCCGACGCTCGTGCCCACGCAGGCATCCGGCTGGATGCCGCGCTCGGCGAGGGCTCGGAGGATGCCGATCTGCGCGGCGCCGCGCCCGCCCCCACCGCCGAGCACGAGCACAGTGCCCCCGGTCTGCGGCGACGTGGTCTCCATGCAGATAGATTGCCACGGCCGGCGCAGGCGGCCTGCAATCGTGATTGGGCTCTTGGGCCTCAGCGGGAGGGATCCCCAGACTGGTGCCGGGAAAGGGCGGGCGGCGCCCGCCCGGTCAGGTCTTGGCCCGGCCTCGGGTGGCGAACCAGGCGATCGCGGCCACGATGATGATGGCGACCACCACGTAGACGATGATCTCCTTGGTTCCCGTGAAGTTGATGGCGAGCATTCAGCAATCTCCAGGACGGTCAGCGGGCGCCGCGGCCCAGCGAGCCGGAGCGGAGCAGTCAGCCTAACCCAGCCGGACCCGGCTGTGCATCGAGGCGTTCCGGCGAGCCGTCAGCGCAGCGGCGCCTCAGGGTGGAGGATGCTGATCACTCCGACGAGGTCGGCGCGCCGCGGACCCAGGAGCTGGGCCCTGCCCTTGGAGCCCTCCCAGCATTGGGGGGTCAGCTGGGTCACCCGCCAGCCGTCGGCGGTCAGGTAGCCGCCGTCTACCCGGCGCACTCCGGTGGCCTCGGCCTCGCCCGCTGACGCCTCGAGGGTGATCTCCATGGAGCGGCCGTCGAGGCAGTAGACGACCTCCCCCGAGGTGAGCGGCAGCTCGGCGCGGTGACGCCAGAGGATGGTCTCCGAGCGGACGAAGCGCACCCCCACTTCCAGGCCGGCGCCGGCCGCCCCGCCGAGCAGGGCGCCGATCACCAGCAGCCCGGGCTCCGCCCCGGCTCCTGCCGCGGCCAGGCCGCCGGCGGCCACCGCCCCCATCCACGCCCGCGGGCGGATTCGGGTGGCCCCGCGTCCGTCGAGCAGCGCGATCGCGATGCCGATGCCGACCGAGAGCCCGCCCAGGCCCACGGCGGTGATAGGGCTGGGCGCGCTCCAGCCGAGCCATGAGGCGGCGACCAGGCACAGGACGAATCCCAGCGGTGCCGCCATGGCCAGGTTGATCGCCCGCTTCGCCGCGGCCTGGTTGCGCTCAGCCACCCATCTCTCCGCCAGGGGCAGGGCGACAGCCGTGAGCACCGCGGCGGTGCCGAAGCCGGCCAGGTTGACGGCGGCCAGGGCTGGCAGGAGCTGGAGCAGCTGCTGGACCAGGCCGGGGGTGGCGGCTCCGGCAGCGTCGAACGTCCCCAGCAAGAGCACCGGGATGCTGACCACGGTGAGCAGCGGATGCCTCCTCGTCGTGGCGCGGAGGAGGGTGGCGGCCTCCCTCCACCCGGCGGCCTGGCGAAGCGGGTCGCGGCTCCGGATGAGGGCCGCCAGGGCGGCCACGACCAGGAGCCACAGGGCCGCGCCGGCCGTGACCCCCGGGCGCTCTCCGGAGGTCGCCGCGGCGGCGAGCTGGCCAAAGGGGGTCAGCATCGCGGCGGCCAGGGCGCCGGCCACCGTCAGCTCGACGGCCCACGCCGCGTACCGGCGGACGGATTGGGCGAGGCTCCAGGCGAACCCGGTGACGCACGGGTGCACCCCATCGCCCGTCACCGTCTCCCCTGGCGAAGAGCCGGACAGCACCACCTGGGTGGTCTCCATGATCTGAGCCGGCGGGCACGCTGCCGCCGCCCCTATCGAACCGGACGCGAGGCGAAAGCGCGGTCGCGTTCCCGGCACGGACCCATGACGGACGCCCGCCCGCATGGCCCTCGCGGCCGGCTCGGATCGGAGCCAGGGCGGAGCTGCAGGTCCGCCGGCCAGTCGCCGCGCCCGATCAGCCAGGCCAGGAAGCGGCGGGTGTCCGAGGCACCAGCCAGGCGGGGCAGAGGGCGACGGGCTGGCCGGGAGTCGGCTTCATCGGTCAAGGATGACAGGCCGTCCGGCCGCCTCGGGAGTGGGCGAGCGCCTGCGTAACACTGAGCCGGCAGTCCTTCGGCGAGGTGACCCAGGACCCCAACGAAGCAGAGGCTTAGATGCGAGGGATGCAACAGACCTCGTCCCCTGGTGCGCGATCCGCAGCAAGAGGGACACTTCGGATTGCGTAACTACGCAACTAAATGACCGGGGACGCACGATGAGCACGGGCGTGAGGAATGCGGAGCAGATCTGGGAGGCGGAGGCCTACCAGCTGCACGCCGAGCTGTGCAAGACCCTCACCGACCCCAAGCGCCTGATGATCCTGCAGGATCTTCGGGACGGTGAGCGGAGTGTGGGCGAGCTGGCCGCGGCGGTGGGGATGAGCCTTCCCAACGCCAGCCAGCACCTCGCGGTGATGCGGCATGCCGGCCTGGTGGCGGCCCGCCGTGAGGCCAGCACCGTCTACTACTCGCTGACCGAGCCACGGATCGTCCAGGCATGCGCGATCGTCCATCAGATCGTCCTGGAGCGGATGGAGCGACGCGGTGCTCGGGGATCGATGGTGTTCAAGCCGGGCGACGCGGATGACGGCGGCGTCCTGCCCGCGCTGCCGAGGGCGGCGCCGGAAGCCTGAGATCGAGGCCCGGCGCGGGCCGCACTCGCTTTGGTGCGGACCGGATCGATGTCGGCGCTCAGGCCGGTGGCGCCTCGCCGTCGGTGGCTGCCGTGGCCAGGGTCCAGCCTCCTGCCCGGATCGCGGCGAGCCGCGCCGAGAAGCCGGTCTCGTCCATCAGCGCCCGGACCTCCCGGACAGCTCCTTCCGAGGGATACATGCTGCCCAGGCCGAGCTCGTCGCGCATCTCGTCTCGGTGCGCGATGAAGCTACGCCATCGCGGCCCGTAGGCCTCGGCGAGGTCGGGCAGGAACTCGGGTGGAGTGCCGCCCATGCCCCGCTCGTAGAACTGGTCGGCCCAGTCGGCGAACATCGCCACGTGCCTGATCCCGTACCCGGATTCCACCTGGAGGCCGCGGATGATCTGGTTGATCACCGCCACCGAGTTGCCCCGCGGGCAGCGGCTCTGGCAGGTGTAGCAGTAGAAGCAGAGCCAGACGGAGTCGTCCTCGAGCAGGCTGGGATCGCCTTCCAGTGCCCGCTTGGTGATCTCCCGCGGTGAGTAGTCGGCGAACCGGGCGGCCGGACACCCCGAGGTGCAGATGCCGCACTGCATGCAGGACATGAAGCCCTCGACGTGGCCGTGCATGCGCGGGTCGGAGATGATCCTCTCGACCAGGTCGGGATGGGACGGCTGGGCCTGGAAGGCGTTGTCCGCGATCACGGTGTAGGGGTTCACCGGTGCCGGCTTCGCCTCCGGCGCTCCGGGCGCAGCGCCGTCGATGCTCATGGCCTCTGCCTCCCCGCGACCGAGCCGATCCCCGCGTTGGCGGCGGCGGTCGGCGGCGATGCCGCGCCGCGCGGGCCGGCCTGGAAGAACTCGGGCCAGAAGTAAGCGCGCACATGGCTCCGGCTGCGCCTCGCCGCCGAACGCACCACGTCGCGGCAGAGCAGGCAGGGGGTGACGATCGGGGCGCGGTGCGTGTTGGCGAGCGCGAGCAGCTCCGTCACGGTCCGGGTCGGGGTGCGGTAGAGACCGCCGACCCCACCGCAGCAGCCGCCGTGAAGAGAGGGGCGATCCATGATCGGCTCCGAGCCCGCCAGCTCGGCGGCGGCCGACATCACCCGGAGGGCGTCGTCACGGGCCGAGAGGCAGCCCGCGTAGGGCACGAAGCGCGGGCTGAGGGCCTGCAGCTGGATTCCGCCCCGGCGCGCCCGTTCGACCAGGGCTGCCCACACCGGGGTGGCTGCCGCCCCGCTCCGGGCCAGGGTCCGTTCGCAGGCGGGACAGGCGGTCATCAGCGCTTCATCGAAAGATGGTGGCGTGGTGCGGGGATCGCGGGACGGATGCCCGCAGCATTCGATGGTGGGAGTTTCGGTGAGCTGCACGCCGATCGCCGCCGCCAGGGCCCGGGTCGCCGCGTAGGCATGGCCGTCGGCGCGCAGCGCGCAGCCGGCGAAGAAGCTCGGCTCCCCTCGAGGTGGCGGGGTGGGACGAGGCGCCTGTCCCAGCCGCCCGCGAAGGGAACGGATCCCCAGCGCGGTGGCGCCGGCCGGGTCCCGGGGGAAGAAGCCGCGTGCCGCCAGGGCGAGACCGGTGGTCAGGCCGTCGACCCGGCGATGCCGCTCGATCTGGCCGCTGGCGATCCGGGCGGCGCTCCGCTCCGGGCACCGCGGCCCGCCGTGCCTGCGCTGCAGCGCCCGGACGCCGGCCAGCACGGCGGCCACGTCCACGCCCATCGGGCAGGCGTCGGTGCAGGCTCCGCATTCGCTGCAGCGCCACGCGTCCTCGGAGGCGAGGAGCCCCACCAGGTCGCGGGTGAGCACCATCCGGACCACGCCCCGCGGTCCCGAGGCCAGGTCGATGCCCTGGGGGCACGCGCTCCGGCAGCGACCGCACTGGAAGCAGGGGGCGCAGCTCTCGGCCAGCTCCGCCAGCGCGGTGCCGATGTTCGGGCTGGTCTCGAGCATCATCCGGCTCCGATGAAGGCCGCGCGGCTCGGCTCAGCGGCCGTCGTGTCGAGCCGCTCTCCCGCGACCCGGGCGCAGAAGCCGCGGATCCGGTGACCGATCGTGCCGTGGTCGATCGCGCACAGGCGCCAGATCTCCGTGGGCACGGAGCGCCCCGCCGCGTGCAGCACCTCGGCTGCCAGGGCCACCTGCTCGGCGGCGCTGCCATCCCCGCTTCGGTACTGGCACCGACCCTCCACGCAGCCGGCCAGGAAGATCCCCTCCGCACCGAGACGAACCGCTTCGACGAGATGGAGGGCGCTCAGGCGTCCCAGGCAGGGCAGCTCGATCAGCCTCACGTTCTCGGGGTAGCGATCCCGCCGCCGGCCGCCCAGCGACAGCGCCGCCCCGGCGCACTCGGCGCAGGCGAAGCCGACCACCGGGTGCTCGGCTCCATCTATGAGCGTCTCCAGCCGCATCATCAGGGTCCGGTCGTCGAGGGGATGGGCGATGGCCAGCTCCGGGCAGCTGGCGGCGCATATGCCGCAGCCGCGGCAGGTCTCGGCGTCGACGGTGGCGAGCGGCGCGTCTGCTCGGACGCTGTCGGGCCGCTGCTCCCCGGGCTCTCGCTCGGCCAGGCGAATGGCATCGAACGGGCACGCCGCCACGCAGGCGCCGCAGCCCACGCACCGAGCCGGGTCGATGTCCGGGCTGCGGTCGCCCCGTCGCGGCGCCGGCATCAGGAACTGGTGGATCAGGCCTGCGGCCGCCGAGGCCTCGGTGATGCTCTCCGCGATCGTCTTGGGTCCCGTCGCCGAACCGCAGACGAAGACGCCCTCGGCTCCGGTCTCCACGGTCCGGTTCTTGGCATCGAGGGGCGCCACGAACCCGGCCTCGTCGATGGCCGCGCCCAGGTGCTTGGCCAGCTGCGGCCCGTCCGGCGCCGGGACCAGCCCGGTCGAGAGCACCACGATGTCGGGATGGAGCCGGCACAGCCGGGAGCTGGCGAGGTCTTCCACCTGCACCACCAGCCCGTCTTCTCGGTCCCGCTCGACCGCCGCCGGTGAGCCGCGCAGGAACTCGACACCGGCGCGGCGCGCCGCCAGGTACCAGGCCTCGTCGCGGGCCCCGGTCGTCCGCAGCTCCTGGAAGCAGATGGTGATCCGCATCTCCGGGAACAGCCGGCGGAGCCGGATCGCGTGCTTCAGCGCGATCATGCAGCAGAGCCGGGAGCAGTAGGGGAGGCGTCGCTGGTCGCGCGAGCCGGCGCACTGGATCATCACCAGGTGCCGCGCCGGCATCAGTCCCAGCCATGACTGCTCCTCCCAGCGGTCGAGGCGCTCGGCCAGCTCCGCCTGGGTGAGCACGCCCTTGCCACCGTAGCCGAGATGGGTCACCAGGCTCGCTGGGGCTGGCTCGCAGCCGGTCGCGATCAGCACCGCTCCGGCCTCCAGCACCTCGAGATCGGCGGCAGCGCGCAGGTCGATGGCGCCGATGGGGCAGGCCTCGGCACAGCTGCCGCACAGGGTGCAGCGCGCGAGGTCGATGGCGCGGAGCACCCTGCCGTCATACGGCTCTCTGAGGATCGCCGTGATCTGGCCGTCGGGGCTCGCGGTGGCGCACGCCTGGTCGCAGAGCCCGCAGTCGATGCACTCCGTGCCGATCATCGCGGGCACGGCTCTGACCTCGATCCTCAGATTCGCGGCGTCGCGGCTCACCGAGACGACCTCCGCCTGCCGGCGGACCCGGAGGTTCGGCTGGTCGATCGCCGGGTTGCGATGGAGGCAGCGGCGGACCCCGGGCTGGGTTCCGCCTACCGGCAGGCACGGCCCGCAGTCCCCGGTCGGGAAGACCGATCCGATCCTGGCCGAGCGTCCTCCCAGGAAGGGCCGCCGCTCCAGCAGATCGACCTGGTGCCCCATCCGGGCCAGCTCGGTGGCGGCGTGGGTCCCCGCCAGACCGCCGCCGATGACCACGACGCGGTCGACCCGGGTGCCGGCCTCCGCCCTCCGTTCCGGACGCTCCGGGAATCCGACCGCTGCCCGGGCTATCCGCAGCGCCTTGTCGGTGACCGCATCGCGGGCCCCGCCGTGGACCCAGGAGCAGCCTTCGCGGATGTCGGCCGTCTCGAGCCGCAGGCCGCGCTCGCGCAGGGCCAGGAAGCGCTGTGCCGCGAAGTCCGCCGCGCAGCCGACCAACACCAATCGCCTTTTCCCGCCTCCCTCCTCGAGAAGCTCGAGAAGGCGGGCTCGACCCTCGCGGTCGCACCAGATCCGCCGCCGCTCGACGGCGACGCCGTCGCTGCGGAGACCGCGTTCCAGCAGGTCGAAGTCGATGTTCTCCGCCATGGTGCCGGCGCACTCGCAGATCAGGGCACGGGCGGCCCCGCTGTCGTCCGCCGGCCGCCGGCCCGCGGCCGATCGCGGTTCCCCGCTGCCGAGGCCGGGATTCATGAGCCCACCCGGGCGGTACGGCGCGAGCGCCCCGGCAGCTCGACCCTCGCCACATTCACCGGTCGGGCCTCTACGGCTCCGGTCGGGCAGGCGCGCACGCACGCTCCGCAGCCCACGCAGCGCTCCGCCACGAAGACGACGCTGCGGAAGGCCCGAACCCGTTCCGGCACCTCGATGGTGGTGCTCGGTGGGTGGCGCGCGATGCGGCGCAGCACCGCACCCAGCGCGCCCAGCTCCGTCCCGGCAGGGGCGGAGAACAGTCGCGCCGGATCGAAGCGGCCCTCCTCGACCATCGCACCGGTGGGGCAGGCTGAGACGCAGCGGCCGCAGCTGACGCAGAGCTCGTCGTGGCGGAGGATCTCGCAGCCGAGAACGCCAGGGCGAACACCGGAGGTGTCCGAGTCCAGCATGCTGGCGATCTCCATGCCGCGGGCGCTCAGGGGCATCGTCTACGACCTCGTCTGGTGGGGCGCGCGGGCGAGGCGCGGGAGCTTCGCGATGGTCTCGTCCATGCGGCGGGCGGTGGCCGCGAACCGTGGGAAGTCGGCGGCGCTCATGGTGAACATGGCGACGCGCTCCGGCTCGACCCCCACCGCTCCGAGCAGCCTCCTCACCAAGGCCACCCGGTCCTGGGCATGGAGATTGCCCACCCGGTAGTGGCACTGCCCCTCCAGGCAGCCGGCAACATAGACGCCGTCGGCCCCGGAGGCGAGCGCGCTGACGATGTGCAGCGGCGCCACCCGGCCGGTGCATGGAACCATGACGGTGCGGATCGTGGGGGGAAGCGAGAGCCGTGCGTTGCCGGCCCCGTCCGCAGCGGCGTAGGCACACTCCCGGCACAGGAAGGCGATGATCCTGCGGGACCCTGTCCCGGGGGCAGCGTTGGGGGACGCTCCATCGACCGGCTGCTCGGCGGGGCATGCCTCGCTGTCGATCTGCTTGTGGACAGAAGTGTCCACAACTTGTGGCCGCCCCACCCGCTGGCCGGCACCGTCACTCAGAGCCACCGCCGGGATCGGCGAGTTCATGCCAGCGCCTCCGCCAGCAGCTCCGCGGTGGAGTAGCCGCCCACGCTCATGGCCCCGGAGGGGCACTCGGCGGCGCAGATCCCGCAGCCGCGGCAGCTCGTCGCCTCGACCACCGCGTGCGGCCGCTCACCGTCCACCAGGAAGACCGAGCCCTGCGGGCAGACGCTGACGCAGATGCCGCAGCCGATGCAGATCTCGGGGTCGGAGAAGGCGACCTCCACGGGCGCCACCGCCACCCCCGGCTGGAGCATCGCGATCACCCGGGCGGCCGCGGCCTTGGCCTGGGCGATGGTGTCGGGGATGCTCTTGGGTCCCTGGGCGGTCCCCGCGATGAAGATTCCGGGGCGCTGGGAGTCCACCGGCCGCAGCTTGGGGTGGTACTCGCGGAGGAAGCCCGCCGCCCCCTGCTGGAGTCCGACCACGCGCGCGATCTGACCGGTGCCCTCCGAGGCCTCGATGCCGGCGGAGAGCACCACCAGGTCGAACAGCTCCTCGTGCTTGCGTCCGGAGACCGTGTCCTCCCACCGGATGCGGATCGAGCCGTCCTTCTCCTCGATGTACTCTCCGACCCGGCTGCGCACGTAGCGCACCCCGTTCTCCATCACCCGGCGCAGGTACTCCTCGTGCGCCTTGCCCGGGGTGCGCAGATCCGTGTAGGCGACGGTCACCTCCGCCGCCGGGTACGACTCCCGGATCAGCGACGCGTGCAGCGTCGCGAACAGGCAGCAGATCGCGGAGCAGTGCTGGTTGCCACGCGACGTCTGGTCTCGCGAGCCGACGCACTGGAGCATGAAGATCCGCTCGGGCACGCGGCCGTCGGACGGCCGGCGCAGCTCACCCTCGGTGGGCCCGGAGGCCGAGAGGAGACGGGCCAGCTGGCCCTGGGTGATCACGTTGGCGTAGCGGCCGTACCCGAGCGGGGGCTTGCGCCTGGCGTCGAACTCCCGGTGGCCGGTGGCGATGACCATCGCCCCCACGGTCAGCTCCTCCTCCCAGGGGCGCTGGGTGAGGTCGATGGCGCCGGCGGGGCAGGCGGATTCGCACGAATGGCATTCGGCACAGCCGCCGCAGGCGAGGCAGCGCTGCGCTTCAGTGAGCGCCTCGGCCTCAGTGAAGCCGAGCCGCACCTCCTCCCAGCTGCGCCGACGCTGCTCGGGCGCCAGCATGCCCATCACCTGGCGAGCACGCAGCTCCCGTCCGGCCAGGTCCGAACCCGACACCCTGGCCTCGGCTCTCTGCTCTGGCCAGACCGGGGAGAGCGCCTTCCCGCGGAGGTGGTTGTGGATCCCGCGGGCCGCCCGCGCTCCAGCCGCGATCGCCTGGATGGCGATCAGCGTGCCGGACGGCGCCGCGTCCCCGGCCGCGAAGACTCCCGGCCGCCCGGTCATCATGGTCGATCGGTCGATCGCGATCTGGCCAGCTTCGACCGCGACGCCGGCGGCCCCGCTCAGGGCGTCCTGGTCCAGCTCCTGACCGATGCACACCACCACGGTGTCCGCCTCGAGCACCACCGGCTCCGCATCGAGCGGCCGCGGAGGGCGCCAGCCGCGCTCGTCCGGCTCCCCCAGGGCGCACGGTTCCAGCCTGACCCCGGTGACGGCGGTGTCGCCGATGAGCTCTGTCGGCATCAGCGAGGGGGCGAGCTCGACGCCCTCCTCGATCGCGTCGGCCACCTCGCCGGCCTGCGCGGGAACGGTACCGGCGTCCTCGATGCAGGCCATGGTGACCTTGCCGGCGCCGAGCCGGAGCGCGGTGCGCGCCGCATCCACGGCGACATCCCCACCGCCGATCACCACCACCCGCGCCCCGACCGTGACGGCCTCACCGCTGCGGCGGGCGCGGAGCAGCTCCAGCCCGCTGACCACTCCGGTCAGCTCCGGGCCGCGCAGACGCAGCCGGCGCGGCCGCTGCAGCCCCATCGCCAGCAGGACTGCCGAGAATCCCGAGCCCAGCAGCGAGTCGACGGTGAAGTCGCGGCCGCAGCGCTGTCCGGTGCGCAGCTCGACGCCGTGGGCGAGGACCCGGTCCACCTCTGACGCCACCACCGGGGTGGGCAGCCGGAACTCGGGCACGCCGAAGCGCAGCATGCCTCCGCCCGCCGGCGCCGCCTCGTAGACGGTGACTCCGTAGCCGAGCAGGGCCAGGTCGCGGGCGGCGGTCAGGCCTGCCGGGCCCGCTCCCACCACCGCGACCCTCTCCTCGAACCGGCGCGGCGGCGGTGCCGGCGGAGCCGCCTGAGCCGCCCGGTCGGCGACGAAGCGCTTGAGCCCAGCGATCGCCAGCGGCCGGTCGAGACGGCCCCGGGTGCACGCGTCCTCGCAGGCATGGGGGCAGATCCGGCCGCAGACGCTGGGGAAGGGGTTGGGCTGGCTGGCCACCCGGTATGCCTCCTCCCAGCGACCCTGGGCGGCGAGGGCGATGTACCCCTGCGCCGAGGTGCGGGCCGGACACGCGGAGGTGCAGGGGGCCAGGCCTCGGTGGTCGATGGCGAAGGTCGGGGGGACCGCGTTGGCGAAGGGACGCCAGATCGCCCGGCGGCGCGAGACGCCCAGGTCGAAGCCGTTCTCCAGCTCCACCGGGCAGGCGTCGGCGCACTTCCCGCAGCCGACGCACTGGTCGGTGACGAAACGCGGGTGGTGGCGCACCGTCGCCCGGAACTCGCCCGGGGGCCCGGTGACCGTGACGACCTCGGCGAGCGCATGGACATGGATGCGCGGGTCGGTTGCGGCGTTGGCCAGCCGGGGGCCCAGCGAGCACATCGCGCAGTCCTCGGTTGGGAAGGTCTTGGCGAGGCGGGCCATGTAGCCGCCGAGCGACGGCTCCCGTTCCACCAGGTGGACGTCGATGCCAGCGCCCGCCAGCTCCTCGGCTGCGGAGAGCCCGCCGATGCCGCCGCCAACGACCAGCGCCGACCGGTGCAGGAAGCTGCGTGACGGCTGCAGGGGGCGCTGCCGCGCGGCCCGGGCCACCGCCGCCTGGAGGATCTCCTCCGCCTTGCGCTGCGCCCGCTCCGGCTCCGCACGGTGGATGAAGGCGCAGCCCTCGCGGAGGTTGGCGAAGGCGACGCTGTTCTCGCCCAGGCCGAGATCCCGGGCGATGCGCTCGAAGGTCGGGCCCTGGAACCGCCGCGAGCAGGCCCCGACGACGAGCCGGTCGAGAGCGCGCTCCGCCACTCGGGCCTCGATCAGCCTCCTTCCCTCGGCGCCGCACATGAACTGGCAGACGTCGGCGCAGACCACGCCATCGAGGGAGCGGCCGCCGGCGGCCAGGGCGGCCACGTCGAGAACGCCGGAGATGTTGCCTCCGCACTCGCAGAGGAAGACGCCGCCGCGGGTCACGGAACGGCTCGCGGGCGGGCTCCGATCCGCTCCAGGAGCGGCTCCACGTCCTGTGAATGGGCGGCGACGCCGCAGACCGTATCGGGGTCGGCGCCGAGGGCGAGGGCCACCAGCTGCTGCACGTGAAGATGGACGAAGGGGTACTCCTCGCCGGAGCTGCGGGCGATGACGTCGTGATGGCGGTCGAACTGGACCGCGCAGTTGGGGCACATGTGCACGCAGACGTCCACCCTCTCCGCGGCGAGCCGGCGCAGCTTCTCGCGGGTCACGGCCATCGACATCGACGGGTTGACGAACCGCTGGCGGAATCCGGCCCCGCAGTGCGTCGTCTTCTCCGGGTAGTACCCGGTGGCGGTCACCCCGGCCGGTTCCAGGAGGTCCTCGGGCAGCATGAAGTTCTCGCTGTCCCCGAGCACCTCGTCGGGGAACACCTTGCAGTAGTGGCAGGCCGGGTGGGTCGCGACCTTGATCCCGTCGAGGCGTCGGCGAACCAGGGAGGCGATCGAGTGGTGCTGGCTCCAGAGGACCTCCAGGGCGTGCCGGTGCTGGATGGAGCGGGCCACCCCGTCGTCATAGCGGTGCCCGATCTTGGCGAGCTGCTCGTTGACCTTGCCGCGTTGCTCCGGGTCCTCGAGGACCCGATACGCCTTCTTGTTGATGGCGTAGCAGGTCGAGCAGAGATAGGCCATGATCGGGTGCTCCGCCTCCACCGCGACGCAGGCGTTGCGGGCCGCCATCGCCAGGGTGGTGGGGAAGGGAAGGAGGTCGCTGTAGTAGCCGAGGCCGGTGCAGCAGGTCTGCTCGGGGTTGACGATGTACTCGACCCCAAGCCGCTCGAAGAGCCACCTGGTCGCCGCCTCGACCCCCGGGTACTCGCTGGAGACCATGCAGCTGCGGAAGAGCTGCACGCCACCCAGGATGGGAGGGACCTCCGGGGTCGTGTAGGCCATCGGCTGCCGGACTCTGGCATGGGAAAGCCTCAAGATCAAGTGGGGCCATGCTGTGATATCGTTCTCTTCACCAGAACAATGCCGAGTTCCGACCTGTCCCCGCTGGCGGCCGCCCCGGTGCGAGGACACCCTGTGCCGGCCGCGGAGGCGGAGGCGCGGACCGACCGTCGGCCGGCGCGGCCGCCCGGCCGCGTTCGAGCCCGCCCTGACATCACCCTGGACCAGCTCCACACGTTCCTGGCCGTGGCCGAGCGGCAGCACATCCACGAGGCCTCGGCCGCCCTCGGCGTGTCCCAGGGATCGGTGAGCAGCGTCGTCCGCCGCCTGGAGAGAGCCGTCGGCCTTCCCCTCTTTCAGCGCGTGGGCCGGAACATCCGCCTCACCGACGCCGGCCGCTCGCTGCGCCCCATCGCCACCCGGGTCTTCGACGACCTAGCCCAGGTCGACGAGCTGAGGTCGAGCTACCTCGACATCGAGCGCGGCGAGATCGCGATCGCGGCCGGCAACGTGGTCGGCGCCCATCGGGTCCCGGGCTGGCTCGCCCCCTTCGTCGCCGCCCACCCCGAGATCGGCCTGCACCTGACCCTGGCCCCCTACCGGGGGATCATCTCGATGCTCCAGGACGGGGACGCCGACATCGTCTTCGCGGGATGGAGGGTTGACGTTCCCGGCCTGCAGTCGCTGGTCCTCGAGCGCTCCGAGATGCTCCTGGTGGTCGCGGCCGGGCACCCGCTGGCCCGCAGCCGTGCTCCCCTGCGCGAGCTGAGCCGGCACCGCCACCTCGTCCACGCGCGGGGTTCGGCGACCCGCCGGCTCGCCGATCTGCTGCTCGCGGGGCATGCCCAGGACGCCGAGACCGTGGAGCTGGGGGCGAGCGCCATGGTCTCGGCCTTGATGGCGGGGCTGGGATTCGCGGTGATCGCCCGGGTGTTGGTGGAGCGCGACCTGGAGAGCGGGCGGCTGGTCGCGCTCCCCTCCCGGGGACCGAGGGTGATGCAGGAGTTCAGCGCGGCTCGCCGCATCGGCGCTCACATGCCGGCGGTCGACCTGCTCTGGGAGCACCTTCAGGGCCTGGCCGGCGTCACGCCGCCGGCCGCCCCGCCTGGCCGTGCCTGAGCCCGGCGGCCCCGCCTTGCCCTGACCCCCAGCCGGCTGCCACCCTTGCGGCGGTGCGCCAGGGAGCCCGCGTCGCCCTCCCGCACCCCCATCGGTCGGGCCACGGCCGGGATCGCGGAGGATGGCCATGCGCACGGTCTTCAGCGGTGGACGGGTCTTCGACCCCCGGAGCCTGAGCCTTGTCGAGGCGGACGTCGCGATCGAGGACGAGCGGGTCGTCGAGGTCGCCCGGCACCTCGACGGTGACCACCACGTCGACGCCACCGATCGCAGCCTCCTTCCGGGGCTCTTCGACTGCCACGTGCACATCGCGATGAGCCACATCGATTCCTGGAGGCACCTGCAGACGCCGCTCTCCTACCGCTTCTATGACGCGGCCCGCAGCCTGCTGACCACCCTCAGGGCGGGCATCACCACCATTCGCGATGCCGGCGGGGCCGACCTGGGGATGAAGCGAGCGGTGGACGACGGCCTGATCCCCGGTCCTCGCCTGCGCATCTCGCTCACCATGCTCAGCCAGACCGGCGGCCACGGCGACCCCTGGCTGCCGAGCGGCGCTCTCGGGGAGCCGCCCGTCTACCCGGGGATGCCGAGCGCGGTGGCCGACGGCCCCGAGGAGCTCCGCCGCAAGGTGCGCGAGCTGATCCGCGACGGCGCCGACGTGATCAAGGTGGCGACCTCGGGAGGGGTGCTGTCCGCCCAGGACGATCCCCGCCATCCTCAGTTCGCCGCCGACGAGCTGGAGGCGCTGGTGAGGGAGGCGGCGGCTGCGGAGCGGTGGGTGATGGCGCACGCGCAATCGACGGTCGGCATCAAGAACGCGATCCGCGCCGGGGTGCGATCGATCGAGCACGGCGTCTTCCTCGACGACGAGGCCATCGAGCTGATGCGGCAGCGCGGCACCTGGCTGGTGCCGACGCTGGTCGCGGTGCAGGGGGTGATCGACGCCGCTGCCGCTGGGGCCCAGATCCCGGAGGCCAGCCTGCGCAAGGCGCACGACGTCAAGGACGCCCATGCCGCGTCCTTCCGCCGGGCGGTGGCGGCGGGGGTGCGCATCGCCCTCGGCACCGACAGCCCGATCACGCCGCACGGCCGCAACCTGCGCGAGCTTCCGCTCATGGTCGAGGGCGGCATGACTCCCGGGGGCGCCTTGGCCGCCGCCACCATCAGCGCCGCGGAGCTGCTCGGGGTCGAGGACGAGCTGGGCTCGCTGGAGCCCGGCAAGCGCGCCGACCTGGTGCTGGTCTCCGGCGACCCCTACCAGCTCGACACCCTCCCGGCCCGCATCGAGTCGGTGTGGAAGGACGGCGTCGAGGTGGCGCGCTCCTCGCCCGCCTGAGCCTCGGGTCGGGAAGACGTCCATCTCGCCCGCCGCAGGCTGGCGGTCGCCACCTCGACGTGCCCGGAGAAGACGGGCGAGCTCGGCTCGGGGGTAGCTGGCGACCTGGGCGCATGTTCAGAGGGCAGCGGCGAGAGGCTGCGCAGGACATCGAGCGGGTCCCGGGCTCGATGGATGAGCTGCTGACGAAGAAGCCACGGGCGCTGGGCGGTAGGTGGGAGTGGTGCGTTGGGGCCTCTCTCGCCTGGCTGCTGGGGATCGCTGGGGTACCCGGGCTTGGTGAGCCAGGGCGTCACTCCTTGGCCCCGGCTCGAGCCATGCCGCGGCCGTTGGCGGCCGCGTGGTATGCTCCGGCCCAACACTCTGCTGAGTGGTCGCTCGTGGTCGTCTTCTCCTTCTCGAACGGACCCGTAGCGTCTGTTCTCCATCTGAGAAGGCAAGGAGGCACCAGATGATCGGTACCGTCAAGAAGGTCGTCGGCGAGCGTGGCTTTGGATTCATCACCGCAGAGGATGGGCAGGAGTATTTCTTCCATCGCAGCGGTGTGGACAGCTCACTCAGCTTCGAGCAACTCGCTGCTGGCGAGCGCGTTAGCTTCGACGTGGAGCGCAGCGACAAAGGACCGCGCGCAGCGCACGTCCGCGCCGCCTGAACTCCGCGCAGCCATGGGGGCGCCGCTGATCGGTGGCGCCCCCGTGATGTGGGGCAAGCTGCGACGCGACGGAGCCCTGGACCTCCCCCGGGTTGATCTCGAGGCGCTGGTCGCGACCGGCGCCTTGCAGGCGGCGACGTTCGCGTTCCCCGGGCTGAGATCGCTGGCGCTCGCCGATTCCCCACTCTTCATCGACGACTTCGGCGAACGCACTCGGGAAGGCGAGATTCGACGGGAGGCTGTGAGCCGCCGTCAGGGCTGGTTAGCGGCGGGCAGGCGCACCGACGGACTTGGCCTCCCCGAGGGCTCCCGGGCGGCCGTTGGAAGCCGGCGTCAAGCTCGCGTTGGGGTAGTGGCTGGGGTAGTCCTCCGGTGAGGGCAGCCTGAGAGATCCGGGCAGGGCTGTCCGGCCGTGCGCCGACTGCCCGATAGGCCCTGGCGGGGCCTGGGGGCCCCTGCCACGATGCTGCCCGCTGGCCGTCGGGCCGCGGGGGCGGCCGACCACGGCCTTGGGGGCAGCCGGCGTGGCTGACGGGGAACCGACACGAGTGGCGGTCAGCAGCGCGGCGTTTCGTCGGCGCCCGCCCAAGCGGACTTAGGGGGACCAGAGTTATGTACCCACCATATGTGCCTATTCCGCCGCCACCACCGCGGCGCCGGTCGTGGCTCGTCCTGCTCGTCCGAATCCTCGGCGGGGTGGTGATCGGAGCCGTTGTCCTTGGAGCACTCGGGTTCTTCGTCGTCGACGATCTGGGCATGCACTCAAGAGTGAATACCCTGAGCGGCCAGCTTAGTTTGGGGCGATCGACTCACCAGAATGACACGCAGACGATCGCAGGACTGCAATCTCAGCAGGCCGCCGACGACCAGACGAACGCGGTTCTGCAGTCTCAACTGGCCGCCGATCAAGAGCAGATCACGTCCCTCCAGGCACAACTGCCAACCATGCCCCAGTTCACGCTAGTCGATTCAGGCTGGGATGCACCCTGCAGCAACGATTCCTGCTTCCCCGAGGCATCGTTCATCAACCATGGGCAATCGGGAGGGGCGGTGGCCATCTTCCAAATCTATGCTGGCAGTTCGACGAACGGTGCCTGGCTAGCAGAATGCAGCGCGGCACTGCCCGTCACCCCGGCAAACGGTGCCGCCGACGCACGCTGCACCGAATCCTCGGCGGAACTCACTCAGTATTTCGACAACAACCCCACGGGAGAGGTCACTCTGGCGGTCAGCGTGCAAAACCCTTGAGCCGTTACGTCCGCTGGCCCGTCTCGTGGTCGCCGCCGCATGAGGGGTGTAGCAGGACGCGCCTGCGCGTACGCGCGCCCAGGAAGTAACCCAAGTCTTTGAATTCGACGGGTAACCCCCATCCCCGTGGGTGTCGCGTGTGCGCGCGTGGCTCACGGCCGCGGCCCGTTGAACCGGCTAGCGACTGAACCCGGGCAGAACCGGCCTCGTCGGCGTCGGCTTCGGCGGGGCAGCGGGCGCCATGGCTTTGACCATGGAGACCTCGCGAGGCAGCTCTAGGAAGCGGGCGCGATCCGGGACGTGATCGAGCAGATCCGCCAGCGCCATCCGGAGCTGGAGGGCGCGGACGCGGCGCGCCCGCCGGTCCAGCACTCCAACCCTCCTGGTGAGCTCAGACGTCCGAAAGCCAGCGACGACCTGCGCCGCCACCGCCAGCGCGCCCGCGAGGCCGCGGACCGGGCTCGGCAGGAGGCGGAGCGACGTCGCGGTCCCTATTCCCGGTAGCAGTGGTCTGGCGGGAGTGTGACAGGGCCGTCGAGCCCTGAGCCGGAACCCCGCAGCAGCACCCAGGATGGATGCGTGGTCGCGATCAGAGATCACTTGGGCGCTCTCGCTGCGCGGCGGGTGTTCCGTCCGAGGCTCGTCCTGTCCGTCGCCGTGATCTCCCTGGTGGCGTTGGGGGCCGTCGCTTGGCTTGCCCTTGCCGTCATCAGTCCTCGATGGACGGGCATCGCGATCAGCGTTCCGCCCTGCTCGGCAGACATGGGCGGCTGCCGAGTGTTCGTTATCCCGGCTGCTGACGCCTACGCCGAGCCGGCCGCGCATTCGCCGGTCGTGGCCGTGGCTGGATGGTCCGGACTGGCAACGACTATCGACATCCATTTACCCCCGGGGAGCTACGGCGTCTCCGCGAAGGATGCCTGGGCGGCGAGGTCGACAGCACGCTGGTCACCGTGAGCCCTGGTCAGCAGTCTCCACTAGCGCTGTCCTCGCACTGGGACTTGATACGCCCCCTCGAGCCTGCCTGGAGCTGCCTGGCCGCGCGGTGACGGCCTGCCTCCCCCGCCGCCGGGCGGGCTTCACCCATTGATCCGCCACACGTTGAAGAACTCCGGAAGCCGTCCCCGGTGCCGCGCCGTCCTTGTGCCAGGTGCCTACCTATGCCTCGCGAAGGATAAACGCCTCATGGTTGACCTTCACCCGCTCGCCGAACTTGATCCGCAGGCACCCGCCACTGGATGTCTCGATGTAGACGCCTCCTTGGTCGATGCTCAGGACATCACCTCGGTACCCGCCGGTGGCTTCTAGTGTCATGCCCACGGTTGCGGTGATCCCCCGCTCGACCACTTGTGATTGTGTCGCTCGTCCGCGTGCCCTACCACGGGACGGACTGATCGCACTCGACCGGATCTGTCGGGAGGCGACCTGCACCCGCTCCTCGTGCACCGGCCGACGTTCGGCCCATGGCTCGTGAAGCTGCCGAACGAAGACGCTTGGTCGAGTCCTGTCCGTGAGCACGATCACCTCCTCGCGGCCGCGTGTGATCGCCACGTGCAGAATCCGGCGCTCCTCCTCGACGTCCTTCGCCCGACGATGGGGAAGGACGCCGTCGCGCACCTCTATGACGAGGACGCGCTCCCACTCCTCGCCCTTCACTCTATGCACCGTCGACAGGGTCACCCCATCATGGTCGGAGGGCCGCGTGAGCAGATCCCGCAACCAGGTCTCGAAGGACGCAGCCTCGGGATGCAGCGAGGCGAGATTCGCCAGGGCATCCAGGTCGTCGATGTGGGACTCGCCGAGACTCTTCGCGTCCAGCTGGTGCATGGCCTTCTCCAGGCCGGCCTGGCGGATCGTGTTGAGGACCAGGCTGGTCCTGCCAGTGCCAGCGGCACGGCCGATGTCATGCAGATCGTCGATGAACTCGTGGAGGCGACCGGCAACCCGAGCCGACTGTCTGGCGGCAAGCTCACGCAACTCGACCGGCGTCCAGCTGCGCCTCCCGCGAATCTCGTAGATCAGCTCTCGCGAGAATCCGCGCGACGGCCGACGCGCAGCCTCCTCGAGATCGCCAGGCCGCATCGCGTCGGGATGGTGGGCGAGGCGCAGATACGCCAGGGCTGATCTTACGCCCGTGCGCTGCAGAATCTCCGCGTTGACCGCGTTGATGACGGGGATACCCTCTGTGTGCAGGGCCACCTGTGGTGTGACCAAGCCGGCGTTGACACGACAGAGCACCGCGATGTCGCCCGGAGAGCTCCCATGCTCGAGCCAGTCGTGCACGATGGCGACAATGGTTGCGGCGGTCGCCTCCGGGCTATGGTGGAGCACGTTCATGGCGGTGGAAGCGCCGGGCCGCGCAGCGCGGATCCGCTTTGGAACTCGGACGCGGTTGTGTGTCAGCAAAGTCCTCGCCGCTGTCACGACAGCGGGCGGGCAGCGGTAGTTGACCTCGAGCGCGCGGGCCGCGGCGCCAGGGAAGAGGTCGGTGAAATCGATGAGGAAACGCGGATCTGCTCCGGCGTACCCGTAGATCACCTGATCGTCATCCCCCGTCCCAAAGACGTCCAGCGCGGGGCTGGCCAGGGTGCGAATCATCAGAAGATGCAGCGGCGTGAGGTCCTGGAACTCGTCGACGAGGAGGTGACGGCACTGCGCCTGCCACCTCCGCCTCAACTCGGCATCGGCGAGCAGCAGCTCCATGGTTCGGTAGAGCTGCTCATCGTAGTCGGCAAGGTTGCGCTCGACCAACTCAGCGCGGTACGCCCGGAAGGCGTCGCCAAAGCCGGCGATGTCGCTGTACCTCGTCTCGACGTCGTCTGGATCGAGCAGGGCTTGGCGCGTGATGTTGAGAGCCTCGAGGTACGGGGCCAGAGGGTCCGTATTTGCCCGGCGGTCGAGCGGAGGGCAGTGCTTCTCGAGGAGGTCGCGAACCTTCAGCTCCGAGTCGATGAACTGGATTCCGGGCAGTGCGTCCCTCAGGATCTCCCAGCCGAGTGAATTGAGCGTCTGGATGCGCGGGGCGAAATCCTTCGTCCGCCGCACCATCTCCTCCTGCGCGCGCTTGTTGTATGCCACGGCGACCACCTGCTCGCGGGTGTATCGCCGGTCGACCACGAGGTGCCGCAGCCGCTCGGTGAGGACGCGTGTCTTCCCGGATCCCGCCGGTGCGATCACGCGAGCGGGGCCGGACAAGTGTCGAACAGCCTGCAGCTGGTCGCTGGCGAGGTCAGCCCGCGGCTCGACGTATCCCGGAGAGGCGCGGAGCGACCCGATTTCCACGCTGAGGTAGTGCAGGACGCGCTGATCGCCGAACGCCCCATCGGGAAAGGGGCGGCGGGGGCCGCCGTCGACCCACGCCGGCTCCCCACCGGGGAGGAGGACCTCTGCCGGCCCGGCAGGCGCCGCCTCCGCTCCGGCCTTGGCGGCCAGCGTGGTCCAGTGCCACCGGGGCGATCGGCCACCTCGGCCGTCGTAGCTGTTGTTCCAGACCAGGAACAGCAGGCGATCGGTCCAGGGTTCGAACCGCCGGTCGAGCTCCCAAAGCGGCACCCTCCACGTGGCGCGTCGGCGAAGAGTGTTTGCATCGACGAGCAGCCGGATGACCAGCGGCTGCCGGCTGGCCCATGCTCGATGCAGCCGGTCGACCGTGTCGGTTCGCTTCTCAAGATCCGCCTGCGTCACCGGGATCTCTGGCATCCCTGACCAGGCAGGCGGAATCGGGTCTCCGCGGGCAAGGACGATGGACCGACCCAGCGCTCGCGGCCCGGGAATGAGCGGCGCCGCCAACTCGGGGACCAGTCCCGGACCTGAGTCGTCGACCTCCACATGGATCGAAGTAGCAGCGTTCGCGACGTCGCGCTCGACGACAAGAGGACCATCCAGGTCATCCCGTTGCGGCGACGACGCTGGCGCCGGCTCCTCACCGTCGCTATCCGCGTCCAGAGCTCGATAGAGGCCGACGGACGTCGCGCCCTTGATACCGGAGCGCGGCGACCGGTCCCCTAAGAGAACTGCAAGGCCCGCTTTCGTGATCCGGATGGCCCCCAGTGAGGGCTGCTCGGCAAGCCCCAGCCGGACGAGCAGGGTTCGCGCGTGCCCTACCCGATTGCCGAACCTCGTCTCCTTGCTCTCCCCGTTGACCAGCTCGGCCCGGTCGTCAGCGCTGAGCTCGAGGCGGTCGGCAAGCTGATCCCGGAGATCGCGAAGGGCCAGGCTTTGGGCGCCGTCGAGGACACGAAGAAGCCGGGCGGCAATCGAGTTGGTAGACGGAATGGCCATCTGGCACGAGAGCATGCCAGGGGAGCGAAATAGGCGTCCAGCGCCCACCGCGACCGCGGCGATCGCCTCGACCATTTCAGAGGGGGTCAGAGGGAGGGCGGGGGGCAAGGGAGCCCCTGAGGCCGGGGATGCCAACCGGATGGCCCGGCGTGCGACGCTCGGGCGGCAGCGTTGCCGATCGTCGAGCTCTTGGGGGGATGCCCAAGGCTGAAGCCGTGCTGGTCGAGTTCCCTGATCAGGAGGATAGCTCCCGCCTATGCCGCTTCCCGGAGCGGATCCTGGAGCCGAGCGTCGTAAGCAAGACGGCCTCCTTCGAGGCATGCGGAGGAACTTGAAACCCGTCCCGGCCGGGATCCACGAAGCCCTCGGAGCGGTGGTGTTCGCATGCGGAGTGCGCGACACGACGGTCCAGGCCAAGAGGAACCGGTCGATAGCCACGAAAGCTCTGCCATACCGGCGAGCCTGGAGCTGGGTCGTGGGGCGACCGAAGCCGCAGCTAACTCTCTTGGCAGGTCACCGCCACGTGACTTACGCCACCGGCGACGACGACCACGGGCGCGACAGCCTGGCAGTTGACGTCCCCGCTCTGGTAGAGGGAGCTTCGGCCGGTCGCCGCATAGGACCCGGCGGGCAGTCGGAGGGAGAAGGTGCCATCGGCTGCCGCAGTCGCGGTAAACGTCGCTTTCGAGGAACTCTGGAGGGTGATGGTCCCTCCGAGCGGACGCGGAGCTCCCGGTGGTGGTCCGCCCACGGCCTCAAGAGTGCCTGTCACCGTTCCCGTCGTGGGTTGGGAACCGGCGGCGCAGCCGGCGACGAGCAGGCCAGCAGCGATGATGGCCACGGGGGGGCGGCGGGGGCACCTCACATCCAACCGAACGCACTTGGGCCGTGTTGGTTTCCAGAGGTCAGAAACTGACGTAGCGACTGGCGGCGCCAGTTGGCGGCGTGGTCAACGGCTGGTGACTGGGTCGCCTTCTTCCCAGGAACCAGACACCACGCCTCGGCGTTGTACAGGCGGACGCGGCTGCGGTCGGCGGGGGGCGTCTGCCAAGGACGGCCTTGAGACGTGGGCACCGAGATGGACGATGACCGGGGCATGGACGACGGCGCTGGAGGATCTGAAGCCGCGCCCGGCCGAGCAGCGGGTCCGCGGCGCCTCAGACGGCTCCAATACCGCGGCCGGTCGCTGTGGGTGGCAGTCGCCATCATCGTGGTCGCTGGAGGGGCCGCTGCGGCGGTCATCGCCGTTGGCGGCGCAACGACCGGAGGCCGCACGGCGGGCAGCTGGTTCAAGCCGAGCGGCCCCGCGCTTGAGGTCGGCATGAAAGTCGGCTGCCCCGCCTCCGTCGTGGGCTACCGAGACGTGGTCAACACGTTTCCCGGCCCCCCGCTGGTTCCAGCCGACCCGAGCGCCGGGCTCATCTGCACATATGGGCCCGGACCTGGGCTCGGCCCGAACGGCAACGGCCGTGGCCTCCTGATCAGCTCGAGCCGCCTCGATCAGGCCACAGCCCAACAGATCGCCAACACGATCCGACTGATCAACCTGGCTGCGCCGACCGGGGTGTTCCATTGCCCCGCTGACGACGGCTCGGTAGCCGTCATCGAGTTCGCCTACCCAGGGAGAGCCGACGTCGGGCTCTGGTGGAAGACCAGCGGATGCGAAACCCTCGACAACGGACGGATCGGCGCGTTCCAAGGTGGGAATCCGAGCTTCTATAGCGCGTTCGAGGGCGTGATCGACCGGCTGTCGCTGCCATTCCAAAAGGGGGACCCGTGAGGGAATCGGCCCAGGCCACCACGTCAGCGGCTCTCACGAGACGGATCGCCGTCCTGGCCTGCGTCGTCGCCCCCGCCGTTCTGGGCTGTGGTGCAGGGCGAACCTCCCTTACTGGGACGGGGCTGTCGCCATCCCGCAACCTATCGCTGATCCCGACACCAAGTCCGGCGGGGACCCCGACCCCCGCAACGCCCGCGGAAGCGACGACGTCCGAAGCGGCGGCTGCGTGCACGGATTCCCAACTGACACTTGCGTACCTCGACGTGGGCGCCGCGGCGGGTAATGTTCGAGTTGATATCGCGATACGAAATGAGGGTCCTGATCCTTGCACCCTGCAGGGGTGGCCCACTCTCCAGCTGGTTTCTGTCACTGGCGGCACCCTCCCGACCCATGTGACTGACACGACATCGACGTTCTTCGGTAGCGCCACCACCCAACTCGTAACTCTCGGCATTGGAACCCCACCTCTCAACGCGCAGCGACCAGCGCAGGGATACGCTTACATCAGTGTCGCCGGCAACGACGTTCTCAACTCCTGTGCTACTGCAGGCGGAGCGTATGTCACTTTACCGGGAACGGCGGGACCGGTCCTTGTGGACTTCGGACAGGGAACCGCGAGCGAGGGACTCACGTTCTGCTCCTCTGGGTCCTTGCAGGTGCTCCCAGTCACGAGCACGCTGGCTACCTCTCCGTGAGGTAGACGTTGGGGACCATCCCCCTTTGAGCGGGGTGGCGTCCAACGGCCTTCAGCAGCGACTCCGGTAGCGCATAACGGCGACCAAAGCCGGCTACTTCCGCCAGTGGCGGGCAGTCTCGGACGCGTACACCGAGCCGAGGTAATGCCCGTTCGCCTGCAGCCATTCCGAGAGCCGTGTGCGAGCCGTGGGCGGCGCCGATGAGAGGAGGTTCTCGGCCATCAGGGCGCCGAGCTCCTCACCGGTGATGAGCACGTCCCTGAGCAGGCGCGAGAGCGCGCTCCCCGCGAATCTGGTCACGGCGGCCGGCGCCCCGGTGACCAGGGCCCGCACCGGCAGGCTCCGAGCGATGGCGCGGACCAGCTCCAGGAACGTCAGCACCTCCGGACCCGCCGCATCGATGACACGGATGCCGTCCGCGTGGGCCTCCGTCACCGCGAGCTCGGCGACATCTCCGACGTAGACCGGCTGCACCCGGTAGGCCCCACCGTCCGGAACGGTGAAGAAGCGGAGCCGCCGGAGCAGCCATGCGATGTTGTTGACCAGGATGTCCTCGCGGCCGAAGACGAGGGTCGGGCGGACGATGGACGCCGGCACACCCGTCGAGCCAATTGCCTGCTCGGCGGCGGCCTTGCCGCGGAAGTACGCGAAGGGCGAGTGCGCAGCCGGGTTCGTCACCGAGAGGTGGACGACGCGGTGCACCCCTGCAGTCGCAGCCGCCTCAGCGAGGGCTCGGGTGTTCTCCACGGCCCGCTCAAATGTCATCCCGTTGCGGGGGCAGCGGATCCAGTAGGTGTTGTAGAGCACCTCGACATCGCGCAGATCGGCGGCGAGACGGCTCGCATCGGCGAACTGAAGCTCTCTGCACTCGATTCTGGGGTCGCCATTGGACGACAGGCGGCGCACCAGACCGCGGACCATGACGCCTTGCTCGAGCAACCGCCGGGCGATGTACCGCCCCGTGTAACTGTAGGGACCGGTCAGCGCATGCACGCTGAGAGTGTGGCATCGTCGGCAAGTGACGCGTTTGCGCCGTCAGCGCCTGGCTAGGTGGTCGGCGCCCGGTAAGGACTCGCCGCAGGGTTGCGCGCGCCGCGGGTACCGCGGGCCTCGGGACGCCTTCGTTCGGCCAGCGCTATGCGAGGTGGGCCAGGATCTCCTCAGGCGCGACGCCCAGGGCCTTGAGCACCGGAGCGACGCCCGCTTCTGACGAGAGGGTGGCCCGGAGCAGCTCGGCGGCCGACACCGTGGGCGTCGTGGTCTCGCTGTCGGCGCCGCTCATGGCCACGGCCCGGGTGACCAGGCCGCGCAGGTAGGCGTTGGGGAGGGCATTGCCCTGGGCGCTCCCCTGCGGAAGGGCCGTGACGATGCGCTCCTGGGTCAGGCCGGCAGCGGCCAGGGCCTTCCCGACCGGCCCAGTTCCCTCGGCGACGAGGCCGGCAAGCATGTGGAATACCCGCCCTACTGTCGTCAAGGCTGTCGTCAATAGGCCCTGGCGCTCGCCGATTCCCCACTCTTCATCGACGACTTCGGCGAACGCACTCGGGAAGGCGAGATTCGAACTCGCGACCTCACGGTCCCGAACCGTGCACTCTAACCTGGCTGAGCTACTTCCCGATCGCAGGGAATGATATCAGCGGTCCGGCGGCCACCTCGTCGGGGCCTCCCACTAGGCCAGCTTGCTGAGCTGGACGAACTGGTCGTCGGTCAGACCCACCAGGGCGGCCTCGACGTTCTCCTCCAGGTGGGCGACCGACGCCGTCCCCGGGATCGGGAGCATGACCGGAGAGCGGTGCAGCAGCCATGCCAGGGCCAACTGCACGGGGGCCACTCCGAGCCGCTCGGCGATCGAAACCAGGGGCCCCTCCCGCCGGGCCAGCTGCCCGGTCGCCACCGGGAACCAGGGGATGAAGCCGAGCCGGTCGCGCTCGCAGATCTGGAGCACGTCCTCCGCCTGCCGGTCGAGCAGGTTGTAGCGGTTCTGAACGCTGACGATTGAGGCGATGGCCCGGGCCAGGCGGAGCTGGTCGGGGCTGACGTTGGAGAGGCCGATGAACCGGACCTTGCCCTCCTGCTGGAGGGTGCGCAGCTCTCCCACCTGATCCTCGAGGGGGATCCGGGGATCCACCCGGTGGAGCTGGAGGAGCGGGAGCTGCTCCAG
>Ga0187771_10000124_pt1 | contig 38916 bp, 31 predicted proteins | sample 0116_SJ02_MP15_1_FD_133139 | JGI IMG/M metagenome (GOLD analysis project Ga0187771, IMG submission 133139) | Tropical peat soil microbial communities from peatlands in Department of Meta, Colombia - 0116_SJ02_MP15_10_MG | ecosystem: Environmental > Terrestrial > Soil > Wetlands > Peat | place...
GTCGCCTTCCGGATCCCGGCCGCGGCCCGGCTGAGCATGGCCGTCGGCGTCTTTTTCATGCCCGCCTGCCGGATGGCCTCGCTGATGCCGGGCGTTTCCCGCTCGATGACGGCCTTCGTCACTTCCGGCGTCCAATCCCGCGGGCTGAAGCCTGTCCCGCCGGTCGTCAGGACGAGGTCGAGCCCTTCGTCGGACCATTCGACGAGCGCCGCCCGGATCGCGTCGGGCTCGTCGGGAACGATCCGGGCGCGGACGACCTCCGCCCCATTCGCCTCCATCATCTCGCGGATGGCCGGGCCGCTCCGGTCCTCGCGCTCGCCGCGGGCCCCCTTGTCGCTGACCGTCAGGATTCCGATCTTCATGGCCCGTCCTTTTCCACTAGCTACGCTTGTGTTTCTCTAGTCGAAGTGAATCTTAAATTGACCCGCCTAGGCTGTCAAGGCGAGACTTCGAAAGTCCCTTGCATTCTTGATGAGAGATGTGCTAGCCTGAGGGCAATGAAAGATGGAGTATGCAAAAAACGACAATCATTGTCGCAATTTGCATACGACAATTAGCCATGAAAAAAGACGCGATCCACGCTTTCATTGACGGCCTCCAGGCCAGGGGACAATACTATTTTATCAAGCAGGAACTTCTTGAGAGAACTGGACAGGCCGAGCTTGTTGCGAACAGGTCCTTAGTCAGATTACAGGCGATAAAACGCATCCTGCTCGTTCGGCGCGGCTTCTATGTTATCATTCCCATTGAATTCGGCCGGACCGGCGTTCTTCCGCCCGAGTGGTTCATCCAGGATTTAATGAGATTTATGAAGGTCGATTATTACGTCGGCCTCCTAAGCGCGGCGGCCATTTGGGGTGCATCCCATCAGAAGCCGCAGGAGTTTCATGTCCTGACGCCCCGCCAGTTCAGGCCGATTCAGGGCGGGGCGCTCAAAATCCGCTTTTTCCAGAAACTCGATTTTGCGGATCCGGCATTCTTGAAGAGCCAAAAAACCGAGACGGGTTTCATGATGATTTCGAATCCTGAACTTACGGCCCTGGATCTTGTCCGATACAGCAAGGCTATCGGCGGGTTGAACCTCGTCGCGGTTGCGCTGGCGGAGCTCGGCGAGAGTATTGAACCACGCGCGCTGTTGGCCGTGGGTCGCAAGGAAAGGTCCCCGGCCTCGCTCCAGCGGTTAGGGTTCATTCTGGATAAAGTGGGCTTTGGATCTCGGGCTAACGACCTTGCTCGTCTTCTCCGGAACAGAGCGGGGCTCCCCATCTTGCTGGACCCGTCTCTTCCCCGCGCGGATTCCCGATGGAACCGAAAATGGAACATCTTTGAGAACCTAAAAATCGAGGCCGACGAAATATGATCCCCCGCGCGGATATCGTTCAATGGAGGGAGTTCGCGCCTTGGATTTCGGACGCCCAGGTCGAGCAGGACTTGATTATCAGTCGGCTCCTGGTCGAGTTGTATCAGAATGAGCTCGTCCACGCCAAGCTCTTATTCAGAGGGGGCACCGCGCTTCATAAAGTCCACCTCAGTCCGGCCGTCCGATATTCCGAAGACCTCGATTTCGTCCAGCGGGACGCGGAAGGCATCGGCGAGGTCCTGAGCGAAATCAAGAAGATATGCCAACCTCTTTTCGGAAAGCCGCGGACGCGCCAGAAGGAAGACAGCGTCATCCTCACATTTCGTACGGCCTCCGAAATCCCGCCGACGATTCCGCTCCGCATCAAGGTTGAAGTGAATACGCGAGAGCATGCCGCCGTATTCCCGATAGAGCAAAAGGCCTATCATCTCGAATCCCGCTGGTTCGCCGGCGGATGTGACCTGGCAATTTACTCGCTGGAGGAACTCCTCGCGACAAAGCTCCGCGCACTCTATCAACGCAGAAAAGGCCGGGACCTCTTCGACCTCTGGATCGGACTGACGAAGGGGCAAGCGGACTCTGGAAGAATCGTCAGGGCTTTCCACCTTTATCTTACCGGTCAACAGGTTTACATTTCTAAGGATAAGTTCAGGGAGAACTTGCTCATAAAGGTCGCGGACGCGAACTTCCTTAACGACACCCGGTCTCTTCTCAGGGCTGATGTCTTGTATTCGCCGACCGAGGCGGCTAGACTCATCGACGAGAGGTTGATTGATCTCTTGGGCAACTAAGAATGGGGGACATCCATGGCTCAGCTCCAATTTAAGGGAAAGACGTTTGTCCAAAACCACCACCTACTCGTCAAGTACCACGAGCTAGTTCCGATCAAGAGCAAGAGCCTCACGGATAAGGTCAGTCTGAATGACAACTTGGTCATTCACGGCGACAATCTCGCAGCCCTTAAGGCGCTCTTGCCTCTTTACGCAGGCAAAGTCAAGTGTATTTATATTGACCCGCCTTACAACACCGGAAATGAAAAGTGGGTTTACAACGATAATGTCAATTCTCCGATGATGCAGGAGTGGCTAGGAAAGGTCGTGGATAAGGAAGACTTAACGCGTCATGACAAGTGGCTCTGCATGATGATGCCGAGGTTAAAGTTGCTGAGGGAACTTCTGCGCGAAGATGGTGCCATTTTCATTTCCATTGACGACAACGAAGTTCACTGCCTCCGGATGATAATGAACGAAATATTCGGAGCGGAGAATTTCGTAGCCCAAATTGTTTGACAAAAGAAGCAATCTCCTCAGAATGACGCGATATATTTTTCTGATATGCATGATTACATAATGGTTTTTGCAAAGAAGGCAAAAGAAAATCGGGAGGATCCACTGGGCTGGCAGCGCGAAATGATTAAACGAAGTGACGCCCAAGAAGAAAGATACCAAAATATTGATAATGATCCCAGAGGTCCCTGGACATCCGTAGATTACACATGTAACAAAACAGCGGACGAGCGGCCGAATCTCTATTATCCTATTCAGAATCCGAATACTGGAAAAGACGTCTGGCCCTCCAAATCACGAGTTTGGAGATTTGACAAAGAAACTCATGAGAATAACGTCGTTGAGAACAAAATCTATTGGGGTGGGGCGGGCAGAAATTTTCCTAGGTTGAAACGCTTCCGAACGGAAGTGTCATCCGGTGTCGTGCCTTCTACTTGGTGGAATCGGGAATTTGCAGGGGATAACCAGCTTTCAAAAAGAGAAATTAGGCAGATATTTACTGATTATAGCGAAGAGTTCGCCACTCCTAAGCCAACCCTGCTAATAGAGCGTATATTGGACGTTTGTTCTGCGAAAAACCAAAATGATATAGTTCTCGATTCCTTTGCCGGCTCGGGGACAACCGCCCATGCCGTGTTGGCCTTGAACAAAGAGGACGGCGGCAATAGGAAATTTATCCTCGTCGAGTGCGAAGACTATGCCGATTCCATTACTGCCGAGAGAGTTCGCAGGGTGATCAAGGGTGTTCCAAGGGCAAAAGACGAGAATCTTAAAAAGGAGTTGGGCGGTACTTTCAGCTATTTCGAACTCGGCAAACCCATGGAATTGGAGGAAATCCTAAGCGGAAGGAACTTGCCGAGCTATAAAGAACTTGCCCGTTATGTCTTTTATACGGCAACGGGAGAGTGTTTCGACGAGAAAAAGATCGATCAGAAGAAGCAATTCATCGGCGAAAGCGCTAATTATCAGGTGTTCCTCTTATATGAGCCGGACATTCAGAAGCTCAAGGGGATGGCGCTGACCCTTGAAAAAGCTGAGAAGCTTCCTCCTATCAAGACGGGAAAACGCCGGCTGGTTTTCGCTCCAACGAAATACCTCGATCAAGAATACCTTGAAAAGTATAAGATCGATTTCGCTCAGCTTCCCTTTGAAATCTACCAGCGGGTCGGATAGACATGCAGCTCAAGGAATTTCAGCAGAGGACTCTCGCCGAAGTCCGGAATTACCTTGAAAAGCTGACGGAATGGCGAGGAAAAGCGGTCAAGAACCCCGAATTCGAAATCGATTTTCCCCAAAAAGCTTGGGAAAAAGCAGGGATTAAGCGCGCTTATGCCTCCCGAAACAATGGCCTGGGGCAGCCGTTGCCCACATTCTGCTTGAAAATTCCCACGGGAGGAGGCAAGACTCTTCTCGCCGTCAAGACGATCGACCTTGTCCAAACAATTTATAGAAAATCGCGGCCAGGCTTGGTTCTCTGGATCGTGCCCACGACACAAATTTATCGCCAGACAATACGAAGCCTGAAAGACCGCGATCATCCCTACCGCCAGCACCTTGACCTGGCCAGCGGGGGGCGAACCCTTATTCTCGAAAAGACCGATCAATTTTCGCCGCAGGATATGGCCCAGAATCTGGTTGTCCTGATGCTCATGCTACCGTCGGCGAACAGGCAGACAAAGGAAACGCTCAGGGTTTTCAAAGATAACGGCGGTTTCCAAGCCTTCTTCCCCCCCGAAGACGATGTCAGAGCTCAAGAAGACATGCTCAAGATGTTCCAGAACCTCGATACGTATGAAAAACAAAGCGGGTTCTGGGGCAAACAAATCAAAACTTCGCTAGGGAATACCTTGCGGATACTTTCTCCCATAATCGTCCTCGACGAAGGCCATAAAGCCTACAGCGAGGGCGCACAGGCGACTCTGCGGGGATTCAATCCCTGTCTGATCGTCGAGCTGTCGGCGACGCCCGCTCAGAGCAATATCCTCGTGGATATCACCGGCCGGGAGGTCCACCGGGAGGAAATGATCAAACTCGACCTCCATGTGGTCAACAAGTCCAGCCCGGATTGGAAAGATACGCTTCTCGAATCGTTCAATAAGAGGGCGCTCCTGGAACAAAAAGCCAGGGACTATGAAGCGCAGACCGGAATTTACATTCGGCCGATTTGTCTTATCCAGGCAGAGAGGACGGGAGCTGAACAGCGCGGCGGCAGGTTTATCCATTCGGAAGATGTCCGGGAGCACCTTATAAGATCCTTAGGGATTCCCGCCGAGGAAGTCGCTGTAAAAACGAGCGAAAAGGACGAGCTCAAAGAAGTGGATGATATCGGCGGCCTCATGTCGAGAGAGTGCAAGATCCGTTATATCATCACCAAACAGGCGCTTCAGGAGGGCTGGGATTGCGCTTTCGCCTATGTCCTTGCCATCCTGACGAATCCGTCATCGAAGAATTCCCTGATTCAGCTCGTCGGGAGGATTCTCCGCCAGCCGTTCGCTAGAAAAACACTGGTGCACGACCTCGACGAAAGCTATGTTTATTGCTTTCAACAGCGAGCCAATATTCTTCTCGACAGCATCAGGCTGGGGTTCGAGCAAGAAGGTTTGGGCGACCTCCGCGGCCGGATTGCAGTCGACGACGCTGGCGGGGGCAAGGCGGGGAAAGAGAAAGTCGTTCAGATAAGGCAGCAGTTTAGGAAGGTTGCCAAGAAGACACTCCTGCCGATCTTCGTCGTCAAAGACGGCGCTGATTGGCGGGTCGTAAACTACGAAACCGATATCGGCTCGCGCATACCCTGGGATCGGGTCAACATGGATCCGCTCATGGGGCTGGCATTGACCCCAGAAGACCAAGAACACGTCGAACGGATCGCAACACTTTCGGCGGATTCGAAAGAAGTCATCAAAATCAAGGATATCCTGCCTATTAAAGAGGGAGCCATCAGCGTGGATCCCGTATTCATGGCCCGCCAGGTCAACGATGTCATTCCCAATCCCTGGACGGCCTATGCATTGGCGGCGCGCTTCCTTGGGCAGCTCCGAAGAAAGAACGAAGAGAAGAAAATCGTTGATAATTTTGTCTTTATCATTCAGGAAATGCGGCGACACCTGGAGCTTGAAAAAGATCGCCTCGCGGAGGGGATATTCCATGAGCTGTTGAAGTCGGGGCAATTGAGGTTTCTGATTATCGGGAAGGACCTGGAATTTACGCTCCCGGAGAAATTGAGGCTCAGCCCTGAAGCTAGAACGCTGACACAAAGTGACGGGCATCCCCTTCAATTAAGCCTGTTTGAATTTGTTCCTGAAGATGACTTCAATGAATCTGAAAAAGCTGTCGCCTGGTATCTGGACAGCCAGAAGAAGCTCCTCTTTTGGTATCGTAACCGGGCCCGTTATGATTATTCCCTTCAGGGGTGGCGGCCTCATAAGATTTACCCGGATTTCATTTTCACCTCGGGCGTCAAGGAGCGGGGGGCCGATTATTCGCACATCTATGTCATTGAAACGAAGGGCTTGCACTTAATGGATAATGATAAAACGAACTATATCCGTAAGCTCTTTTCCATTTGCGCTGACCAAGCGAAGAAAATCAAGTGGGGCGAACTCGGCTTCAAATTGGATCGGAAGCTAAGATTCGAAGTGCTCGCCGAGGATGAATGGCAGGCTAGACTCAACGAGATGCTTTCTGGCCGGGAGCGCTAGGCCTCAGAATAGAAGAGGACCCTCTGCGGTCTGAACCAGATTTCAGCCCCCCGTCTTGAACATGTCGCTCGAGAGGGCGGCCAGGCTGCCCCGCTCCCATCGCTCTTTCTCCACCAGGGCCATCCGCAAGAGCGCGGCGAGCTCGCCGGGCCGTGCCTTCTTTCCGCGAAGGACCTTCCTCAGGTCGATTCCGTCCTTGTCGAAGAGGCAGAGCTTCAGCCGGCCGTCCGGGCCGAGACGCAGGCGCTCGCAGCCGCGACAGAAGGGGTCGGAGATCGGCGTGATGAAACCGACCCGGGCGCCGCGCGCCAGCCGGTAAACCCGGGCGACCCCGTCTGCATCGTCGACCGGCTCAAGGGGACCAAAGGTCTCGCCGATCCTCTGCCGGACGTCCTCTCCCTTGACGAAGAGCGACGGCCGCCAGCTCCCGAGCTCCTTGCATTCTGGGCCGAGCCCGGACGTCGGCATGAGCTCGATGAAACGAACCTCGATCTCTTGCCTTTCGGCGAACCGGACGAAGTCCTCGACCTCGTCGTCGTTGACGCCCCGGATGACGACGGTGTTGATCTTGACCGGCACCAGGCCGGCCCGCCTCGCGGCCTCGATCCCCGCGAAAATGCGGTCGAACCCTTTCCGCCGCGAGATCGTTTCGAACCTTTCCCTCCGGAGGGTATCCAGGCTGATCGTCACCCGTCTCAAACCGGCGGCCTTAAGAGTGGCGGCCATCCCGGCGAGGTGGAGGCCGTTGGTCGTCAGGGCCAGGTCGTCGGGCCGGAGGCGGGCGAGCTTCCCGACCAGGATCTCGACGCCCCGCCGCACCAGCGGCTCTCCGCCTGTGATCCGGAACTTCCTGACGCCGGCGGCCATGGCTCCCCGGGCCACGAGCTCGATCTCCTCGTAGGTCAGGAGATCGGCCGGCCGGAGGAGCTTCACCCCCGTTTCCGGCATGCAGTAGACGCACCTCAGGTCGCAGCGGTCGGTGACCGAGATGCGCAGGACCTTAGCGCTTTTCAATCGGGTCTCCGGCCCGGACCGTTCCGCCCGAGAGGACCTCGCAGAAAATCCCGAGCGCGGGCATGATGCAGTCGCCCGTAAGCTTATAGACGGCGCATTTCGTGTGGCAGTCCTTGCCGATCTGCGTGACCCGCAGCCGGACCGGCCCGCCTGTTCCGCGCACGACGAGCTCGTCCCCGATCTTGAGCGCCGTGAGATCGATGCCGCGGGTGGTCAGGTTTTCGGCGAATGCCCCTGGCTTGATCATCTTCCGCGCCCCAGCTCCGAGCTTCTCCTTCTGCGCCTCGATGCTCTCCAGCATCAGAAGCGAGACCTGGCGGTGTCCGAACCGCCGATGGGCGTCGTCCCGGAGACCTTCGCCGGCGATCACCTCGGCCTCCGCGACCGGCGTCTTGACCTGCCCTTTTTTCCGGCTGATATTGACGGAGACGACCGTGCCGGAGGCACCGCCGGGCTTCCACCGCGCGGCCTGTCCGCAAGCCGTCATCGGCCTCTCCGGAACGTCCCGCTCTTGCCGCCGCTCTTGAATTCGAGCCGCAGGCGGACGACCTCAGCGCTCCGGTCGACCGCTTTGACCATATCGTATATGGTTAAAGCGGCCACGGCCGCTCCCGTCATGGCCTCCATCTCCGCCCCCGTCCGCGCCTCGGCCGAGACGCGGCAGAGGATTCTGATGCCCGTCTTCAGGATCTCCGTTTCGACATCGACTTTGTCTATGGGAATGGGGTGGACGAGGGGGATGAGCTCGAACGTCCTCTTGGCCGCCTGGATCCCGGCCAGCCGGGCCGCGTTCAAAACCTCGCCTTTGGCGATCCTGTTGGCGCGGACAAGACCGATCGTCCGGGGGCTAAGCCTGATTATGCAGGACGCCGCCGCTTCGCGGCGGGTGACGGCTTTGGGGCCGATGTCCACCATGCGGGCCCGGCCCTCGGGGTCGATATGGGTGAGTTTGGCCATCGTCAATCCATAAACAGGATTTCGACCTCCTGCCCTTTCTCGAGCCGCCGGGCTTCGGCGGGCGCGATGATGAGGACTTGGCTCCCGACCATGGACTTCAGGACGCCGCTCTTCTGGTCCGGGAAGGGCGAGACCCGGATCTCGGGGCCCGCGCCGGCGAGGACGCCGCGCAGGAACTGCATCCGCCCGGGCTCGAGATCGATCTCGCCTTCGAGGACGGCTTTCCCGGCCCGCAGTCCGGACTCCCGTCGCCCGAGCATCCGGTCGAGGGCGGGACGGACGAAAAGATGGAAGGTCACCATGGCGCTCGTCGGGTTCCCGGGGAGTCCGAAGACGAGCTCTCGGCCCCGGAGGCCGAAGAACACCGGCTTGCCCGGCTTGATCCGCACCTGCCAGAAAACCGCCCGGACGCCCAGGGCCTTGAGCTGGTCCTTGACGAGGTCGTAATCGCCGACCGAAACCCCGCCCGAGAGGACGAGGATCTCCGCGCGCCGGGCTTTCCGGATCTTCGCTTCGAGCGACGCCCTCCTGTCCCGGGCGATGCCGAGATACGAGGCCTTGGCCCCTGCCTGCAGCGCGAGGGCCAGCAGGGCATGCCCGTTTGAATTCCTGATCTGGCCGGAACGGGCCTTTCGGCCGGGCTCGACGATCTCGTCGCCCGTGGCGATAACGCAGACCCGGGGCCGGCGGGCTACCGGCACGGATGCGTATCCGAGAGCGGCCAGCATCCCCGTTTCGGCCGGCCCGATAAGGGCGCCTTTCCTGAGGACAAGCTCGCCGCGCTCGACGTCCTCGCCGGGCCGGCCGGTGTTCTCCCCGGGGTCGACGGTGCTCATGATCCTGACCGATCCGCCCACCCTCTCCGTGTCCTCGACCATGACCACGGCGTCGGCGCCTTTGGGCAGGGGAGCGCCGGTCATGATCCGGACGGCTTTCCCCGGACCGACAGCTCTGTAGGCGACGCGGCCGGCCGGCAAGTCCCCGGTCACTTCGAGCTCTGTGAAGGCGGATCCCACCGCGGGCCGGGTATCTGCGGCGCGGACGGCGTACCCATCCATTGTGGCCTTGGCGAAGGCAGGGATGGGCGCCCTGGCCCTGATGTCGCGGGCGAGCGTCCGGCCCGGGGCCCTGTCGACCGGAACGGATTCGCTACCGAGCGGCCCGGCCCTCTTGAGGACTTCGCGAAGGGCGTCCGTGTAATCGATCACGAGGTTTCTCCCGCAGCCCGGACCCCGACGAGCTCCACGGCGGCCGGATCGAATTCTATCAGAACGGTCCGGGAAAGGGAAATTCCCCGGGCCTCGATTTCTGACAGGGGAACGGTAACGCGAAAGGTCAGCTCGCCGCCGACTCTGACAAGCGCCCGTCCGGGTTCCGTTGTTTCGAGGCGGGTGACCAAGCCCCGGAACGTGTTCGGCCTTCCCGCGGCGGCTCCGTCAGGCGTGCTTGAAATCCGGATGTTGGCCGGGTCGACGACGCAGGTGACGTGTCCGGCGAAGGTCCCGGGAAAGACGATCCTCGCCCCCGGCCGCGGCTCGATCCAGCTGAGCCGGCCGTCGGAGGCCGCTTCTCCGCTGAAGCAGTTTTCGTGGCTGAAGGGGACGCGGCGGCCCGCCGAGAGATAGACGATCTCTCCGGCCAGCCGGGTGGCCTGGGAAAAGTCGTGACTCGAAAAGACGACCGTGGCGCCCGCGCCGTGGCAGGCCTCGCGCACGACGGCCTCGATCCGGAGGGCGAGGCCGGCTTCGACGTTGGCCGTCGGCTCGTCGAGGAGCAGGACCCTGGGCTTCAGGACCAGGGCCCGGGCCAGCGCCACCCTCTGGGCCTGGCCCGCGCTGAGCGTCGAGGCGGGCCTCCGCTCCCAACCGGCGAGTTCGACGAGGCCGAGGGCCTGGCTCACGAGGGCCGGCCATCGCGTTTCGGGAGTCCTGCGGACCTTGAGGCCGAACGCGACATTGTCGAAGACCGTCCCCTTGAAAAGATAAGGGTGGTGGGTCACAAGCACTGCTTCGCGTCGCGCGGCCGCGGTCCGTGCGTCATCCGCCCAGGGATCCTCGCCGAATATGACGAGGCGGCCTCCTGTCGGCCGGAAGAGGCAGGCAAGGATCATCAGAAGAGTCGTCTTGCCCGCGCCGTTCGGGCCGGCGAGCGCCAGGATCTCTCCGGACGCAATCCGGAGCGTCCCGATGTCGACCGCCGGCACGGACGGCGGGCCGGGATAGACGTACCGGACGTCCTCGAGCCGGTAGGCCTCTTTTTCCGCCATGCTAATCCCTGCTCCGGAGGCTGGTGACGACGAGGACGTTGATGCCGAACGTGAACGCTAAGAGGATGACGCCGAGGACGACGCCGTTGGCGAACTCGCCCTTCGAGGATTCGAGGGCGATGGCGGTCGTGATGTTCCGGGTGAAGTTCCGGATGTTGCCGCCGAGCATCATGGCGATGCCGACCTCGGAGACGGCCCGCGCGAACCCTGCCAGGATGGCGACGAGGAGGGCGAACTTGGCTTCGAGGAGGACGACCCAGCCGGCCTGCCGGCGGGTTGCGCCCAGCGTCAGGGCGGTCAGCCGGGCCCGCCGGTCGACCTGGCGCAGGGCGGTGTAGGAGAAGCCGGTGATAAGCGGCAGGATGAGAACGATCTGGCCGATGGTCATTGCCGTCTGCGTGTAGAGGAGGCCGAGCCGCCCGAGGGGCCCGCTCCGCCCGAGCAGGAAATAGAAGAAGAGCCCGATGACCACGGTCGGCGCGGCCATCCACGTCTGGTTGAGGATGAGGACGAGGCGCCTGCCCCGGAACTCGTTGCCCGCCAGGAAGAGCGCGAAGGGAACGGCCAGAAGGCTGGCGACCAGGGCGGCCAAGCCGCTCGTCTTGAGGGAGACCCAGATGATGAGGAGGAGCTCGCGGATGATCATTTGACGAGGTCGATCCCCGGCCGCCCGGCCAAGGGCTCGAAGAGCGGCCTCCCGTCCTTTCCCTTGAGGCTGCCGATGAGCTCCTGTCCGGCCGGGGAGGTGACGAAGGCAATGAACGCCATAGCCTCCGCGTACCGGACGGAGGGAATCCGGGCGGGGTTAACCGCAATCACGGCGTAGATATTTTCGAGGTCAGGGCCCTTCTCGAGGAGCGGGCGGAGATCCACGAGGCCAGCGAGGTTGGAGAACGTGGCCGTGTCGGTCAGAGTGTATCCCCGCCTTTCGGAGGCGATCTGGAGGGTCTGGGCCATGCCCTGCCCAGTTTCGAGGTAATTCTTCACGGGCTTTCCCCCGGCGAGGGCCCAGAGGTCGAGCTCCCGCAGATGGGTCCCCGACCTGTCTCCGCGGCTGACAAAGACCGCCCCGGCCGATTTGATCCCCGCGAAGGCCTGCCGGGCGTCCGCGGCGCCGGCGACGCGGGCCGGGTCGGCGGGCGGGCCGACGATCATAAAATAGTTCCCGGCGATGACCCGGCGGTTGACACCATAGCCGTCTTCGAGGAACTCGTCCTCGAGCTTCTTGGCGTGGACGATGACGGCATCGGCGTTTCCGTCCTCGGCCTGCTTGAGGGCGGCGCCGGTGCCGACGGCGATCCACTTGAGGGTGATCCCGGACTCCTTCTTGAAAGCGTCGGCGAGGACATCGAGGAGTCCCGTCGCGTCGACGCTGGTCGTCGTGGCGAGCATCAGGGTGCGCTCGGGAGCCGCGGCCGCACCCGCCGGAGAGGGGGCAACGGTGGAGGGATCGGCGGCCGGCGGCGAGGCCATCACGGCAAAACACGCCAGCCAGGCAATGCATCCTCTTGGGGGAAGGCGATGAAGGCGCACCATGTCTCCTTTTCAACAACGGAAGGAGGAGCCGTTTCCCGCCCCTCCCTGGCGGCCGGAAAGCCTGGCCGGACCGGCTGTAGCACCTCCGGCTCGGAGCCCCTCATAGATACCACAGCGGCCCCCGTCTGTAAAGACGGACCGGCGGGAGAGGTGCGGCCATCCACCGCGGCCATGAAAGCGAATGGGACACCCGGAAATATCCGTGCCGGAGGGGGGAAGCAAAGGACGCGCAATATGAACCATCCGGCCTCAAGGGCAGACGCCGGCGGTTCATTTCCGTGGGCAGGCCGCATCCGTTTCCTTGGGTTCTGACGTCTCCACCCCTGTATTCGAAGCATGAATCGAGGATCCAGGGCCGGCTCATAGGCGCAAAGCCGGAAGTGCTTTATGTGTTTTCTGACGACTGATTTGGTTCGGCGCCGTAAAAGTCGTCGATGACGGCCCGCCATTGCTCCTCGGTGCGCACGGCGACGAGGGCATTGCGGAGGTCGGTCCGCCGGGGGTGCATCTTCGCGTATTGGAGAGAGAAGTGGCGGAGGATCTTGAGCCCCCGCCGCGGGTCATACATCTCGCACGCCAGGCGGAAGTGGCGCAGGATAAGTTCGCGCTGCTTCCCGAGGTCCGGCCGGCGTGGAATCTGGCCGGCGGCAAGGTCCCGGGCCTGCTCGAAAAACCAGGGGTTTCCGATGGCCCCCCGGGCCGCGGCGGCGCCGTCGACTCCGGTCTCCGCGATCATCCTCAGGGCGTCCGCGGGAGTCTGGACGTCGCCCGAACCGATGACGGTCCGGCCGGGAAACTCCGCCTTGACGCGGGCCAGGAAGCTCCAATCGGCCCGGCCTTTGTATCTCTGCTCGACGCTCCGGCCGTGGACGCAGACGGCGGCCGCTCCGGCCTCGAAAGCACCGGCGGTGATGGCCCAGAAAGCCTTGTGGGCCGTGTCGCCCTCGCGGAAGGCCCGGCGGAGCTTGAGGGTGACCGGCCGGCCGGGGACGGCTGCAATCACGGCCTGGATGATCTCCAGCGCGCGGTCCGGCTCCCTCATCAGGGCCCCGCCGCGGCCGCGGCTGGTTACTTTGCGCACGGGGCAGGCGAAATTGAGGTCGACCACGTCGAACCCCATCCCGTCGAGCGCCGCCGCGGCCCTGGCCATGGTTTCGGGGCCCTCGCCCATGATCTGCCCGGCGACGGGGTGGTCGGCGGGGTCGAGACGGATGAGCCGCTTGCGGAGCTTTCCCTGAAGGAGGACCTGGCGGTCCAGCATGGCTTCGGTCGCCGTGTATGGCGCCGAGCAGGACCGGCAGATGAGGCGGTAGGGCAGGTCGGTGTAGCCGGCCAGGGCGGCGAGGACGACGGGAAAATCGACCGTGACAGGCCCGATCCTGAGCGGCTTCAACGGGTCCTCCATGCCTGCCAGTATATCCGGTCCGGCACGATTAGTGAAAGGAGGACTGTCCCTCGTGTTCCACCCGGCGGAAGAAGATTGCATCCACCTCGGGATTCCTCTATTATGCCCTTTTACAGACTTCCCGATGGAGATTGCGGTGCTGAAAAAATCCTTGGCTTTGATTATTCCCGTCGCGGGGGCGTTCATCCTTACCCTAGCCCTGACCATGGCCGCCCCCCCGGCCGGTTCCCAGAAAGCGGCCGAGTCGCGGGCCTATCCCGGCCACGAGAACAATACGGACATAAACAACTTCCTCCAGGTGTACCCAGCGGCGGCAGGGACGCGGCTCGACGATTGCCAGACGTGCCATCGCGCCGGCGTCAAGGGCACGGACACGGAGCGGGTGTACAGTCCCTGCGGTTACTGCCACCTCCTCCTCTACCCGAATCCGAGCTATCAGACGGGCGTTCCCAAAGACGCTGAAGACACCCTGAACGCCTACGGCCTCGCCTACGACAACGCGGGCCGGACGGCGGAGGCCCTTAAGGAAATAGGGAAGCTGGACAGCGACGGCGACGGCTACTCGAACGACGCCGAGATCGCCGCCCTGCGCTACCCGGGCGACCCCGCCAGCCGCCCGGGCCAGCCGCTGGCGCCGTTCATCGCCTTCTCCAGTGGCGACCTCGGGAAGATCCCGGCGCGGACGGAGTTCCTGCTGATGAACACGACCAAGGAGCCGACCGATGACTATACGACATACACGGGCGTGAGGGTCGTGGATCTTCTGGCCAGAGCCCGGGTCGACCTCGCGGGCGTCGCGGGAATCACCGTCTTCGCCCCGGACGGATACAGCATGGACTATACGCTCGAGGACATCACGCGGCCGTTTCCGCGCGGGTATTACTACTCCGGTCCCGCAGCCTTCGCAGGCACGGAGCGGGCCTTTGTCAAGTACCCCGCGCATGTCCCTCCCGGCGTCGTCGACAGAGGAGAGATCCCCGGGCCGCCATGGCTCCTGCTGGCCTTCGAGCGCGAGGGGAAACCGCTCGACGTGCTCACCTACGAGAAAGGCACTGGGAAGCTGGCCGGAGAAGGCCCATGCCGAATGATCCGCCCCCAGCGCAACCTCATGGGCGACCCGTCAAAACCGGGGCGCCCCGACAGGTCCCAGAAAGCCAAGACCTACGGGGACGGATGGGATTTCAGCGTCGGCATCGATCACAACGCCGGGGCCTGTGTCCGCGGCGCCTGCGTCATCCGGGTCAACCCGATGCCGCCGGGGTTCGAGGAGTACGACTGGCGGAACGGCTGGTCCCTGATCGCGGAGCACCGTGTCGTGATCTACGGCCGAGGCGTCCGCTGACCGCGACCTCAGACCTCACGCCTGGGCGAGGCGGATGAGAGTCCGCAGGAGCACGTTGGCTCCCTTTTCGAGATCGTCCCAGCTGACCCTCTCGTCCGGCGAGTGGCTGATCCCGTCGGCGCACGGGATGAAGATCATCCCCGCATCGCACTCCGCGGCGATGATCTGGGCGTCGTGGCCGGCGCCGCTGGTCAGACGCATCGAAGGATAGCCGAGCGACCGCGACTCCTCTTCGAGCATCCCGACCAGGCGCGGGGCGGCGGCGACCGGGGCTGTCCGGTCGACGATGCGCGAGGCGAAGCCGAGTCCCCGCGTCGAAGCCGTGTCCTTGGCGATCGCCAGGAGCTCCGCCTCGAGGTCCGCGAGCGTCGCGGCGTCCGTGCTCCGGAAGTCGAGAGTGAAGTCGGCCCGGGCGGGGACGATGCTGAAAACCCCGGGGTGGAGGATGACGCGGCCGACCGTTACCATGCTCCCGTAGTGACGCGTGGCGACGTGCTGGGTGGCTTTCAGGGCGAAATCAGAGAGCCCCAGGAAGGCGTCGTGCCGCAGCTCGAGGGGCGTCGTCCCGGCGTGCGACGCCTGCCCGATATACGCGCACTGCCGGTAGTGCTTGCCGGCGATCCGCTCGACGACGCCGATGGGCACACCTTCGTCCTCGAGGACGGGTCCCTGCTCGATGTGGAGTTCGAGGTAGGCCTCGAGGTCCGGACGGCTGCGCCGCGCTCCGGCAATGGTCTCGACAGAGAATGCCGTGCCCTTCAGGATCTCGGTGAGCGGCAGGCCGAACTGCGTCCGCCCCTGCTCGATCTCCGGGCGGCTGAGAAGTCCCATGAACGCCCGGCTCCCGAGGAAATCTCCGACGAGATTCCCCTCTTCGTCCGTGAACGAGGCGACCTCGAGGGGCTTCTGGACGGAGACATTATCTTCCCGGATCCGCCTCAGGCATTCGAGGGCCGCCAGGACACCCGCCGCGCCGTCGAACATGCCCCCGTTGAGAACGGTGTCGATGTGGGAACCGGCCATGACGGTCTTCCCCGTTCCTTCGATCCGGCCGAACTGGTTTCCCGCCCCGTCCTGCCTATAAAAGAGCCCGGCCTCCTCGATTTTCTTTTGGAGCCAGGCCCGGGCTTCGAGGTCGGCCGGACTGAACGACGGCCGGCTGATCCCTCCGGCCGGATCGCGCCCGATCCGGCCGAGCTCCTCGATGTCCTTTCGGAGCCGTTCGGTCTCGACGCGAATGTCCATGGCCTGAGGCCTCAGCGTTCGAGCAGGGCGATCATCTCCCGGACCGCCCTTTTGATGCCGACGACGGCCGCACGGGCGACGATGGAGAAACCGATTGACAGCTCCGTCATCTGGGGAATGGCGACGATGGGGCCGACGTTCCGGTAGTCGAGCCCATGGCCGCCGTGGATCTCGAGCCCGAGCGAGGCGCCGAACTCCGCGGCCGTCCGGATGCCGGCCAGCGCGCGGGCTTGCGCGGCGCCGGGACGCAGGTCCGCGTAGTTGCCGGTATTGATCTCGATGAGGTCGACGCCGATCTCGTTCGCGGCTGCGATCTCGCCCTCGTCCGGGTCGATGAAGATGCTCGTCCGGACGTCCGCCGCCCTGAGCTCCTCGATGTGGGGCCCCAGGTGCCCGATGTTTCCGGAGACCTTCAGCCCCCCTTCCGTCGTCAGTTCTTCCGGCCGCTCGGGGACGAGGGAGACGACGTCCGGACGGATCTCGAGGGCGATCTCCTTCATCTCGGTGGTCGCGGCCATCTCCACGTTGAGCTTGGTCTTGACGGCCTCCCGGAGGAGCCTCAGGTCCCGCTCCTTGATGTGGCGGCGGTCGCTCCGGATGTGGCAGACGATGCCGTGCGCGCCGGCCTGCTCGGCGAGAAGGGCGACGAGGACAGGCTCGGGCTCCGTCCCCCTGCGGGCCTCGCGAAGGGTGGCGAAGTGGTCGATGTTGACGGCGAGTCTCATGGCATCCTCCGGTTTAATCCTCTCCCAGGTTCTTCCTCACCGCCTCGGCCACCTCCCGGGCGCACGAATCGACGACAGCCCAGTCACGCCCTTCAACCATGACCCGGGCGAGCGGCTCGGTTCCCGAGTAGCGGAGGTCGAGGCGGCCCTCGTCCTTGAGCCGGTCCCGGACGGATTGGACGGCGGCCGCGATCTCCGGGAAGTCCCCGAAATCCGTCTTCCGGGCCACCCGGACATTGAGCAGGACCTGGGGATATTCCTCGAGGTCGCGGACGAGCGCCGAGAGCGTCCGGCCGCTCCGGAGCATGGTTCCGGCCATCCTGAGGGAGGTGAGGATGCCGTCGCCGGTGGGGAAATCGTCGAGGAAGATCGTGTGGCCGGACTGCTCGCCGCCCAGGTTGGCCCCCCTGTTGACCATCTCTTCGTAGACGTACTTGTCCCCGACGCGAGTCCGGAAGAAGGGGATCCCGGCCCGCTCCAGGGCCTTCTCGAGGCCCATATTGCTCATGACCGTGGCCACGACGCCGGAGGGGCGGAGGCGGCCGGATGTCTTCATGTCGAGGGCTTGGATGTACAGAGTGTGGTCGCCGTTGAGGACGCGGCCGGTCTCGTCGGCCCAGATAGCCCGGTCCGCGTCTCCGTCGTAGGCGACGCCGAGCGCGGCCCCGGTTTCGAGGACCTTCCGGGCCAGGCTCTCCGGGTGGAGCGAGCCGCAGTCGCGGTTGATGTTCGTGCCGTCGGGAGTGTCGTGCATGGAGACGACCTCGAAACCGGCTTCCCGGAATACCCTGGGTGCGATGCGCGAGCTCGCTCCGTTGGCGCAGTCGAGGACGACTTTGAACTTCCGTGCCGGGCCTCCGGCCCGGAACCGGCTCCCGAGGTAGCGCGCGTAGTCATCGGCAAAGCGCAGATCAGGCGGGACCTCGAAGGGCATGGGGTTCTTCTCGTCCCGGTTCGCGAGGACCGCCGTCTCGAGCTCCGCTTCCCAGTCCTCGGGGATCTTGACGCCCTGGTGCGAGAAAACCTTGATCCCATTGTCGCGGAACGGATTGTGGGAAGCGGAGATGACGATGCCGGAAGAAAATTCGCTCCGCGTCGTCAGGTAGGACACCGCCGACGTCGGGATGACACCCGCCGAGAACGCCTCGCCGTCGGCCTCGCGGACGCCCTGGACGAGGGCCTTTTCCATCCAGGGACCGGACTCGCGCGTGTCCCGGCCGATGAGGATCCGCGGCGCGAGCCCCTTCGCCCGCAGCAGCCGGACCAGCGACGCCCCGAGGACGCAGATGGAGGAATAGTCCAGGGGGTAATTCCCGGCCGCCGCCCGGATTCCGTCGGTCCCGAAAAGCTTTTGCGCCATGCCTTGCCGGAAGTTTATTTTTTCCGCGGATTCGCCTCACCCGCCTCGTCCTTGTCTTCCTCGATCGCGATAGAGACCCGGACGGTCGTCTGGGCCGAAACGAGCCGGAGCTCGGGCCGGGGGAGGATCAGGTCGACGTCGAAGACGGCGGAGCGGTCCAGCCCCGTGATATCCACGGGGGCCGTCGACACCGAGTCCCGGGCCCGGACCTTGCTTTCCGGGCCGCAGACGACCACCTGCCTCGGCTCGAACTCGATTTTCGCGATCCGGTACCCGGGCGCCACGCGGCCCCGGATCGAAGGGTGGACATTGAGGGAGGCCTCTTTTGTCTCCTCGAGCTTGAGAATCACCTTATTGGGCCGGACGTCGATGACCTCGGCGCCCGGAGGAAGGGAGATCATGGTCTTGTTCAGAGGGTATTCCTGCTGATAGAGCGTCGCCTTTTCCAGGTCGAGCCGGGCGGAGAGAGTAGACGGCGTGATCTGGTTGAGGAGCCGGTTGGGGGCCCGGACCGTGACGTCGACCGTGGCCAGCGGCCGGTCGACGATCTCCAGGTTTTCCGGGATGTTCCGCACCTCGAGCGGGACGGTCAGCGTTTTTTCGGAGACGATCTTGTCCTGGGGGACGAGCACGAGCCAGAGAGCGAGAGCCAGAACGATGGAAATGAGCTTCTCGCGCTTGTTCCGGACAAAGAATCTTTTCAGGTCCCTGTTCATTTTTCTTTCAAATACGAGATCAGATGGGTTTGCATCGCGTCGATGTCCTGATATCTTTTGAGGCGTCCCTGGACAGCCAGTGAGATCTCGCCGGTCTCTTCGGAGATGACGATGACGGCTGCGTCGGTTTCCTCGGACAGCCCGATGGCGGCGAGATGCCGCGTCCGGGTTTGGAAGGGGCTGCTCAGATTGTGCGCGGCCGGCAGGGGCAGGAGGCATCCGGCGGCGACGATCTTGTTCCCCTGGATGATGACCGCGCCGTCGTGGAGCGGGGAGTGGGGATAAAAGATGCTGACGATGAGGTCCTTGGAGAGGAGGGCGTCGACTTTGAGGCCCCGGTCCGCGTAGGTCGAGAGCGAGATTTCTCGCTCGATGGCGATCAGGGCGCCGATGCTCTTTTGGGAGAGGTACTCGATGGCGAAAAAGAGGTCCTCGAGTTTCTCCTGGAGGGAACGGACGACGAAGGGCTTGCGGAAGGTGCGGGAGCCGATCCCGGCCAGAAACCGCCGGATCTCGGCCTGGAAGAGAACGATGATGGCGATGATCAGGTAGTTGACGAAGGCCCGGATGATGCGGTTCGAGACGCTGAGCCGTCCCCAGACCGTCAGCAGGTAGATGACGCCGATAAGCCCGATCCCGATGGCCGCCTGATAGGCCCGCGTGTCCCTGACGAGCAGGAGGACATAGTAGATGAGGAAGGCGATGAAGCAAATGTCCAGGACGTCCAGCACCGTGATGTGCCGGAGAATGTTCCAGGCGTCAGCAAACATAACGTGTCTTCCAGTGTCTTTTGCGACTGTCCGCGCTCGAGCCTTCCCCGGAGATATCGAGCACGGCCTCGGCGACCCGGACGGCCCGGGCCACGGCCCCGACGTCGTGAACCCGCAGGATGCGGGCTCCGCGGCTGACCGATAGGACGGCCGCGGCGATCGTCCCTTCCAGCCTTTCTCCGGGCGGGAGCCCCAGGATGCCGCCGATGAAGGCCTTCCGGGACAGGCCAACGCAGACCGGACGGCCGAGCTCCTGGAAATCCGCGAGCCGGTCGATGAGCGTCAGGTTGTGTTCGAGCGTCTTGCCGAAGCCGATCCCCGGGTCGACGACGACCCGGTCGCGGTCGATGCCGGCGGCCTCGGCTTCCCGGATGCGGTCCTGGAGGAAGGACCGGATCTCTCCGACGAGGTCGCTGTAGCGCGGCGACTTCTGCATCGTTCGGGGCGTCCCCTGCATGTGCATGAGCACGAGGGCGGCCCCGGACGGAGCGACCACGCGCGCCATCGCGGGGTCGAAGCGCAGGGCGCTGATGTCGTTGATGATGTCGGCGCCCGCGTCGAGCGACGACCGGGCGACGGCGGCCTTGGTCGTGTCGATTGAAAGGAGGACGTCCGTCTGCCGCCTCAGCGCCCGGACGACGGGAACGACCCGGCGCAGCTCCTCCTCTTCGGGGACGGACTCGGAGCCCGGCCGGGTACTTTCCCCGCCGATGTCGAGGATGTCGGCCCCTTCGCAGGCAAGGCGGAGTCCGTGATCGACGGCCGCGCCGGTTTCGAAGCAGGCGCCGCCGTCGGAAAAGGAATCCGGGGTGACATTGATGACCCCCATGAGCCAGGTTCTCGAGCCGAGACAGAAACGCCGCCCTCGAACCTCCAGGGTGTGCGCCTGTCTCTCCATCGTCCTCAGGCGCCGGCGGTCCCTTTATCGGGGGCTGTCTGGCTTTCGACGGGCTTGGGGAGGGAGGCGGCCGCTCCTTCCGGCTGGCCGAGAGGCTTCATCTTGCCGTTGAGGATCTGATTGATCTCCTCGGACGTCAGGACCTCCTTTTCGAGGAGCATCTCGGCGATCTTGACGAGCTTGTCCTTGTTCTTCTCGATGAGCTCCTGGGTCCGGTTGTAGCTCCGCGTGACGATCTTCTTGACCTCCTCATCGATCCTCTCAGAGGTCCGCTCGCTGAAGTTCTTGTTCATGGCCAGGTCCCGGCCGAGGAAAATGAGATCGTCCCGCTCCCCGAACGTCAGCGGCCCGAGATCAGACATCCCCCACTGGCAGACCATCTTCCGGGCGATCTCCGTCGATTTTTCGAAATCGTTAGCCGCTCCCGTCGTCGTCTTTCCCAGGAACAGCGTCTCGGCGACGCGCCCCGCCATGAGGACGGACAGCTGGGCCTCAAGATAGTCTTTGGTGTATGTGTAACGGTCGTCGAGGGGCAGTTGCTGGGTGACCCCGAGGGCCAGCCCGCGCGGGATGATGGAAACCTTGTGGATGGGGTCCGCCTCCGGGAGCAGCGCCGCCATCAGAGCGTGCCCGGCCTCGTGGTAGGCCGTGTTCTTCTTTTCCTCGTCGCTGATGATCATGCTCTTGCGCTCGACGCCCATGAGGACCTTATCCTTGGCGAACTCCAGGTCCTTCATGGTGACCTTGTCCTCGCCGTTGCGGGCCCCGAGGAGGGCCGCTTCGTTGACCAGGTTGGCGAGGTCGGCCCCGCAAAAGCCCGGGGTCGAGCGGGCCAGGACCTTGAGGTCGACGTCATCGGCGAGCGGCACCCTGCGGACGTGGACGCGGAGGATCTCCTCTCGGCCCTTGACGTCGGGCATGCCGACGATGATCCGCCGGTCGAAGCGGCCGGGGCGCAGCAGGGCGCTGTCGAGGATGTCCGGACGGTTCGTGGCGGCGATGAGGATGATGCCCTCGTTCGAATCGAACCCGTCCATCTCAACGAGAAGCTGGTTGAGCGTCTGCTCGCGCTCGTCGTGGCCGCCGCCGAGCCCGGCCCCGCGCTGGCGCCCGACGGCATCGATCTCGTCGATGAAGACCAGACAGGGAGCGTGTTTTTTCCCCTGGTCGAAGAGGTCGCGGACGCGGGAGGCGCCGACGCCGACGAACATCTCGACGAAGTCCGAGCCGCTGATGGAGAAGAACGGCACGTCGGCTTCCCCGGCGACCGCCCGGGCGAGAAGGGTCTTGCCCGTGCCCGGCGCCCCGACGAGGAGGACGCCCTTGGGGATGCGGCCGCCGAGCCGCTGGAACTTCCGCGGGTCCTTGAGGAACTCGATGATCTCCTGGAGCTCGTCCTGGGCCTCCTCGACGCCCGCCACGTCCTTAAAGGTCACTTTCTTCTGCTGGCCCGAGAAGAGCTTGGCCCGGCTCTTGCCGAACGACATGGCCTTGTTCCCGCCGGCCTGCATCTGCCGCATGAAGAAAATCCAGAAGAGGACGATGAGGATGATCGGCGAAAGGTAAAGAAGAATCGAAAGGATGGAGCTCTTGTTGGTTTCCTTGACGACGATGTCGACCTTGTTCGCCCGGAGAATCTTGATCAAGTCGGCGTAGTTCGAAGGTAGGACGGTCTTGAAGGCCTGGCCGTCCTTGGTCCGGCCGTTGGCTTCGTTGTCCTGGATCGTGACCGATTCGATGTTGCCCTGCTCGACCTGGGTCATAAACTCGGAGAAATTCATCTCCTTCTTGGCGGCGGCCGGGGACTGGAAAAGGCTCCAGAGGAGGATGATGAGGATCCCCGCCGAAATCCAGAAGAGCAGGTTTTTCATCGATCTGTTCTTAGGCTTTGGCATTTTTCATGGGCCTCTGATGGACGTATTTTAGCATTTTTCCCCGTCTCGCGAAAGGGGCCCCGAAGAGACGGCGTGCCGGGGCGCCGGGGCGGTTCCGAACGGGGGCGCGGCGGGGAAGACGGCAGCGAATCCCCCCGGGAGCGGGTTCTTTCCCCGGATATTGACATTCGCCCCCCGATAGGCTAAACGATGGGCATAACATGGACGCTTTCATGAGCCTTCGCTCCGGCGTCATAACCTTCGCGGAATGGAACGAAACGCGCTTCGGCGCGACCCGGGAGGCGGAAGCGGCCCGCGTAGCGGCGGCTTCGTCTGCTGCCAGGTCCACAACATCCTGCCCAATGTCCCGCCGGAGAATGTCGCCGCGATGTTCGCCGCCGTCAAAGAGACCTGGGGCTGACCGTCGGGGCGCCCGCTATCCTTGACAGCTTCGGCGCTCTCATTTATGCTGTGCCGCTATGACTGCACGGGATAGCGCCAAGAAACACGGCCCGCAGTCGGGCGCCGCCGGAGGGCGGCCGAACCGTCCGCCGGACGCCTTGATTGCGGCGCGGGGAACGCGTAAAATCTCCGGTATGAATTCTTTTATAAAGGAACCGCGAAAAGCGAGGAGACCATCATGAGCACTACTAAAATCACGCGCGAGGAAGCCCTCGCGTACCACACCGGAAAGCGTCACGGCAAAGTTTCCGTCGTCCCGACGAAGCCGTGCCTGACACAGCGTGATCTTTCCATGGCCTACACCCCCGGTGTGGCCGAGCCCTGCCGCGAGATCCACCGGGACCCGGAGCTGGTCTACGAGTACACCAGCAAGGGGAACTTGGTGGCCGTGATCTCCAACGGCACCGCCGTGCTCGGCCTCGGCGACATCGGCGCCCTCGCCGGCAAGCCGGTGATGGAAGGCAAGGGCGTGCTGTTCAAGAGGTTTGCCGACATCGACGTGTTCGACATCGAGGTGAACACGCACAACCCGGACGAGGTCATCAAGTTCTGCCAACTCATCGAGCCGACCCTCGGGGGCATCAACCTCGAGGACATCAAGGCGCCCGAATGCTTCTATATCGAGGAGGCGCTGAAGAAGACCCTGTCCATCCCGGTCTTTCACGACGACCAGCACGGCACGGCCATCATCTCCGGCGCCGCCTTCCTGAACGCCCTCGAGGTGGCCGGCAAGAAGATCGACAAGATCAAAGTCGTGTTCTGCGGAGCGGGCGCCGCGGGGATCGCCTGCGCCAAGCTCTACCTCGCCCTCGGGGTGAAGAAGGAGAACCTCATTCTCGTCGACACCAAGGGTGTGGTCTATAAGAGCCGCAAGGAAGGGATGAATCCTTACAAAGAGCTCTTCGCGGTCGACACCAAATCCCGGACCCTGGCCGACGCGATGCGCGGAAGCGATGCCTTCATCGGCGTCTCCGGCCCCGACTTGGTAACCCCGGAGATGCTCAAGTCCATGGCCAAGGACCCGATCGTCTTCGCCATGGCCAACCCCGACCCGGAGATCCCGTACGACGTGGCGCTGGCGGCCCGCAAGGACGTGATCATGGCCACGGGCCGCTCCGACTTCCCGAACCAGGTCAACAACGTCCTCGGCTTCCCGTTCATTTTCCGGGGAGCGCTCGACGTCGGCGCGAAAGAGATCAACGAGGAGATGAAGATGGCGGCGGTGAAGGCCCTCGCCGGCCTCGCGAAGGAAGACGTGCCCGACTCGGTGATCAAGGCCTACGGCGGCAAGCCGTTCAAGTTCGGGCGCGAGTACCTGATCCCCAAGCCTTTCGACTACCGCGTCCTCCTCTGGGAGGCCCCCGCGGTGGCCGAAGCGGCCATCAAGACCGGGGTCGCGCGCAAGCCGTACGCCTCGAAGGAGGACTACATCCGCCAGCTCGAGTCACGGATCTCGCGGATCCGGCGGGTCATGCACGTCGTCATGGACCGAGCCAAGGCGGACCCCAAGAGGGTTGTGTTCCCCGAGGGCGAGCACACGAAGATCGTGCGCGCCGCCAAGATCCTCGTCGAGGAGGGGATCTGCAAGCCCATCCTCCTGGGGCACATGGCCGCGGTCGACGCTCTCCTCACGGAGTTTGAAGTTCCGAAGGACAAGGTCGAGGTCATCGAGCCGGCGAACCATCCCAATTTCCAGAAATATGTGGACAAGTTCCACGGGATGCGGTGGCGACGGGGGATCACGGGGGAAGACGCGGCCAAGACCCTCAAGGACCCCGTCTACTTCGGAAACATGATGGTGCACGAGGGCGACGCCGACGGCCTGATCTCCGGCCTGACGATGAACTACGCCGACTCCATACGGCCCGCCCTTCAGATCCAGCACACGCGGCCGAACATCTCCCGCGCGGCGGGCGTTTACCTGCTCCTTCTCGAGGACCAGATGATCTTCATCGCCGACACGACCGTGAACCTCAACCCGACGGCCGAGGACCTGGCCGAGATTGCTTACCTGGCGGCCGACGTCGCCCGCCAGTACTTCGAGGTCGAGCCGAAAATCGCCATGCTGTCGTACTCCAATTTCGGCTCCAACCAGGACGCCAACACGATGAAGGTGAGGAAGGCCGTCGAGCTCGTTCGCCAGTGCTGCCCGGAGCTTTCGATCGACGGTGAGATGCAGGCGGACACCGCCGTGGAGCCGTCCGTGGCGCAGGAGATGTACCCGTTCTCCGCGATCAAAGGAGACGCCAACGTCTTGATCTGTCCGGACCTCGAGTCGGCCAACATCGCCTACAAGCTAGTGTGGCGGCTCGGGAAGGTCGAGGCGATCGGCCCCATCCTGGCCGGCGTCAATGCGTCGGTCCACGTTCTTCAGCGCGGCGTCGAGGTCAGCGATATCGTCAACATGACGGGAATGTGCGTCCTCAAGGCCCAGGAGATGGACAGGCTGCGGGCGGAGCTGAAACACGATTTCCGGACGTTCAAAGCCGCGGCCTAAACAGCCTTCGGCCGTCGGCTCGGTGACAAGACCGAGGCTGATCATGACTCCCAGCAGGAGGGCCGTATTGATGGATCGCGGCCGCCCGCAGGGCAGCCTCCGTGCCGGCCCCGGAAGGGAGCGAAGAGGCGCGGAGAAGGGAAGGCACAATGACCGGCCGTGATCTCCTCGAGAGCATCATCGCCCTCAAGCCCGGGCCGCGGTGTGGCTTCTGGCTCGGCAACCCCCACCCCGACACCTGGCCCATCCTCCACCGCTATTTCGGCACACGCGAGGAGGAGGAGCTCCGCCGCCGCCTCGGAGACGACTATCGTTGGATCTCGCCGAGCTTCATCGAGTCCACCTTCCAGGACCCTTCTTGCCGGCGGCTCTTCGACTTCGGCCAAGCGAAAACGTCGCACGGCCAGGCCGGCCCTCTGGCCGCCGTCGAGGACCCGGCCGAGCTTGACCGCTTCCCCTGGCCGGACGCGCAGGCCCTCGATTTCGAGGGCGGCGTCCGGGCCCTCCGCGACGTCGGCCCCTATTACCGGGCCAGCGGCTTCTGGGCGCCGTTCTACCATGACATCATGGACCTCTTCGGGATGGAGGAGTACTTCGTCAAGATGCACACGAACCCGGCCGTCGTGCGGGCCGTGACCGACCGCGTCTGCGGCTTTTACTACGAAGGGAACGAGCGGTTCTTCGACGCCGCGGGAGATCTCGTCGACGGCTACTTCTTCGGCAACGACTTCGGCACGCAGATCGACCTGATGATCAGCCCGGCGCTCTTCGACGAGTTCGTCTTGCCCTGGTTCAGGAAGCTGACGGGCCAGGCCCTCCGCCGCGGCTATCAGGTCATCCTGCATTCCTGCGGCTCGATCCACCGGGTCATCCCCCGGCTCATCGAGGCCGGCGTCAACTGCCTCCATCCGATCCAGGCCCGGGCGGCGAAGATGGACGCGCTCACCCTGGCGCGGGATTTCAAAGGGAAAATCGCCTTCCTGGGAGGCCTCGACACCCAGCGCGTGCTGAATCTGGGAACGCCGGCCGAGGTCAAAGCCGAAGTCCGCAGGATTAAGCAGGTCCTCGGGCCCTGTCTGATCGTCAGTCCCAGCCACGAGGCCATCCTGCCCGATGTGCCGCCGCGGAACGTCGCGGCCATGGCCGAGGCCGTGCTCGAATGACAGAGGCGCGGCCCGGGAGCACGCGGCTCCCGGCCGCACACCTCGGCGGGCTGCCGTATTCCCGGCTCGACGACAGGACCTTCGACCTTCCCGGCGTCGTTTGCCGAAGGAAGCAGCTCGTCCCCATGATCCTCAACGCGATCCAGGCCTAGCCGGCGACGACCCCTCCCGGCGGCGCGATCCCGCCCTTCAATAGCGGCACTGCCGCGCTTCGTCGGCGTACGCGCGGAGAAGCTCCGGGTTGGCCTCGAAGAAATGGTCCGACGGTGAGAGGATGAACCCTCCTCCCGCGCCGGCCGCTTTGAAGCAGCGGCGGACCTCGCGGCGGGTCTCTTCGGGGGTGCAGCCCATGAAGAAGTGGAACTGGTCGAAGCCGCCGATCATGCAGACCGAGCCGCCGACACGCCTCTTGGCCTCGCAGAGGTCGGTGTCCCCGCCCATGCCGGGCGGCGTGAACGTCTCCATGGCGTCTGGCCGCATCCCGGCGATGCGCTCGAGGAAGGGCATCATGCCGCCGCAGGTGTGATAGACGATCCGCTGGCCGGCCGCGTGGGCGAGGCGGGTGAGCTCGGCGTCGTAGGGGGCGACGAACTCGTCGAAAATGCGCGGCGAGATGACCGTCGCGGAGGCGTCACCCCCGCCGTGTTCGACAAGGTCGAAGCGGGCCCCGGCCATGGACTGGACAAAGGTCTTTTTCCGTTCGAAAAGGATCTTCAGGAATGCGTGGACCCAGCCGGGGTCGTCGAAGGTCTCGAGGATCAGGCGCTGGATGCCGAAGAGGCAGGCGGCGTCCTGCCAGCATCCCGGCTGGCCGTAGACGTCGAAAGAGACGATCGATCCGCGGACGAGGCCCCGTTCCCCGTAGGCCGCGGCCTGACGGTTGACCTCGTCCACGTCGCAGACCGGCGCGGTGACGAACTCGCCGATGACGTCGATGTCCGACTTCTCTTTGACCAGGCGCTCGGTGATCCAGGCCGTGTGCTCCGAGCTCTGGAGAACCGTGGTCAGGGTCTTCTTCGGGGTGACGAAACGGTAGCGCACCGTCCGGCCCTCGCCTCCGGGAATCTCCTCGGTCTGGATGCGCCATTCATCCGAGACGACGCGCCGCGGCTCGCGGGGCACGGGCTCCGGCTGCCCCGGATCGAAATACTGCTCTCCGCCGCCGCCGGGCCTCTGCGCCGCGAGCCACAGGATCGGGTCGAGGCCGAAGGCGTCGAAGAACTCCTCGCTCGAGGCCCCGCCCATGTATTTTTTCAGGAACGAGTCCATGACGTGATGGGTCGTGACGGGAAGACGGTCGGGGACTTTCCGTTCAAGGGCGGCCAGGAAGCGTTGCTTAGAGGTCAAAGGAAGGCCCGGCCTTTCCCGTCAGGGGACGCGACGGATATGAGGATCGGTGAAGATGTCCCGCTCGTCGGTGCTCGTCGAGGAGAACTCGGAGACGACCGCTCCCTTGCCGCCGGCCTGAAACCAGTGGAGAGCGTCGGCGGGGATCGTGAACTGGTCGCCGGGGCGCAGGACGATCTCGTGCCAGACCGTCATGTAACGCTTGTGCCGGGACGGGACACGGGCCGCGGGCTTCGGGGTGCGGTCGCCGGCGACATACAGATAGACCTCGCCCCAGCGGCAGCGAAACGTCTCCTGCTTGCCCGCGTTCCGGTGGTCGATTGGGGGGTGCCGGTGCTCCGGGCAGATCTGCCGGGGGAGGAGGATGAGTTCCTTGGCGCAGTAACGGTCGTTGTTCTCGTAGACGACGAGCTGGAGCCCGACGTGGCGGAAATCGGACAATCCCAGGTCGAGCACCTCAATATTGTCCTTTTCTTCGCGCGTGAGGACGATCCGGGCCTTCCGGAGGAATTCGAACGCACGGGCTTTGGCCTTCTCAATATCTTTCGGCTTCATGTACTCCTTCGTTTTCGAAAATTATATTCCCCAATGTCTTGTTTGACAACCGGCCCGGCCGGAGGACGGCGTGCATGGGGGCCTCATGGGGACATGTACCTTAGGGACGTGTCCCCGAATTTAGAATTCAGTCGCTGTTCTGGTCTTGCCACCGGCCGCGGCGGACGAGCTCGGAGACCGCCTTGCGGTTCTTCGGCGGCAGGGAGTCGGCGGCGTAGCCGAGCGGCGTGAAGGCCGAGGGGACGACGTCGGCCGGCAGTCCCAGGATTTCGCGGGCCGCTTTGGGGTCGAATGCGGCGATCCAGCAGGTTCCCAGCTCTTCGTCGGCCGCGGCCAGGACGAGGTGGGTCATGGCGATCGTCGCGTCGACCTCGGCGGCGTTCCAGCCGTCCGCCTTCCTTACCCAGCCTTCCCGGGGCAGGGCGCAGACCGCGAGCACGAAGGGAGCCTGGGTGAACCACTCGCGCCCATAGATCCGGCGGAGCTCTTCCTCGCGGCCCTTGGTTGGGATGACGATCACGCGGAAGGCTTGGCGGTTGGCCGCCGTCGGGGCGAGACGGGCGGCTTCGATCACGCGGGCCAGCTTGTCCTCTTCGACGGGATCAGACTTGTAGGCCCGGACGCTGTAGCGCCTCCTGATCAGCTCCTGGAAATCCATGGTTGGCCTCCTATGATCCGGCGACGGCGGCCCCGGGATCATATCCCTATTATCCCACCAGGGTCCCTAAATTCGGAAATGAGTATTGTGTCCCCAAATTAATCGCTCTCAAGGACGAAGGCGTAGCGGCCCGAGCCGGCTGTTATACGAACGGCGCCGTCTTTGTCCGCCGCGCCCGTGATGCCCGCGTCACCCGCCACGAAGGCGCCGTTCTCCCAGATTGTTTTCCCGCTTTCCGTCACGCGGACGTTCCGCAGGTGGAATTCGGGGATGACGATCTCGGCTGACGACCCGACCGGGATGACCGTCTCGACCCGAACGCTCATCTCTGTCCGCGACCAGGCGCAGGAGATTTCGCCGCGCAGCGTCTCGAGCCTCCCCGAGGCGTGACGGAGGTCGCGGACGACCTGCGGCTGGAACAGGATCTTCTCGAAACCTGCGCTTCCCGGCGCCGGGTTGATCCCGGCCAGGGCCTTGTAGAGCCAGGCCCCGACGCTCCCGAACATCGGATGGTTGTGCGAGTTCATCGACGGGCCCTCGCGCTTCTGCCAGAGCTCCCAGAGCGTCGTCGCTCCGTTCTCGATCATGTAGCCCCAGCTCGGGTAGGTCGTCTGGACGGCGATGTCGTAGGCGAGGTCGGCGTTGCCGTTCCGGGTCAGGAGCTCCATGATGTACTTCGTGCCGATGATGCCCGTCGTCAGGTGCGAGTCGTGCTTGTAGACGATGTCATCGAAGAGCCGGCCCCAGGCGCTTCCCTCCTTCTCCGTGGCGATGCCGAGGAAGAGCGGCAGGGTGTTGGCCGTCTGCGTTCCGTCGGCGTAGTCGCCGGTCTTGGGGTTGTAATATTCGCGGTTGAAGGCCGTCCGAATGTCGGCGGTCAGCTTATCGTAGAGCGCCGCGTCCTGCGCCTTCCCGAGCACGCGGGCGGCGTCGGCCAGGATCTTTGTGTCGTAATAATAATAAAAAGACGACACGATCGCGCCGGGGCACTTCTCGACGGCCACCCAGTCTCCGTAGTAGCTGTACTTGACGAGGCCGTTTTCGGCCCTGGTCTTCAGGAATTCGACGTATTTCTTCAGCCCGTCGTACTGCTCCTCGAGGATCCGCGTATCGCCGTAATATTGATACATGTACCAGCAGAGCAGGGGATAAGCCGTGCCCCAAGCCGGGTCGGCAGGCCGCGAGCCCCAAATGAACGGCACGGTGTCCGTGATCTGCCCCTTGTTGTCCTGGACGTCGCGGATGTCGCGCACGAAATTCGTGTAGAAGGCGGCCATGTCGAAGTTCATGATCGCCTCCTCGGCCGTGCCTTGGGCGTCGCCCATCCAGCCCATCCGCTCGTCGCGCTGGTTGCAGTCGGTCGGGATGCTGTGAAGGTTGGTCATCTGGCCCCAGGTGACGATCCGCTGGAGCCGGTTGAGGATGTCCTTGGAGGCGGCGAAGCTCCCCGCCGGCCGCACGGCCGAACGGACGACGCGGCCGCGGATCGCGTCGAGCGCGGGTGTGCCCGGGTAGCCCGTGACCTCGACGTAGCGGAAGCCGTGATACGTGAAGCGCGGTTCCCATGTTTCTTCGCCCTCGCCCTTCAAGATATAGTGGTCCTCGGCGCGGGCGCTGCGGAGGTTCTCCCGGTTGATCATGCCGTTGTCGTAGAGAAGCTCGGCGAACCTCATCCGGACGTCCGTGCCACGAGGGCCCGAGACGCTGAGCCGGGCCCAGCCGCTGAAATTCTGGCCCATGTCGAAAACATAAACTCCCGGCTGAGGGGTCGTCATTTTGAACGGCACGATGGTCTCCGTGACCTGGATGGCGGGCATCATCTGCGCCGAAAGCACGCCCGACGGGCCCTTGACGGCCGAAGCCGGCGCCCAAGCCTTGTCGTCGAAGCCCGGCCGGTCCCAGCCCGACTGTTCGAGGCGGGCGTCGTAGGTCTCGCCGTTGTAGACGCTGTCTTCGACGAGGGGACCGCTGGCCGCCTTCCATAACGTGTCGCTGACGACGCTCGTCCGCGTCCCGTCCTCAAGCTCGATGTCGAGCTCGAGGAGAAGGGCCCGCGAACCGAATTTTCCGTGGCCGAGGATGACAGCGACGGCGTTTAGCCCTCGGCGAAGGGAATTCGTCACGTCATAGGTGACGTAGAGGACACGCTTGTCGTAGGTCGTCCATCCGGGATCGAGGACGTGGTTTCCGGCCTTGCGGCCGTTGACGCGGAGCTCGTAATATCCGAGCCCGCAGACGTAGGCCCGGGCGCGTTTCACCGCGCCGCTGAGCGCGAACTCTTTGCGCAGCTGGTTGGCGCCGCCGGTCCACGTCCCTTTCCATTCGGTGCGCTCGAAGAGCCCCGTATCGAAGCGGGCCGGCTCGCTCCAGCCGCTCTCCCGGCCGTCCTTGTCCCAATACTCGACCTTCCAGTAGTAGGTCCTGCCGCTCTCGAGAGGCTTTCCCGCGTAGACGACCTGCGTCGAGCGGACCGAGGCGACCCTGCCGCTGTCCCAGATGTCGCCCGTCGCCAGGGCTCGATCCGATGATACGAGGATACGGCAGGCCGACTGCGCCTGCCCGCGCTCCTGATGCTCGAGGACCCAGGAGAAACGCGGTTGCCTGACGTCCATGCCCATCGGATTCGCCAAGTACTCGCAGCGCAGGGCCGACGGTGGCAGAGGGCCTGATGCCTCATCTCCTAGCCGAGCGGCTGCTTGCAGGGGCGATGTCCCGACAGGCGAATACGCCGCCGCCAGAAAAACGAAGGTTGTGAAAACGCACCGGAGCACCGGAATGGCGCGGGTTTGTGTTATGGATGACGCGGACATGGGAGACCTCCTTCCTCGAAGTGCGTAGCCTTCTCCTATTATGGGGAAAACGCCCCCCCTTTGTCGATGGGCGATCTCGTTGGGCGGACGGGACTTGACGGAAGCTCACCCGAAGAATTCGCGGTGGATGGCGTTGACCGTCGGCTTGGCGAGGCCTCGCTGGACCATGATATACGCCGCGACTTCCGAGGCCCCGATCGAGATCATTTCGACGTTGATGTTCTCCCGGGAGACGGCGCCGAGGATGCGCGCCGCGATGCCCGGTTTCCCGAGAAAGCCCTCGCCGATGGCGGCGACGAGGGAGATGTCATCCCTGAGGTCCACATGCTGGATGACGCCGCCGGCGAGATCGGAGATCTGCTTGAGACCGCGCCGGGCGTCCTTCCGGTCGAGGAGCAGATTGATGCAGGTCTGGGAGGTGATGACCGAGTCGATGTTGATGCCGACGTCGGCCAGGCTCCGTCCGATCTGGCCGATGATCCCCGGCTTGTAACCGACGCCAGGTCCGTGGATCCGGAGCATGGCGATATCGTCCGTGGTGGAGACGCTCTTGACGATGTCGGACTTGACGAATCCCCGGGGCGTGAGCCGTGTCCCCGGGCCTTCCGGCCGGGCGAGGCTTCGCATGGACAGTGAGATCGTCATCCCGGCCAGGGGTTCGAGCGCTCGGGGATGGAGGATCCTCTCGCCGAAGTAGGCGAGTTCGGCCGCCTCGGCGTAGGATAGGCACTCGAGGCCCACGGGGTTCGGCACGAGGCGCGGGTCGGCGCTGAAGAAGATGTCCTCGTCCTTCCAGATCTCGAGCGCTCCCGCGCCGAGGGCGTGGGCCACGACGGAGGCGCTGTAGTCGGACCCGTTCCGGCCGAAGCCCGAGATCCTCCCGGTCTGCGTGCATCCGAAATCCCCGCTGATAACGGGAATGACCTCCTCCCCGCGGACGCGCCGCTCAAAAGGCCTGAAGTTCGCCGTGAACAGCGGGAGATCCACGGTCGCGTTTTCGGCCACCTGGTCCGTGATCATGCCGATCGCGTCGGCTTCCCAACTCTCCGATTTCAAACCCAAGTCCCGCAACGCCGCGACCAGGATCAGGGCCGAGAGCCTCGGACCATAGCTGAGTATGCGCGAAAGAGCCGAGGGGCTCGCCTCGCCCGTGAACGAGATGCCGAGCAAAAGCTTGCTGAGCGTCCCGAGCTCGGCTTCCAGGTCCCGGTGGAGCTCCCACTGGACCTCGGCCCGTCCGGCCGCGCCGCGGGCGAACCCCCTGTGCGCGTCGGCGAGGCGGGAGACGACCTCGGCCGCGCTCAACTCGGAGGAGCGGGCCCTTTCGATCCCGGACATGAGTTGCTCCCTGACTCCCTCGGCGGCGGAAACGACGACCACCCGCGGCCCGGTTCCCGATTTGACGATGTCCGCCACCCGACGGTAGCCCGCGCCGTCTTTCAGGCAGCTTTCGCTGAATTCCAGGACCTTCACGGGAGGGCGTCTTCTGCGCGCCGCCTTGCCTTGGCGCGAGACCGCGGGGTTCTTTTCGCGGACATTCTTGGGCATGGTTCACTCCTCGCCGGCTCGAGTTCGAGAGACGTGCGGCGTTGCGAGCGGTTGGATGCCCCCGGCTGCCGGCACCCCGTCCGGGGCTGATCGTGTTTCAGCCATTTTATAACAAACAGGTGCGCCGGAGTCAATGCTTGTCAAGGCGCGCTCGCCTTGACGGGACGCAGGCATTTGTGTAAGATGACTTTCACCTCCGTGGGGCTGTAGCTCAGTTGGGAGAGCGCTTGAATGGCATTCAAGAGGTCGCCAGTTCGATCCTGGTCAGCTCCACCATCGAAGAACCCCCTTTTTCCCCAGATTCTTATTTGGTTTTCCTGTTTTTCCTTTTTTAGCCTGAGTCACTAAAACTGAGCCATTCTTATCGGTTTTGTCCAAACCGTGTCCAAACGGCGCGGTTTTAGGGGTTAGCTTTGTCCACAATAATAGGCTCTGGACTTCGAATCCGCAGGTCGGGAGTTCGAATCTCCCCGGGCGCGCTCCCTTATTTTCTTATTTTTCAGCCTGTTCCGTTAACCTTGTCTTTTAACGAATAGACCCGTAGTTTAAAGTCGCCTGCTTAGAGTGACCCGTACCCTGAAAATCTGCCCCAGCATGATGAGAGAACGCAGGGGACCTCATCCCTGAAAGCTGTGCCAGCGAAAATGTCATTTTTATAACAAAATGGACCAAATCAGGTGGCAGGTCCAATGAGTTGAAACTCTCACTTCAGAGGTGGCATCGTGACCGGCGCGGCTCTTGCCCAAGGCAAGGAAAAGCAGCCAACTATCAAGAAATAAAAACTATCCCCCGTATAATCCCGGCGTCTAAAACCAGGCTTTGAGCCCATTCCTCCTCCTAATAATCGGATTCCGGATCCAAAGGTCGAGAGACCATCTTCCAGGACGGGCCAGGATCCGGGGAGAAGATCGGTTGAAAACCTCACTTCAGAGGGGACATCGTGTGCGGGGGCAGGTCAGGCACAAATGCGGCTTATTCGTAGCGCAAGGCTTCGATGGGGTCGAGCCGCGACGCCTTCCAAGCCGGATAGAACCCGAAGACGATCCCGACAGTCATGGAGACAGCGACGGCGACAACGATGGCAGTGACCGAAGTGAGCGTCGGCCAGTTCAGGAACTTCGTAATGGCCACTGATACCACGCGACCGACGAGGATCCCCGCTACGCCTCCCGTCAGGCAAAGCACGGTCGCCTCGACGAGGAACTGCCTCAGGATATCGCTATCCCGGGCGCCGACGGCCATGCGGAGCCCAATCTCGCGTGTACGTTCGGTCACCGAGACGAGCATGATGTTCATGATGCCAACCCCGCCGACGATCAACGAGATCATGGCCACGATGAGAAGCAGGTTGGTCATCACCCTGCTAGCCGAGGCCAGCGCTTGCGAGATCTCGGCGAGGTCGCGGATCCTGAAGTCATCGGGCGCCCCCGGCTGGATGTGGTGCCTGTCCCGGATCAGGGCGGTGATCTGACGGATGGCCAAGGGGATGCTCTCCGGTGTCGCCGCCGAAACCCAAATATCGTCGAGGTCGATGAAACGCATCAGCTGGGGCATATCCGCGATCTGGACTGCCGACTTCTGCGGGTAGAGCTGCGGCTGTTGATTCGGGTAGATCTGGCTGAGGGTGTTAACCGTGGTCGTGGTCACGGCCGCCGCCGACTGGACGGACTGCCTCGCGCCCATAACCCGGAATTTGATCGTGGTCCATGGAGCCATGACGAAGTCATCCTGGTCCCGTCCCGCCATGTTCGCACCCTTGCGGCTGAGGACGCCGACGACCTTCATATTGACATTCCGCATCCGGATCGTTTTCCCGATGGGCGGCTCATCGTCGAACAGCTGATGGACAATGGTCTGGCCGATGATGCAGACGGCTGCGGCGCTCCGGACGTCGTCTTCCGTGAACGGCTCGCCGGCCTCAATGTCCCACTTGCGGACGATGAGGAAGTCGGGCGTCGTGCCTAGAATGTTGTTCGGGAACCAGTTGCGGCGGCCGTAAACGAGTTGTGCCCGTCCGTCGACGCTCGGAGCCACATACGGGACCGCTGGGCACTCCCGCCGGATCGCATCGGCGTCGTCCGGAGTGAGGGTCACGTGAGCTCCGGCGCCCGAATTCACGCCGAAGATAAGCATATAGTTCGGGTCAATCTGGATGATGTTGGCGCCCAGGCTGCTAATCGTCTTGGCGATCGAATCGGTCGAGCCGCGGCCGATCTCCATCATGGCGATGACGGAGGCGATGCCGATGATGATCCCTAGGCACGTCAGGACCGAGCGCATGATGTTCCGGCGCAAGGCATGCAAGGCCATCCTGAGAGCCCGATAAATGTACTTCATATCGGCTTCCCCCGATCGGTCATCAGCGCCGGGTGACTTGCGGGACGAACGGGCTACGGACGGTCGTCTCCGCAGACTCGGCGATCTCGCCCGTAACGACCTCTTGTCCCTCGAGCGGCGTGTCGGCCGAGATGACCGTGTTCGTGCCGTCTGAGATGCCGAACCTCACCTTCACCGGCCGGACGTATTCGCCTGCTTTTACCCAAACGACGCCTGTGCGCTCGCTCGCGCCCTGTTCCGGCTCGGACGGGCCCTGTTCCGGGTCGGCCGCCTTGCGGGAGCGCGCCTCGGGCGAGACCTGCGATGCGGACGAAGGGGACCACCTTAAAGCGGCGTTGGGGGCGAGTAGCGCGTTCGACGCCCGTCCGACAACGAAGTGCACGCTGGCCGTCAGGTATGGCAACAGGATGTTCTCCGGGTTCTCGGTGTTGACCTCAACGGTGTACATCACGACGTTCTGGGTCATGGTCGCGTTGAGGCGCACCTTGCCGACGGCGGCACTGAATTTCCGGCCCGGGAACGCATCGCAGGTGAAGGTCACGGGCCCTCCCGGAACGATACGGCCCACGTCCGCTTCGTTCACAGCGACCCAAATCTGGAGCCGCGTTAGGTCCTTGGCGATAAGGAACAAGCTGGGCGCGTTGAGGCTGGCGACGACGGTCTGGCCAATATTTACCCGCCGGTCGATGATGACCCCCTTGACGGGCGACTTGATTGTGCAGAAGCCCAGGTTCCGCTGGGCTTTTTCGACCATGGCCTGGGAGATGACGACAGAGGCCTTAGCTTGGGCCAGGGCCGCCTCGCCCATCGACACACTGGCCTTGCTCGTCTGGTAATTAGCTTTGGCCGTGTCATAGTCCGCCTGAGAAAGCATCTTGCGTTGGACTAACGCTTCCGCGCGCTTCCAATTGGCTTCGTCGACGGCGAGCTTCGCCTTCGCCTGCTCGACGATTGCGGCGGCGCTCAGCAGACCGGCCTTGTCCTTCTCCAGTTGGGCCTTATTCAGGGCGAGGTCGGCCGCATAGACGGAATCGTCGATCCTCGCCAGGACCGTTCCCTCCTCGACGATCGAGCCGTAATCGACGGTCTTGCCGTTCTTGTCCGTACCAAAGGAGCTGATGAGGCCGGCAACTTGCGCGCCGACGTCGATCACCTCCACCGGCTCTATGGTCCCCGTCGAGTCGATCGTGGCCGTTAGGTCGCCGCGCTTGATGACCGCTGTGGTGAACCTAAGCTTCGCCCCGTTCTCGGCATGCCAGAGAAGGAGAGCGGCGATTGCGATAGCAATACCGAGGATCGAAATAGATAACCGGAGTTTATTGCGCGCGAATGCGGCCAGTGTGATTCGAATCCGCTGGATAATGTTCATGATGTACACATTAATTTAAATACTAGATATCGTCCTATTATACACCGATTCTCTCCATCGTTTCTATGGCTGAGGGTTATGGGACCTAACCTAAATCGATTAGGCCAAGGTCCCATAGCTGAAATCAGGGCAGCGGAGTTTTCTGCCCCAAGCGGATAGAACGATTATGAATTGGGGATATCACCAAGATAACGCCAAATCCATAAACTAAACCAATAATGCTCGGACTCCGGGTCCAAGCCCATATATGAAGCAACTCTCAAAATAAAGCACTAAATTGGAGCAATGATTTTTCCGCAGGACCCAATCTAAATCTCTCGTCGACACCGGGCATATAAGCATGCGGCTCCCGTTTAGAGAGGAGGCGCCTTTTGAAATGACCCCTCTCGTAAATTCAGAAATTACATAGAAATACCGGCAAGCCTAGGTTCATCGGTACCTAAATACCTCGATACCTATGGAAAAACAGCATAATTCGGCCGGTTTAGGGTATATCGGGGCGCCTTCGTATGGCCTAGATTCCGATAAAACTATGTTTCTATGTTACTGATAAACCTAGCATTCTAGAAGAAATTCCTTGACTCCTGAGCGGTCAGCTCCTAACGTTTTAAGCGGAATGGATATTCATTCGTGATGGCTTGAATGGATTTTGGGCAACGACCATGAACCCACTGCTGACTGTCAATGAAGTCGCCGCGATCCTCCGCCTCCATCCGGATACCATTTATAAGAAAGCCCAGAAAGGTGAAATTCCATCAGTCAGAACATCTAATTCGCGGGTGCGCTTTATTGAACAGGACGTAAGAGAATGGCTTGAGTGTCGTTCTATGTCATCTGGTTTCAGCCCCCTTTTAGAGGAAGCACTCAGGACCGATCTTTCCCTAGAAAACTATGATAAACTCTTCCTGAAAGGAGGAGTTCGAATGTCGCCGAAGGGAAAGACATGGAATTATCCCTTTGGCTCAGTTTCACTCAGGCTAGGAAAGTCAGGTAAGGAGAGTTGGCACATTTATTATCGTACCAACGGGACGAGGGTTAGGAAGGTTGTCAGGCTCGCCCAATCAAGGATGGATGCTCTTAATGTGCTTCAAGTGGAGGTCGCTGACGCCTTCAGGGGACGGCACGGGTTCAGAACAACTGAAAAGCTGGTTATTTTCTCAGATTTTGCGGACCAGTATTATGAGAACTATGCCAAGATCAACAAGGAGAGCGCTGTCACTGACTGGTACATGCTCAGGAAGTTGAAGGCACGTATGGGCAACTACGAGCTTCGCCAAATCAATCCTCTGGCTATTGAGACCTTCAGACGGGGACTCTTGGAGAAGGGCCGTGCCAAAAGTACGACGAACCGTTATCTCGCGCTTCTTGGAAAGATAATGAACCTGGCGATTGATTGGGGCTTGCTGAGCGAGAATCCCGTGCGGAAGGTCAAGTTCTTCTCAGAAAAGGGCAACCTAAGAGAGAGAGTGCTCACGTCCGATGAGGAGGGGGCTCTCTTGAACTGCTGCCCGCCCTACTTATTGCCCATTGTGCTGACAGCCTTGCATACCGGAATGAGAAGAGGCGAGATTCTGGGATTACGGTGGAATCAGGTGGATCTATCGAAAAGGATTATCAGGTTGGAGAACACGAAAAGCGGCAAGCCCAGGCTGATTCCTGTCAGCAGCTTCCTTATTGAAGTCCTGATAGAGCAGAAGCAAAAGAGCGGAACGAGCGAA
>Ga0187771_10000125_pt1 | contig 38795 bp, 33 predicted proteins | sample 0116_SJ02_MP15_1_FD_133139 | JGI IMG/M metagenome (GOLD analysis project Ga0187771, IMG submission 133139) | Tropical peat soil microbial communities from peatlands in Department of Meta, Colombia - 0116_SJ02_MP15_10_MG | ecosystem: Environmental > Terrestrial > Soil > Wetlands > Peat | place...
CTCCACCCGGCTGGCGAAATCCTCAACCTTCGGGACGCTATAACCTGGTGGTCATAGGGGCGGGCACGGCAGGACTCGTCACTGCCGCCGGGGCCGCGGGTTTAGGGGCGAAGGTGGCGCTGATCGAAAAACACCTTCTTGGAGGCGACTGTCTGAATTACGGTTGTGTTCCATCCAAGTCAATCATACGCTCGTCACGCTCGGCCCAGGATGTGAGGCTTGCCGGCAAATTCGGCGTCAGGGTGCCTGACGGTATGGAGGTGGATTTCCCGGCGGTCATGGAGCGGATGCGCAGACTGCGATCTGAGATCAGCATCCACGATTCCGCCCTCCGCTTTAAAGAACCGGGGGTTGACCTTTTTCTGGGGGAAGCCCGCTTTGCAGGGCGGGACTAGGTCGAGGTGGACGGGCAAACGCTTCGATTCAGCAAGGCCGTGATAGCTGCCGGCGCTCGGCCTGTCGATCCCCCGATAGAGGGGATCCGTGAGGCCGGCTATCTTACCAGCGAAACGGTTTTTTCACTCACTGAGCGTCCGCAACGTCTGGCCGTCATCGGAGGCGGTCCTATCGGGTGCGAACTCGCTCAGGCATTCCAAAGGCTTGGGTCCGGGGTGACCATCCTCCACAGGGGCGGTCATCTTCTGGGACGTGAGGGCAGCGATGCGGCGCAGATTCTCCACGACACCTTCCTCAGAGAAGGAATTCGGCTGCTCCTGAAGACCAAACCGGCGAAGGTTTCTCTAACGCCCGACGGCACGCGGATTTCGTATGAAAAATATGGAAGGCAGGAGAGCATAACAGTTGACAAAATCCTCGCAGGAGCAGGAAGGGCGCCTAATGTGGAAGGATTGAACCTCGATGCGGCGGGAGTGCGATACGACAAGAAAAACGGGGTCATCGTAAACGACTGTCTTCAGACTGCGAATCCCCGTATCTTCGCCGCCGGGGAGATATGCCTTCAGCACAAGTTCACGCATATGGCCGATGGCGCAGCGCGCATCGCGATTCAAAACGCCCTTTTCCTCGGACGCAGGAAACTAAACGCTCTCACTGTTCCCTGGACTACATACATTGACAGACCCGGAGATTGCTCATGTGGGCATGTATGAACAGGAGGCCCGTGAACGGGGTATCGAAGTGGACACCTTCCACAGGCCGTTAAGCGAAGTGGACCGCGCCCTTATCGACGGCGAAAGTGAGGGATTTGTCAAAGTCCACGTGAAACGGGGAACCGGCAAAATTATCGGTGCAACCATCGTGGGCAGGCACGCCGGGGAGATGGTCAGCGAAATAAGTCTCGCCATGGTGAACGGCCTGGGCCTCAAAGCCCTGGCAAACGTCATCCATCCCTACCCCACCCAGGCTGAAGCAATCAGGCAGGTCTCGGACATGTACAATCGAACTCGCCTTACTCCCTTTATAAAGAAGGTTTTTTTCCTGCTGGCTCCGTCTTGGACGTTAGGAGTGACCACTCACATCCTCGCGGTTTCGCTCGGCTTTTCCTCCTCTTTTGCAACCCAGTATGGATGAGCAAGGTCTTCGAACACCGAGAGGGCGGCCTCGGTCCCCTGGCCCATCGCGGTTACGATCTGTTTATAGCCTCCTTCGACGTCACCAGCCGAATATATCCCCGGAACATTGGTTCTATGATTGGCATCGTGTTTAATGAAACCGTCCGGGGTCAACTCGATCCCCAGACTTTGTGCGAGGTTGACTGACGGCTCATACCCGATCGCTACGAAAACTCCCTGCACCGCAAATGGATAAACCAGGCCGGTCTTGTTGTTTCGCAAAAGGACCTCGCTCACCTTTTCCTTACCCTTTATTTCCACGACCTCGGTGTCCCACAGAACGTCTATATTGTTGGAGAAAATATTTTTGGCCAGGTGCTCCTGGGCCCTCAGAGTGCTTCGTCTATGCACCAGCGTTGTCCATACATCTATATTGTTGAGATAGATGGCCTCGGTCACTGCGCTGTTGCCTCCTCCGACAACGATTACCTTCTTGCCTCTGAACAACGGACCGTCACAAGTTGCGCAGTAGCTCACCCCCCTGCCCATGAAATGCAACTCCCCGGGGACGCCAAGCCTCTTGTAGTTGGCCCCGGTAGCCAAGATAACTGCTCTGGCAATAAACTTTCTCCTGGTGGTCCGAACTTCCAGCTTCTGTCCCGGCTGAATGGAGATTACCTCCTCGCCCTGAAATATTTGCACATACTCCAGAGCGTGGCTGACCAGGATATCTACGAGCGTTTTTCCCGGCACCCTTGTAAAGCCGGGATAATTCTCCACAACGGGTGTGGTGGCGACCTGTCCGCCAAGGGCCCCCAGTTCGATCACCGACGTCTTCAGCCCGCTGCGCACCAGATAGATCCCTGCTGCCAGGCCGGCCGGGCCCGCGCCCACGACAACCACGTCTGTCTCGACTACCTCGGCGTCTGTTTCGGGAATGAAAACCGTCTGCTGTTCGAGCTTTTGAAGCGAGAGCACAAACAGTTCCTCCGTCTGCGCACCGTAGGAGATCAGGACATCGTTTGCAAAGGTTTGCGGGACGCTGAAGGCCGAATAGCGGTTCGCGGTCTCCTGATTGGACTGAATGTCTATGATCTCGAGCGAAACCGTATCCGGTGCTTCGATGGCAGCCTTCACCGCATTTATCGCCTGGTCGGGACAATACGGACAGGTCGGACTGACGAAAACTTTTACCTCCCTCTTCGAACCGATCCTGTTCATTACCTTTTTGGACTGCTCGCTCAGATTGCTCGTCCGCAACCCGAGCAGCAGGATCATTCCGACCAGGGTCCTGCCTTCTTCGCCGTAAGGGACCCCAAGGTAGCGGATCGCGTATCGCTCGGGGTCGAAAATAAGCGTGGGCGAACTGTTCACATTTCGCTTCCTGGCTTCCGCCCCGTCCAGGTCGAACTCGCTGAGGTCCACCTTATCCGAAATTCTGTTGAACTCCCTGAGCAGGTCCCGCGCCGCCTTATTGAGGACATCGTTCTGGCCCTGCCCGGTAAAGAGCATCACGGGGACCCTGTTGGGCAGCGCATTGAATGCAGCCCTGAGATTCTCCTCAACCTCGATTCCCAAAAGGGAACTTTGCTGGTTTTCCGCTCTTTTTTCCGCCATAGTTCTCCCTCTTCGAATTGTTATAAGGGCCGAGTATGCCTCGATAAATTACCCGTCAACAGGATAATATAAGTAATCTTGCCCCCCAGCACCACGGGGAGGCCAAATTTTTCCACAATTCGCTCTTAACGAACATGAAGGGTGGGCAACGCGCCCTGCCGGCCGCACAAAATGCAAAAAGGCAGGGCCGTTTAAGCGGCCCCGCCTTCCTTTATTGTCCCACTCACCTTCAGCCTAAGCTTGGGGGGACTTCCACGGCTCGGGCATTGCGAGCGGGCAGGCAGCAGAAATTAGAACCAATGCCATGAAGAGCCGTTCCAGCCCCATCCGGACTGCGACTGTTGCAGGCCGCATTGCCCATACCCCGAACAGCCCTGCTGGGAGCAGCCGTATCCGCCACAGCCTGACTGACATTGCGAGCCGCATTGACCGGTTCCCGGAGCGCATTGCCATATGCAACTCGCCCCGTAGGGCTGCCACTGGAAACCGCATTGCCCATACCCCGAACAGCCCTGCTGGGGGCAACCGCATCCGCCACAGCCTGACTGACATTGCGAGCCGCATTGATTGCCTCCCTGGCAACTGCATGAATACAGGCATACGAACTCGGGAGATACCGGGCAGCTCCACGATCCTGTATAATTCGAACCGGCGCAGCCTGTGCCGCAGCCTGTACCACAGCCCGTACCGCAGCCTGTGCCGCAACCTAAACCACAGCCCATGCCCCAACCCCAACCCCAGCCTGTACAGCAGCCCGTGGTCAAGCCCGCGCCAGAACCCCTGTATGTTTCGGGTGTTCCAGCCAGGTCCGTATTGTTGTATGGGCAATTTCGGCAACCGCCGTCCGTCGGCTTAACGCCAAGTGAACCATAATAGCCGGGGGTGCCATAGCCGGCGCCGAATGTAGAGGAGTACTCTGCTGCCCCCCACTTCCAGTCTATCGCTATGCAGCTTTCGGTGCCAAAATTGCCGCTCCAAGTCACGTTTCCGGGGATGCTCCAGGAGCTTGCCGGAACGGGGAAGGAAAGACCCGTGAGGAAGATTTCGCTGCTGGTCGAAACCGGAACCGTGGTCACCCAGGTGCCTGACGTGTCAAACGTAGTAGAGGGGCACGTGGCGGTTGAAGAGAAGATGACCTGTCCATTGGGAACCGGCAGATTATAGCTTTTGCCATTGTTATCGGTAAAGCTGATATACGAGTTCGTAAAGGTTATGGTTGTCCCCTCGCTTGGAATGCCGCTTGCCGTTAAGTTTGCATTGAACCAGATGTAACTGCCGCTGCTGATGGGCGTAGAATTGAAATTCGAAACGTCCATCGTGCTTGCCGAGCAAACAGGCGGCGGGGTAGGCGGCGAGCACTTCACACAGGCTGAGTCTGAAGCCCACACCGTGGTGTTGTCGTAAACCGACGTACCGGTGACTGTCGCCCAGTTGTCGAACTGATTTGAACAACCGCACGTCACGTTCGGCAGGGAGACGGTAAGCGTATATGACTCACCTGGACCAAGAGCCCCGATGTTTTGGTTGTTGATCCCGATTTTACAATCGTCGATCGTAACATTCTGAAGGACCTCGCCTCCGCAGTTTGTCACAAGGAGCTGGTAGTCCGCGCCGTATGTCGTCACAACCGGGGCAGTGCTGCAGTCTTCCGCGCTCTGATAAGTCTTTCCACCGTCCACACTGACCTGTTTCTTTATGCTGATGCACTTCTGGGTTGTCTCGCACTTAGCTTGGATAATATTTATCTGGTAAGGTGAATAGTTACCGCAGTACGAGCTATTAAAACAGCTTTGCGGGTCCACGATGACAGCGACCTTCTGGCCTGGCCCGGGTGTGAAATTGGCCCCATAGGTGTTGGTAGCCGAGAGAATGTCCGCAACGGTATTTGGGTTGGCGTTATCGACATAACCGAGGCCGTTTGTACAACCGGTATATGGGGCAGGCCCATAGGGGAAGGGGTATTGCGCCACACGCCCCTCACTTGGGCAAACAAACTGCCCGTTTGAATCAAAATAGCAGCCGTTGGAGGTGTTGTAGCCATAGAGAAGCGCCCACATGGCCGCTTGTTTATCAAGCCAGGTGATGGCTGCAGCCGGCGGAGTGCGAGTTATATTAAGCGTATCAACATTGAGAATATAGTTAATTTCATTCAGCGGCAGTCCTTGCAGGCTCAACGGGAGACTCGTTGATAGACTTGAGTACAGCAAAGCGTCATAGGTTGCGCCACCGAAAATGTTATAGTCAAGAATCCATCCAAGAAGATCTACGCACCATCCAGGGTAGACGCCATTAGTGATATCATACCCTGTGGGAACACCTGATAAGGTGGTATCAAGGTAACCGTCGGCAGACGCAATGGCGCTGCATGCGTCGTAATCGTTCACTTTCACCGTCATGATAACCGGGGACGTAGGCACCTCGACGACGCAGGATGGCGTCGGGGGTGGCGTGGGTTGGCATGCCGAGGCTGGAAACGGCAGTGCGAGAAACAACATCAAGACAACCAACGGTGCTAAAGCGGCAGTGAGTTTAACCAGATGGCTCTTTCTCATAATAATCCTCCTTCTGTCAATGTTCTCCCACTCTTAACTAAATTAGAAATAACCTGGGTAATCGAATCAGAGATCAAAATAGTTACCCCGCTTTGGATGCAACTCTATGGAAACCGATTTCCATCTACTCTTGAATCAATCAGGAGTAAAGATGGATTTTAAGGGGTACCTTTCAGGTATCTAAACTACCTAATGTATGAGAAAATTTTAGCTGTTCCACGCCGTTAGCTTGTTTAACCAATATCGGCGAACCAGAAAACATCAACTGAGGTTTTTGGGTATTACAGCCATTCCATATCCCAAATAAATTCGGCAGTAAGGGTGAATTATTTTGCACCGGGCCGGCTTGGAATAGTTTGAACATCTCGTGGGAAAAGGTCGATTCATTTGGTTGGCTAATACTGAAATGTGCGATTCTTTTGCCGATCGGCAGTTAACCTCCCGGACATCTCCCGGCGCTGAGACCGTTACCTGCGGCTTCGCTCCATCCGGGACGCCTTCTTCCGCCGGCATGACGAGCAATCGCTTAATCCGGATGGAGGTCGAATGCCGCCAATTTCACGCCGGGCCCAACATAAAAACAACCGGGACCCGATCCGTCATCGAGATCTTGGGACCCGGTCTCTTCGAGATAAGTTAGACCGGCTTGACTGGGAGCAGGTTACTTCCTGCGGCCCTTGATAGCCCGGTAAACAACCAACCCGGCCACACCAGCGCCCACCAGCATCATTGTGGAGGGTTCAGGCACACCTGGTACTGGGCCACCAGCGAAACTTGGAACCGCCCCCACCAACAGCATTGCCGCCGACATTGCAAGATAAACCAGACTTTTCTTCATCGTCTCTTTCCTTTCTCTGATCCATATATCCTGTAGATTACGAACTCTATAAAATCTCAATGCAAAGCGTGCTCTCTTCATACCACCCTGGAGATAGAACACCCTTTCCCGGCGGGCGGCCGGGTCGAATTCACTCTCTAGGCGCAGCAATAACCGTGCCGATTTGGCATTCCACTTTGACAACGGATCTATTCCTTTGTTTTTATTATGAAAACCAAGATGCACATCATAGGCCCGGAACGAACCGGTATCTCCGAATGTGTAAACTATTCCGACACGAAAAAAGGGAAAACGGGCCTCAAAGTTCAATAATCCATGAAATATCGTTTTGTTATCCCACCTTCCCGATTCTGTAAAATTCCTTTACACAGAAGGCAGAATTCGCAAAATCCGGCCCGGCATTCAAATGTTCAACAATTGGGACAGCAGGGGCATTTAGCGGGGTATCTTTTGGGTGCTCGAGCTACGTGGTATCCGGACAAACATTAGCAGTCAAGGATACTTATAATTGAATCGGTAACTTGACTTAAATATACATTATCATGTTCCGTACAGCGCCCACAAAAATTTACTATCCACTCGGGGGTCTAATACTCATTTCACCGTATTGCGCCAGGCTCCAATTCCTGCGACACAGGTTTCAGATAAGTCCTTCTTCCTGGAGGTTCGAGACGATGAAAACAAGATGTCTTCTGTGCCGGCTTGCTGTTTTTGTTTTCTGGGCTTGTGGGGCCTTCATTTTGTGGCGAATATGGAACTTCCAAAAATCGCTGCCCGATCCTCTGGGTTCTTATATCGAATTCGCAGTCATGTTTTTGACTACATTCTATGTGCTGGCTCTCTTCCCCATGAAACGTTGGGCAGACCGTTTCTTCTTCGCCATCGGGGCGCCGGTTGCCGACAACGAAGGCCCCTGACGGAGTCCTGCCGATCGTTTTCTCCGCCGTCTTGCCATAATCCAGGCCCTATCGGCTTGGAGCAATCTTTCCCTCGGACGTTCTGGGATAACTTCTTGGAGGTATCTTGCCCGCCTCGGAAACCGAGGCCGGGACGCTCGGACCGCCTGCGGGGATGGTGGAACCATTCGATCTCGGCCGGTTCGCCGCTGCCGATGCGCGGGGCGTTCGGTAGGGCCGGTTGGTCACTTCGGCGCTTAAAGCCGATTCATGGTCTTGCGCATCATAGGCGGTTATGGCGAAATAGTAAGTCTTTCCCTTCTCCAGGTTTTTGACCACTGCCTTTGTCGTAAGTCTTCCTTTCACCCGGAGTGAATTAGTATATTTACCCGGCTCGATGCCGTAATGTATCCTGTAGCCCACCACCGACCGGTTCGCGCTGGGGTCCCAGACCAGCGTGATCGCTCCGGCCTGCTCCGAACCGGGTGGGGGCGATCCCGGCGCCGTGTCCGCGGCCATCGCCTGCGAACCGAAGCCCCGGAACGATCCGCCTGAAGCCGAAGCTTGCCCCGGAGGAGCGCAGCGGGGTCGGTCGGGGGCCATCGCGCGGGCGGTCAGACGCTCCAGGCTCCCAAGCCCCGGCGGCACGGCGCCCGTGCACAGGATCAATAAAGATATCGCCAAAACCCTCCACACCATCTTAACTTGCGCCTCATACTGTTTCAGTTTCCAGTTGCCTGAGCACCCTTCTTATGAGACTCTTGCCTTCCAAAACGAGTCCACCCGACTTACCTTTATAAATTGGACAAACTCAAGTTGAGGACTATTTCGTTGAGGACCCGGTCAACAAGACGGCGGAAGCCCCTTGGAGATGTGAAATCGGACCCGCAGACAGGCCTGCCAACGGACAGTTGCGCGGATTTTCAACGGCGCCCCGCCTCCGATTCGAGCCGTGAAGCCAACAAGGTGCGCCTGATCTCCCTGGACGCTTTTCGCGGCCTTACAATCGCCCTGATGATACTTGTGAACAACCACGGAGATACCGGGACAGTCTACTCACCCCTCAGCCATGTGGATTGGAATGGATGGACCCCTGCAGACGCCGTTTTTCCATGTTTCCTTTTCATAGTTGGGGTTTCGCTCGTTTTTTCATTCGCAGGCCGGCAAGAAACACCCTTGTCGAGCGCACGCCATGCAGTCCGGGTACTTAGGCGAACCATAATTCTATTCGCGCTCGGACTCTTTGTTAACACCTACCCGGCATTCGATCTGTCAACGATGCGAATACCCGGTGTTCTTCAAAGAATCGCGATCTGTTATCTTGCGGCCTCGCTGATTGTCCTCAAAGCCGGTACGAGAGGCCGCATCCTGTGGCTTATCGGCCTGCTGGTCTCCTACTGTCTGATGATGCTGTTCATACCAGTGCCGGGATTGGGCGCCGGAGTGCTGGAACCGGGACAAAACTTTGCCGCCTGGGTCGATTCGCTTCTCCTGAAAGGACACATGTGGTCGTATTATGATGGAAAATGGGACCCCGAAGGCATAATAAGCACAATCCCCGCGATCGCCACCACACTCTTTGGAGTTCTTGCAGGGCAGTTGCTCAGATCTTCTTTGCCCGATAGAACGAAAGCTGCCCGGATGATATGCGCAGGGCTGATCCTGCTCGTCGCCGGCTACACACTCAGCGGGTGGCTGCCCATAAACAAGAGCCTCTGGACCAGCACCTTCAGCATATTCATGGCGGGGCTGGCCCTGATGTGTCTGGCATTCTTTCACAGCCTGATCGATATCGCAGACCTGTCCAAATGGGCTAAACCGCTAATCATTCTCGGCCTTAATCCAATCGCCATCTATGTGATGTCGATAGTGCTCGATACAACACTCAGGTCCATGAACCTGGCTGTCTCCGAAGGCAGCCCCAACTGCCCCTTCTACCTGTTCAGAACCTTATGCCTTCCCGTTGCTAAACCGGAGATCGCGTCTTTGGTCTATGCTTCCTCGAATCTGATCTGCATGTTTGCGGTCGCATGGATACTGTGGCGAAGGCGGATTTTCATCAAGGTTTAGCTTTTCTTTATAAATTCACCCTCCACTTTGTTCCTTCGGGGAAGTCTTCCAGGTGGATGTGCTTTGCCTCGAGTTCCAGCCGGATTCGGTCCGCTTCAGCAAAATTTTTTTCCTGCCGGGCTTTATGGCGAATGGAAATAAGCTCCTCGATATTCTTTTCGCTGATGCCGGCGCCCTTAAGTTTTAACCTTCTCTGCCGGTCGAAGAAGATCCGGGGTTCAAGCGTCAGCAGCCCCATAATATGACAATGCTTCAAAAGTGAGTCTGCGGTCTTTTCAGCGAGATCGGCGGATGGGCCTGTGAGGCTTTTCCTCCCGAATTTATCCAAAAATCGCTGAAGGCTTCTCTGGAGGGCGAAAATATGGCCCACTGCACGGGCTGTGTTGAAATCGTCTTGCATAGCTTCGGCAAACAACGCAGGCAATGACTCCGCCTTTTCATAGAGTTCAACGTCCTGCTTTCTGAGTTCATCGTTTGAATGCTCGATACCCTCTGTTTTAGCCACCCTCTCACGCACAGCCTCAAGAACGCCATAGAGGCGCTCGATCCCGCGCTCGGCTTCCCTTACGGTTTCATCGGAAAAATCAACGGGGCTTCTGTAATGCTTGCTTATGACAAACAGCCTCAGAGATTCAGGATGCACATTCTGTAAGGCGTCGCGGATTGTAATGAAGTTTCCCAGCGACTTTGACATCTTCTCGCTGTTGATGTTGACAAATCCGTTATGTATCCAGTAGCGCACAAAAGGCGTCCCGAAAGCCGTCTCGCTTTGTGCAATTTCATTTTCGTGATGAGGAAACACCAGGTCCCTGCCGCCTCCATGCACGTCGATGGTTTGTCCCAGGTACTTGGTGGCCATAGCGGAACATTCGATATGCCAGCCGGGCCTTCCAGGCCCCCAGGGGCTTTCCCAGGCGGGTTCGCCAGGCTTGCTTGCCTTCCAAAGCACAAAATCGAGAGGATTTATCTTTTTTTCGTCAACCTCCACCCTGGCGCCGGCCAGCATGTCTTCCGTATCGCGCCCGGACAGCCTTCCATAAGCGGAGAACCTGTCAACTCTGAAATAGACGTCTGTCCCCGCCTTGTAGGCAACACCCTTGTCAAAAAGCCTGCGGACAATTTCGATCATTTCGGCAATGTGCTCGGTTGCAAGCGGCTCCAAGGTTGGCGGCAGAAGGCCCAGGCTGTCCATATCCTCATGGAAGGCCCGGATGTAACGGTTGGCGATCGTTCGGTAATCGACCCCTTCCTCGGCAGCGCGCCGGAGGATTTTATCGTCGATGTCAGTGAAGTTGCGCACATAACTAACCCGGTACCCAAGGCTCTGGAGAAAGCGGTAGATGACATCGAAGACAATTGCGGAACGGGCGTGTCCAATGTGGCATAAATCATAGACGGTAATTCCGCACACGTACATAAGTATCCTGCCCGGCTCAAGGGGAACGAATTCCTCCTTCTTGCGGCTCAGAGTATTATAGATCCGCAACGCCATTATCCGCCGATCCCCCATTCACTTCTTCTACCAGCACGACCGCATACGCAGCGATCCCTTCCTCACGGCCCGCAAAGCCCAGTGTCTCGGTCGTCTTGGCTTTGATGTTAACGCAGTCCGAGGCCAGCCCGATTTGGCTGGAAATTTTTTCGACCATTCCAGGGATAAAAGGAGCGAGCTTGGGTCTCTGGGCCACGATGGTGGAGTCGATATTTTTCACCGCCAGCCCTCGCCCCGATAGAAGCGCAACAGTCCTGTGCAGCAGCACCAGGCTGGATATGTCCTTGAATTCGGCACTGGCGTCCGGGAAGTGGACACCTATGTCCCCCAGTGCTGCCGCGCCGATCAGTGCGTCACATATGGCGTGAAGCAAAACATCTGCGTCCGAGTGGCCCAGGAGACCGCGCTCGTAAGGAATTTCAATCCCGCCGAGGATAAGGGGACGCCCCGCAACGAGCCTGTGCACGTCATAGCCGAATCCAACCCTCAATCAGACTCCCCCTTCTCCGGTCTGCCTGAGACAAACCATTCCGCCCACTTCAGGTCTTCCGGAGTAGTCACCTTTATGTTTGTGCGCTCGCCTCGCACAATGGACACCGGGACTCCTGCGCGTTCGACGAAAGAGGCATCGTCAGTCCCGGTCCATCCCGCCGAGATCGCTTTTTCGTAAGCGTCCACGATGATCTGTCTTCGGAAAACCTGGGGAGTCTGCACCAGCCATATCTCTTCTCGCGACAAGGTCTCACGCACCACGCTCTCAGAAACGCGCTTTACGGTGTCAGTGGCTGGGATGGCCGCTATGCAGGCCCCTGTTGCCCGTGCCCCCTCCCATGCCGCTTCGATAAGGCGAAGGCTTGCAAAAGGACGCACGGCGTCATGAATCATCACCCAGTCACATTCGGCCGGAAGCCTCCTTAGACCGTTATAGACGCTGTCTCTCCGCTCGGCGCCTCCCGCTATTATCGAGATCTGCGGCACAGCCTTGCCACACAGCCTTGAAATTCTTTGCCGACGCCACTCCGATACAAGCTCCCCGGCCTCTTGAATATGTCCTTGGGGGACCATAAGAAAGATGATCGAGGTCAGGGGCAGGTTTGAGAGCGCGCTCAGGGTGTAAGCCAGTATCGGCTTTCCGGCCAGGCGCATGAACTGCTTGGGTATTGGGCAGCCCATCCTGGTCCCGGTCCCCGCAGCGGGCACGATGACGCACGTCTTATGCACGATATCCATCCGTGTCAGTTATAAAGGGACCCGGAGCAGGGCATAAGCCGGGTTCTGTTCCCCGAACGCCCGAAGGCGGAGGGGGCATGATCATTCCTCTAGTCCCGCCGTTGCCGACGGGATCAAGCGACCAACCCGAGAGCATCGGACGGGCAGCCCTCAAACGCTCTCCTATTCGGTCTTGCTCCGGATGGGGTTTGCCTGGCTCCCGATGTCGCCACCGGGACCGGTGAGCTCTTACCTCGCCGTTTCACCCTTACCACTCGCGCAAGCGCGGGAGGCGGTTTGCTTTCTGTTGCGCTTTCCTCCTCGTCACCGAGACTGGGAGTTACCCAGCACCCTGCCCTGCGGAGCCCGGACTTTCCTCCGGCCACGCCGAGGCGTGACCGGCGATCATCTGCCCTACTCCGGGCAATTCAATTTCAATTCTCCCGGAATATCTCCCTTTACGCCACTATATTAGCAGAATTACCACTTTATGCAAACGCCTGTCCTCCATCCTCCGTTATCCGTACCCGCCGCCGCCTCGGCTTGCCGCGTGATTTCATTGAGGGTTCGTTCGAGTTGGACACGACGCTCTTCGATTTGATCCGATGAAGCACCCCGCTCAATCCGCATCAGGGGACCAAAGGCAACAGCCACTTTGGCAAAAGGTTTCGGAAACAGAGTCCTGTCCCAGGTCCGAAGCCTCCAGCACCTGTCAGCGGCGACACTGACCGAAAAGATAGGACTCCCTGAATACAGGGCCAAAAGCAGAAGCCCTTTTTGAGCCACATGGGCGGGTCCCTGGGAGCCGTCCGCTACGAATCCGCCTCCGGGACCGTCCCGAAAAGCTGAAATTATACCTTTGAGCGCGGCTGCCCCGCCTTTTCCCGGCGAGCCCCGGAAAGGAAAGTACCCAAGCCTTTTTACCATCCGCGCGGCGAGCTCGCCATCGCGGCTGCGGCTGATTATGGTAAGGTAGCCCTGATCGCGGAATAAATAGAGGAGGGAAGGATAGCAGAAATGCCAGGAGGCGGCTATCTTGGGCCCTTTCACCTCCTGCACGCTCCGGTAATTTTCTTCTCCAACTATCTTAAATCGGCAGGTCCGGTGAATAAGCCTAAGAGCTGCGGCGGCAAGACGGGGCAAAAACGGCATGGATTCCGCGAAATTGCGGCGCTTTGTCTGGTTTTCGTGTATATTTGGACTCACGGCGTTCATTAGTACTGCACATTTTTCGACTGTCCACGGATGTTTAACAAGAACTATGAAACACCGAAGTATAGCACTAATCGGCTTTCGCGCAACGGGCAAAACTACGGTCGGAAAAATTCTGGCGCAAAAGCTCTATAGAACGTTTATCGACATGGACATGTGTCTCATCTCGAAAGCCGGACGAGACATAGCCGCATGGGTGGGGCAGGAGGGCTGGGATTCCTTCAGAAGGGCCGAATCCGCTCTGCTTGAGGTCATTTGCCTGCAAAAAAGACTTGTGGTGGCCACCGGAGGCGGAATTATCCTCGATCCGCAAAACCGCGAGGCGCTCCGGAAAAACTTTTTCACGGCCTGGCTGAAAGCCGACCCCCATACTATTCACCGTCGACTGAGTTCAGACCCACGATCGCCTCAAATGCGCCCCGCCCTCTGCGAGCTGCCCATCTTGGAGGAGATTGAAAAGGTTCTCTCCGAACGCGAGCCGCTCTATACGCTGGTTGCCGATATCGAAATTGATACTGAGGGGAAAGAGGCGATCCGGATCGCTGAAGAGATCCTTGGGGCCCTAAGCAGTGAACCGTGAAAAGTGAGCAATCCTCCGACTCAGTCCTCAGGGTACGAAGTGCGGTTCAGCCTTCGTTTTATAGCTAACCCCGGAGAATTTCGAAGGGTTGCACCTTTATAACCTTCTTTACCGCCAGCAGGCTCGAGACGCCGGCAATCACGAGCACCATCAGGAACGCCAGCGCGAGGTTCCAATAGCCTATATCGGCGGTGTAGCTCGGGACGTATCTTTTTCCCAGAAAAATGAGCAGGGAACTCAACCCAACGCCCATCCCATATCCGACAAAGCAGGCGAACGACGCCTGGCAGAGAATCATGAATACCAGTTCGGAATTCTTGGCCCCGATAGCCTTCAGGGCCCCAAATTTGTCGAGGTTTTCCAGGATGAAGGTATAGAAAGTCTGGCCGGAAATGGACAGGCCCACCAAAAAACCTATCAGCGTCATCATGAGGATGTTGACACCGGCGCCTGTCTTAAAAATATAGAAGTCGGCGGTCTTTTCCTGAAATTCCCGATCGGTCAGCCCCAAGTAGCCTATCTTTGCAATCTCATTTTTTATCTCTTCAATATCCGCATCACTCTTGGGTTCAACCAAGACGTGAGCAATGGTGAACCGCGTGTTTGGCAGATACTGGATAGCCCGGTTGTAAGTGGTGTAAAGAGTCGGGATCCCGAAAAGCCCGCTTGTGGTCACACGCGCTATGCCCACTATCAATCCCCGGTGGTCGTTTATCTCGAAGGTTGTCCCGATGGAAGGTTTTTCCAGTTTGGCGTATTCCTGGTCCTTGACGACAACAAAGGCGTTTTCACCATAGAGATCTTCGATTCTGCCTTCGGTCAGTTCGGGCCTTCCCAAAAGCGTGGCATCGTCCAGTCCAATGACGGTCGCCGGCTGATAGGCGCCGCTTCTGAGCCTGACCAGACCTACACTTGAATAGAGGGGAACGGCATATTTTACGCCCTTTATGCTGCGGACCGCATCCAGAACATAGTCCGGCATCGGTATGGTGTTAAGAGGGTTATTGACCGATGGGTCCATGACCCAGATCCTGGCCCCTATGTTTATGACATTTGCCGAAGCCTTGGACAGTATGCCCGCAAATATGGAGGTGAGCTGGACGATAAGAAATATGGCGAAAGTTATTCCCACGATCAGCGCGGCAAATTTTGCGCGGTCGTTTATCAGGAGCTTGAGGGCAATTTTGAAGATCCCCATCATTGTTGATTGCCGTCGTAAGTATTAACTGAGGAGCGCAGAGGAAACTTCTTTAGTCTAGCAAGTTTCCATCTCGTATGCAAGTCGTCTCAGGTCCTGTACTTTAGCTCCAACTTCAAAGGCACATCACCCGCCGCTCTTACCGCTTCTTCCATGACCAGGGCGCGCTCTCGCGGAAGCCGCACGACGCCGCGCACGCAAATCACCTCGCGGTCGAACTCCACCTCCAGGGTTGACATGAAAAATGGAAGCTTGGTGAGCAGACATGCTTCAATGCTTGCGGCCAGCGCCCGCATTTTGAGCGTACTTGCCGATTTTTCGTCTCTCAGGAGGTCTTTTTCGACCAGAAGCCCAGTGATGGAGGCTGCGATCCGGTCAAAGGACATGGTCGAAGAATCATAGACAAGGTCATAGTCGGCCGGGTCCTTGCCGTCCAGGCCGTAGGCGCTAATGAGAAAACCCGCCCTTTCGCGGTCTGTTCTTTCGATAAGCCGGCGGACTGAATCTTCGTCGATCCCCTCGCGCTCGCAGACCCTTGCAACTCTGTCTTCAAGGAACGCCACAATTCGTATGCGCAGCGCAAAGGGGACCCCCTTGAGCAGGTAATTGCCTCCTCGGCCGATAACGATCACCCGGTCGGAGGCGGCTTCGTTTAGGATCGTGCTTTGCACCAGGGCCACAAAACCGCGGAAGGACCAGTCATACTTTTCCCAGACCCTTGGAGTATGTTCATCCAGGCCCTCAGTCCACTTCTCCCATTTGTGGCCGGCAGCCTTCAAGCCGGCAATGATTCGCTCCCGGTCAACGAACCTGTATGCCAGAGCTTTCGAGATCATCGATCCGACTTCGCGCCCTCCGCTGCCCAACTCTCTGGAAATGGTTAGAACTGCCATGTTATTCCCCGATCTGTTTCCCCTTCTTGTTCTTCGTGTCCAAAGAGCGCCGATCAGCGGCGATCAACCGTTTGAGATAAATTCTGCCGGCGATAATCACCCCCAGCGCGCATAGGGCCTCGAATCCATAGAGCGCGTAAACGGGCTGGTCGATATAACGGGCAAGCAGAGTGTCTTTTACCATCATCTCCGCACCCACCCTTCCCAGTATCGCGGCTCCAATGTAAATTATGAAAGGGTGGCGGTCCATGAGCATTGAAAGAAGACCGCTGGTAAAGATTACAAAAGGTATGGACGTACCCAGCCCGAGGACAAGCAGCGGGAAATTCCCACCCGACGCGCCGGCAACCGCGATGACATTATCCAGCGACATTGTCAGATCGGCGATGAGCATGATCCATACAGCTTGCAAAAGTGTCCCCGCCTCTTTTTCTTCACCGCCCGGGAACCCCTGCGCAAAAAGCTTTACCGCGACCCAGAGCAGCACTGTGCCGCCGGTGATCTTGACGAAGGGAATTGTAAGGACTTGCGCAATTGTGAAGGTAAGAGCGATTCGCAACACCACCGCTGCACCGGCGCCAAGCATGAAACCTTTTTTCCTCAGGTCCGGCGGAAGCCACCTGATCGCCATGGCGATCAAAACCGCGTTATCTCCTGAGAGGATCAGGTTGATAACAATGATGTTGAGCAGGTCCCAGAGGAAGGTCCAGGTGAAAATGAGCCCCGGGGGTCCGAGAACCAAGATCGATGCTCCTTCCAAATGAAAGTTCAAGCCAGGTTTAACTGGATGTATAATTCATGTGGAGGTAGTTTAGCCACTGATAAAGCAGATGGAGGGATTGGGGCATTTTGGACTCAGGGATTCATTTCGTCGGATGGGCGGAGCGAAGCGCAACACATCGTCTTACTGCACGTATTGGAGGGCAAATGACCAGGAGCGGACGGTTCGGAAAATACGGCGACCTGAAGAGAAAAGAACAGATCAGGGCCACCCGGGTTTCACGTTCGGGACAGGGCAAGGTGCTGTTGACATCGACAAAAGCAGCGCCGGTTGGGCGGCCCGGAAAAGGTCGGAAGAAATGAGCAGATTGATACGGTTATCGGGTTAATTTAAGAGGATTAATCTCTCCTGCCGCGATACTCAGAAACACCGGCGGCCAAGGCCATGGCGCAAACGCCGGGCTTGCTACCGAAAAACCGAGAACATCCGCGAAAGAGACGCTCTTAACTACTGTGAGACCAAAATTTATATTATCGGTGTCAGAAACTTCGCATTTCCGGCAAAATTTTTCAAAAGCGCCCTGCAGCGACCGTTTCTTATCCTCCAGCCGACTCGAGTCTTCGCCCCCTGCGGCGCCGCGTATGAAATCTTCAAGATCCCGGTGGCATGAGGACAGAACTTCAGACATTCCCGGCGCCTCGATGAGAGTCCGTAACTGCCTGCTCTCAAGAGCGTCCATCCGTGGGATCGATCCGAGCAAGTGAGCGGCGGCTGAAAAGTTCTTTCCATTTCGCTCGCATCCTGTTCGGACCGCCTCGACAACTTCCTCGACGACCTCCGGGAAACAGGTCACGAAGACCGGCATACTCTCGAGCGGACTCAGCGAAGACAGCGAAAGCATTCGGAACCAACTCTCGATTCGCTTCGGGAGCATATAGAGCAACCCGTTTGTGTCAGGTCCAAGCGCCGGTGTGAGATTGGTTTCGGCCTGTTCCGATTCCTCATCCTCAATACCCAGTATGTCCCGGAATTCCTGTTCCAAGGCGCTAAGCCGATCATAGCCCGATCCAATCTCCAATTCCTTTTCATCCAGCTCGCGTGCTATTTCCATGAAAAGCGCCGCCTGGAACAGATCAGGACTTAGGACTGAGAGCTTGCCCCGGACCTGATCCGTGGACTGAGGACTGAATGTGGGGGCTGGATTTGCATCCGGGCGGGATTTTTCCCGCAGTTCTTCCTGAATGCGGAATCGGAGTTCCTCTGTTTCATCCAAAGCCTGGCTTAGAAAGCCCAGTATCCCGCCCGGGCCTCCGTGAACCTCCGCGAAAGTCCGGAATGCCTCAATGGAGGCATGAATCCTGGCTGAAAGCTCCTCGCCCATCCCAACGGGCCATCCTGAAACTTTCTGCTGAGCCCATTCCGGAATTGGAGCCTGCCGGGCGATTTCCAACACTCTCAGACGAGGCAGAAGAATGTAGAGGTTCTGAAAATCGCCGGAGGAAAGTGTCATATGGGGAAAAAGGAAGTAGCAAAGAGTCTGGGTTTTGGTCATCATGGATCAGTTCACCTCCAGAAGATATCCCGCTTAGGAAGGGGTTTCTTTGCCAGGGCGCAGGCGGCTTCGAGCAGGCTCCTCATGGCTTTTTCTCCTTCCACCCCGGCATCCATTGTGAATTCATTGACAAAGGCGTCGATATGCAGGCGTATCACCTCCGGCGCCATTTCCCGAGCGTGCAGCCTGATGTAGGGCAAGGCCACATCGGGGTGTTTCCTGGCGTAAACCAGGCTCTCCCTGATTTTTTCTTCGACCGCACAGGCGATCTCGCTGCCCAGATCGCGCCGGATGGCTATCGCGCCCAAGGGGATCGGAAGCCCGGTTTGGCTTTCCCACCACCGTCCAAGGTCGAGCGCAATGTGCAGGCCGTACGCCTCATAGGTCCACCTGCCTTCGTGGATTATTACGCCCGCGTCCACTTCCCCCGCTGCGACCGCAGGCATGATCCGGTCGAACCGCATAGGGACCTGCCGGCCCCGGTGAGTTCCCTCCAAGTGGAGCAGCAGGGCGGCGGTAGTCAAATCACCCGGTGTCGCGATTGTCGCGTCGTGAAGGTCCTTATACCTGGCAGAAGACCGTGCAACCACCAGGGGGCCGCATCCTCTGCCCATGGCCCCTCCCGACCGCAGCAGCCAGTACTTATCCAGGATACCGATCACCGCATTTGCGGAAATCTTGGAGATATCCAGAATGCCCTGCACCGCACGCCTGTTGAGCACCTCGACATCCTCGAGCAGGACATCCAGGGCAAAGGGCGCCTCGATCTTTTTCTCCGCCAGGGCGTAAAAGATAAAGGTGTCATTTGGACAGGGAGAATACCCTAGTGTGAGGGGCTTCAATTCTTATCTCGATTCGGTTGAGACAGAGCTCTGAATGGGTGCATTTACAAATTAGACCTGTGTTTCGTGGGATTAATTTTAGATCCTTTTTTCCTCGGTTCCCGGATCAGGATTTATTCCGGTGCAGGCTTTCATACTTCAGCCCTGGGTTCATTGTCCAGCAGGCACTTTACCACAAGATGGCAATTTTGGATTGCGGCGCCTATATCCCACTTGGCTTTGTCACGCACTCCGGCCAGATTGCTTATTCCACGAATTTCCAGGAATGCCGCGTTAAACAGCATGCAGGTTTGTGCAATTGCGCTCGCCTCCATGTTTTCCGCCAGAGCCCCAAAGCGCCCAAAGCGCGCCTCTGCCGTGTCGATATCGCCGCTCGTCATGCTCACCGTGAGGGTCGGACCGTACTGCACCTTGAATCGCCCTCCCTTGTGGACGCCCCTATCGCGGTCCGCACCGTACGCGCCGGCTGGAAGCAGAGCGCGAATTCTTCTACGGGCAAGAAACTCATCCAGCGGGAAACAGTCGTAAAAAGGGACGCCGTTTCTTAGGATCAGCGGAATTTTAAGGCTGCTGGTCGGCATTGGCCCCTTTTTTCCCAAAATTCCTTCATCTCCACAAATACAGTTTTCGGCTATCAGGACGTCTCCGATTTCAAGCCCGCAACCGCCATAGGCTCCCGCGCAACCCACGTTCCATACCTCGCCGGGCTTGAACTCCGAAAGTAGAGCCGCTGCAACTGCTGCCGCATTCACTTTCCCGATCCCCGTTGTTCCCACCAGCAGTTTAAGATCGCGGTAGACGTATGTTGTGAACAGGTTTCCAGCTATTTCAACCTGTCGTTCACCGGGGGCAAAGCCCGGCAATGGATTCCCCGCACCCCAGGTAAGAGCCGCCCCCGGGGCAGACCCCGATCCGGGGGACTCAGTTCGGGGGGCCTCCACGGCGACACTGCTGGTGGGCTTTAAAGATCCGAAGAGCGGAGCGATTTCTCCGGAAGTTGCCCCGATAATTACAAGATCGACTCTTTCCATTTGCCCCTCCGGTAAACTGCCGCGTATCTGATTGACAGGGGCGCCTTATCAAAAAAATCTTTTACCACGCTTATAGACCGATTTCAAAGGTCGTCAATTCACCGTTCACCCGCGACAGAGCCGCGCAGGGCCTCATCGATCAGGTCTTTCTGAAATGAAGACATTTGACTTCTTCATATGGGCCTTCTCTTTGCAAATGTCCTGGCGCTATCCAATGCCTGTCTTTTGCATAGTCCAAGACGCTAAGCCCCGGCAGCGTGTCGTTGGTAGAGCGCCAGGTGTTCTTTGATCATCTCAGGGATAGGCAGGCCATAGGGGCAGCGTTTAACACACTCCCCGCACTCGGTGCAATTCCCGACTGACTTCATCGCCTGGGTTGCAAACCCTGCAGCTTTAGCGCCGGACATCCTGTGAGCTATTATCGGGTAGTTCATCGCGGGCGTGATCATTACTCCCTGTTCACAGGGCTGGCAGTACTCGCACCGGCGGCAGAACCGCTGTCCCAGTTCTGTTCGGTATCTTTCCATGGCAGCGATGTCTTCAGGGAGGACTTCATTTCCAGTTTCGTAAATGGCTGCAACCTGATCAACCTGTTCGACAGCGTCGAACCCCGGTAACGGTATTACGTCAGGATACAGGCGCAGGAACTTGAAGCAGATCTCCGCATTATCCAGCGCACCCCCGCCGAAAGGCTTCATGGCAAGTATACCCATCCCCTCCTGCCGAGCAGCCGGGAGGAGTTCATCGGCGGGTTTGGATTCTATGAAGTTGAAGGGGAATTGGATGGTGCTGAAAAGCCCGGTTTTGACGAGCTTGACGGCCATTTCGGTGCTGTGGGAAGTCACACCGATGTGTCTAAGCTTGCCGGCCTGCTTTGCCCGGTAGACCGCTTCCAGGACCCCGTCCGGCCCGGTTGCCTTTTTGAAATCAGATTCAAGGGACAGTTGGTGTAGCTGAAAAAGATCGAGGTAATCTGAACGCAGGCGCTGCAGGCTCAAATCGATGTCAGCTTCAGCTCCAGCGCGGTCGCGTTTTAACGTTTTAGTGGCAAGAACCACCCGCTTTCGGATGCCCTCCAAGGCAAGCCCTATCTTCTCCTCGCTGTCGAGGTACGCGTTGGCCGTGTCGAATAGTGTTATCCCTCTATCATAAGCCCGCCGAAGAACTATCACCGCCTCGGCGGTTGACAGGCGGATGATGGGAATGCATCCAAAACCTGCCTCCGAGACTTCGATCCTTGTTTTTCCCAGTACAACTTTTCGCATTGGCTTCCACCTCATTTTTTCAATCGCAAGCTTTGCTCTAAGCAGCCGGAATCCTTGGGTACCGGTCCTCGAGGCACTCTTTTTCCCGATCTTATGTTGATCTGAGCTTACAACAGATATCCTCGCACATGGGAGTCAGACACCCAAAGCCTCCAGAGATCGTAGCTTGAAAAAAAAGAAAGGAAAAGTGCCGGAGAAGGGAAAAGAGCGGTCTAACTGACGAGGCGGCTAATTTTTTAGGCGGAGAACTCGCCGTGAAAATGGATGAAAGCGGCCCTGTCGAAGACTATATGAACTATTCCCGCAGTCTGACGGCCAATCTCCCATTGCTTCCGGACCATGCCGAGTTTTCATTCCTTATTTGTTGGCTTTGGAAAGCTGCCCGTCCGTCGTTTCCTTGTGACTATGCGGTCCCGCGGCCGATTTTCATAAGTGTGTGGTCGGGGTTGCCAGAGTTTCTCCAAACTGCTAGGATTTCCTGCGGCATAGCTGATGATATGGATCATCCTGCGAGATGATCCCAACCTCAAGAACGGGGAAAAGATGAAAGTTGTCATCGCCAGGACGGCGGGCTTTTGCAAAGGTGTCCGAGACGCTATTGAGATTACCATGAACGCCATCCAGCACCGTGAAAAGGGTGAGGACATCTGCACCTTTGGACCGCTTATCCACAACAGGCAGGTTCTTACGATGCTGGGCAAAAGGGGGGTCGTCGACGAAAACCAGATTGAGCGCTGCGCCGGCAAGAAAGTCGTTATCCGCGCCCATGGAATTCCTCCTTACAGCCGCCAGCAGCTGCATGAGCAGGGGGCGACCCTTCTGGATGCCACATGCAAGCGCGTAGCCAGGGTGCACGCTGCAATAAAAAGACATGCAAGGAGGGGATATCACACGATAATAGTTGGCGACGCGGACCACGCGGAGGTCATAGGGCTACTGGGCTATACGGAAAACCGGGGCGCTGTAATAAACCGCCCCGAGCAGATCGACCAACTTCCATCGGACCTGAAAAAGGTGCTTCTCGTGGCGCAAACCACGCAGAACGAGGAGGTTTTCCAGGAAATCGAGCGGGCGTTTCTTAAGAAATACCCGAACGGCATAGTCAAGAACACGATCTGCGATTCAACCCAGGAGCGGCAGGCTGAGGTAAGACAGATGAGTTCCAGGGTCGAGGCGATGGTCATAGTGGGGGGATATAACAGCGGGAACACCGTGAGGCTGGCGGAAGTTGCGCGGGATTGCAACATTCCGACTTTCCACGTCGAAAAGGAATCGGAACTGGACCCCAAGGTTATGGCCCGCTACTCATGCGTTGGAGTTTCGGCAGGAGCGTCGACTCCCAACTGGATCATACGGGACGTAGTCGAATTCCTGGAGGCTGTCACCCCCGAAGCTGGAAAGAAGTTCCGGTGGAAATACGTTGTCGAAAGACTCGCCTACTGCAACTTCTATATCGCTTTGGCAACGGCGCTGCTGGCCCAGATTGCCGAAGCACTGACCGACTTTGCCGGTTCGGCCGCTTTCAGCCTGATGGCTGCCGGATACGCCTTCGCGATGCATTCGCTCAATATTTATCTGGACCAAGACTCCACTGAGTTAAACGATCCGGGCAGGGCGGCTTTTTACCGCAAATGGAGGCCGGTTTTCATGACTTCGAGCGCGATATCCCTCATGGCTGCACTGGCGTTGGCCTTCAGCACCGGTTTTCCCAATTTCGTGGCCATGCTTTTTTTGATATTGCTGGGTCTTCTGTATGGAGTCAAGCTCTTCATGCCGACTGGGTGGGAAAAATTTCCGGTCAAGCTCAAAGATATCCCGACGTCCAAAACCTTTTTCGTACCGATGGCCTGGGCTGCAGTCTGCGTCCTGCCTTATTTCACCGGCGCCTATGACGCCAGACGCGTGGCATACGCAGGCTGGATCATTTTTCTTATCTCTCTTGTTCGAACCACCCTGCGCGATTTCCTTGCGATCCAGGGAGACAGGCTGGTCGGCAAGGAGACCCTCGTTGTGCTGGCGGGAGAAAACAGGACCGTCCTCATCACGGTCGGGGTAATCCTGGCGCTGATCCTCACGGCCCTATGCGGCCCTCTTGCCGGGGTTTCAAGCAGTTTTTCCTATATCCTTATCGCTCCCGCCTTAATTTACGGATCTTTTCTCAAAATAGGATCCACCAGAAAGCTCAGTGTGGACCCTCTTTACGATGTTTTTATAGAGATCGTGCTTATCGCAACCGGCTTGTGCGCTATAGTGTGGAACCTGACGCATTGAATCCTTAATTTGCCGTTCACCATTCACTCCCGCGCCCGGCGGGATCACTATTAACAGGAGCAGCCATGAAAGCAGAGCCGTTCAACCCGTTTGCGGTTGCGCAACGGCAGATAGACCAAGCGGCGGAAAAACTCGAGCTTGACAGGGCAACTCACGAGTTGCTCCGGTGGCCGATGAGGGAGATCAAGGCGACGCTACCCGTTAAAATGGACGATGGTTCGACCAGGATCTTCCATGCGTTCAGGATAAGATACAATACTGCGCGCGGTCCGGCCAAAGGCGGAGTCCGGTGGCACCCTCTGGAGACAATGGATACTGTCCGGGCTCTTGCCGCGTGGATGACGTGGAAGACATCGGTTGCGGACCTGCCGTTGGGAGGAGGAAAGGGAGGCATTGTATGCAATCCCAAGGAACTTTCCGAAACAGAGAAAGAGCGTCTGGCCAGGGCCTATGTACGGGCGATGGCCGGGGCCATTGGCGTAACCAAGGATGTGCCGGCCCCGGACGTATATACGACGCCCCAGATCATGGCCTGGATGATGGACGAGTATGAGACGATAGTCGGGGAAAATCACCCCGGGGTCATAACCGGCAAACCGCTGGCTTTGGGAGGGTCAAGAGGCCGTGGAGACGCCACCGCAAGGGGGGGCATCTATGTCACGCGCGAAGCCGCTGCGGTTGACAACATCAACCTGGAAGGCGCCACGATGGCCGTCCAGGGGTTTGGCAATGCGGGTCAAAATGCCGCTCTACTGGGCGAGGAGATACTGCATATGAAGCTTGTTGCCGCTTCCGATTCCAAAGGAGGGGTATATAACCCCAACGGCATCAGCGCAACGGCGCTGGTCGATCACAAGATGAGAAACGGCGCAGTTAAAGGTTTTCAGGGAGCCGATGAGATAACAAACGAGGAGCTTATCGCTCTTCCGGTAAAGGTTCTTTTCCCTGCGGCGCTCGAAAATGTCATTCGCGCCGATAACGCTGAAAACCTTAAATGCAGGATTTGCTGCGAGCTGGCTAACGGACCGACAACACCCGAGGCCGACCGTATTCTCGATGACAAAGGCGTAATTGTATTGCCTGACTTCCTTGCCAACGCGGGAGGGGTGACCGTATCTTATTTCGAGCAGGTCCAGAATGCCTACAACCTTTACTGGGAACTCCAGGAGGTCCACTGGAGGCTTGACAAGAGAATGACGCAAGCCTTTGCGAGCGTATACGAGATGAGCCAGCGCAACAAATTGGACCTCAGGGAGGCAGCCTATCTTGTTGCGATCGCCCGGGTCGCCGAGGCATGCAAACTGCGCGGCTGGGTGTAAGGGGTATGGAACGAGAGGGATATTTCAGCTCGGCCGACATATGCGCGGCCGACCTGGTTCGCGCATTCCGGCTTTATGACAAAATGATGCGTTTTCCGCATCTGCGGGGTGAAATCCACGAGCTTTTTCTCTCCGGGCTGTGCAAGCGCGGGATCGTGTGCCCGGAGTCGATCCGGCAGGACGCGGTCGGACAACTGGAATCCCTTGGCGAGCCTGCAACCGAACAGGCGGTCGCAGAGGTCATAGAGATACTTACCGATATATATTTTGCCCGGCATTGCACATGGGAGGAGATAGAGAACAATATCAATCTTGCAAGGAAACGCGACTCTTTCCGGAGTCTTAACAGACTCATGAATACGGAAGGAGTCACCACCGACCAGATTCGCGAAGCAGTAAGGGAATTTTGTGCGATACCCAAGGGGACCCTCTATATAAGTCCCGGCGAGTCAATAGGCGTGCGCGTGGGCCTGCTCAGCCGGTTCATTTCCGACCAGCTCAGTTTCCTGGCGGTGGCCAAGAATCACATCACTATCCGGGACATGGACGAGCTGATGGGACGCATAATCTGGAACCCCAGACGCGGCGGCAAGATCGGCGGCAAATCGGCAGGCATGTTCCTGGCCCACAAGATCATTTTGCCGCTGCTGGGACGACGAGACCCGGAATTTGAAAAATATGTGAAGATACCGGAATCGCATTATTTTACTTCCGGTTTTCTGACCGATTTTCTCGACTCCAACAACCTTTTTTCGCTCCACTCTCAGAAGTACAAGAACCGGGAAACTATCGAGGAAGAATTCAGCCAGATATCGGAAATAATACAGGAGGCCGCTTTCCCGCCCGACATAATAGTGCAGTTTAGAGGTTTTCTCGAAGAAGTAGGTGAGCATCCGCTCATAATCCGCTCGTCCAGCCTGCTCGAGGATAACGTCGGATACACTTTTTCGGGGAAATACGATTCCGTTTTTCTTGCAAACCAAGGCGACATCGAAATAAGGCTCGACGAATTTACGCGCGCTTTGAAGCAGGTCCTAACCAGCGTTTTCAGCCCAAAGGCGATTTTGTACCGCAGGGACCACAGCCTGCTCGATTTCGATGAACGAATGAGCGTACTTGTTCAAAAGGTTGTGGGAAGGCAGTTCGGTGATTATTTCTTCCCGACTGCGGCTGGAGTTGCCTTTTCGCAGAACATGTACGCCTGGACCCCGCGAATAGTCAGGTCTGACGGGTTGCTGCGGATGGTTTTCGGTCTTGGCACGCGGGCTGTTGACCGCGTTGGGCCCGATTACCCCAGGATGGTCCCCCTCAGCCATCCACTCCTTCGCCCGGAAGCTAGCGCCGAAGAAATCAAGAAATATTCCCAGAGGCTGGTTGACGTTCTCGACCTGAAATCGAGATCGGTCCTGACGATTCCAGCCGCTGACCTCTTAAGAGCAAATGACTATCCCGACCGTTTTTACGTAGTCTCTATCGACGATGAGGGGCACCTTTCGGCGCCTCTTTTCAAAAAGGAGGAAATAGACACAAACCGGGCCTGGATAACTTTCGACAACCTTCTTTCCAAGACGCCGGCAGCGGGAATTATGAAAAGAATACTTCACCAGCTGGAGCAAGCATATGGACGGCCCGTGGAAGTCGAATTCGCCTGGGACGATGGGATACTCTACCTTCTCCAATGCCGCGCACTGGCCGCGAGCAGGCTTGTGGAAAAAGTGGCCGTCCCGAAGGAGATCGACCCCGCGAAAATCCTCTTTACTTCCAGCAGCGTCCTTTTCAGCAGCGTCGCCCGCAATATTGAATACATCGTGTACGTCGATCCAAAAGTCTATACCGGCCTTTCGACATTCACCGAGCGGGTGTCAGTAGGACACACGGTGAGGAAGATCAATCGCCTGCTCGAAGACAAAATCTATGCCCTTTTTGGGCCGGGAAGATGGGGAACCAACGACGTGAATATGGGCATCAAAGTGAACTATGCGGACATCAACCGCACAAGGGTCCTGGCGGAAATAGCCATGAGGGAGGCTGGGGTGGTGCCTGAGCCGTCTTTTGGCACCCATTTTTTCAACGATCTTGTGGAGGCAAACATCGTCCCGTTAGCGATCGATCCAGAGAGCCCCGGAACGGTTTTCAGGGAGGAGTTTTTCCACCAGTGCCCGAACGTTCTTAACTCGCTCGACCCTGGGCTTCAAAGCGGTGGGATCGTCCGGGTCATACACGTGCCTTCGTGCGCTCGGGGGCAATATCTCCAGGTCTATCTGGACAGCGAGGAACAGAAGGGCATAGGCTTTTTGGGACACCAGGAAAAATCACCCCCAGGTGAAGGGCTTCTCAGCCGGGACCGCAGCGACATTACGCCGCCGGATGCAGGGGAAGAAGAGTGGGAGTGAGACAAATCTTGCTTTTTTGTGCATTGTGCAATAGCCTCTTAAAATAAACCTGGACAAATGAAAGTGTCTCCAAGCTAAGGATATGATATAAGGCTTTTTTAGCCAGCGGCTTCAACGGGGGGTCGCAAATCACCATACCTGCTGCTCCAGAGGGCGCGGGACCCGAGCTGCAAGGATGAACGCCGGTTTCCGGGCCGGGCTATTTGGCGGAATGAATAGAAGACTTACCCTGATATTTCTTGTTTGTTTCTCTCTCTCCCTTCTGGGGTGTGCATTTCATCACCACGAAGATGGAGACGAACACGATAATTGTTCTATCTGCTTTTGTATTATCCATTATTCAAATCTGGCTTTTCAGGATTTGCCGCAAATTTCAACGCCTGTCTCCGACATTTTCCACGGCGTTTTGGAAAGTGCGGTAAATCTTTGCTCCCTTTCTTACTCCCCGTATTTAAATCGAGCTCCTCCCGTGTGATATCCTGCTCCGAAAGGGGCCCTTGCCGGGAAAAGAAGTAAAATTTCGTTAAACCACCGATCATGTGGAGGAGCGCCGCCATGCGGACCATGATTGCACTCGTGTTTCTCTTCGTGTTTTCATCGTGTGCTCTTGCTCAAACCGTAGAGGAAAGACTTCAGGAACTTGAGAAGACACTAAAAAGACAGGAGCAGGCCATCCAGGAGTTAAAGACTCTCCAAAATACCGTTAAGAAGCAGGAAAAAACCATCGAAGAGCAGCGAAAGCTGATTGAAAGACTGACGAAGAAAGGGGGGGAGGCTCAGCCTTCCGGGACGGGCGCGGCTGCTGAAGCGCCTCAAACTGCTGCGGCAGAACAGGTGAAGCAGGAAGTCGAGGAATTGAAGGATCAAGTGATCTCTGTGGCCGAAGCGCAGAAAAAGCAGGTACTGAGCGTATTCAACCCAGCCATCGGGCTTGTGGGTGAGACGATCTTCTCATATCGCAGCCTGGGGTCCAAGGCTACCGGGAGCGACCGGCCGGGCGGATTTGACGTGAATCAACGCTCGGTGGAACTTAACCTGGCCGCAACAATCGACCCGTTTGCCAAAGGCTATGCAGTGATCAATGCCTCTTCAGACCCCATTACCGGTGAAGCCACGGCAGTCGTGGAAGAGGCCGCGCTACTCACCACCTCCCTTCCCTGCAACCTGACGCTTCAGGCCGGACGGTTTTTCGGAGAATTCGGCCGCCTGTCGTACATCCACGATCATGAACTGCCCTTCGTTAACCGCCCGCTGGTGCTCGACCAATATATCGGCGGCGAATCGAGGACGGACGGAGTTCAATTGAATTACCTGCTGCCGATTGAACATTATGTCAGCCTTACTGCGGGGGTGGGCAATAATTTCGGCGCCGTCCCGGTCGATATTAACGATACCACCAACGGGAATTTCCGCAGCTTCGGCGGATTGGCCTTTTGGGGCCGGGGATCAACCTCTTTTGACCTGACTGCCGACCTGTCGCTTGAAGCCGGCGTTTCAGGGTTGATAAATCCGAAGACCATTGACCGAGAAGGTGTTCTCGCTCTACCCAACAACACCACCGTTACGTATCTTGGCAGTACGCTCCAACAAAAAGATCGCAGCCTTGAGGGCGTGGACGTCGCTTTGAGCTGGAAACCGCTGACGATTAACCAGTTCCAGACCCTGACCTGGGGAACCGAATTCCTTCACAGCGGCAGCGACTTTACGGTCACAGGAATGTCACCGGACGGGACTATATTGTTCCCGCCGTCCACTCATTACGTGGATGCCTACGGAATGTATTCGTATCTCAACTACAAGTTCCACCGGCAATGGAATGCCGGGTTCCTCTTAGACTGGGTGGAAAACTCGGCGAACAGTGCAGACAAGACCGTAGCATACTCCCCGTATATCACGTGGGTGATCAGCCACTGGAACCAACTGCGCCTCCAGTACACTCATACAGACCACAACGCTGTGTCCGGTCTGCGCCCGGACGACGCAATTTATCTGCAATGGGCCTGGATCATAGGCTCGCACGCTCACGGATGGCAGCAACGCTAGAGTGCAATTAGGAATTAGGAATTAGGAATTAGGAATTAAAAAATGAATCAGGAATAGGAATTAGGAAATGAATCAGGAATCGGGGGAATCAGGAGTGAAATTGAACACAATTATCCATGATGCTTCGCCTCACCCGCTAATAAGGAATCGGAGATGAAACCAAAACAGTTGTGCCTGTTATCGCTGGCCACTCTCACGGTGATGGTGTTATTCGGCGGACCTGCGCAGGCGCATGCCGCCAAAATAAACGTCGTCACAACCCTGACGGACCTGGCCGACTTTACTCGAGAGATCGGCGGGGACCTGGTTGAAGTTCACAGCCTGGCCACGGGGGTCGAAGATACTCATGGGGTCCCGATGAAACCGAGTTTTGTGCCCATAATGAACAGGGCGGACCTGCTTATGCTGGTGGGGCTGGACTGCGAACACGCTTTCCTGCCCGCGTTGCTCGAGGCCAGCAAGAACCCGCGCATCCAGATAGGGAGGCCGGGCTACATCGATTGTTCAAAAGGCATCATACCCAGAGATGTGCCCAAATCGACCGATCACTACCAGGGCGACGTTCATCCTTACGGCAACCCGCACTACAACCTCGACCCGGTCCTCGCGAAGACCGCCATAGGAAACATCTACAACGCTCTGGCAGAGTTCGCGCCGCAGCATCGGGCGGAATTCACCCGCAACCGTGATGCGTATCTGGCCAGGCTGGACGCCAAGATAGCCGAGTGGAAGAAAGAAGCCGTCCCGCTCAAAGGTGTTAAGTTCGTATCCTATCACGAGCACTGGAATTACTTTGCTGAACGCTTCGGGCTGAACTACTTCGGCACGATTGAAATCAAGCCCGGAATCGACCCAACCGCCGGCTATATCGAGAAACTCATCGGATCTATGAAAGCCGAGCATGTTCCTATCGTAGTTCGCGAACCGTTCTTTCCCGAAAAGGTGCCCAGGCAGATCGCCGAGCAGACCGGCGCAACCATGGTAACGCTGCCCATCATGCCCAACGGAGTACCGAACACGGAAGACTACTTCAAGATGATGGATGAGATCATTCACAGATTGCTTGCAGCCGCACAAGCGGGAAAAGCGACCGCTATGAAATGAGAAGGATATGAATGAAGCGCTCATGACCCTTGACAACCTGAGCATTGGTTATAACGGCCAGCCTGTGCTGTCCGGGATTTCGCTTTCGATCTCCCGAAACAGTTTCACCGGGATTCTTGGTGCGAACGGGTCGGGGAAATCGACCCTGCTAAAAACCCTCATAGGGATCCTGCCCCCATTGGCGGGCAGGATCGACGCCGCAGGACCCACGGGCGCGCCGCTCATGTTCGGCTACGTCCCTCAAGGGATTCAGTTCGATCCTATCTATCTGCTGACGGGGTTCGATATTGCCCTTATGGGCACCTACAGGCGTGTGCATCCGGGGCGTTTTGTACCGTCGTCCGAACGCGCATTTGCGCGTGAATGTCTTGAGGCTGCAGGCGCTCGAGAGTTCGCGGGCAAAAGGTTTGCCGAGCTGTCGGGCGGCCAGAAGCAACGCGTGCTTATCGCGCGCGCCCTGGCTACACGTCCGGACGTCCTTGTTCTCGACGAACCGACTGCGGGCGTGGATGCCGAGGCAACGCGCAATGTGCTGGAATTTATTTCCAGGACCCGCGAGCAAAGGCAAATTGCCGTCCTGCTGGCAACTCACGATTTTGCCGCTGTTCGCCGACATGCCGGGCAGCTTATATGGCTTCACCAGGGCCAGGTGATGCAGGGCGCTCCGGATGAGCTGCTGACCTCAGAGCGGATGGCCGAAATTTTTGAAATGGGGATAGGGTGATAGATTGAGGAATTGGGGAATTGAGGAATTGGGGAATTGGGGAATTGAGGAATTGGGGAATTGTGGAATTGAGGAATTGGGGAATTGTGGAATTGAGGAATTGAGGAATTGAGGATGGAAGCGCTGGCTCAGATTCTTTCGCCCGGTTTTCTACTTCGCAACTCGGTCTATACGAGCGTGTTCGTCGGTTTTTCCTGCCCGCTTGTGGGCGTGTTCCTGGTGATGCGCCGGCTGGTATTCATGGGCGTTGCCCTGCCGCAGATCTCCTCGACCGGTGTTGCGATCGCTCTTTCGGTCCCGTTGTGGATGGGCATCAAGGTTAGCGGCCATCCCTCGGAAAGCGGCCACATGCTGGCATTTATCGGCTCGATGACTTTTTCTCTGGCCGCCATTCTGGCGCTGGCTTTCATGGAGCGGCGGGGTCGCGGCCAGCCTGAAGGCCGGCTTGGCACTGCATACGTGGTATCGGCCTCGATGAGTATCCTGCTGCTGTCAAGAAACCCTTACGGGGAGATTGGCTGGCTCGACATGCTCAAAGGAGAGGTCATCACCATCTCCAATTTCGATCTCGTTTTGACGGGCGCAACCCTTACGCTCGTCCTCGCCACCCTGGGGCTGTTTCACAAGGAGTTGCTCCTGGTCTCGTTCGATCGGACAATGGCGATTACACTTCGAAAGAAAGTAGTTTTCTGGGATGTGCTGCTTTATCTGCTGATCGGCCTGACCGTCTCCATGGCGGTGCTAAGCGTGGGTCCGATGATCGCATTCGGATTCCTGCTGATCCCGGCGCTGACGGCGCACATGTTCGCGCGCAATATGCGCCAGTTCACTATCCTGGCCTCATTGTGCGGCGGAGTCATGGCGTTTGTCGGGTTCTGGGTCGCATACTCCGTCGATTTGCCCGTCGGCCCGACTGATGTAGTGCTCCTCGGGGCGCTCTATGCGGCAGCCTGGGTCGTTGCCAGGATTGTTCATCCAGCAAGCTCAAGATAGAAAGGAGGCGCCATGGCGCCAAGGGCGCTGAGGTTCTCGTTGATATTAACGGCATTGGTTTTGCCGCTTCTCACATTTTCCGGAAGACTGTCTTTGGCTGCAAGCGGGAGGTTTATAGATAACTGTGACGGGACGGTTACCGACACCGAGCGGCAATTAATGTGGCAGAAGGGTGACAACGGTGAGGATGTCACGTTCGAGCAGGCGCAGAACTATTGCAGGAACCTCCGGTTAGGCGGGCATGCCGACTGGCGTTTGCCCAATCCCGACGAGCTTGACACCGCAACGGTCGTTGCATTGATGATGCCCGTGCATTCCAGGGCGGCGTATACCCGTTTCGATCTCTACTGGTCGTCGGATCCCGCTGTTTTGCTCCCGTTCAACTATCACCCCGCCCGGGGGGCGGAGGTATCGAGAGTATATCCCGCGAGACAGGGCGACAGGGCGTACGTCAGAGCGGTGCGGTCACTGACGCATTGAAATGAATGACCTGCATGACTGCCGGTATAGATCGCTGCGATGACTAAACGTCAACTAAAATAGTTGACACAACTTGCAAGACCCCATATAAGTGCAGCCACATGTATATCAGGCATCAGGTACTGATAAGTTTAATAGGGAATTCCGTGAGAATCGGGAGCGGTCCCGCCGCTGTAAACGGGGACGAAATCCGACGATGCCACTTTCTCGCATGAGCGTGATGGGAAGGCTCGGAGAGTAGAGCGATCCGTGAGTCAGAAGACCTGCCTGATGCCGTGAGGTGGACCCGTACGCGGAAATGCCGGGCAGCCTGCATAAGGACCAAGTGAACCAGGGTGCAATCCTTAGGGCGATTTAGCTCTAAGGATTTTTTTTTGGCCCTAACCTGCCATTTATGGCTTCGGGCAAACTCAAACAAGGAGGGTTTCAATGAAGAAGGGGATGATCCTGTATGTCACACAAGGTAAGGAAGATGTTCCTTTGCAATGTGCGGGGGAACTGATCGAGACGGCCCGTTCTTTGGGAGTCACAGCCGTCTCCGTGGCAAATTCCGAAGAGGATGCTGTCTATGGATGGTGGAGCCTCATCACCAGGGGGGTGCAACAGGTGCTTTTTATGACGGTAGCGTATGACGCCGTCCCCGGCAGGTTTAAATCGCTAAGCGCCCCGGTGCGGCTTTGCGGATGATCCGCCTCGTTGGTTTACTTTTTTGTTGACAGAAACGCATCGATTCAGATAGATTGGCGGCAATCTGCCGGCTGGGCATCCACGCAATGAATGCGTGATTTTCGAGGCCGTGCAGAGGGTTTCTTAGCTGTCTGAGATTTACTTCTTATCGGCAATTAATTGGCCGTGAACGCCTTAGCCCGTCAGAAGACGGCAGAGATGTTCGTGGCCTTTTTTTGCTTAAGAAGGGTTGGCAGCTGTGCAGTTCACGGGAGATAAGAGAAGGGGCGGATACAGGACAGGCATCGCGTTTTTGGCATTTATCGGGAGTTTTTGTTCGGGTTTGCCGGTTCCGGCATGGGTCGATATGGAGCCGCCCACGGCAGCGGCAGAAACCTCATCATCCAGTTCGACCGGGTCTCAAAAGACTACAGCGCAATTGCCGGAGATAGTGGTGGAGGAGCGCAGCGACAGCATGATCGGCATCGCCGATACTTCGACTCAGGGGACCATCGGAGCGCTGGAACTCGAGGAACGCCCCATAAGCCGTCCCGGGGAGGTGCTCGAAGCCATGCCTGGAGTCATCGTCACCCAGCATAGCGGGGACGGGAAGGCGAACCAGTATTTTCTCCGCGGTTTCAACCTAGACCACGGTACGGACATAGCAGGCTTTTTCAACGGCATTCCCATAAACTTGCCTTCGAACGCACATGGCGAGGGCTACCTCGATCTCAATTTTGTGATTCCCGAACTGATCCAGAAAATAGATTACGGAAAAGGGCCGTATTTTGCCAATGTGGGGAACTATGGCTCAGCCGGTTGGGAAAATATTCAAACCTTTCAGACTCTGCCTCAACGTATTGCAAAGGTGGAATACGGGAGTTGGAACTACGAGCGGGCTCTTTTCGCCGATTCGACCAAAGTTGGGCAGGGCAATCTCCTGGGCGCCTTTGAGTTTGTCCACACCGACGGCCCCTGGGACGTGCCCGAAAATTACCTGAAATACAATGGACTGTTGACCTACAGCCAAGGAGACACGAGTCGGGGTTTCAGCATAACGGCAATGGGTTATCACGGCACGTGGAACGCAACCAACCAGATCCCGAACATTGCGGTCGCCGAAGGGCTCGTCGGCCGATTCGGAAGCCTGAGCCCGACCGACGGGGGCCTTACGGACCGCTACACGATGTCGGCCGAGTGGCATCAAGCGGATGAACATTCGTTCACGAAGGTCCTGGGGTATGCCTATTACTACAATATGGGGCTCTGGAATAATTTTGATTTCTACCTGCCCGAACTGCCCAACATACCCGGCACCAATGAAAGCTATTCCACAAAATATGGAGACCAGTTCGAGCAAAAGGACGCGAGGTGGGTGCAGGGGGTGAGGGGAAGCAAGACGTGGCTTGGGGAATTGTGGGGCCTCTCAATGGAAAACACCCTGGGGTTCGACCTTCGGAACGACGTGATCCACGATAGCCTGTGTCGAACCTACGACCGCATGGTCTTTCTCACAGTCCGCGACGACGATGTCTATGAAACGGACCTGGGGCCCTATTTTGAAAACAAGATTCAATGGCTGCCATGGTTTCGGACAGTTGCAGGTTTTCGTGGAGATTTCATCAACTTCGACAACAAGAATCTTTACACATATGCCACCAAAGGCCCCAACCCCCAGGACACCGAAGACCTGTTCAGGATCCAACCTCAGCCCAAGCTCTCTTTGATTTTCGGGCCGTGGTACAAGACCGAGTTCTACCTGAACGGGGGTCTGGGCTTCCACACCGACGATGCTCGGGGCGACACTACTGCCAGAGACCCGTTAACCGGCATGACAACTTCGGTATTTGGCGAGGCGGTGCAAAAAGCGTTGCCGGTAGCGCAAACGGAGGGGGCGGAAGTCGGGGTGCGCACTCTCATAATCCCCAACCTGCAAAGCACACTGACTTTCTGGGCGCTCAGGCTTCAATCCGAACTGATTTTCAACGGCGATACAGGTACGGATGAACCCAGCCCTTACCCCGATCTCCGCAGGGGGGTGGAATTTGCAAACTATTGGACGCCCACCAAATGGCTCACGATCGATGCAGATTTTGCCGACTCATCCGCGCATTTTATTGGCGTGCCGTCGAAGAATCCGGTGGGGGGATCGGGTTCGTACGTCCCCGAAGCAGCCAGGATGGTCATCTCGACAGGCATATGGGTGCACGATATACACGGCTGGTCCGCCGGCCTGCGGTGGAGATATTTTGGACCCCGCTACCTGACCCAGGACGGCACTGTGCTTTCTCCCACCACCAGCCTGCTCTATTTCAACCTCAGCTATAAGTTCAACGAACACTGGTCGATCGAGGGAGACATTTTCAATCTTCTCAATGCTAAAGCCGACGACATAACCTACAATTACACTTTTCGGCTGACGCCGAACGGCGAAGATATAACGGGCAACACGTTCCACGCGGCTGAGCCGCAGACTTTTCGAGTTGCGCTGACCTATAGGTTCTGAGGCTATAATGGACGACGGAAAGCCGGCCCCCGAAGCGTATCTAATCGGGGGTCGGATGTTGGAAAACAGAGAAAAACATCCCACGGGCCGTAAGATCGTGTCAACTTTCTTTTGACGCTTGCTATAGATAATGCGGGGCGTACGGAGCCAAGCATGTGTAGAAAGTTAGTGTCATTTGCAGTGGTCTTTCTCTCTTTGTCCATCGTTTCCATCGCCTGCGCCGGCCTTCCTGAAGGCGCTGCGGCTTATACCAAGGGTGAGTATGCCAGGGCTTACTCCGAGCTTAAACCTTTAGCCGAACACGGAAATGCCGAAGCGCAATGGTATTTGGGAGTGATGCGTCACGACGGCCAGGGTGTGCCGCAGGACTATGGCGAAGCCGTGAAATGGTTTTGGAAGGCTGTCGAGCAGGGGTATGCCAAAGCACAGTATAATCTCGGAGTGATGTATCGCAGGGGCCAGGGCGTGCAGCAGGACAATGCTGAGGCTGTGAAATGGTACCGCAAGGCGGCGGAGCAGGGGCTTGCCGACGCACAATTTAATCTGGGAGTGATGTATGCCGAAGGCCAGGGCGTCCAGCGGGATTTTGTGCAGGCTCACATGTGGTTCGATCTGGCGGCTGCATCAGGCGATTCATCCGCCAGGAGGGACAGAGAAATCATTGCCGCCAAGATGACGCCGTCCCAAATCGCCGATGCGCAACGCCTGGCGAGAGAGTGGAAACCGAAGGGCAGGGACTAGAGTGTTAAGACTTCGGACGAGGCATGCGTTAAACCTTCTGCCCCGGACAGCGCCAAAAGGAGACCGCAATCAACTCGATAGCCGAAGATATTGCTGACCGTGAGATAGATATTATCTCATTTCCGGATGGTCCCCCTGAGCTTGAAATGTTAGGGTCCTGGTCCATGCAGACTCATCCATTCCCTGAGGGGACAGCCTGGTCCAGCCTGGCTGCAACCCCGGTCAAATCGACAGTGCCAGATGCCCAATTGGATTTTTCATTTCTGGACGATCCGCCGGACTTTGAAATATTAGGCTTCCGGCTCTCGCAAGTTCCCGTCCTCCTGGAGAGAAAGACGTGGTCCAGCCTTGCAGCGGTGATCCTCATGCATGCAAGCCTGGTATGCCTCCTTTGGCTTTCCCCTATACATCCTGCCCCTGTCCCCAAAAGCATTCAAGTGCGCCTCGTCTCGATGCCAGGAGGCTCAGAACTCCGGCAGGGAATCCAGGAAGCCGGAAAAGACGAGCAACCGGCTGTTTTGGCGCCTCCTCCGGTACAAAAGGAAGTACCGGAGCCAAGGCCCCGGGAAATTGCGAAAGTGACGCCCCGGCCCAAACAATACAAGGAGATCAACACAGCACAGCGGACACCGCAAAGCGAATCCCACCCGAACCAATCTGAAAGTTCGCCGCAGCCGGTTGTGACCGGCACAGGCAGTACTGCAGAGGCTGGAACAGGCAGCGGCGACTACTCCGGTCAAGGGGGCACGGGCAGCGCGAATGGCCCCCGGGGCGCATCTGAAATTACCTTCGGCTCTCCCAACGGCCCCAGTTTCCTGCACAAGGTGTTGCCGGCTTACCCTGCCCTGGCGAGGAGACTGGAAAAGGAGGGAACCGTCCTATTGCGTGTGACCATAGACGAGCGCGGCCGGCCCGTTGAAGTCGAAGTGCTCAACAAAGCGGGCTTCGGCTTTGACGAGGAAGCGGTAAAGGCAGTCAAGGATTCGACTTTTACTCCTGCCAAAATAGGAGGAAAACCTCTTGCCTGTAAAGCCCTGCTCCCGATTCGGTTCATTTTGAGAAATTCATAAATTCCCGCATATCGGGCAACCCTGCAAGCGGAGCGGCTTTTCCAGTCCGCTTGAATCCAGCAGTTGGCGGTCGCCGAGGATATCGCGCGCGGCGCCGTCGGCTGCAACTTCGCCGTCCCTGAGGACGATAGCTCTGGAGCAGAGGTCGAGAACCATATCCATGTCATGAGTGGCTATGATCTTGGTGTGATCGAACTCCGAGAGCAGGCGTATCAGTTGCCTCCTGGCCCTGGGGTCAAGGTTAGATGTGGGTTCGTCCATAACCAGGATGCTCGGGGACATCGAAAGAACGGTGGCGATGGAGACAGCCCTTTTTTCACCCCCGGAGAGCTTGTATGGGGGTCTTTCTCTTAAATGTGCAGCCCCCACGAGCGCCAGGGCGTTCAGTGTCCTTTGTTTGACTTCATCAGGGGGGAGGCCCAGGTTCGTCGGGCCGAACGCAACGTCATCATAGACCCTGGGCAAGAAAAGCTGGTCGTCCGGGTCCTGAAAAACCATCCCCACCACTTGCCGGACGTGCTTGAGCGTATTTTTGGTTATCGGGATATCTCCGATACGAACCGATCCGGCCTGCGGGGTAAGATATCCGTTCAGATGCAAAAGAAGCGTAGATTTACCCGCGCCGTTGGCTCCGACCAGAGCTACGGACTCGCCGTGGGTTATGCGAAAACTCACGCCGTTCAGGGCCGGTGTCCCATCGGGATAAGAGAACTTGAGTTCTTTCACCTCTATCAGATGATGGCTCATATCAGCCTTCCCAGTTCTTTTCCGAGCCATGCGGGGAGGTTGTATAAGCGAAGAAGGGTAAAGAGAGTGCTCCAGCCGATGAAATAGAGCAGGTCCGACAGACGTATTGCCGATGATGGACCATGAGGGATTTCTCCGCCAAATCCTCTGCACAGCATTGCGAGATGTATCCTTTGCGCTCTGTCCATGGTTCTCAAAAGCAAATGCCCAACCATACCCGTGTAAACGCCCATGCCCAGCCCCTTGTTGCCGAACGAAC
>Ga0187771_10000126_pt1 | contig 38746 bp, 34 predicted proteins | sample 0116_SJ02_MP15_1_FD_133139 | JGI IMG/M metagenome (GOLD analysis project Ga0187771, IMG submission 133139) | Tropical peat soil microbial communities from peatlands in Department of Meta, Colombia - 0116_SJ02_MP15_10_MG | ecosystem: Environmental > Terrestrial > Soil > Wetlands > Peat | place...
CAGGCGCTCTGCCCCTCCAAGTTCGCGCTGCCCTCCGAAGGAAGCTACTTTTGCGGGCCCTTGATTGCCGGCGGCATCATCATTGGCTCCGTTCGTATGCACGCCGCCGCCGATGTCTGGACGGCAGACCGCCGCCGCCTGTTGGAAAGTTATCTGAGCGGCGCAGCCTCGGCACTTTCCAACCTGCAGCACCTCGGCAGAATGAAGGAGCAAGCCAACTTTGACGTGCTGACCGGGCTCTATAACCGGCGTTTTGTGCAGGATTTTGCGCGAAAGCAGCTTGCCATCGCCCGGCGGAATGGGGAGTCCGTGGGTGTGCTGATGCTCGACTTGGACCATTTCAAAAGGTTCAATGACGATTACGGGCATGAAATTGGCGATTGCATCCTGCGGCACTTCTCCAAGACGGTGAGCGAATGTCTCCGTGAAGCAAACCTCATCGGCCGATACGGCGGCGAGGAATTTGTTGTGGTACTACCCAACACGAGCGCGGAGTCTTGCGTCCTGGTGGCCGAGCGCGTCCGCAATGCGGTAATGGCGATGGTGGTGCCTTCCAACCTGGAAACTCCGCTACCTCAGGTGACGGTGAGTATTGGAGTGGCGGCTTTCCCCGGACACGGGGAGACGCTGGAGGAAGTAATCCAAGCTTCCGATAAGGCTCTGTATGAATCGAAACGCGGCGGGCGCAATCGCGTGACGGTTGCACCGGCCCGGGAGGCTGGGGCGACTGGCGCGACTGGCGCGAAGGTTGCCTGACGGTTGGGCTGGACCTCCGGGTCAGCCTTGGATTACGCAGCACTTGGCAGAAAGGTGCGTTAGGAACCGCGACCGTTTTCTTTGTGGGGCTTCCCAGGACTGACTCTCGTCTTCGTGGGCACTTTCTATTCTCGCGTCCATCATGGGTCCCGTCAGCGGGCTCGCTCATGACCCTCCACTTTCTCATCCTGTGCTTGCTGGGTGCCGGGCTTGCCCTGGCGTTCGTCGAGGCATGGCGGCGACGGCGCGAGCCGCCCCCTATGCCGCCGACCGTAGGCCCCGAGAAGTCGCTCGAAAAGCTCCGAGCGCGGGGGGTGGCCAGATCTCTCCCGGCGGAGTTCGCCCAGGCCGTCCAAGAACGAATCGAGGAGCTGATTGGGCTGCTCACAGAGGCACATTCTGCCTTGATCGGAGGTGGGCCGGGCGCGCTTGGTCTGGCTGCCAAGAAAATAGTGGACGGCCGTCGCCTCACGGGCCACGCATGGCGGAAGTACCTCGCAGCCTCGACTTCCGCCGCGAAAGTGGGCGCCCAGATCAAGGAGGCGTTTCAAAAAGACGCCGAGCCGCTGGTAAACGAAATTACTCGCCTTTTAGCAGCTCAACCTACGCCGACATTAGTCCAGCGAGAAGAAGCTTATGTGCTCATGTGCGCGGCGTGTGGCGAGAGTGCCGTGACGTTTCGATCGGAAAAGGGCAGCATCTGTGCCAATAGTATTTCAAATGTCTATGCCACTACGTGGTGGAGCGGAGAAACGGGGCTGCGCCTCGCCCAACTCTTGGCGGAAGGCGACGCGCGCGCTGTGTTGGACTACCTCGCCTCGCCGGACCGCCTGCACTGCCCCGCGTATTGTCCTGAGTGCGACCGAGTTTACTGCCGCGAGCACTATGCCGTCGATGACGAGTGGAGCGGTAGCTGGTACACCGCGGGTTATGCTACCTGCCCGCTTGGACACGAACGCGAGTTCGAATGAGTCGCAGTCCGCACTTGCTCGTAGGCATGGCTGCGTACCCCATCGCAAGACATGGCAATCCATGCAAAGACCAATCTCTATATAAGGAAACCCGCTGAGCTGCCTGAATACTCGTCCCTACGGAAGTCAACGTCTGCGTCGTTGCCAACCGAAACTCCGGGGCGCTGGCCTGCGGCATACCCGCTACATATTTCCGCTGGGCCAATTCGCTGTGTCCGAGGATTTTCCCATTTAGTATAATTGCTCGTCTGCGTGTCATGAGGTGGAATCGGGATTTCGACTTAGTACGCCTCCACCACGGGGTCTAGGGACCAAAGGAGTTGGACGGGATCCCGGATCGCGCAGTCTGGCCGGCTTGTTCAGGGCCCTTACTCGTTTAAAACCTCACGGAGGTCCTCATGCGGAGCATCACGAAGCTGCTCGTTGTTCCGGGTGGTTTGCTGCTTCTAACACTGCACCCACTCTTCGGTCAAAGCAATCCGCCAGCGAAGCCGCCCACAGCGCCGGTCCGTCCGGTGGTCGACAAGTATTTCGGCGTGGAATTGACCGATCCTTACCGCTACCTGGAGGATTTGAAGAATCCGGAAGTCCAGCAATGGATGAAGGCTCAGGCAGATTACACCAAGGCGGTGCTCGACCGCATCCCCGAACGGCATGCGTTGCTCGAAGACATACTGAAGTTTGACAACGCCGCGCCAGCCCGGGTGCGCAACGTCCAGCGCCTGCAAACCGGCCAGTATTTCTATCTGAAGACCCTCTCCGGCCAGAATCTTGCGAAGTTATACATGCGCAACTCGCTTCAGGGAAGCGAGCGGCTGGTCATCGACACGGACCAGTACAAGGGTCCAAAAGGGGAGCCTGCCGCCATCAACTACTATGCGCCTTCTCCCGACGGGAAGTATATCGCCTACGGCATTTCAGTTGGCGGTTCGGAGATGACCACGCTTCGTGTCCTGAATCTCGAAACTGGCAAGAACCTTCCCGAAGAGATCGACCGGGTTTTGTTCGGGGCCGTGTCCTGGAAGCCCGACAGCCGAGGACTCTTCTACAACCGCTTACAGAAACTTGGCCCCAATGCGCCACCCACAGAGCTGGAGTTGAAAAGCAAGGATTATCTGCACACGGTTGGGCAATCACCGGAGAAAGACCTCCCGGTGCTCGGCTTCGAGCTCTCAAAGAATGTGTCGGTGGCTCCGATCGACTTCCCCGTCGTCTTCGCGCAGCCCGGAACGGACTACGCCCTCGGCCTCCTCGCGCACGGCGTACAGAATGAGGTCACTCTCTTCGCTGCTCCGCTCTCCTCATTCGACAAGGGTGAGATTCCCTGGAAGAAGATCTGCGACGTCGATTCCGAAGTAACGGACGCGAGCGCGCAAGGAAACGACTTGTACGTTCTCACGCACAAAGACGCGCCGCGGTTCAAGCTGCTCAAGACCAGCCTGGAGCACCCGGACATCGCTCACGCCGAGGTTGTGGTTCCGCAAGGGCGCGGGGTGCTTCGTTCGCAGGCCACAGCCGCTGATGCGCTCTACCTGCAAGAACTCGATGGCGGCGTCTATCACATCCTCCGCTTGCCGTATGGAGGTACGCCTTCGCGACTGCCGCTGCCGTTCGACGGCACCGCGGAGCTCTATCCCTCCGATCCTCGGGTCCCTGGCGCTCTGGTTTTTATGACTTCCTGGGTCAAGGGCCCGCGGGTCTATCAATACAATCCTGATGTGAACGAACTGGCCCTGACAGACTTGCAGCCCGGGGGTCCCTTCGACAACCCCGAGGATCTGACCTCGGAAGAGGTCTTGTTTCCGAGCTTCGACGGCACCCTGGTGCCTCTTTCCATCGTGTCCAAGAAAGGGCTGCCCCGCGACGGCTCCAATCCCACCGTCATCGACGCCTATGGAGCCTATGGCATCACAGAGGATCCGTTCTTTGATCCCATTCTTCTGGCCGCACTGCGGCGCGGCGTCGTGTACGCGGTGGCCCACGTTCGAGGCGGCGGTGAGTATGGTGACGACTGGCACAAGGCCGGGTACAAGCTGACCAAGCCCAACACCTGGCGCGACCTCATCGCCAGCGCGCGGTACCTGATCGAACAGAAATACACGTCTGCGCCCAAGCTGGCGATTATCGGAGGGTCGGCGGGAGGCATCACCATGGGACGTTCACTGACCGAACGTCCGGACCTTTTTGCGGCGGTTGCTGCCGAAGTCGGCGCGCTGAATCCCCTGCGCGCGGAAGCCTACGCGAACGGCGTGGTGAACGTTCCGGAGTTTGGCAGCGTCGCCACGCAGGAAGGTTTCGAGGACCTTTACGCGATGGATTCGTACCAGCACGTGCGCGATGGCGTGGCCTACTCCGCCGTCATTCTCACTACCGGCGTGAACGACCCGCGTGTTACCCCCTGGATGCCCGCGAAAATGGCGGCGCGCCTCCAGGCGGCTAACTCCGGCAACAAGCCCATCCTTCTGCGCGTGGAGTACGAGGGCGGCCACGGCATTGGCGCTTCGCGCAAGCAACGAGAAGAAGAATTCGCTGACATCCTTTCGTTCTTCTTCTGGCAATTCGGCATGCCGGGTTTTCAGCCGAATCCCTAGCCAGGTTCGGAACGGTCGGCTGGGCAACGTCGCTCATTCGCCGTCATCGCCGGTTGGACGCCCCTCGTACCTTGCTATAGAATGACCAAGAGGAATGGAGGGGACGATTCGGTCGAGAGCGACGTGGAACTGACCGCGCTGAAAAGATCCCGCCCTTGGTTGCTCAGCAGAGCTCGCATCTTGATTCTGCCTGGTGTCTTGGGGTTAACTCTGCTCCTTTGGCCGGCCCGCGCTCTGCGCAGCGACAATTTCGTTTTCTATTTTTCCAACGCAAAACAGCTTCTGCCGCTCGAGGCTATTCAGGGCAGCAAGTACCTGCCTTTGTTGCAGGTCCTGAACCTTTTCGGAAAGTTAAGCGGTCTGCAAGAGAAGCGGAAAACACTCAAAGTCTGGTTTGGGAAGACGCAACTCGAGCTGCGCCAGGACGAAAGGAAAGTGGGCGTCGACAAACTCTCTTTTGAACTCACTGATCCGGTACGTGTCTCCAACGGGCAGTGGATGGTGCCGGTGGATTTCCTGACCGCGGTCCTGCCCCGACTCACCCATCAGACAGTGGAATACCAGGTGGGCACGAACCGCATTTTTGTTGGGGACGTTAAGCCCTGCTCATTTACGGTGCGCCTGGACCAGGTGGGGAATGGGGCGCGGCTGACCGTCCAATTCACCGACAAGGTAGCCGTGAAAACGGCCTCCGTAAACGGGAAGTGGGTGATGTTCCTGGGAGACCGGGCGGTTGAGCCCATCGAGCCAGCGTACCACTTCTCTAACGGCTATGTGACCGATCTGCGCTTTGACGACCAGGACGGCGTGCCCAAGCTGATTCTTACTCCCGCCGCAGGGGGTCTCAACTTCTACCCGGTGCTCGCGGAAGGCGGGAAGGTCCTGCTGGCGGATGTGCTTAAGCCGCCCCCGGAAGTCGCCCAGCAGCCTGCGTTGCCAGGTCAAGGCGCAAACGCCCCCTCATCCGCCGGTCCCGCGCCTGGTGCACCGGCGAGCACAGAAGAAACGCCAGCGGCTCCCCCAGGCCCTCCCCTCCCCGTCATCGTCCTGGATGCCGGGCATGGAGGCAACGACACAGGCGCGCGGAGCCGCGACGGTGTGTTGGAGAAAGACCTGGTCGCACAGCTTGTAGCGCGCGTCCGGCTGGCGCTGCTTTCCACTCAACAGTTTCGGATTCTATTGACGCGGACGGGCGAAGTGAACCCGAGTTTTGAGGAGCGGACGACCGCCGCAAACCAGGCGCGTCCAATCGCCTTTCTCACCTTTCACGCCGGCGACCTCGGCCCCGCATCGCCTCACATTGCGGTATACACCTATAAGTCACCGAGCCCGCTTGTGTCCGGCGAGACGGGTGACGAACCGCGCCCGCTCTTCATTCCCTGGGTCGAGGTGCAGCAAGCTCGCCTTGAGGAGAGCCGCCAACTCGCCCTCGCCCTTCGAGGAGAATTCGCTCACGTGCCAGGGGCCACCGTAGACGAGCCACAAGCCGCGCCCGTCCGCGCGCTCCGAAGCGTGAATGCCCCCGCGGTGGCGATCGAGATTGGCCGGCTCGTCCCTGACACAGAGGCTGCGCCCCTTACCAGCCTGGACTTCCTCCAGCGGGTTTCCGCGGCCACTGCGCAGGCCATCATATCCTTCGCGAGAAAAGGAGCCTGAACGATGTCCCTGCGCATCAAGATCCTCCTGCTGATCATGGTGGGGGTGCTTGGGACGAGCCTTTTCTATCTGCGCGTGCTGGCCCGGCGCGTCTTCCCGGTGATCCCCAAGCAGTCGGAAGAATCCATTCGCGCGCGCTTGAGCGAGGTAGCCCTGCAATCCGCCAAAGGCCCCAATCAAACCGCAACGCTCTACTTCCCTTCTCTGGATGGCGGGGGGCTGATGCCCGAGAGCCGGCCCATCACATGGTCGGAAAACGATTCGGACAAGGTCCGCCAAGTGCTGCTGGCGCTCATCGAAGGGCCGCGCGGAGAGTTGGGCCGTCCGCTGTCGTCCACCACGAAAATTCGTGCCGTTTTCCTGCTGTCGGATGGAACCGCCTACGTGGATTTCTCCAGCGAAGTTTCGAGCCCCCCGCCACTTCCGGCAGGGACCCCTGGCCCTCCGCCGGCGGGGTTGGAGCCTGGCATCGCCAGCGAAAGCCGGGCGATCTACTCTGTCGTCGATTCGATTACGGCGAATGTCCCGTCAGTAAAAAGGGTAATGTTCTTGGTCCAGGGGCAGGAAGTTGACACCCTGGACGGTCACGCGGACTTGACCGCGGCGTACGTCGCGGACCCGTCCCTCATTCAGACTGCGAGGCCTTGATATCCTATGTCCTCCACCCCCCGACCTTTAAGCGGCCTGCTCTATTCTGGAGGTAAGCTGATCCGGCCCGACCAGCGCGCGCCATCCGAATTGCGCGCCGTGGAAGTAGTCCCTGACTACATCACCAGTGCCGAAGGCTCGGCGCTCATTCGCCTGGGCGAGACGCAGGTGATTTGTACCGCTTCGGTGGAGGACACGGTGCCGTCGTTCCAGAAGGGCACGGGGAAGGGCTGGATCACCAGTGAGTACGCCATGATCCCTCGCGCCACCGAAAGCCGGACGCCCCGCGAGGCCACGCGTGGGAGGCAAGGCGGGCGAACCATGGAGATCCAACGGCTCATCGGCAGGTCCCTGCGCGCCGTCATGGACCTGGAGGCCCTCGGCGAGCGTACGGTCTGGATTGACTGCGACGTCATTCGCGCCGACGGCGGAACCCGCACCGCCGCCATCAGCGGCGCGCTGGTGGCGCTCGGCCTGGCGGTTCGAAAGCTCCTGGAACTGAAGGCGGTGCGCCGGATGCCGCTCAATGACTATGTGGCTGCCATCAGCGTGGGCATCGTGGGCGGGGAAACCCTGCTCGACCTGAGCTACGCGGAGGATTCCAACGCCGAGGTGGATATGAACGTGGTCATGACCGGCAAGGGGGAGTTAGTGGAAGTCCAGGCCACGGCGGAAGGCCGCCCATTCAGCGCCGAAGACCTCGGCCGGCTGATCGAAGTGGCGCGTCCAGCCATCGAGCGCCTGATCTCCGTCCAGAAGTCAATCCTCAAGCTGGACTTCCCGGCGCGCCAGAAATGATCCTGTACCTCGCCTCTGCCAACCGCGGAAAACTTCGGGAGTTTCAGGAGGCGGCCGCCGCCCAGGGAGTACGCGTCGAGCCCATCCGGGGCATCCATAATCTGCCGACTTGCGACGAGGACGGAGCGACCTACGAGGATAATGCGCGGAAGAAGGCGCTTCACTACAGCGCCCTCGTGAAGGGACTGGTTTTCGCGGATGATTCCGGAATCTCCGTGGACGCGCTGGGAGGCGCGCCAGGTGCGCGTTCAGCGCGCTACGCGGGCCCTGACGCCAACGACGCGGAGAATAATCAAAAGCTGCTAGCGGAGTTGCGGAGCGCGGAGGGGCCTGGCGCCTCGGAGAGCGGTGGCGAGCGCTCGCGAGCGGTGTCGTGCCGTGGCGCGCACTATGTTTGCGTCATCGTGCTGGCCGAACAGGGACGCGTCGTCACCACCGTCGAGGGCCGCGCCGAGGGGGTCATCATCGATCAACCTCGCGGCACCGGCGGCTTCGGATACGACCCCTACTTTTTCTACCCGCCACTCGGTAGGACCTTCGCCGAGCTCACCCCGCAGGAGAAGTTCGCCGTGTCGCACCGCGGCGAGGCGTTTCGACGATTGCTAGATTTCCTCCAACATCGCCACTGAGAACTGAGGGCGGGATTGCCGCTACGCGCAGGATTAACCGCGGTGTCGACTACGGCAGACAAACTGCAAGCCTAGAGACGCGTCACTGCGATGAGGGCACGGCCCGAACCGCCCCGCACACCATCTCTGTACTCACCTGCCGGACGCCGGCGGCCACCAATTCCTGGAGTGCCTTGCGTCCCCCTTCCTCGGTGATGGGTTTTATCGCATCAATGACCAGGTCCACTGGGAAACCTCGTTGGCGAAGGGCGAGTGCCGAGGACCGGACGCAGTATTCGGTAGCTACACCAAACACCACCCAACGCCGCCGCCCCAGCGACTCGAGGATGGCGGGAAAATTGACGTTCGTCGAAACGTCGTACTCCTGCTTTTCGACGATGGTCTGCCCTGCCCATCCCGCATCGGGCGGGACAAACGCGCCCCGCCGGTTGGGAACCACCTTTGCCGCAGGAAATTGCGTCACTGGGATGCGGCGCTGGCCCGGGGTCCCGACTACGCAATGCGGAGGCCATTGGGCAAACGAGGGATCGTCCGGAGGATGAGCGTCCGCCGAGGAAATAACGGGGATCCCATGCAGGCGCGCGTGATTCATGAGCCTTTCCAAATTTGGCACAATTTCTTCGGCGCCCGGCACGCAGAGGCTTCCGGAGGGAAGCATGAAGTCGGCCTGAGTATCCACGTCAAGAAAGACCAGAGCTTCGTCCATAGCAATTCCCTGGAACCACGGTCTGACCGGCACGGGACCGCCTCGCGAGTCAGGTGCGGCGCGCGTTCACCGACTGGGACGCACCCAGGTATCGTTCGCGGCATTCCTCGAGCAAGCGGTCCAAAGCGGCGCTTTTCATGACCGGGTAGGTAGAAGCATCCGTTAAGGCGCGGTAAGGTTCGGGCAGGCGAGCGTGATTGGCGAGCGTGCGAGCACGGACTTCCTCGATGGGGGCCCGTCCACGCAGGCGACGCCCCTCCCGCATTACAGGTTTCAGCAGAGGGGTGGCGGAGTAGCTCTCCCCCGCGCACGCAATCAGGTCATGATGGTAATCCTCGCCGCTGGAGTACCGGTAAACCTGTTTGCGGCCCGGCGAATACACTTTTTGCTCGCTGAATTTGGTCTTGTACTCCACGCAGCCATCCTGCTCCGTCTCGACCAGCTTATAGACGACGCTCAGCGCGGGGACATCGCGCGAGGTGGCCAGGTCCGTGCCTACGCCGAAGGAGTCGATTGGGGCGTCTTGCCTCGTCAGCTCATCAATCCGGTGCTCGTTCAGGTCGCCGCTAGCGACGATTTTCGTCTGCTGGAGCCCGTGCTGGTCGAGAATCTCCCGCACGTGCCGGCTCTTCTCCAGCAGCTCCCCGCTGTCGAGCCGAACGCCCGGCAGCTTACGGCCCAACATGGCGGCCGTTTCCGCGCCGATCACCGGGTCGTAGGTATCGATGAGCAGGATGGCCGTGTCCGGGAACGTGTCGAGCAGGGCCTCAAAGCTCTTCCGTTCCGAGGGGAAGACTTGAGTCCAGGAATGCGCGGCGGTCCCGGCGAGGGGGATGCCGTAGCGAAAACCCGCAAGCACATTGGAGGTCGCGACGCACCCGCCCAGGTAAGCGGCGCGGGCCGCTCGGACCCCCGCCTCCGGCCCCTGGGCCCGCCGCGTGCCGAACTCCATCACGCCGCGTCCTCGAGCCGCACCCACCACGCGCGCCGCCTTGGAGGCCACCAGAGTCTCAAAGTTGATGACCGAGAGGAGATACGTCTCGACGATCTGCGCCTCCAGGATCGGGGCGCTCACCTGCACCAGGGGCTCTTCGGCAAACACCAGGTTCCCTTCCTCGATGGCCAGCACGTCGCCGGTAAAGCGAAATGCGCGCAGATAATCGAAGAACGCCGGCGTCACGCCCCGGAAGGCGGGCAAGCCGCGCAGGAAGCGCACGTCCTCTTCGGTGAAATGCAGATTTTCCAAATAGTCCAGCGCGGATTCGAGACCCGCAGCCACTAGATAGGAGCGCTGGGACGGCATGTTGCGGACGAAGAGTTCGAACGTGGCACGGCACCGGACCCGCTGCTGAAAATATGCAGCGGCCATCGTCAGCTCGTAAAGATCCACGAGCAAGGCCCCGCCAGAATTGCTCTCGACCGCCATCTAAGGAAACACCCTCGGTCCACTGCTGTGCCGGCGTCGCCGCCAGCGCATAAAACGCGGGTGGGGTCCCCGTCGAAACAAGAAGCCGTCTGCCATCCCCAAGAAGCAGTATCCCTTTGCAAGCAAGCCCAGTCAAGCGCCCCCCGTTGGACAGGCGCAATCAGGGGCTTTCAACCAGCTTCAGAAATCGCCGGGCATCTTCCAACATGGCAATATTGTTAAAGAGGATATAGCAGGGCTCGTACGTCCTCGCGATGGCCTGCAACGACCGGAGCTCCGCAGTCGTGTATTTGTAGCGATAACCCGTTTTCCCGTGCAGGCGGAAGTAGCCCATGCCGGACTTCACTGGAAGTCGCTCGAACGGGTCGACGGCGTGGACCAAGCCCAGCTCCCCACACAGCTCCTTGACCTCTTCAGGCCGCCACTCGCCGCGCGGCTCCCAGAGAAAAGTCGGAGGTTCGCCGCCTGGCTCTGTCTTCGTCCTACGGCGCGCCTCGCTGAAAAAGCTACGCAGGTTGCTCTTGTGCTCCGGGGTGGGAGTAAATCGCGCGGGACATTGAAACAAGATGCAACGGCTGCCGAGAATTTGAGCGCATTCGAGAATGCGCTCCCAAGTCCGCAAGACGGTATCGTTCAGGCGAAAGGAGCCCGCCTGGCGCCGCTCCCGTTCGTCGAGCTTTTCGCGCAGCCGGCGATACGTAGGGCTGCTGGCCTCGTGGGTGATGAGCTGCCAAGCCTTGAGGGTGAACTCGAACTGCGGCGGGACCTGGCTTCTCCATCTTTCGAGCGTCTTCGGCAGGGGCGGCTGGTAAAAGGTCTGTTGAACTTCCACCAAGGGGAACAGCTTGCAATAGTGTGCCAGGCTGGTGGGCAAGCCACAACAACCGGCTTTCGGCCATTCCTTTAACTGCGAGCCGCTTTTCATTCCACTCGTATGATACGATTCTTGCGGGACCTTGGGTTACAGAAACGGGGGAGGAAGATGCTGAGCTACTTTCGAATAAAACTGCTCATTGCAGCGGTCCTGGCAACTTCGCTTGCTGCGGCGGCTGCGGAGAAAAACACGGTCAACGTGAAGGGTTACGTCCTGGACTCGGCCTGCGCTTTCACCAAAAATCTCTCGAAGCCCATAAGCGCGGAATGCGCGGTGGCTTGCGCAAAGGCAGGCTCACCGCTGGTCATACTGGCGGACAATGGTTACATCTACTGGCCTATCTCAGACGCAACGCCCGCCACGGGCCAGAACGAGCGATTGATGAATTTCGCCGGGCAGAAAGTGGAAGTCACAGGAAAGGTGTACGTGCGCGGGGGCTCGCGCGCCATCGTGATCGAAAAGATCGAAGCCGCTACTGCTGCGCACTGACCGCGCCCTCAAAAGCTGGTGGCCACGGTCGGCGGGTGGTGGGTGGCGCAGACCTTGAAGGTCTGCGCCAACCTCCGATTCTGTGGTCCGCGTCTCTTCGACCGGATTTCCTGCGCCACCGCAGCAGTCTATATCAAGAAGAACCGCAGACCGCAGAGACGGTGGTCTGCGCTACGGCGTCTGCGCCACCCTACTTTCCCCCAAGATGAATAGGGCGGGAGCGGTATTTCTGAACAGTTCGCTGGTCTATTTGATGGGCCTCGCGGAGAATCTTCTCCACTCTCAGCAATTCAGGTGATTCTACGAGCTTCTTTTCATCCCAGTCCCAGACGTCTGCAGTGTGCTTGTTGACCGCGAAATACCCGATCGTGTTTGAGCCGTATGGGTTGGGTCGCGTATTCGTAACCCAAAAAACAAAGTAATCACTCTGGTTTAGTTTGGGGCTCGATTGTCTTTCCCAGGAAATGTCCGTCCCACGTGCTCGGGTCTCCTTGGCCACAGGCAGGAGGTAGATTAGAATCTCGGCCTCGTGATACGCGATCTGCTCCGGCTAGAGACGCTTTGGCCCCTCTGACTGGGGAGAGTACGAGACGAGGCCGAACGCCGCCGCGCAGACTAAGTTTGCCAAGACGAGAACACCAACCCGCATAGCTACCCTCTCATCGCCCAAGTCCGACGCATGGAATGACCGCACCCATCGGCAGTCCGTCAGAAGACGGAGCGCTACCGCGTTATTGCTTGCCTTTCTCGTCGGCAAACGGAATCGGTGCGCGGTACTCCCAGTCCGCGGTGGGGCTGGTCTTATATCGAAACAATTTGCACAACGGGCAGACCTGAGCAATCAGGAAGGGGCTTTCCTGACTCTGCCATTGGTGTTTGCAGGCGCCCGCCAGGGGCTTTTGTTCGAGCGCCAAGTTGAACGGATCGCTCATTTCATCTTCACCAGCACCACGCCGTGGGTGGGAACCTCGGCGGTGAAAGCGTCCTTGAACACGCCCAAGTCCTTATGAGCCCAGAGGTCGCGGAGGGTCGCGCTCTCGCCCACTCCGACATCCCGGAAGTACCCCGTAACGGGCATCTTAGACTCGCCGCGATTGAAAAGGCCCACAGCTTTGCTGCCGTCGGCCAGGGGCTTGACCCAGACCTCGAGCGGGCCTTCCTGCGCCACGCGATATCCCTGGACGCCGGCGTGGTCCTGGTCGAGGGCGATGACCTCGGGATTGGTGAGGATCGCCAGGGTCTCAGCGCTCATCTTCGAGAGGTCATTGCCCGCGAGCAAGGGCGCCGCCAGCAAGCACCACAGGCTCATATGCGTGCGGTATTCGTCGGGCTTCATTTTTCCGTTGCCGACCTCGAGCATGTCGGGATCGTTCCAGTGCCCCGGGGCGGCGAAGCGTTCCAAGCCCGCCTGGCCAAAGCCAATGTAGGACATGCGATCGTAGTCGTCGCTGATGTCGTCCGTAGTCCGCCACAGATTCCCGCCCACCGAAGGCCCCCACGCCCAAACGCGGTCCATTCCGTACTGACAAAGGCTGAAGACGATGGGGCGGCCGGTGTTCACGAGCGCGTCATGCATCTTTTTGTAGGCGGCGATTTGCGCCGGCACGTCACCCTTGAAACTACAATAGTCGTACTTCAGGTAATCGATTCCCCAGGCCGCGTAGGTCTGAGCGTCCTGTTCCTCGTGCCCGAAACTGCCTTCGTAACCCGCGCAGGTCTTGGGGCCAGGCGAGGAATAGATCCCCAGCTTCAATCCCTGAGAGTGGACGTAGTCAGCCAGGCCCTTCATGTCCGGGAACTTCTCGTTGGCCCTGATGTTTCCTTGCTCGTCTCGCTTCCCTTCCCAGCAATCGTCAATGTTGACGTACACGTAGCCCGCCGCCTTCATGCCGCTGGAGGCGACCGCGTCCGCCGCCGCGCGCACCACCTGATCGTTAACTTTGCAGGCAAAATGATTCCAACTGTTCCATCCCATGGGCGGAGTGGCAGCGATGGTCGGATCCTGAGCCAGGACAATGCCAGGCAAGAAGCAAATGATATAAGCGGCGACGACTGATAAGCGGCAAGTTCGAGTATTTGAGTGCATGGCTTCACTCCTTTCTGGAAGGACGGGCCGGGTGACGAGTCAAAAGGACAAACGAAAGCTGACAGTCAACAGTCGGTAGCCAACCAGGGGGCGTATTGTGTAGTTTCGACTGTGAACTGTCAACTGCCCAATTGCTTTTTGCGCCGAGCCGTGCTAATCGGCATAGTGTGAGAGCGAAAACGCTTCTTGTTGTCTTCCTGTGGCTGACGGGTGCGAGTGTCGCGCTGCTGGGGGCGGACCCGCAACCCAATGTCATCTTCATCACCATTGACACCTTGCGAGCCGACCACCTGGGCTGCTACGGATACCGCCAGATTGAAACGCCGAACATTGATAAGCTCGCGGGGTCCGGAGCGCGTTTTGCCCGCGCTTTTACCCCGGTGCCCATCACCCTGCCCTCCCACACCGTAATCTTCACCGGCGCTTTTCCCATGGCCACCGGCATGCACGATTTCAGCGGCAACAAGCTGCCCGCCGGCACTGCCACCCTTGCCAAGATCCTGCACGATCGCGGCTACTCGACGGCGGCGTTCATCGGCGCGGCCGTCCTGGATTCGCGCTTCGGATTGAACCAGGGCTTCGACACCTACTTCGACCACTTCGATTTCAGCCGCCTGGACGAAACCGACCTTGACCTGATCAAGCGGCGCGGCGACCTGGTCATGGATGAGGCGCTCGCCTGGCTCCGCACGAATCCCCGCCAGCCCCTTTTCCTCTGGGTCCACCTCTACGATCCACATTATCCCTATACGCCTCCGGAGCCGTATTCGACCCGGTATCAGTCCCACCTCTACGATGGCGAGATCGCTTTCGCCGACGCGCAAGTGGGCCGCCTGGTCGCTTTCTTAAGTGACACTGGGGTCTATCAGAAATCCATCCTGGTCCTTGCCGGGGACCACGGGGAAGGACTGGGTGAGCACGGCGAAAAGACGCACGGATTCTTCGTCTACAACTCCACCCTGCACGTGCCCCTGCTCATTAAAGTTCCAGGCGCCACGCCGCGCGTCATTTCGGACGAGGTCTCGCTCGTAGATGTTATGCCCACCATCCTGCAGGCTCTGCGGCTTCCCGCCCCCGCCAGCGTCCAAGGGCGCAGCCTACTGGGAGAGGTCCTGGGGCGGCCCGGGTCCGGACCGTCCAACCTCTACAGCGAAACTTACCTCCCCTTGCTGCACTTTCGCTGGAGCCAGTTGCGCGCCCTTCAGTCCCACAACCTGAAATACATCGACGCGCCTCGGCCCGAACTCTACGACCTGCGCTCCGACCCGAGGGAATTGAAAAATCTTTACACGACCCGGCGTGCCGAAGCCCACGAAATCCACGATCGCTTGTTCGCGCTTTTGCAGCGTTACACTCCCGCGGGCGGCGGGCCGGCGGAAAAAGAGTTAACCGACCCCGCCCTGCTCGAACGGCTCCGCTCGCTGGGGTACGTGGCGGTCAGCGCCGGGAACTTCTCCGACGTGACGGGTAAGCCGCTCCCCGATCCCAAGGACCGCCTTGGGGTCTATGAATTGTTTTCGGAAGCGATGGCGGACGGCCAGCACGGGCGCTACGAGGAGTCGTTGCACAAGCTTCGCGAAGCCGAGAAAACCGAGTCCCATTCCCTGCCCATTCGATACCTGACGGCCCTCGATTATTATCGGATGAAGAACTATGCACAGGCGCGCGATGCGTTCGAGCAGGCGGTGGAACTCGACCCTAAATTCGCCTTGGCCACTTACTATCTGGGCTTGACGTACGTCCAACTCGCCGACTACCCCGCGGCGGCGCAGAAATTCCAAAAAGCCTTGGAGCTCGATCCCACCAACTTCTCCGCCGCTTTCGACCTGGGGGCGGCAAACCTGAAGTTGAACCGCGTGGACGAAGCAATCACCGCCTTCGAGCGCGCGACCCGCATTAAACCCGACTTTGCCCAGGCGTATGAAGCCCTTGGCGAAGTCTATCTCTACCAGAAGCAGGCCGATCTGGCCGTGCAGGCTCTGGAGCGCGCGGTTTCCTTGGCTCCCCAGATGGCCAAGGCCCACTATCAGCTCGGACGCGCCTACGAAGCACAAGGCCTTCACGATAAGGCGCAACAGGAATTCGAGCGGGCCAAAGCGCCATAACCCCCTACGGTAATTGTAGCGGACACGCGCGTGGTGTAGACTTTGTGCGATGCGCGGAACTCGGGGCAGCTCCTCGCAAAGAAGGAGCTTACGTCGTTACGTGCAGCAAGGCGGCCGATGATGGGAATTCACTTGGCGCAGCCTAGCCTACTGAGGTGTCGCCGGTGGCTGAGCATTGCGTCGCGATCCACAGCGGCGGGGATGCTTTATGCCGCAAGCCTTTTCGCCCAGCAAGATGCCGGAGTCATCTACGGCCGCGCGACGGACTCTCGGGGCCATCCGCCGGGAGAACCCAACCGATCCGCAGGCGCCCGCAATGCGGGGACTGCTCGCCGACATCAGGGCGCACAATAACTGAGGCATGTTGCACAAAAGGAGATTTCGATCGGGCGTCATACCATTCTCGGGACTTCTCCTCAGCCTAGTTGCAGGCAGGATGGCCGCGGGACAAGCCGCTGGCAAACCCGTTCCCTCGCCCAGTAATCCTGGACCTTCCATTGTGCTCATCACGCTGGACACGGTGCGCGCCGACCGCCTCGGCTGTTACGGCTACCCGCGCGCCGAGACTCCTGCCATAGACGGCCTGGCTCACGACGCGGTCCTTTTCCAGAACGCCTACACGGTGGTGCCGATCACGCTACCTTCTCATGCGGTCATGCTCACCGGCACCTACCCGATGTGGAACGGCGTTCGGGATTTCACTTCTGCGGGCCTACCTTCCAGCATACCGACACTGGCCGAAGGGCTGAAACGCCATGGCTACGCGACCGCTGCTTTTGTCAGTTCTTTTGTCCTGAACTCGATGTGGGGGCTGAGTCGCGGCTTTGATGTGTACGACGATGAGATGACGCCCGGTACGGCGCCAGGGAACGATCTGTTCCTGGTTACGCGCCCGGGCAACATCACGACCGACAGGCTGCTGTCGTGGCTGAATGGAAATGCTCAGAAGCCTTTCTTCGTTTGGCTTCACCTCTACGACGCCCACAGCCCCTACCGCGCGCCGCAGGCGTTTCGCAGCCGGCACGCCGGGCAGCCTTACGACGCCGCGATCGCTTTTGACGACGCCCAGGTGGGCCGCGTGCTCGAGGCCCTTCGTCGGCGGGGGCTGTACGATCGCACGCTTATCATCGTCACCAGCGATCATGGCGAGTCGTTGGGTGAGCACGGCGAAGCAGAACACGGCTTTTTCATCTACAACGCCACACTGCGCGTTCCCTTACTGGTGAAATGGCCGGCACCGAGTAGCGGCGCGCATGTGGTCTCGGATCCCGTCTCCACCATTGACATCGCCCCCACGGTTGCCCAGGCCGCGGCGCTGCCCACGGCAGAGGATCGAATCTTCCAAGGGCAGCCGCTCTCCCGATGGATGGCGGCTCGCACGCCACCGCCCGAGCCCGTCTACGCCGAGTCCTACTACGCGCGCAACTCTTTTGGCTGGCATGAGCTCCGCGGACTTGTAACGTCAAAGCTCAAGTATGTCGACGCGCCCGAGCCCGAACTCTACGACCTCGCCCGCGATCCGGGAGAGGCTTCGAACGTGATTGCGACGCACCAGGCGGAGGCGGCTGCCATGCAGGCGCAGCTCGAAGGAGTCGAGCGCAAATTCGAAGGGGTCGCGGCGTCTGCCCCGGAGGCACGGCTCGATCCGGAGACAGTCGAGAAGCTGAAGTCGTTGGGCTACGTCGCTTACGAAGCCGGATCAAGCACCGACAAAGAAGCAACCAGACGCGCCGATCCTAAACAGAAGATCGCGACCTTCAATCAAATCCTACACGAGGGCGACCTGAGGCGGTTGGGGAAGAATGCCGAGGCGGCCCAATTGCTGGCCGAACTCAGAGCGCGCGAGCCCACACTCTACGTCATCCCCTTCGAGGCGGGAGAAAATGATCTGGCCTGGGGCAAGCCCCAAGAAGCAATTGCAGAATTTCGCGCCGCTCTCCAACTCCACCCCGCCTTCGACCAGGCCCTGTCAGGCCTGGGCCGGGCCTGCTTACTGGCCGGTAATGATTCCAAGGCAGAGGCGGCTATGGAGCTTGCGCTCAGACTGAATCCTCGTAATTTTCTCACTCGGCTCTTGCTGGCGAAAATCTACTCGCGCCAAAATCAGCTCGACAAGGCCGAACCGGACCTATTGGAAGTTGTCCACAGTCATCCTGAGTTCGGGGAGGCTCATTCCGACTACGGCATCGTACTGGCGAAGCGAGGGAACTACCGCGAGGCTTTGAGGGAAATCGAGGCGGGCATCCGGTCGGGTTACCAAGACCCCATTTCTTTCAACTATCTCGGTGTGTGCTACGCGCAGACCGGTGAGCGGGAGAAAGCTCTCCAAGCTTACGAACAAGCTGTGCGCATCGACCCACGCTACCCTGTCCCACTCCTAAATCTGGCGCTCGAGTACCAAAATCACGGAGAAGCCCAGAAGGCCCGGGCGTACTACCGGCGAGTCTGTGACCTCAGCGACAAGCTGTGCCGCCAGTATGCGGCGCAGTTTTCGCAGTGAACTATTCCTTCCGCCGCCCGGAGTCGGCATTTCCGCTGCCAGACCTAGCGGGGAGTGGAGGTCTGATTCGCGCCGCGCTAGAATAGGTTAGTGCTAGGAGGAAGATTATGAGTAAGCAACCCTCTCCGACCCTTTGCCTAGCGGCGGCCCTCCTGGCGATCCTGGTTTTGCAGGCGCTTCCCGCACTGCCCGGATTAGGGCAGGAAGTGCTGCCCGAGAAGACCGTCCCTTATCGGCCCCCGCCGCCGCCGGATTTTGAGAAAGAAAGGCCGCGACAGTCCGCCTCCAAGACGCCGCCGTTTGATTCAGCGAAGGCCCACCGCGACGCTGAGCAGCTTGTCGCCCTTGCCCAAAAGATCCCCACCCAGATTGATCAGGTCTCAAAGAACACCTTGCCCAAAGACCTTCTGCAGAATCTGAAGCAGATTGAGAAATTAGCCAAGCGCCTGCGCTCGGAGATTCCAGAGTAGACGGTTCGGCAGGAATAAAAAAGAAAAGGGGATGGCAGGAGCCATCCCCGGAACAACTCTGGTAGCAGGCGCGGGCACGGCGAGCGTGCCCATCCCCGTCAAAAGTAAAGTTTCAGGCCAAACTGGATTAGCCGCGGATCCAAGGCCGCCGTTGAGAGGCCGAACTCACCACTTGAAAGGTTCGAGACCGGAGTGTACAGGTTCGTCCGGTTGAAGAGGTTGAAGAATTCCGCCCGGAACTCGAAGTATCGTGTTTCAGCCGCTCCCAGGGGAATTTTCTTGAAGAGCGAGAAGTCTGTGTCGGCAATACCAGGCCCGCGGAAAGTGTTCCGCCCCAGGTTGCCGTCGACTCCAGGCGTCGGTCTCGGAAAGACCCCCAGGCAACCCGTGGTCGCCGCGGTGCCACAAGTGGCGCTGGGGTTTGCCGGCCCGATGAGCTGCATCACGCTCAAGCCGCCGGCGGAGGGGCCCGCTGAGCCCTGTTCGTAGTCGGAATCACTGAATGATTTACTGACCCCGAAACTAGGCGTGTCTGGCCGCTGGCTGCGAATGCCGGTGCCGTTGAAGTCCTGTTGCGCCCCTACGGTGAAGGGGAACCCGCCCTGGAGCGTTACGAACGCATTCGTCGTCCACCCGCCCAGCAAGTGGCCAGCCAAGCCGTGCTGCGCCTTCATCCAGGGAAGCTCCCAAATCGCTCCACCGACAAACCGATGCGGGACGTCAAACAATGAATTGCCGTACTCGAGGAAAACCGCGTTCGGGTCCATCGAGTAGCCACCTTCGCCGTAGGCGCTTCCGGCAACCACCGCACCGCCGAAATCGGTCGCCGCACCGCCGCTCGAACCCGAATGCCAGGTGGACCGGTAATCCAGAGTGTGGCTATAGGTGTAGTTGGCTGTGAAACTGACTCCCTGGGCGGCCCGGTGATTCAACTGGATCTGCAAGGCGTCGTAGCTGGAATTCACCGACGTATCCCAGGTGCGCAACTTGCCGAAACAAGGGTTGAGGAGAGGCGTGTTCGGAACCATCTGGCCCGTGCATGGATTGAGCTCGCCGACGTTGTTCTCTTTGCCTCCCACCACGCGATTGGGGTCCTCAGCCCAGAAAAGATGGCGTCCCCACGTGCCAACGTAATCTACTTCCAGCGTCGTGTTCCGGGCGATCTCATGCTGGATGCCGAAGAAAGCATTCTCGTAATAGGGCAGCGTGTAGTCCGGACTGGGAATGCCTGTCAAAGCTGCCAGGTTCGGGTTGCCAGGAAACCAGCCCATGAGATTGCCTTTAAACCCAGAAGCCGCTGGCCCGTTGCCGAGCGCCCCGGCCTGGGTTGGAGACCCAGTGTAAGTAGGGGCGACGGCGGTGGCGGGAGTGCCATCCGAATTGGTGGGGCCATAAACGATATAGCCTGGCTGGCCGATCACGGCACCCGCCTCGTTAAAGGAGTAGTACGGCAGGTTCCAGCGCGAGTTGGAGAGGGCGTTGTAGAAGCTCTCTTCGTACTGGATCGCGTAACCCCCGCGAATGGACGTCTTGCCGGACCCCTTCGGGTCCCAGGCGAAGCCGATGCGAGGCTCGAAGTTGGTGTAGCGGTCGGGGAAAAGGCTCGAGGCTCCGGTGAAGCCGCCATTCGGCGAGTTAGTATCTCCTGTCGGGAACACGCACGTGCTACCTACAAAAGCCTCGCAATTCACGGAGGCGAGATTATAGTAGTTCACAAACTTTGTGGCCTTGCCGTACTTCTCGGTGTGTGGGGTAAAGAAGTCCCAGCGCACGCCGAGGTTGAAGGTGAGGTTCTTCTTCACTTTCCAATCGTCCTGAATGAACGCGGCAATCTCGGAATTACGCCACGCCCGGATGTTGGTGTCGAGGTGGGGAGAGCCTCCCCCTGAAAAGGCCGGGTTCACGCCCCCGGTCTCGTAATAAGGCTGGTCGGCGGCGAAGAATAAGGGATCAAAGAACCCGTAGCTCGGCCGGCCGATGTCAAACTCGCTGTTTTCATAGTTGCGCCGCCCCTCGAAACCAACCTTCAGGCTGTGCTTTCCTTTAACGATGGCAACCATGTCCCGCAGATCGAAAACATTCTCGTCAAAGAACTGGGGATAGCCGCCGTAGGCGCCGAATTGCTGGACACCATCATCGAATTCAACATTCGGTACGCCAAACTGCGCGGGGTTAGGGATGAAGCTTGTCTGGTTCCGGATGTAACCCGCATGAAACTCGTTGATCGTGGTCCCGGAAAAGTTATGGACAAACCCAAAGCCAAAGCCGGGATACGATGTCGTGGTAGGGATCGAGAACCCGCGCGGAGTGTACGGGCCGGTTACGCCGTTGGGATCTTTGTAAATGAGGTAGTAGAGCCGGCCGAAGATGCGGTTGGCGTCGCTCTGGTAGTCGACTCTCGCCACCAACTGATCCCCGTTATAGAACTGCCCAGCAGTTCGAGTTGGAGTCGTGCCGTTCGCAAAGCCCAAAACATTGGTGTCCGGCGCGATGGCGCCCGCCTGCGCTACCGGAGCAACCATCCCCGCGCAGCCGGGCACCGCCGCAATGTTCGCCGCAATCTGGGCCTGTTCTTGGGGGGTGACGCCGATAAGTGATGCCATCTTGTTGGCCAGGGTTTGGGCATTTCCAAACAGTGGGCCACCCGGGGTGGGCGTCCCGTACAGATTCCACTGGTTCTGGAAACAGGGGTCGGTATACGCCATTGCGGGGTCTAAGAGGTATGCACCGGGCGCATAAGGGTTGCTGCTGCCGACCGGGTCCCCTTCCAGGGCTGCCTGCGAAGACATCATGTCGGTGAGGGTTTGGAAGCCGTACGTGGGGTTCGTCACGCCGGGAAAGTCCTTGTAGAGTAGCGCCGCCGTGGAGTTTGGCAGGGTGGATTCGACGGCATTGCGGAATTCTGGCGTTTCAAAGGTGTAGAGTGCGGGTGACTGAGTGCGAAAGCGTTCGCCTTCGTACCCGGCGAAAAAGAACAGCTTGTTTTTCTTGACAGGACCTCCCAAGGTGCCGCCGAATTGGTTTTGTCGCCATTCGGGTACAGTAGGCCCGGAGAAAAAGTTGCGGGCGTTCAGCTTGTCGTTGCGGAAGAATTCCCAGCCGTCCCCGTGGAACTGGTTGGACCCCGACTTAATGCTTACGTCGGTCATGGACCCGGCGCTCGAGCCATACTCGGCCGAGAAGTTGTTGGTCATGATCCGGAACTCCTGGATAAAGTCCGGGGCCGGCTGCGCATCGGAGCCGCCACTCAGGCCTTTGTTCGGAACGCCGTCCAGGAGGAAACCGTTGAAATTGGCGCGCGTGCCATTGATGTTGGTCTGGATCCCGCCCTCGTTCGATTCTGTGTCCACATTGGTCGAGTTCACGGCGCCCGGAACCAACTGCATCAACTGATAAATGTTTCGTCCGTTCAGCGGCAAGTTCGTGGCTTCCTGACCGCTAACCAAGGCGGAAAGGTGCCCTTCTTCCGTGTTCACCAATGGGGCTTGCCCCTCCACGGTCACCGTCTGCGTCACCGAGCCGACTTCCAGCTTGAGGTCGACGCGCTGCGTGTAGCCAACAGTAAGCTCGATATGCTGGTCCAAGAGAATCCTGAAACCTTTGGCCTCCGCCTTCAAGGTGTAGTAGCCCGGTAGGAGGTTGGTGACAGTATAAAGCCCCTCCGCATTGCTCCGCGCCTTAACCTCAACATTGGTAGCTTCTTTGATGGCTGTCACTGTGGCGCCGGGAATAACCGCGCCACTCTGGTCTGAGACGGTGCCTGTGAATACCCCCGTCGCTACTTGGGCAAACGCCGCAGGCGTAATCAGACAAACCAATCCCAATGCAAGCAGAGCGATTCCCAGGGGAAACCGCAGGTTTCGCAGTTTAAGCATGGGTCTTCTCCTCCACAGGGGAATAATGATTGAATTTAAAGTCCGAATGACCACAAGACCGTCAACGGAGGGGAGATACTTCCCCCCCGAAAAAAAGAGGACCGTCAGCTCTCGGTTGCCAATTCAAATTGCCAGAAATACTCCACCGCATGAAACAAACTCGGTTCAGGCAGAGTCTAAGCGAGGGGCTGGCGACCACGCAGGCAAGCCAATGATCCCAGCTAAGTTGCTGCAGCAACTCATAGGCCAAAGTGTGCCTTCCAATCATGCCATAATTCTATTGAAAACAAATGAGATACATTAAGACGGCCGTGATAACTCACAATAACTACAATTTGTCATATACAGAATTTAGGAGTTTCCGATTCTCATGTGGTATCGATTGCCGGAACGTCACGCCTCGAACCTGCGCACATCGAAGGTGGCTGGCACACTGGCGTCGATGAGCTCTCTGGGGAGGTACCGGTCAGGGCTGCTGGCCTGCGATCCCTGAGTCCCTCTTCTGGCTTTGCGCGTGCTCTGCCGCACAGAATTGAAACTCCCGCTGCGCTTCCTCCCGCTTCCCCATCTGCACATAGGCTCGCGCCAAGGCATAATGGATTTCGACCCTTCTCGGCGCCACCTCCAGAGCCTTCCTCAATTCGCTCACGGCCTCCTCGCTTCGTTTGGTCTGGAGCATCACGCGCGCCAAGCCATAGCGGGCCTGATAGCCCTGGGGCTTCACACCGATGCCCTTGCGAAATAGTCCCTCCGCATACTCCAGGTCACCCTGGTTAAGCTCGATGTCCCCCGCCAGATAATAGGCGTCATAGAAGTCCGGGTTGTTTTCGATTTCCTTAAGGAATTCCGCCAAGGCCGCCTTGGAATTACCTTGGCTTTGGTAAGCGTACCCGAGGTGGTAATGGAGAAGCGGCAGCGTGGGGGCGAGCGCCAGCGCCCGCTGGAATTGTTGGAACGCCGGAGCGGTGCGGTTCAAATTGTGATACGCCCGGCCCAGGAGCAGGTGCGCCTGGGCATCCTCAGGTTTGAGGCGAAGATACGTCTCAAGCGCCGTGGCCGTATCGGCGTAACGCTTATCACTCAGGTTCACCAGCGCCAAGTCATAGTAATTCTGGGGCACACCGGGATCGATCTCGATGGCCCGCCCGAATGCCTTCCGAGCTTCCTCGTTGGCTCCCTGCTTGAAGAGCCCGGCGCCCAATAATTGGTAGAGGGGGGAAGAGCGCGGGTACTTGCCGACCGCCAGTTTCGCTTGCTCCACGGCCGCATCGATCTGGCCCGCTGAGAGTTTCGCGCTGATTTCGTCCCGAAACGCCTCTTCGGAAGCCTGCGCCCATGCCAGCGGGGCTGAGGGACCGCCCATACCCGCCGCGACCACGACCCAAAGGACGCAGGCTCGCAGAATGCCGCCCACGTCCTGATGCTACTCGCCGCTTAAGGCATAAGTCAAATCCTCGCCTCTGTCTGCATTGCGGTTTGGTAGCGCTACCGGGAATCGAACCCGGGTTTTCAGATTGAGAATCTGACGTCCTAACCCCTAGACGATAGCGCCAGCGAGAAAGGCCTTCAACTTTTTTTAACCTTGCGCTGAGAGATTGTCAAGCTTAGGTCTGGGTCCTTCGTCCTTCGTCCTTAGTCCTTTGCCCGTGGCACCTAAATCCTTGCTGCAGTGATGTGAAAGGACGGACAAATGACCCAGGACAAATGACGAAGGACAACACAGCAAGGCTACATCAACCCTAATTTCCTCACGGCGACCTGATTCATGCGCGCGCTCTCCGCCGGGCCGCCTGGAGGGGGCTCGTTCCCGTCCAACTCGACAATATGCCAACCGCGGAAATCGACTTCGCGGAGAGCGCGTATCACCGCGGGAAAATCCACGACCCCCTTGCCTATTTCACAAAACTGATAATCCTTCTGCCGGACGAGATTTCTGTCCTGCCGCGCCAGAGCCGCGACGTCTTGTCGCACGTCTTTAAGGTGGGTGCAGATGAGCCGCTGGTGATAAGTGCGGACGACCTCCGCGGGGTCGGCCCCGCCCAGGGTCATGTGGCCAACGTCGGCAATCAGCTTGACGTACTGCGGGTCCGTGGCCTCAAGCAACTGTCCCATCCCCTCTCGCGTTTCGCCAATCGAACCGAAGTGTGGGTGGTATCCGAGGAGCAATCCGTAATCCTGCGCCAGCTTCCCCAGCGCCGTGATGCGGTCGCCCAGGGCCTTGATCGCTTCCGGCGGATATTTCTTATTGGGGTCTCCCGAGTCAATGACCTGCAGGTAGAGTCCACCCAAGTCGCGAAAGAACCCCGCGCAGGCGCGGACCTTATCGCTTTCGTCCCCCGGCTGATCCGGGTCCAAGTTCACATTGGAGCAGGACAAGGTCACCGGTTTCAGCCTCAGACTCTGCAATTGCTGCCGAAGCGCGGGAGTTTTCGAGCCGGCGTAAGCGTCGCGAACCCAGGCGAGGAACTGCACGCCCTTGAATCCCAGCTCAGAGATCGTTTCTAAGGCGCTCGAAAACTGGCTTTCCGGCCAAGCGATCGTCGCGTATCCGACAGGGTTCGCAAGAGCCGCATGCTCCTTCGCCAAAAGTCGCGGCGCACCGCCGGGGCCAAGCCTGACGAGCGAGCTCGTCCCCGCGATTGCCAGCAGTCGCTGCAGGAAGGCCCGTCGGTCGGTAGGAGTGGGTTTCATGGCAGGCCTCAATACTTGGTTGTTGAGGCAAAATTGAACTCTCGAACCTTTACGGCGGGAAGCACCATCTCAAAACTTTCCTCCCCGGCGGTCCGTTGCGGCGGGCCCAGCATCTCGACTTGTCCGAGCATCGCGAGGAGGCTCTGGTTGAACCTCAGATTCTTGACGCCGCACTTCACCACGCCGTCCTCGATCCAGAACGTTCCGTCGCGGGTCATGCCGGTGACGATTTTCTGGTAAGGGTCGACCTCCCGAATATACCAGAAGCGCGTTACCAGCAGGCCGCGCGCGGTGGACCGCACCATCTCATCGAGGCTCGCGCGGTCCCCGTCCATGACGACGTTCAACGGGACTTCTCCCAACTCGTTGGGAAGGGGGAGGCCGTGCCCGGTCGGCTGCGTGCCGACCTTGTGCGCCGTCTGACGGGAGTACACCAGGTTTTTCACTTCCCCCTTTTCGACGATGGACAAACGCTGCCGTGGAATTCCTTCCCCGTCGAAGGGGGCGCCGGTCTGCAAGGGGTGATACACGTCGTCTCGTATGCTGATGTTCTCGCCGAACAGTTTCGGGCTTTTGCGGTCGGCGAGGCAACTGCGCTTCTCGTGAACCGCCAGCCCGCTGAAGTCGAGGATCAGGAACCCCAGCAAGTCGAGCAGCGCCGAGGGCTCCAGGATGACCGAGTACTTACCCGGGGCGATTTCACGCGGCTCGCGGCTCTCGAGCGCTTTCTGCGCCGCGCGGTCGGCAAGGCGGAGCGGCTCGAGTTCCGCGCAATAGGGAGAGGTCTTCTTGGCCCAGCCCGAACTGGTATCTCCCAACATTGTCACCGAGAATTCCGAGAGCGTCTCTTCGTGGTAAGCGCGCAAGCCGCGAGAATTAAAGAGCGCGCTGCGGACCGCGCCGCTGGAGAAGACGCCTGCCGCCGTCAAGTGGTCCTTCTCGGCGCGCGCGATGACTTCTTGGACCGTCTGGGCGCGAGCCTGGGGCGTGAGCTGAGCGGTCTCATCATAAAACCGGTCCACCGACCGGTAGGTTTGCGCCCCCGGCATGGGCAGCAATTGCGGGTCGGGGGGTTGCAAGCGGGCCAGGGCCAGGGCCGCTTCGCAAATCCTGCGGATGGACTCCTCATCAAAGTGGTTCGTGGTGGCGCGGGCCATGCGCCGCTCCACCACGGCGCGCACGGATAGTGAGGCCGTTTCCTCCGCCATATTCTGGTGGATGGTATTGTTGGCGAAGCGAGTAAGCGCAAAGGAGGTGGATGAGATGGCCGCCTCGGTCTCGTCCGCCCGAGAATACTTCTGGACTTTTCCGAAAACCTCTTCCGCGCGTTGACGGGACAAAATCATCGAATCAGTGACTCATTGCCGAAAGCCGAAAATCGAAATTCGAAACTCGGAGTTGCCAAAGGGTGACCGATTTTCGAGTTTCGATTTTCGGCCCTCCAGCTAGCCCGGGTAGGCCACGCCCACTTGCACTTTCCGAAAGCGCGCTGGGGATGCGCCGTGGCCGGTCCCCATCGTCTGCATGGGCTGGCCCTTGCCGCAGTTGGGTGTTCCCCAGAGGGTCCAATAAGCGGGCCCGCAGATGGCGTCGCAGGAATTCCAGAAGTCCGTGGTAATGCCCCCGTAGCTGGGGTTCTTGAGCATCCGCGTTTTCTTCCCACCCTTGATTTCCCAGCCTATTTCTGTCCCAAACTGGAAGTTGTAGCGCCGGTCATCGATGGACCAACTGCGGTTGGTTTCCATGTAGATGCCGTCTTCGGTGTCGGCAATAAGGTCCTCGAGCTTCCAAGTGCCCGGCAGGATGCTGACGTTAGTCATGCGGATAAGCGGGATGCGGTTCCAGTTCTCGGCCCGCATGGCTCCGCTGGAGCGCGCCTGGCCGATGGCCGCCGCCGTTTCTCGCGAGCTCAGGTAACCCACGAAGAGACCATCCTTGATGATGGGCGTGCACTGGGCGGGGACCCCTTCGTCGTCGTAAGCGAACGTCCCCAGCCCCGGGCCGTGTGCCGGCGTAGCGTCCGCCACGACGTTGACGATGCCGGAGGCGTATTGGAGCTTCCCGAGCTTCTCGATTGTCAGGAAGCTCAGGCCGGCGAAATTCGCTTCCGTGCCCAACACCCGGTCGAGCTCAATGGGATGGCCTATGGACTCGTGGACTTGCAGACCCAGTTGCGAGCTGTCGAGGATGATGTCCTTCACGCCTCTCGGGCACTGCTCCGCGCGGTGCAGAGCCACCGCTTCCTCGGCCACCCGCGGGGCGTGTCCCAGCAGGTCCAGCTCGTCAACGAGTTCGTATCCCTTAAGCTGGTATTGTCCGCCGAAGGAGTTGGGGTAAGAGCGCCTTTGGATTTCGTTTCCGTCAAAGGAAGTGGCCACGAATCCCGCGCCGGTTACGTGTTTGGCCTGGTAGATTTCTGAACCCAGGCTGGACAAGAAAAGTTGCTCGACCCTCCGAAAATCCATGGAGGCCTCGGCGAGGGTCACGCCCTGTACCTTCCTCAACTCCGCGTCCACCTTGAGCAACAATTCCAGCGACGTTGAGACAGGAACCTTGAAGGGGTCGATCTGGAAGGGGGCCTGCCAGCGGTCAACGATTTTCGTCTCCGGGGCCAGCCGTACGTCCTGCTTTTTGGCCAGCGCGCTGGCGCGCGAAACCTCCACCGCGCGGGCGGCTGTCTGCTCAACGCTTTCCCGTTGGAGCTCGTCGGTCGCGGCGAAACCCCAGGCGCCGTCCACAATCGTGCGGATGCCCAGCCCCCAGGACTGCGCCTCTCTCACCTGGGCCGCCTGCCCGTTCTTGGTGGAAAGAAAACGCTCCCGTACATCGAGGACCCGCACGTCCGCATATGTGGCCCCGCTCGCCACGGCCGTGTCCAGTGCCCACTGCGCAGTTTCTTTCATGTTGAAAAGGGATCAAACCCTAGGTGCCCTCGGACCATGAGGCGAGGTATTCCTCCTGCTCCCGAGTGAGTTTGTCAATGTGAACGCCCATTGACTCGAGTTTCAACCGCGCGATATTCCGATCGATTTCCGCCGGCACCGGATAGACTTGGGCCTCGAGCTTCTTGGCGTTTTTCACCAGGTGCTCTACGCAAAGCGCCTGGTTTGCGAAACTCATATCCATGACCACGGCAGGGTGCCCCTCGGCCGCCGCCAAGTTGATGAGGCGCCCTTCGCCCAGCACGAAAATCCTGCGGCCGTCTTTCAAGGTGAATTCTTCCACGAAGTCACGCGTCTGGCGCTTCGCCTTGGACATCTTATCGAGCGCTGGGAGATCGATCTCCACGTTGAAGTGCCCGGAATTCGCTACCACCGCGCCATCTTTCATGCCCGCGAAGTGGTCCGCGCCCAGGACAGATTTGTTGCCGGTGACCGTAACGAAGACGTCGCCGAGGGCGGCGGCTTCGGCCATGGGCATCACGCGGAAGCCGTCCATCACGGCCTCCAGCGCGCGGGTGGGATTGACTTCCGTGATGACCACGTCGGCGCCCAGCCCCTTGGCGCGCATGGCGACGCCTCGCCCGCACCAGCCGTAACCGCACACGACCACTTTCAAGCCCGCAAACAGCAGGTTGGTGGCGCGAATGATCCCGTCGATTGTGGATTGGCCCGTCCCGTAGCGGTTGTCGAACAGGTGTTTCGTATCCGCGTCGTTGACGGCGATGATGGGATACTTCAGCACGCCATCTTTCGCCATGCTGCGCAGCCGGATGACCCCCGTGGTGGTCTCCTCGGTGCCGCCCATGACGCCCGCGACCAGGTCTTTCCGCTTGGTCAGAATGGTGGTCACGAGGTCCGCGCCGTCGTCCATGGTGATTTGGGGCTTGTGATCGAGCGCGGCGAGGATGTGCGAATAGTACGTGTCCTTATCCTCCCCTTTGATAGCGAACACCGGCAGGTGATAGTCCTGCGCGACCGAGGCCGCGGCGTCGTCCTGCGTGCTCAAAGGATTGGACGCGCACAGCACCACATCCGCTCCTCCGGCTTGCAAGGTCAGGGCGAGGTTGGCGGTCTCCGTGGTGACGTGCAGGCACGCCGAAACGCGCACGTCCTTCAGAGGGCGTTCCTTGCTGAACCGCTTCCGGATCAGCTCCAGCACGGGCATCCACTTGTTCGCCCACTCGATGCGGACTTTCCCTTTGGCCGCCAAGCCCAGGTCTTTCACATCACAAGGAATTTTCTTGGTTGCAGGCATCTAGAGGCCGGCCTCCTTCCGCAGAGTGACGGCCTTATCGGTTTTCTCCCAGGTGAACTCGGGTTCCAGTCTCCCGAAGTGGCCGTAAGCCGCGGTCTTCTTATAGATGGGGCGCTGCAGATCCAGCGATTCAATAATGCCGCCGGGAGTCAGCCGGAAATGCTTGCGGATCAGACTCTCCAGGCTGCTGTTTTCAACTTTTCCCGTGCCGAAGGTGTCCACCATCACCGAGACCGGCTCGGCAACGCCGATGGCGTAAGCAAGCTGCACTTCCGCCCGGTCGGCAATGCCCGCCGCCACGATGTTCTTGGCGATGTACCGGGCCATGTACGTGGCGGAGCGGTCCACTTTGGTGGGGTCCTTCCCCGAGAAGCAGCCGCCGCCGTGGTGGGCGCGGCCGCCGTAAGTGTCCACAATAATTTTGCGTCCCGTCAACCCGGAGTCGCCCACCGGCCCACCGGTCACAAAGCGCCCGGTCGGGTTAATATGCATCTTGGTGTTGGCGTCGAGCATGTGCGAGGGAATCACCGGCCTAATCACGCACTCCTTCACGCCTTCCTCAATCGTGCCCGGCGAAACTTCCTTGGAAACTTCCGGGGTGTGCTGCGTAGAAACCACGATCGCCTCGACGCGCACCGGCTTCGAGCCCTCGTATTCAACTGTGACTTGGGATTTTCCGTCCGGCCGGACCCAGGGAAGGATGCCTTTGCGGCGGACCTCAGCGAGGCGCCGGCAGAGCTTATGGGCCATCATGATGGGGAACGGCATCAACTCCTGCGTTTCGTTGCAGGCGTAGCCGAACATGAGCCCCTGGTCCCCTGCCCCGCCGATGTCGACGCCCAGAGCAATATCGCCCGCCTGGGGAGTCATCGTGATGGTCACGTGGCAGGTGTCTGCCGTGAAACCGGCGGCTGGGTCCGTGTAGCCGATTTGGCGAATGGTCTCGCGGACGAGCTTCTCGATGTCGGGCCACGCCCTCGAGGTGATTTCCCCCACCACATAGACGCTCTGGTCCTTGACCATGGACTCGCAGGCCACCCGGCCGCGCGGATCGTTCGCCAGCACCGCGTCCAGGACGGCGTCTGAAATCTGGTCACAAATCTTGTCGGGATGCCCTTCGGTTACCGATTCCGAGGTAAACAAATAACGATGCTTGGGTCCACCCACTCCATGTCTCCTTGTCAACGGCGGAAAATGTTGGGGATAGCACGAATTTAGAAAGCTAACACGAGCCAAGCAAAAGTGTCAACGAATTCGGGCAGACATTCTCACCAGACGGTAGTCACAAGGCGGGCCTGGACTATGCTGGCGTCTTTCGTCAGTAGGGAGATGGTGTCGCCAAGGGATTGGAGGTGCGGCGCAGATCCTACGATCAGCCGGTCGTGCATTTCAGGCAGCACGCTGGCCTCCAGACTCTTCTCAAAGACCTCCCAAGTGATAGGGCAAATGGAGATGCGAGCATCGGCGGAAACCGATCTGAGGAGATCGGATACCCTGGGAATGGCCGTTCGCTCGTGCTCGACAATATAGGCCGCCTCAGCAAGAGCAATGATGGGCAACACGAGACTGCTGAGCGGGTCGTCGATGACTTTTTTCGCCTCAAGACCGAGGCGTGGATTGCCCTCTAGATGCCACACCAGGGCGTGGGTATCAAGGACGTATTTATGGGCCATTCATCTCTCTGTCGTGAGGCCGCCACTCCGCAATCTTGAAATCGTCTTCCGTCGACATTCTCCCGCCGCGGAATTCTCCATAGGCGAGGCGGCGCGATTCGGTTGTGCGCCCCGGCATGATCAGGGTGTCAACGACGATCCGAATGAGCCTCAGCCGTTCCTGGGGCGAGAGATCCTGGATCTCGGCCACAATCCTTTCCACGCTCGACTGTGCCATGTGCCACCTTCACCTAGAGGCGCAGTAACAGCGCTCCACGTTTCCCAAAACGCTATCTTATGCGCCCTCGGGCTGGCGTGCAACCTGCAACATACAACGCCAGGACGTGGCGAAGACCTGCGCGCCCAAGCCTATGACCCTTGAGGATTTGGCCTCGCTGACTGATGGGAAAGCAACCTTGATTCTGGCGAGTCGCGCGTTGGACGCCTGCGGCTGCCGAATCGGGAGATCTGTGTGGCGGCGGCCGAGTGCACACGAGAAGCCGCGGCCAGAGAATCGCTGGCTATTGCCACGGGCGCGGACGCGTCCCTTCGTCGGACGTTGTGGCATAATCGGCCGGACCAAGGTGGGGTATGAAATGGCTGCTGTGGTTTGACCTGTGGGTTTTCTTGGGGTTTGCGGCAGCCATCGTGCTGTCCGGCTGGGCATGGGACTCACGTCACATGATCGGCATGGTCATGGCCGCCATCGGGTTCGCGCTATGGATTACGGCGCGGCTGCAGCTTGGCAAGTCATTTTCCGTCCGTCCCAAGGCCAAAGCGCTGGTGACCACAGGTCTCTATTCGAAATTTCGCAATCCCATATATCTCTTCGGCGGTCTGGCCTATGCCGGCGTGTTTATTGTCTGGGGCAGGCCTATTCCATTGATCGCCTTCTTTCTCCTCTATCCGTCTTACCAATACTGGCGAGCCAGAAGAGAGGCGAAGATCCTCGAAAAGACCTTTGGGGATGAGTATCGCCGATACAAGGCGAGCACGTGGCTATGACAGCCCGCGTTGCAGTTTGTTCGTAGCGGCGACCTTCTCCCTCGGCACTCCGAGGCGCCCACAAAGCGGGTATCGCAGAGGCTCAACGGCCGAAACCCTGATCCACCCACCGACCGTGGCTACCGGCACGACTCTCTGCTTGCCTTGCCGGGTACTCGCGTGAGGACGCTGAAAGTAGGGTAGAATACTCACGAGGGAAGTGATTATGGGCGAACCAGCGAAAACTCTCGAGGAGTTGGTGCGTGAAGTCCCTTCCGAATACCGGGCCCAGCTTCGAGATTATGTCGAGTCCTTACTCGCCCGGCGCTCCGTGGAGCCTGCCGGTAAGCCCCAGTTCGACTGGGCTGGCGCGCTCAAGGGCTTACGGGACCGTTATACCTCGGTAGATTTGCAACACCAAATCGCGCGTTGGAGAATCGGCGGCGAATGAAATTGCTTGTCGATACCAACCTCTTCATTGAGGTATTGTTGAACCAGGTCGGCGCTCAGGATGCCCAGGCCCTTCTCGTGAACCGCAAGGGTCACGAACTTTTTGTTTCGGACTTCGCTTTGCATTCGATTGGACTTCTACTCTTCCGGCAGAAGCAACACCAGGTCTTCCGCCGATTTTTGCAAGACTTGGTGGGAAGAGCGGGTGTCGGAATGGTCTCGCTGACTCCGCAGGAATTGGACTCCCTCGCCGATGTCGCGGAAAAGTTCAACCTGGACTTTGACGACGCGTACCAGTACAGCACTGCCATCAAGCACGGCCTAAAGATCGTAAGCTTTGATGCCGACTTTGACCGCACCAGCGAGGGCCGCCTGCTCCCCGCGGATGTCCTTTAACCTGAGCCAACCACGAAAGCGGGCGGCGGGAAGCTCCCCGATGGCAGGCTAAGCGGCGGCCCACCCGCAGCGCGGCAGAAAGGGTACCCCTCGCCGCACCCGATCAGACGCTTCGAACCGTAACGAGGTGGCGGTTGCCATTGAGTGGGAGAGCCGAGAATCACGCCCATCGAGAGGGAGAGGAACGGATGCCTCGGGGAGAATTCAAACTCATTATCGGGAACATGTTTGGCAACAAAACCGGCCGGTTGATGCTGGAGGTGGAGACGCTTCGCCAATTCGGCCGCAAGCGCATCCTCATATTCAAGCCGGACATCGACACGCGCAGCGACAAGGGCCACATCAAGGATTACCATGGCAAAATGATGGACGCCATCGAAGTGCCGGCGCGCGACCCCTGGCAGATGCTGCGCATGATCCGCGAGCAGGAATCCGAAATCGGCTGCCGGTTTCATCTGATCGCCGTGGACGAAGTGCAATTCTTCCCCGCCGATTCGAATTTCTTCCTGGTGGTGGATGAGTTGCTCGATCGCGGCTACGACGTGATTGCGGCGGGGCTGGGGCTCGACTTCAAGCGCGAGCCCTTCGGCTCCACGCTGCTCCTGTTCGGCCTGTGCAAGAGCGGCCACGACTGCCTGTGGCTGAACCCGCTCTGCGCGCGCTGCGGTAAGCCGGCGCCGCTGCCCCAGCGCATCATCAACGGCAAGCCCGCGCCCTACAACGCTCCCCAGGTGCAGGTGGGCGGCAAGGAATCCTACGAGCCCCGCTGCTACGATTGCCACGAACTCCCCGGCCGGCCCATGCCGTCGTTCTGACAGGGTCGGGGCGCGGCACAAAGCTCCGCCATCACGGCTGTACGGCCCCGGTGAACGCTTGATGCCTGAGGTCCCCGAATGCTATGGTGCCCCTTATGGAGTCTGACTCCGACGACGAATTGGTTTCTTCAATTGCACCAGACGTGATGAAGTGCCTAAGCCGGTCTGGATACTTTGAGAAACTTGATGACCTCTTAAGCCCAAAGGAGGCCTCAAGCCCATCGCAAGCTTGCGATGGGACTTACAAGATCTCAGAGTCCGTCCTCCTCGCATCAGGATTTGAAGAAGCCGAATTGGGCGACATCTTCGCCGTGCTGCGGAGCAAAGGTGGATGTTGCGATTGCGAAGTCCTCTACAATGTCGCGGAGACTAGCCGGCTGAAAGGCCGTTATTGGCGTAAACGCGCGAAGGACCTCAGCACCCGGACAAGGCATAAGGCGCCCCCCGACTCTACTTAGCCTTAGGAAGGTGGGTCTCCAGGACTAGCTCGGTTTTGGCTGGTTCGGAGCTCTGTGGCCCAGAACTTGATAACCAACGCGCTAGCGCGCCTTCCTGGCAGGTTTCCCGCGCAGCTTTTTCGGCAGCTTGGCGCGCACGAGCTGGTATGAATTGCGAATCAAGCGCTCGATTTCCTGATCGCGGAGCGCGTTCCAGCACTCGAAGCTCACCCAGCAATACCTCGCCACGTAGGCGGCGGGCACGATCCCGTCGCGCTCCGTGAGCTCAGCGAATTCTTCCGGCGTGCATTTGAAGGAAAGGCGCACGGGCGCTGCCGGGTCCAGGCAGCAGGTGGCGTAAATCTTGTTACCGATGCAGAACAGCAGGTCGTCGCCCCATTGGATGTCTTGCGTAGTGCCCGGTAACTTGCGGCAAATGTCGCGAACTCGCTCCAGATCCATGCGCGTCTCCTGCGTGAACCTTTCCCCCGAGATTCCGAGCCACCGCGACCGCAGAGGGTCAACATTACATGCGATGCAATGAGTGACCCGCGCCCCCTTACCCGGCCCTGCCCAACCCGACTTCGCTCGCGGCCCCACGCTCAAGTCCAGGCGACAGGTCACCCCCTCCAGGACCCATAACTGTGTATTATTCAATTATATAATCATCAAGTCTAGCGATTCGAGCGCCTATCCGTCTTCTTTCTCTCAACTAACTTTTCCATTCTCTCATGAAGATACTCAAGCTTCATTCGCAGGACGGCTCTCTTCGCAGGGTCTCCCGTCGACTCCATTGCCTGCGCGACGGAGGCAATATATTCGTCTATAGTTTTGCCCGACCTTCTGTCCCGTTTCCGCTTGGGCCTCAGCGCGGCCTTCAGGAGTCTGGCAACAGTTTCCTTAAAGGGCAAGCCAACCCGCGGCGGCTTAGAGCCTAATTTCACAACTCCCTCCATTGCTTTTTCCCGAAAGGCTTCCGTGCCTTCTGCAAGTTCGCTTCGAATGGCCGCCATCGCCTCGCTTTCCTTGCTAGTTCCCTCTGATTTCTTTACTTCCCTTGTTAGCCCTGCTGTACCTCTTCAACATACTTCACCTCGAAACGCCGCGGTATGCCTCTTTAGTACTATTGTCTTTGAGCCTGGATGAGCATAGACTCGCGACACCCTGCATCGGTGAGAGGCTGCCTCATGAAACCATTCCGCGTATTACTGATCCTGGTCAGCGTGTTTGCTTGGATGGCGTCCTCCGGGCCGGACGGCGTGGGCGCCGGCAGCCACGAGCTCCGACCCGTGCGGTTTTAAAATGAGTTATCTCCTCGATACGAAAGCCTGCAACGCAGGGTTCGTGTTATATTGGAACCTTGCTTAGGGCGTAGCACAAACCAGGGAGGAACCTTGAAAGAGAAGAAAGCTGCGGGGCAGACCGGCGGGGATGACCGCCGTCAATTCGTAAACTTCGCGTTTTACAAAGTCGATCCGGCCTGGCGGCGGCTGAGCGCCGAGGAGCGCAAGCGCGGCAAGTGCCAGTTCATCGACGTAGTGAAAAGCTACCAGCCGGACATGCTGGTGATTCCCTATTCGCTGGTGGGCGTCCGCGGCGACTGCGATTTCATGCTATGGCGAATCGGCTACGACCTGGACGCTTTCCAGGAGATGAGCGCCCGCTTGCTCGCCACCGACCTGGGCAAGTACCTGACCGCGCCCTATCATTACCTTTCCATGACCAAGCGCTCGATCTACGTCGATAAGCACGTGCATGCCGACCAGGAAGGCGCCCGCTTGCGGTTAACCCCGGGCCAGTTCCGCTACCTGTTTGTCTACCCCTTCGTCAAGAACAAGGCCTGGTATCGCCTCACCCAGCCCGCCCGCCAGGGGATGATGAACGAGCACATCGAGATCGGCCACAAGTACCCGACCGTGCGGCTGAACACGACCTATTCCTTCGGTCTCGACGACCAGGAATTCGTGGTGGCTTTTGAGAGCGACAAGCCCGAACACTTCGTGGACCTGGTGATGGAGCTTCGCCACAGCCAGGCCACCAGCTACACGCTGCGCGACACGCCCACGTTCACTTGCGTCCGGCGCGAACTCCACGAAGCGCTCGATCTGCTGGGAGGGTAGCTAAATTCTGAATTGTGAATTATGAAGTACGACCACGCCAAGGGTACCTAGACATCGACTGTATGGTTCAGAATTCACAATTCAGAATTCAGCAGTAGATTATGCCGAGCCCCAAAGCCAAGAAGGCCGCGCGAAAAGCAAGGCCGAAAGTCGATTACACCGCCCCTGACCGCTTGCAGAAAATCTTCGCCGGATTGGACGCGCTTTTTCCCCAGGCGACTTGCGCCCTCCATCACGACAACCCTTTCCAGCTTCTGATAGCCACGATCCTTTCCGCCCAATGCACGGACGAGCGTGTGAACAAGGTGACGCCCGAACTGTTCCGGAAGTACCCCACTCCGCATGACTTCGCAGCGCTCCGCCAACCCGTGCTAGAGCAGGAAATCCGCTCCACGGGCTTCTTCCGCAACAAGGCGAAGAACATCATCGGCGCGGCACAGAAAATCGTCGCGGACTTCGGCGGGCAAGTGCCCCGAACCATGGACGCGCTGCTGACCCTGCCGGGTGTGGCGCGCAAGACCGCCAACGTCGCGCTGGGCACCGCCTTCGGCATTCCCAGCGGCGTGGTGGTTGATACGCATGTGTTCCGCATCGCCGGCCGGCTGAAGCTCTCCAGGCAGAAAACGCCCGAGAAGGTGGAACAGGATCTGATGCGGCTGGTTCCTCAGCAGCGATGGATTACCTTCGGCCACCAGGTGATCTGGTTCGGAAGGAAAATCTGCCAGGCGCGCAAACCCCTTTGCGCGGAATGCCCGCTCGAGTCTCTCTGCGATTCCCCCGACAAAACGGTGTGAAGGCCGGTTATCGGCAGTCCGTGGTCCGTTGTCAGTGGCCCGTCGTAACGACGACGAACCGGCGCAGACGTGTGCGCAAAAGACAATGGACCACGACTAGGAGTGCCCCTCACATGTCATCCTGATCCCGCGGAGCGGCAGAAGGATCTTGCCTTGAGCGCCCTCATTTCGAGGCGCGATGCTTCGCGGAGTTTACCCCGAGCGCCCAGGGCGAGATCCTTCGCTTCGCTCAGGATGACATGCGAAGGGCTCGGGATGACAAGCGAAGGGCTCAGCATGACAGGGCCGGAGTTTGCCTTTCAATTATTTGAGTGACGCGACACTAAAGAACCGCGCGCGTGACTTTCTGAAAGGCGCGGACGATGTCATTCTCATCCTTCCGGGTCAAACAGGACGGGACCGCGATCAAAATGCTGCGCTCGAACAAGCCGTCTGCGGCCGGGCACGCTCCCTTCCGGTAGTCTCTTTCCAGGCCGCGATTTTCCTCCAGCTTCCAGGGGAAGCCCCGCTCGTCGAGGCTCGCCTTCTCGACCAGACTCACGATGTTGAAGTAGAGATGCAGGCCCCAATCCGTCATGACGACATCGGAAACTCCCTGCGGCGATGTAACGATCCCTTCGGCGCGCAGCGCCTGATTCACGCGCCGCGCCGTTTCCGGGTCGCGGTAGGTGGTGATCAGGAAGCAGCCGGTGTCCCCTTTGGGATCCACGATGCGGCGCAATTTCACGCCGGGCAGTTGTTCGAGCGCCTTGCGAATGCGGTACTTACTGCCGCGCATGTGGGCGACGGTGCGCGGGAGCTTCTTCAACTGCACGCGCAGCACCGCGGCGCGCAATTCGTCAAGTCGATACCCCTTGCCCCACAGCCTGAGGTCCGGATCGTCGAAGATGAGCCGCCCTTTGGCATCGCGCGCGTAGCCCAGGTCGTGGCAGGCGAAGGCCCGGCGAGCCAGGCGCGAGTCGTTCGTCACCACCATGCCTCCCTCGCCCGCCGTCAAATTTTTGTTCATCTGAAAGCTGAACGTGCTGATGTCGCCGAAGCTGCCCACCTTGCGGCCACCCACGCTTCCCCCCGCGCACTGCGCGCAATCCTCGACGAGCCACAGCTTGTGGCTCCGGGCCACCTTCACCACCGCCTCGACGTCGCCCGGCGCTCCGCTCATGTGAATCAAAATGATTCCTTTCGTGTGGGGCGTGATCTTTCGTTCCAAGTCGTTCGGGTCGAGGCAGAATGTGTCGTCAATATCCGCCAGGACCGGGATGGCGCCGTGATTGACAACGGCGCCGGCTACGGACACCCACATGTAGGCGGGAATGATGACCTCTTGGCCGGGCCCCACCCCCAAGGCGGAGAGCGCCACGTGCAGCGCGCCGGTGCCGCTGCTCACCGCCAGCGCGTGCTGGACTCCCAGGAAGCGCGCGAACTCCGCCTCCAGGGTCTCCACCTCTTTTTGCAGCTTGATGCCGTAATAGCGGAACAGCGAACGCGAGCGCAGAACCCTGCTGACGGCCTTCAACTCCTGGGCGTCGATGTAGTGCACGCCCGGAAATTCCAAGGGCAGAGGCTTCTTGCGGACCGGCGTCCCTCCCTCAATCGCTAGCTTGTCTAGATTCATCAGCAGCACCTCCTC
>Ga0187771_10000127_pt1 | contig 38636 bp, 25 predicted proteins | sample 0116_SJ02_MP15_1_FD_133139 | JGI IMG/M metagenome (GOLD analysis project Ga0187771, IMG submission 133139) | Tropical peat soil microbial communities from peatlands in Department of Meta, Colombia - 0116_SJ02_MP15_10_MG | ecosystem: Environmental > Terrestrial > Soil > Wetlands > Peat | place...
GTGCGGCCGGCGCCTCGAATAAAAAAGGGGGCGGCGTCGCCGCCGCCCCCAAAGAAACCGAAAGGATCAGGTCCCTCGCTCAGCTGCCGGTGCTCGTGGCGGTCAGAGTGGTCTGCGGCCCGATGATCCAGTTGCCGTCCCAAGCCACCAGGTCGTTGTTGAAGTCGGACATCTTGCTGACGTTGTAGAAACCCGCCTCGGGATTCGCCGGATTATACGTCAGCGACCCCTTCACGCCGTCGCGCCCATAGGAAGCGATGACGAAGTCGTCATCCCCAAGGTCGGCCACGGCAGTGCCGCCGATGTACCCGCCGTCGTTCGCCGAGGCTCCAACCCACACGTTGTAGGGGAAGTTCCAGGGATCGTTGAGCGGGCAAATCTTGACGTAGAACGTAGCGATAGCGGCAGGGAAGCCCGTCGTTGACGACGTCAGAGCTCCGTCAGCGGTCACGCCCGTCCAGTTGCCGTGGTCCGTGATGTAGTCCGCGGCACCTGTGGACATGGTCATGATTTCCTTCATGGCCTGTTTCTGCTTCGCCTTCTGGATGGCTTCCAGGGCGTTCGGAATGAGCAGGGCGGCCAGGATGCCGATGATCGCGACAACGATCAGCAGCTCGATGAGGGTGAATCCTCTCATCTTTTTGAGCATTTTAAAACCTCCTTTTCCTTGCTGTTTCTCTCAGTCAAGGTCTCTTTGCTCATCAGACACTTGATTTATAGCAATATCCGTGCCAAGTCTAGACAATTTCTTATCTTATTGACATTAAATAATTTAACATTAAACCAGCCAGACCGTTAAGCTGTAAAAGTAGACGAATATTGTCTCCTGGCGACATTTTTTGCCAATTAGCTCGGCCTTTTTTCATCTGCCGCCACCTTTTTCTCGTTTTTCCGGACCCGGTTCAGGCTGTATTTCCCGATCAGGTATCGCATCGTCCTGTAGCTGAGCCCGAGGAGCGGGGCAGCCTTCTGAATGCTGCCGCCTGTGGCCATAAGGGCCTGGCTGATATAGTTCTTGGTCAGCTCGTCGATATGACCCGTCAGGCTGAAGCCGGGCTCGAAGAAATACTGCGTCTCGACCTTGCTCTTCTGGGGGGAAACGATCTCCTTGGGCAGGCAGCCGGCGGTTACGGTCTCCCGGTCCTCTATGGCCACGATGCGCTCGATGACGTTCTCCAGTTCCCGGATGTTTCCCGGCCAAGGATAGGCCTCCAGAAGCCCGACGACCTCGGGCGTGAACCTTTTGGGCTTCTTGCCCAGCTTGTCGCAGTATTTCTGCAGAAAGGCTGACACCAGGAGAGGGATGTCCTCCGTCCGCTTCCGGAGGGGGGGCATCTCGAACGAAATCACGTTCAGACGGTAAAAGAGCTCCTCGCGGAACTTGCCCTCCTGGATCCGCTTCTTCAGGTCCTGGTTCGTGGCGGCGATGATCCGGACGTCCACGGGAATCTCCTCCGTCCCGCCGACCCGCCGCACCGTCCGCTCCTGCAGGGCGCGGAGAAGCTTGACCTGCGTCCAGGGCGACATCTCCCCCACCTCGTCGAGGAAGAGCGTCCCCCTCTGGGCGACCTCGAACATCCCTTTCTTGTCCGCCACCGCTCCCGTGAAGGAGCCTTTGGCGTGCCCGAAGAGCTCGCTCTCGAGGAGGTTTTCGGGAAGGGCGGCGCAGTTGATCGAGACGAACTGGTGGTCGCGGCGGCCGCTTTGAACGTGGATGGCCCGGGCCGCCATCTCCTTGCCGGTCCCGCTCTCGCCGGCGATGAGGACCGTCGAATCCGTGGAGGCCACTTTCTCGATCAGCAGGTAGATCTCCTGCATGGCCCGGCTCTTTCCGATCATGTTCTCGAAGCTGTACCGGTCCTTAAGGTCCCGCTTGAGGCGGAGGTTCTCCTCCCGGAGCCGGCGCTCCGCCAGCCCCCGGCTGACGATGATCTTCAGCTCTTCGACGTCGAACGGCTTGACGACATAATCCAGGGCGCCCGCCTTGAGCGTCTCGACGGCCTGGGTGATGCTGCCGTAGGCCGTGAGCATGACGACCGGGACCTCAGGACGCTTTTCGAGGACATACCGGAGGACATCCAGGCCGTCGGTCCCTGGCATCTTGATGTCCGTCACGACCAGGTCGATGCTTTCCGTCTCGAAGACCTCGTAGCCCTTGGGGGCCGAGAGCGCTGTCCAGACCCGGTAGCCCTCTTTCTTGAAAACGACCGAGAGGAGGTCGAGGAGGCTCTTTTCATCGTCGATGACCAGAATGTTGTCCATGTTTCTTGCCTTACCGCCCGGGAGGCTCGCGAACCGGGAGGCTGATCGTCACCTCCGTCCCCACGCCCTTCTCGGAGCGGATGCCGATCCGCCCTTCGTAATCGTCGACGATCCTCCGCACCACCGCGAGTCCAAGGCCGCGGCCGCCCTCGAACCCCGAATAGAACGGCTCGAAGAGGTGCTCCTTATCCTCGTCCGTCATGCCCCGGCCGGTGTCGGAGAACCGGAGCTCGATCTCGCCCTCGCGCGGCGAACCGAAATCGACGGTCAGGACCCCCCCGTCTGGCATGGCTTTGATGGCGTTCTTAACGACGTTCCAGAAGACCTGCCGGAATTGGGCCTGGCTGCCGTAATAGCGGAGCCCCGAGCTCAGAAAATTCCCCTCGACCCGGACACGCCCGTTGAGCTCGCCCCCCGCCCGCAGGATCTTGAACGTCTCGTCGAGGATATCCGGCAAGTTGATCACCGAGAAGACCTGTTTGCCCGGCAGGGCGAAATCCAGGAACTGGCCGAGGCTCTGGGAGAGCCGGTCGGACTCCTTGAGGACGATCTCCATGAGCTCCCGCTGCTCCGCTCGAAGGGCCGGCTCCTTCCTCAGGACCTGCACGGCGCCCGAGATGGCGGCCAAGGGATTCCGGATCTCATGAGCCAGGGTCGCTGAGATGCGTCCTGCCTCGGACAGCCGTTCGCGGACGAGGAGCTCCTTCTCCGCTTCCTGAAGGGCGAACCGGGTTTTCCGCAGCCGCCCGGCCAGCGAGTTCGTCAGGAAGGCGATGAGGAAAAACGCGCTCCAGGAGACGAAGATAGTGTACAGGACCGAACCCAGCTCCAGCTCGACGCCTCCGCCCACGACCGTCCTAGGGAGCATCCCCAGGTACATCCCGTCCACGAGGCCGCCGAACAGAATGGACGCCAGGCTCGCAACCATGTAGGAGGCGCGACTCGAGAGGACGAGGCCGGCCCCCATGATCGGGAAGACATACAGGAAGTACGCCGAGCTGGCCACACCTCCCGTCGCGTAGACGAGGGCGGTGATCAGGAGGAGGTCCCCGAAGAGCTGTACGTAGGCCTGGGCGGTCAGGAAGCGGCCCCAGTAATAGAAAAGGAAATAGGCGGCCGACAGAACATAAGCGGCCAGGATGATCTCCATGAAGGTGATGAAGGAGAAGCTGAATGACGCCGAATACTCGATGGCCAGGGCCAGGAGCAGGAGCAGGGTGACGATAAGACCTCTGAAGATGATCATCCAGAGGATGCTCTGTTTGTCGATCCGTTCCTTCATCGACTCATCCTCTCTTTCCCGGAAATCCTCGGTCCCTTTTTCTCGCCCGCGCCGCGCCCCCTCGCCGTGGCCCACCCGTCCTTAGAACTTCGACAGCAGGCTGAAGATCGGCAGGTACATGGAGATGACTAGGCTGCCGACGATGCCGCCGACGAAGATGAGCATGATCGGTTCGAGGACGGAGAGGAGGGCCGCGACGCTCGTCTCGACCTCCTCGTCGTAGAAGCTCGCCAGCTTGTTCAGCATATCGTCCAGCGTTCCCGTCGCCTCGCCGACGTTGATCATCTGGAGCATCATCAGCGGGAAGCGCCCCGACACCTTGAAGGCCTCGTTCAATGTCTTGCCCTCCGAAACCTGCGTCCGCGCGTCGAGGATCTCCTTTTCGATGAGTACGTTGCCCGCGGTCGAGGCGGTGATCTTGAGGGCCTCGAGCATAGGCACACCACCGGAAATGAGCGTGCTCAGCGTCCGCGTGACGCGGGTCATGGCCACTTTGTAGAGGAGTGCCCCAAAGAGCGGGATCCTGAGAATCAGGCGGTCGGTCGTCCAGCGCCCCTGCCGGGTGTTCCGGTAATAGCGGAACGCCAGGAACAGGCCGACGAGGCCGAGGAAGACGAACACGATGTTCTTCTGAGTGAAGTGGCTCAATTTGATAACGAAGGCCGTCAGGAAGGGAAGCTCGGCGTTGAGGTCCCGGAAGATCGAGGCGAAGACAGGGATGACCTTCCAGAGGAGGAAGACGGCCACGAGGATGGCGAACATGATGATGGCCGTGGGATAGATCATGGCCTGCCGGACCTGGGCCCGCAGCTTGACGCTGCGCTCGATGTATTCGGCCAAGCGCCGCAGCATGACGTCCAGGGAACCGCTCTGCTCGCCTGAAGCCACAAGGTTGCAATACAGGTCGTCAAAGACCTTGGGGTGCTTCCTCTTGGCCTGGTTCAGGGTCGATCCCGCCTCGACATCCTCCTTGATGGTCCGGATGACCTGCCGAAAATACCTGTTTTTCTGCTGCTCCTCGAGGATGCTCAAGCTCTGGATCAGAGGAAGCTCCGCATCGATCAGCACGGACAGCTGGCGGCTGTAGATCGCCAGCTCCTTAAGCCTGACCTTTTCCCGCTTCAGGAACGGGATCCGGATTCCTTTTCTGACCGGGGCGATGCTGGTGACGGTGATCTGGTCCTTCTGGAGGATCCTTGCCAGCTCGTCCGTCGAGGGCGCGATTCTCTCGCCCCCGACGATGTCTCCGTACCGGTTCTTGCCTTTCCATGCATAGGTTGGCATCGTTCACCTCGCCTTTCTCAGACGTCTTCTCATTTTCTCGCCGACGCCGCCGCGGCGGCCATCTTGAGCCCTTCCCGGCGCTGGATGATGTCGGTCAACTCCTCCGGGAAGGACGTGATGCCCATCGCCACATCGAGGGTGATGAGCTTGCGGAAATACAGATTGGCCAGGGATTGGTTGAACGTCTGCATGCCGAACTTCTCCTGGCCCATCTGCATGGTCGAGTAGATCTGGTGGATCTTGTTTTCCCGGATGAGGTTCCGGATGGCCGAATTGGGGATCATGATCTCCATGGCCAGAACGCGGCCCTTGCCGTCCGACCGCGGCAGGAGGGCCTGGGTCATAACCGCCTCCAGCGACATCGACAGCATGATCCGGATCTGGGTCTGGTACTGGGTGGGGAAGATGTCGATGATACGGTTGATGGATTCCACGGCCGAATTCGTGTGCAGGGTCGAGAACGTCAGGTGGCCCGTCTCGGCGACCCGGAGCGTCGCCTCGACCGTCTCGAGGTCGCGCATCTCCCCGACGAGGACGACGTCCGGGTCCTCCCGCAGAACCGACCGCAGGGCGTTCGCGTAGGACTGCGTGTCGGCAAACAGCTCGCGCTGGTTGATGATCGACCGCCTCGGCGTGAAATAGTATTCGATGGGGTCCTCGATGGTCACGATGTGGACCCCCCGCTCGTGATTGATGTGCTCGATCATGCAGGCCAGAGACGTGGACTTGCCGCACCCGGTGGGCCCGGTGACGAGGATCAACCCGCGGGGCAGGTAGCAGAGCTGCTGGACCCGCTGGGGGATGCCGAGCTGGGCGAAGCTCCACATCGTCGGCAGGAACCGGCGGAAGGCGCCGGCGACGGCTCCCTTCTGCATGAAGACGTTGGCCCGGAAGCGGCCGAGCTCTTTCACGCCGAAGGAGAAGTCCAGCTCCCACTTCTCCTCGAAGAGCTTCTTCTGCTTGTCGGTCATGATGCTGTAGATGATCTCCTTGGTCTCCGAAGGGGTCAGCGGCGGGTGGTCGATGTCCTTGAGCGCGCCGTGGACGCGGATTCGCGGAGGGATATACGTCGTGATATGGAGGTCGCTCGCGTCGGTCTCCACGCACGCCTTCAGAAGCTCGAACATTGCCTTGGCCATGGTTCTCTCCTTCTTTGTTCTCTCATTCGTCCCGGACCGTCTCGCGCAGGACTTCCTCGACCGACGTGATCCCCGCCTTGATCTTCGTCAGCCCGCTCCGGCGCAGCGTCAGCATGCCTTTCTCGATGGCCTTCCGCTTGATCTCCCGGGACTGGGCCCGGGCGAGGATCAACTCCCGCAGGTCCTCATCGATCTTCATGACCTCGAAAAGGGCCGTCCGACCCTTGTAGCCGGTCTTGTTGCAGGCGTCACACCCCTTCGGGCGCTGGATGTGGAGGCCCTTGATCTCGTCCTTGAGGAAGCCCATTTCGAGAAGCGAGCCCTCGGGCAGGCTGTGCGGCTGGGCGCACTTCTTGCAGAGCCGGCGGACGAGCCGCTGAGCCACGACGAGGATGAGCGAGTCGGCGATCAGAAACGGCTCGACGTTCATGTTGACCATGCGGGTGATGGAGCTCGCCGCGTCGTTCGTGTGGATCGTCGAGAAGACGAGGTGGCCCGTCAGGGCCGCCTTGATGGCGATGTCCACGGTTTCGGCGTCCCGCATTTCGCCGACGAGCATGACGTCGGGGTCCTGCCGCAGAAAAGTCCTCAGGCAGGAGGCGAACGTCAATCCGATCTCGTCGCGGACCGGCACCTGGTTGATCCCCTGGATGTTGAATTCGACGGGGTCCTCGGCCGTCATGATGTTCATGTCGAGCGAGTTGATCGTCGACACGGCGGAGTAGAGAGTGTTCGTCTTGCCGCTGCCCGTCGGACCGGACACGAGGACGATTCCCCAGGGCTTATGGATGGCATCCTGGAAGAGTGCCAGAGACTCCTCTTCGAACCCGAGCTGCGTCAGATCGAGCTTGAGCATCTCCTTGTCGAGGATTCGGGAGACGACCTTTTCCCCCCACATCGTCGGCAGGGAGGAGACGCGCATGTCGACTTCCTTCTTTTTTCCGCTGTCGAGCTTGACCCGCATCTTGATCCGGCCGTCCTGCGGCAGGCGCTTCTCCGCGATGTCCATGTTCGAGAGGATCTTGATGCGGGAGATGACCGGGTTCCTGTACTTGAGCGGCAGGTTGACGATCTCGTAGAGGTCCCCGTCGATGCGGTAGCGGATGCGGAAGGTCATTTCGTAAGGCTCGAAGTGGACGTCGCTCGCACCCCGCTTGACGGCCTCGATAAAGGTCTGGTTGACGAGCTTGATGATCGGGGCCTCTTCGGCCTCGGACTCGAGCTCATGCAGGTCGGGCTCGTCGCTGTCCACCTCCACGATGTTGATCTTGCCCTCTTCGGCGAGCTCGATGTCCTCGACGATCTTTTTGACCCGGATGGAGTCGGCCGTTCCATAGTATTTGTTGATGGCGTTGATGACGCCGGACTCCGAGGCGATGACCGGCTGGATGCTGAGACCCGTCCGGAACCTGATGTCCTCGATGACCTCGAGGTCTGTGGGGTCGACCATCGCCAGGGTCAGGAAGGACCGGATGCGGTGGATGGGCATGACCGCGTACTTCTTGGCCACGTCGCTGGGGATCAGGTTGATGACCTCGGGATAGACCTCGAACTGGTCGAGGTCGATGTAGGGGTAGCCGAGCTGCCGACTCAGCGCCTGGGCGATTTCCTCCTCGGAGATGTAGCCGAGCTGGACCAGCGACGTCCCGACCGGCAGGCTGTTTTTCTTCTGGAATTCCGAGGCAGTCTGGAGCTGTTCCGCGGTGATGATTTTTTCTCTGAGCAGGAGTTCGCCGAGGTTCGATGCCATGATGGTTTCCAAAGCTCAGGGGTTTTGACAACTCCTGTCAAATTCTTTAGTCACCCGAAAGCCTGTAATAACTGACGCCCGGTGGTGATTTTTTTCTCTGGCGGAAACTTGTTTCATAGGAGACATACCAACTGTTCCGACGGCGCCAAGTTTCATCCCGGCGACATTTTGCGTCAATCACCGGGGGTGAGCATTGCCTGGGTGAAATTACCAATTTTTGTCTCACCCCCGGGGGTGAGGGAATCCGTCTTTTCCGGTGCCCGGTGAGAGAAAGGCTGCCTCCGTCTGCAGCAGCGAACCAGGACTTCGGGGAGGAAAAGTCTTACCCCTGGGCTCAGCGAAGAGCGGACGGCATCGCCGGCCCGCAAGGGGCGCTTCTTTGGACCGGGAAGGGACGCCGGGCGCGGGGGCGCCGCGCCGGCGCGCGTCCCGCTATTTCTTTAGCAGCTCCTTGACCGCAGCCTCGATCTGTTGGTCCCGCCCCGCGGCCATCACGTCCGGGTCGTTTTTGACCAAAATGTCCGGCTCGAGCTGATTGCCCTCGCACAGCTTACCGTCCGGCGTGCGCCAGCCGCCCTGCGGGATGCCGAAGACGATCGTCGGGTCGATCTGCTGCTCCCACCAGACGAAGGTTCCCGTGCCCGGCACGGGCATGCCGAGCGTTTTTCCGATCCCCCGGATTTTGTACTCGACGGGGAAAAGGTGGGCATCGGAGTAGTTGCACTCGCCCATCAGGACGATCGAGGGCTTGATCCACTTGTCGTAGGGTTCGTAGCCGACGAGCTGGCCGCGCGGCACGATGTCGAAGACCTTCTTCCCGGCCAGGAAGTCCGAGAGCTGGTCATGCAGGCTTCCGCCGCCGTTGAACCGGGTGTCGACGATGAGCGCCTCCTTGTCGATGCCCAGGCCCAGGGCCTCCTCGACGACCGTGCGCATGCTCGCATCGTCCATGCCCCGGACATGGATATAAGCGATCCGGCCGCCGGAGAGGCGGTCGACCTCCGCTCGGCGGGCCTTGACCCAGCGCCGGTAGAGGAGCTGATTCTCCTGGCCAAGGGTAATGGGCTTGACCGCCTCTTCCCAGCGCTTCTGCGTCGCCGGGCTGTAGACGGAGAGCAACGTGAGCTGACCGGCTTTCCGGTTCAGAAACTTGTAGTGATCGACCGCGCCGTCGATCACCTGGCCGTCGATCTTTTCGATGATATCCCCCGCCCGAATCTTGAGGTCCGCCTTGTCAAGCGGTCCGCCGCTCAGGATTTCCGCCACCTTCAGGCCGGAACCGGCATAGTCGTAGTCCATGAAGAGGCCCAGGGAGGCCGTGGCGTCGGCCGGCGGCGCCGAATACGGTGAAGGCCGGGAATAGTAACAGCCGGTATGGGAAGCGTTGAGCTCGCCCAGCATCTCACTGACCATCTCGGCGTAATCATAGTTGTTGTTGATGGAGGGCAGGAATTTGCGATATGTCGCGTACCAGGAATCCCAGTCCGCCCCGTAGAGGTCGGCGACCAGGAACTTCTGTTTGATCTCACGCCACATGTGGTCGAACATGTAGGCCCTCTCCGCGGCCTCGTCGAGGGCCATCTCGCCGCCGATGGCCACCGGCTCCGCTTTGCCGCTTTCGGGGTCGATCTTCGTCACCTTGCCGTCTGCCAGGACGAAAAGCGCCTTGCCGTCTGCCGAGAGCTCGATGCCGGCGCTCGAGGCGCCCAGCTTGAGGAAGAGCTTGGTCTCCTTTGTCCGGAGCTCGGTCACCCAGAGATCGTAGCCCTTTTCGAAGCTGGCCAGATAGAACAGCTTGTCCCCGGCCTTGGTCAGGGCCATGTCGGCGATGTCGGCCGAAGCGATGGTGAAACGGGCCTTGCGGTCGTGCAGACCCTCGAACTCTATGACGATGTCCTTTTTCGACTCCTCTTTCTTGACGGCCGCCTTGCCCTTGGCTTCCTTGGTTTGGGCCTGGTCGGCCTTATCTTTCTCTTCCTTGGCCTTGTCCTCCTGTTCCTTGAGCAGGTCATAGTCGACCTTTGACAGCCGGAAGCGGTCGTAAGCCTCCCGGGTGAAGAACAGGCCGTAGATGTCCAGGGTCACCGTGCCTCCGGACAGGTTGGCCGCGCCCTCCCGCGTGCAGGCGAAATAGGTCATCGTCCCGTCCATTCCCCAGCGGGGGTCGAAGTTGGCGAAACCGCTCTGGGTCAGGTTGATGACTTGTCCCTTGCCGTCGCTCGAGACGAGGCCGACCTGGGGCGTGAACAGCCGCACGTGCCCGAACTGCACCAGGAACCACTTCCCGTCCGGGCTCCAGCGGTAGTTCTGATCCCCGTCGGAGTAGGAATAATTGTATTCGGCCGGGAGAATTGTCCGGGTCTGCTTCGTGGCCAGGTTGACGACCCTGAGCACGACCCGGTTCTCCAGGTAGGCTACTTCCTTGCCGTCCGGTGAGAACGCCGGCTGAAACTCCTCCGCCGGCGTGGCCACCACCGGCTCTTCCTTCAGAATCGTCGAGGCGAAGAAGTAGGGCTCCTCCTTGCGGACGATCGACGTCATATAAATGTCCCAGTTGTTGTCCTTTTCAGCGGCATAGACCAGGCTCCGCCCGTCGGGGCTGAAGCTCACGCTCCGCTCTTGCCAAGGGGTGTTGGTGATGCGCTTGGCCACTCCGCCCTCGACGCTGCCGACGAAGATCTCGCCCCGGAAAACGTAGGCGATCTCCTTGCCGTTCGGCGAGAGCCGCATCTCGGTGATGCCGCCCTGGACGGGCAGGGTCCGCTGGAGGGCCTGGCCGCTGTCCTCGGCGATCCGAACCTCGACCTTCCGCGGGGAGGCGCCGTCGGCTTTGGTGTAGATCTCGCCGTCAAAGCCGAAACACAGGACGCCCGTCCTGGAGCGGGTCAGGAACCGGACGGGGTTTTTGGTGAACGAGGTCACGGGCTCGGATTGCTCCGGATGGCTCAGGGAGCTTCGGTACACGTTGAACGAGCCGCTCCGCTCGCTCAGGTAGTAGAAGACGTCGCCGTCGTTGTCAAACACGGGATTGCGGTCCTCGCCCTTGAAGGTCGTGAGCTGGGTGTTTTTCTTCGTCTTCAGGTCGTAAACCCAAATGTCCCGCGCCACCGACGAGGTGTGGTGTTTCCGCCATTCGCTCTCGTAGCCCTTTTGGTCGTGGTAGATGATCTTGTCTCCGGATGGGCTGACCGTGGCCGCGATGGCCGGCTGGGTCAAGACGAGGGCCGCCTCGCCGCCCGTCACGGGGACGCTGTAGAGCTCCGGGAACTCGGGGCTCGGGAACTGCACGTTCGTCACCAGGTCCTGGTGTGTCGAGCTGAAGAGGACACGCGTGTCGTCGGCCGTGAAGCTCGACGGGATGTCGTCCGCGGAGTGATACGTCAGGCGCCGGGCCTCGCCGCCGGCGGCCGGCATGACGAAGACGTCGAAGTTACCGTAGCGGTCCGAGGCGAAGGCGACAAGCTTGCCGCCGTGGCTCCAGACGGGGGAGAAATCGTAAGCGCTCCCGATCGTCAGGGGGACGGCTTGGCCGCCCGAGGAAGCGACGCGGTAGATATGGCCCTTGTAGCAGAAAAGGATGTTCTGCCCGTCCGGCGAGATCGCCGGATAGCGCATCCACAGGGGCCTCTCCTGGGAGTCGAGAGGAAGGGCGCTCCAGAGGGCGACGACGAGGACGAGAAGCGCGAGAAGCGGCTTCAGAGGCCGGGGGGTGAGAGATGTCATGGACTCCTCCGCGAACGTAGAGTTAGCCATCAGGCTCTGTTGATATATACGTTCCAAGAGGCCATTTGGTTGGCCGTAAGAAGCGGATATTCGGAGCGAACAGCCGGGAACGAATCCTGGCACGCTCAAAGCCTGGAGGATAGGGACGGTGACTTTTCCATGGATCCACAATGAAGGACTCAAGGGTCGCCGGGCAGGGGAAAAACTGTCGCCTCCGCCCATGGCTGAGGATGGCCGCAAAGCTCAGGGTGACCGAAGGTACCGGTTCAGGGCGTTCTCCTTATCTTGACACCTTTCAGGAGAAGGCGGTATCTTCCTTAAGTGCGGATCGTTCCCGGCCAGAGAGGTGCTTCATGCGGATTCTGAAATCCCTCGCCTTCGTTCTGGTCGTCCAGCTTCTTCTCCTCAGTCCGGCCCTGCCGCAAGGCGCCCAGCCGGAATCCGAGTTATTCCAAAGAATCCGGTCGCTGCCAGGCGTCGCCGAGGTTCGCGCGGCACGTCTCGATGGCCAGTCGTTTCGAGAAGCTTGCGAGGTCATGATCGAACAGCCCCTCGACCATCAGAACCCGGACGGCGCCGAGTTCCGCCAACGATTCTTCGTTTCGCACGCGGGCTATGACAGGCCTGTCGTCCTCGTGACCGAGGGATACGCGGCCTTTGGAAACAGGGCCGGGGAGCTGACGTGCCTCCTCGGTGCCAACCAAGTCAATGTCGAGCACCGTTTCTTCGGAAAATCCGTCCCCTCGCCTCTGAATTGGGACGACTTGACCGTTCGTCAAGCCGCCGACGATCTCCACGCCATCGTGCACGCGTTGAAGGCTCTCTATCCGGGCCCGTGGATCAGCACGGGCGCCAGCAAGGGAGGACAGACGGCCCTCTTTTATAAGTGCTTTTATCCGGACGATGTCGCCGCCACCGTCGCGTATTCGGCCCCGGTCAACGTCACCCAAGAGGATCCCCGGATTTATCATTTTCTCGAAACGGTCGGTGACGAACCGACGCGGGCGAAGATCAGAGATTATCAAAAGGCCTTGTTTCGGAGAGAAGACGAGCTGATGCCCCTGGTCAAGAGCTGGGCCGAGAAGATGAAGTGGACGGTCAGCCTGGGATTGGCGGAGGCCTACGAGTACGGCGTCCTGGAATACCCCCTGGCTTTTGGGCAATATGGATCGTTCAAGCCCTCAGACATCCCCGGGCCGGAGGCTCCGGCCACGGCGTTGTTCGATCATTACAAGAAGATCGATACGTTCTTTTTCTATACGGACCAGGGCCAAAAGGCCTTCGAACCCTTCATGTACCAGGCATTTCGAGAGATCGGCTACTACAATTATGACGTTTCCGATTTCAACGGCCTCATGAAGGCTTTGGCGAACCCCAGCAATTCCGTCCTCTGCCCCAAGGGCGTGAAGATCGTGTTCGACCCGTCGACGATGGACCGTGTCTATCGTTTTCTGCAGTATGAGGCCAACCATGTCATCTATATCTACGGCGAGCTCGACCCCTGGGCCTCGACACAGATTCCGCTGATCGGGCGGACCGACGCGGTCAAGATCGTCGTCAAGGGCGGCCACCATGGCGTCGGCATCCGCGATTTCACACCGGACCAGCGCGCATCATGCTTCGCGAGCCTGGAGAAGTGGCTGAACTTGAATCTGTCCCGGGCCGAACCCAATCGGGAGAAAAGCCCTCGAAATCGACTCGCCGGGACAAAAGGAGCATAACGATGAAGAACCGGACTCGGATGGTCGTCGTGCTTAGTCTGCTCGCCCTGATTGGGGGGACGTCCCGAGGACCGGCCGCCGTCGAGCAGGCCCCTCAAGCCCAGGTCTGGCCTCATCCCGTGCCCTGCCGGGTTCAGGACGGACCAAACAAGGACCTTTTCGTCATCACCCTGGGCGCCGTCGACACCCCTCTCGCGGCAGGAACTTATGATCCTCAAACGGACGAAGTCCGGCTCAACGACGGGACGGTCATCAAGGACTATTTCAAGGCTCGGTTGGGCGTCAAGTTTTTCAGGCCGGTCGACAAGGATCATTTCCCGGTCCCCCCGTCGGGATGGTGTTCCTGGTATTATTACTACAAGGACGTCAACGAGGACGAGGTTCTCTCGAACGCCCGTTGGCTTGGCGCGAACCTCAGGGATTATGGCGCAAGGTACGTCCAGATTGATGACGGCTGGCAAGGTTATGGCAAAGGCGGTCCTCGCGACTGGACGACGCTAAGCGATAGTTTCAAGGGCGGCATGGGCCGCCTGGCGGCGGGTATCAAGTCCTTCGGTCTGACGCCGGGCATTTGGATAGCGCCCCACGGGCAGAGCAGCCGGAGCGTCGTTCAAAACGCGAAGGGCGTCTTCTTGCTCAAGAAGGACGGGACGAGCGCCTCGAAAACCTGGGAAGGAGATTACTTGGTCGATCCCTCGAACCCCCGGTCGAGCCAGTACCTGAAGGACCTGTTCGCGACACTCGTGGGTTGGGGCTACGATTACTTCAAAATCGACGGCCAGCCGGTCGTGGTCAACGAATACCGTTCAAATGGCGCCTCCATGAAAAAGAAGGGCGGAGATCCCGAGATCCTCTATCGAAAAACCCTGGACAGCATCCGCTCGGCCATCGGTCCCGATCGCTACCTCCTCGGGTGCTGGGGCATCCCCCTCGAGGGCGCGGGGATCATGAACGGCGCCCGAACGGGAGGCGATGTCGTCCTCGGCTGGGAGGGGTTCCTGACGGCCTTTGGCGCCACCATGGACCATTATTATCAGCACAACATTCTTTGGTACACAGACCCCGACGTGATGTTGCTCCGTCCACCCCTGACCGTGGGGCAAGCGAGGGCGTGGGTGACGCTGCAGGGGCTGACGGGACAAGCCCTGTTCGCCAGTGACCGGATGCCTGATCTCCCCGAGGACCGGGTCGAAGTCCTGAAGCGGGTCTTCCCCGCAGTGGACGCTAGGCCCCTGGATCTGTTCCCGTCTCCCAGGTCCAAGCGGATTTGGGACCTCAAGATCCGCCACCTCGGCCGGGCCTACGACGTTGTGGGCCTGTTCAACCTCGATCCATCCGCATCCGAGACGACTCTCGTCCGATGGGCGGACTTGGGCCTCCCCGATAAGAAACCCGTTCATGTCTTTGACTTCTGGAATCAGGAATACCTCGGCGCTTGGGAGGCCGGAATGGCTGTGGATGTCCCTCCGGCCGCCTGCCGCGTCCTCACCCTCGTTCCCGATTCCGGCGAGATTCAGATTATTTCGACGAGCCGCCACATCACCCAAGGCTGGGTGGACCTCGCCGCCCTCAACTCCGAGAACGGAGGCCGCCATTTCAGGGGGAAAAGTCACCTCATCAAGGACGACCCCTACGAGATCCATTTTGTGTTCCCCCGCGGTCGGAATTTCGTCGTCAAGAGCGCAACGGCGAAGGACGCCTCGGGAGAGCTCGCGGTCGAAATCTGCAACCATCAAGGATGGTCTGCCGTGCGGCTCCGGCCGGCGCGGACGGGCGACGCCGATTGGGACGTGTCTTTCGATCCGGCCGGCTCCTACAAGTTCGCGGTCCGGGAACCGGGAGGGATCAGAGTCCTGAGGCGCGGCCTGGACGGGGCTGACCTGGAGTGGAATCCCCAGTACTACCTCAACGACGGCTACGACGTTGTTGTCAACGGGACCCTCGCCGGCCATACTCCCAAAGCCTCGTTCCCGCTCCACGGCCTGGATCCGAAGACGCCCACCACGGTCGAGGTGCGAACCGTCTGGGACGACGGTTCAACGAGCCCCAAGGCGGCCCGGACAACGTTCACGCTGCTGGAGCTGATGCCCGAAGAAATTCCAATCTCCGAGCTCGAACCATCCCGGATGACCTCCGACGCCAGGGGGATCCCACGCGAGTGGATCCTGTCGCGTCAGTCTCTTCTGGTCGGCGGCCGACGGTTTGACGACGGCCTCGGCCTGCGGTCCGGCTCGGAAGTCGGGTATGACATCAACGGACTATTCGCAACCTTCTCGGCCGACGTGGGCATCGACGATTCAAGCCCGGAAATGAAGGAATCGGAAACGCTCGAGTTTTCCGTGGTCGGAGATAGAAAAGTCCTCTGGACGAGCGGACCCGTCCGGAAATCGGACGGGCTGAAAAGGGTTGAGATCCCCGTTTCGGGAGCCAGCATTCTCGTTCTCAAGGTCGCCGGAGGCGGCGAGCCGCGCAGTTGGCGACGCCCTCAAGGGGATTGGCTGAATGGAAGGCTCGCGAGGCGATAGGAATTCCGCCTCCTTCACGTCTGAAGCCCGGGACTTCCCACTCATAATGCCAAAATCCCGCTTGCGGAGTGATGCAAATCCCGGCCGGTCGGCACGCGGAGGTTTCGCCGCGGGCTTTCGGCCCTGAAAGCCGCGGCCTGAATGTCGCCCTTCAGCCCGGCCTCACCCGGCTGGGCCGAGTATTGATCTTGATTCTCTCTTGGGGCACGCATTATCATTCCCTACGATGGGATAGGGCGATAAAAACGGAAGTTTCAGTTTCCATGACGAAAGAAATCCGTCTCCCCGCTCCGCATCCCCGTTTCCGGCCCCGGATCGAAGGCGGGATGCGTCGGCCGGGACACCCGGGAACGGCGGTCCGGATCGGGGAGGATCTCTACGAGATTGTGACCGTCGAAAAATCCGGTGGAGAGTGGGTCTATCGAATGGAGCCCTGGACGGGCCGGGACACCATCCGCGCTTACGTCGAATGGACGGAGGAATCGGAGCGCGAATTTATGGCCAGTCTGCGCACCGACCGGATCCAGGGACGGAAAAACCTCCTGGCCTGGGCGGCGCAGCCATTCCTCGGCTTCCTGCCGGCCAGAAGCCAGGAACGATTTTATCACGAAACAGGGTTGGATCCGGCCCGCGCGACGTTCTGGTCGGCCGCGCTGGAAACAGCAGTCGCCGTTCCGTTCGTACTCGTGTTCGTCATCAACCTGGCGACCGGCGGAAAGGCCGGCTTGGGGATATCTATCCCAGCTTGGGTCGGCGTACTGGCTGTTGCGGCCGCAGCGGAAGGTTTCTTCCGGCTGGCGGCGGTCGTATCGACGAGCGAACCCATCGGAAGCCTGTTATCGGCCCTCCTCAGGCTCCGGTTGAAGTCCGAAGGGCCACAATACGACCCAAGAGACGAGATTTTGCCGATCGAAGGAGCGCTGAAGATCGTTTCTCCCGTGCCGAAGGTCTGGTGGGAAAGGGCGGGAGGAGTGATATACCAGGGAGAGCCGTTTACCCTAACGGAGTCGGGCCGCGAAAAAACGAAGTTTTTTTACCGATTCCGAAAGGGTGGAGAGAGCTTCCCCACCCTGGACCCGGAATTGGAGAAGATCCGGAATAGGTCTTCAGAGCTTTCCTATGTCTTCGCTCCTCTCTGGGGGTTTCTCCCCTCCGACCTCCAGAAAACCCTCGAATTCTACGGGCGGTACAGGCCTCGTCCGTACGTCATCTTCTCTATCGGCTTCAATGTCCTGGTGGCCCTCGCGATCGTGGGGCCTGGGCTAGAAAGTGTGTCCCGGGGGATATTCGAGACCGGGAGCTTGGCCTTGTTGGCCGTCGCCCTTGCTCTTTTCATCGAGAGCGTCCTGCGGCTTCTGCGGCTCATGTGGGGCGGGCAGGCCACTGGAAGTTTTCTCGCTTTTCTCGTCAAGCCGATCTATACGCTGGCTATTAAGAGCAGACCGGCTTCGCCTTCATGAATCCTGAGGATCGAATTTTCCCTCGAAGCCGCCCCCAGGTAGCCGGACTTAAATTACGTTCATTGACCGGCTTCAGAGGATTTCCTTTTCGAGCGCCTGATGGCGATATCCCAGGGTTTTCGGTCCGCCGAGATATCGAGGTGTCGAACAGGGCCGGACCATGTTGTTGCGGATGCCCCCCGTAAGTTCCAGCCGGAGGCGGGAGACAGGCCCCTATCGGCCGGCGCCAGCCAAAAGACCGGCTGATCGAAATCCATGACCAGGCGCGAGCCTCTCCTCGCGAAAAACCACAATCGCGCCTGCTCGTCGCTTATATCCAGAGCGGTGACCCACCCGTTCAGCCCCAGCCTGCCGACGACGGGGATGCCGGCGAGTTTTATCGAGAATGACTCCTCCCCGGGCCAGTTCACGCGGCTGTTGAACACAAAAGTCGCCTTGCCTGCTCTGAAAACAGCTGCCTTGTCCGAAGAACAAGAGGGGCGAGACGCCCCGGGACCGGGAACGGCCCCCGTTGTGCGGTCGGAGTCCGCGGGTGTCCCCGCCGCAGGAAGAAAAGGAATCCAGTAGCAGTCTCCCGACGCCGGGATCATCTGGAAGGGGTAGGCCAGACCCAGGGTTTTGGCAAATAAACGGCGCATCGCAGGCGTGTAGTCGCTGCGAAAGACCAAGTCCGCGGGGTCGAGGACGTGCTTCCTAACAACAGCGGCCTGCACTTCGGATAAGCCGGGAATCACGGCGTCCTTCAACATGCGAAACAAAGGCCAGATCAGGTTTTCCAACTCCGGATGAGATGAGGTCTCCCCCCAAAAATCGTCCGTGGGCTCAAACGAATAAATCTCCGCTCCTGCCGAGGCCCCCAGCAGCGCCAGCTCTTGGAAGACGGCGAGCGGAGCATCCCGGCGCTCTCCCTCCTTGTACCCCCGTTGAACCCCTTCGCTGGCAAATCCCGCCTCTGTCCAGTAGTAGCTTTCCGGCTGCACACCCCAGGCCGCCACGGTCTGGCTGAGCCACAGCCCGAGGAGCCCGGCGGGAGCCAAATACGGCTCGAAGGCGCCGTTCATCTTCCACAAGGGGTAGACGTAACCGTAGTTCGCCCTCAGGAACTCGGCGAAGTCTGGGCGGGCTTCGGCTTCCAGCCAGATGTTGCCCCCCCAGTTGGCATCGGCCCAGAACACCGGACGTCCCGATTCCCGGCCTAAGGCGATCAGCCGCTCCAAATAGCCCGTAACCTCCGGATTGTCAACCCCGCCCTGCACCTGCTGCTCACAGATGTAAAACGCCTTGAGGGCGGGATATTGGCGCGCCCATCGGGCCAGCAGAGCCAAGGGCACGCGGTCCCAATGACCGGCAATGATATCGTGCGGCCCGTTGACCTGGAGGGCAATCGGCGTTCCCGCCGCCTGCGCGACGGCCAAGATCGTGGCGATAGACTCCCGCGAGCCGCCCACCCGGAATAAAAAACCGGGCCGCACGTCGCGGGGGATAAGCGCCCAAGCGGACCCGGCATCGTCGATGGTCGGATTCAAGATGATGAGGGGATTCCGGACGCCGGGAGAAACGTCGGGCGCCTGCGGAGCCTGTTCCGCGCGAACGGCAAAGTGCATCATCCTCGACCATGGCCCCAGACTGCCGGCGGAGCTTTGCGCTCGCACGCGCCATGCATACTTCCCCGGAGAAAGCCATCGACGCGGCCAAAACCCCTGGGCGTCGCTCGTGAAGTAAGCCGCGATGTGCATCCTCCGGACGCTCTCTCCTTCCCGCCGCCACTCGAGATCGTAGCCGGCGATTGACCCGGGCTTCGGGCACGCCCACAGGAAGTCTCCCGCCGGGGGGGTCACTTCCTGCCCTTCGGCGGGAGAAACGGGCTCTGGAGACCCGGGGGAAAACACCGGCGCCGGCTCCAAACGCAATTCTCGAAGGCGCAAGTAGCCCGGGTTGTCGCCTGGGATGCCGATAACGATTCCGATCCGCTTGTCGTGCGCCCACTCCGCCGGCACAGGGAAGGTGAACTCGCGTTCCTGGCTGCCGCAGTACAGCTGGCGACGTTCCCCCGTGCTGCGCTCATACGTGAACGTCCATCCCGTTTCCGTCACGGCCCCCTGGTGGATCCCCTTCACGACCATGGCCTGGCCCCCCGGCAGGAAAGCCCGGCATTCAATGGTGCGCGGCTCGGGATGAGCAAGCGAGCTCACCTCGAGATCCATTTCCCGGCCGTGAACCGCCAGCCGGACGCCCGCCGAGGTGCTCCATGCGCATCGAGCCAGGTCGGTCGCAGAGTCTGTGCCCTCCTGAGCCTGGGCCACGGCCAAACAAGCCACGAGGGCGGCGAGAACATGCAGAACGGGCACCATCTTATGACCCACAGGCATCGCCGTGCTCCAGTTTTGGAAAGAGAGCTCTAGCCGCCCTTCTTCGAGCGACCCCGGAGATTATTATAATCCTCTCGACGTCCGATCCAGAGCCGTCATTCGACTCCCCCCTGTCAATATCCGTTCGGGCCGAGCCCGCGACAAGAGAAAGAGCCAAGCTCAGGGAGCATGCCGGTCAATTCCCTTGATTCCGGTCCAAAACGGAGGTGAGATTTTTCGTGCTGGAATCGGCATCCGCGAAGGAGCGGAGGAGGAACCCTGGCGAAGATAGTTCCCGGGAAGTCGGCGGGGAGCGTCGGCGCCCAGGGCTGGGCGCAGAGTCGGTCCGACTCGCCGGCACAATCGGGGCTGATCAGGGCCGCGGAGACGAAAGCGAAAAAGAAGCCAGTTTTTTATAAGGGCATCCTACTTTTGCGCCTCGGAGAACAGGGACGCTATTCGTTTTTGACGTCCGTCGCCCCGGCCGGCATAGGTCTCCATGCGTTTGACGAAACCCTTGTACATGGAGAGGGCCGCCCGTTCGTAAAACTTATCGACGCCCGCCTTGCGTTGAGGGGTGATCGCGCGGTAATACCCCGGGCCGGGATCCATGACCGCGCGAACCCCGCAGGCCTCGCAGGATTGAACAGCCTCATCGACAAACGCCCTCTCAGCATCCGCGTCATGTTCGTTGGTCATCAAGCTTTTCATCTTCACGAGGACGGCGAATGGCGCTCTCAGCGACTCGGGCAGCGGAGCGGGAACGTATGCCGCAGCGCCTATTCCGGGGACGAGAGCGGGGAAGACCGGGTACGCCGTCGTCGGAGATTCCCTGGGCCATCCTCCTTCCGTCGCGATCTCGACGTTCGCATCCACGGGGAGCTCCTCGTAGGGGAGGACGACCTCGTCGGGTGACCAGGTCGTCCATCGTTGGCCGTTGACCTTGACCGACGCCACCCGCGGCCCGCCGTTGTGACACGAAAGATAGAGGGCCTTGCTGCCGAAGCGGACCGGCTCCTTTTGTGCGTATCGAGTGATCGTCCCGGGAATGCGGGGCCGGAGGATGAGCCTGTCGGAACGGTACTCGAAATCGAAGAGCCCCCGGATCGTTGCGGCGGGGATGGCGAAGTTGTCGATCATCACGCTGACGCCGCCGACCTGGAACCGGCCCGTGTCGAACCAAGGGTTGCTGGTGTTTTCGCCGCGCTGGGACCAGGGCGCGTCCATCCGGAAGTCCTTGGCCCATCTCATGGCCCGTGAAGCCGAACGGCGGACATCCTCGAATTTTCGCAGGCGGTCGTACATCAGGATGGCCCGGCCTTCGGCCGTCCCCCAAGCCCCTCCGTTCACCCAATCGCCAAAACGCTTGAAACCCTCGAAGCCCTGGCCCGATGTCCGGCCCCAGCCCCAATAGGTGTCGTCCAGGCCGGGGGCATTGGTCAAGAGAAAGTCGAAGGGACGGATGGCCGGGAAAGCGGCGATGCTGTCGTAGATCCCTTCGGCCGTCTTGTCATCGACGACCCGGAGTCCGGCGGCGTCGGCGTTGGCCACGCCTTCGAGATATCCGAACAGTTCCTGCCCCAGAACGCCGTGCTTCATGCCCCCCGGCTCCACGCTCTTGACGAAATAGCCCCCCGCCGCCATGAGAAGCGGCAACGAGCGGCTCGTCATCGCCTGCCGCCGCTCGTACTCGGCGAGTTTGGCCCGGTCGCCGGTCATCTTATACAGCTCGACCATCCGGTCCAGGGCGGCGCAATAGGTGATCGAAAGCCCCGCCAGGTAGCCTTTTCCGAAGCTCCCGCCGGGCTCCTTGACTCCCCCGTAGCTCGGGGCCAGAAGGTTACAGGCGGGGCCAACCAGAAAGAGGCTGTTCTCGGGGTCCCTGGTCCTTTCGATGAAGTCGCAGGCCCGCTCCATCTTCGGCAGATAATACCGGATGGCACGGAGGTCGCGGCCGACCAGCAAAATCTCGGCCTGCACAACCACGCCGGCGGCGGTGGCCTCGTAGAACCAGTCGTGCACTCTGACGTCGCCGTCACCCTGTTTGTAAACGATCTGGCCGGGCGCTGCGGCATCCCCCAGGCAGCCGTCGGGTGCGACCAAGGAGGAGAGCTGATTGGCCGCGGGACTCCCTCCCCACAGGCCCATCCGCTTCCCGTCGCCCTGATTGTCCCAAAATAGATCCCACGATCGCTGCAAGAGCGAGGACCAAGGTTCCCGGAGAAAAGGGGCCGCCGCATAAGAAAAGCCGTAGCTGTTCTGTATCCACCAGGCATTCCAGCCGGCGCCTTCGACGAAGGTATCCCACTCGGGTTGATAGACCATGGCCAGGTTCGGAACAACAGGGTTGGCATGGAAGAAGGCGAACGATTCGTCGATCAGACGCAGGAAATCAACGTCTCCGGCGCCTGTACAATAGCGGCCTTGGTAGCGGTCGGCCCTCACGGCGCACACGCCGCCGAGCACAACGACGCCGATGAACAGACAGCATCGAGTCGCGGTCTTCCTCATCCGGGACCTCCGGACCCATGAGCGCAGAGACGCCTGTGATGACAGCCTTCGGCATCGGCTCGTGCCGCCCTGCCCCTCTCAAGATACTGCCTCTGAACCGAGTTTTTCATCCCCGCGGAACTGCCCCCTGATTCGGCCCATTTTGCCGGAATGCCGACGTCCGAGCGGCCACGGTTTCCGGGAATGAGGTCCGCCTATTTCGCGGCGCCCTCCCCCTTCTTCAGATACGGCACGCCCTCGGTCCACCATTTGGGCGCCGGCGCGCCCTTGAGAAAGTGGTCGAAGAACTCAAAGAACCGGATCGTCAGGTCCCTCCGGTTGGCCAGCCCCCGCAGGCCGTGGCCTTCGTCGGGATAGGCCAGCAGGACCGCGGGTTTGTTGTTGTATCTCAGCGCGTCGTAGAAGGCCAGGCCGTTGATGAAGCCGACGGTCGGGTCGGACGTCCCCTGCATGATGAGGAACGGCGCGGTTACGTTGGGGACGTGTGTGAGGGCCGACTCGAAATGGTATTTGTCGGGATTGTCCCAGGGTGAGAAGCCCCAGCGGCCCTGGTCGTAAAGGTAGTACTGGAAGGCGGTATCGCCGCTGCCGCCCTGGTATCCGTAGCCCCAGCCCCAGGGCATGCTGAAGTCGTTGTAAAGGTCGACGACCCCCGCTCCCATGCCCACGGCGGCGAACATCTTGGACATCGTCCCGATGAACGCCGCGCCCTCGCCGCTGTAGCTGTGGCCCGATACGCCGATCCTTTTCGGATCAGCATAGCCCATCTCGATGACCTTTTTCGTCGCCGCCTCGACGCACTCGAGCATATCGGAATGGGAGTTCCCGGTCCTGAAATAGATGTCGGGGAGCATGGCCAAGTAGCCGTCGCTCGTGGCCTGCATCGGCATCCGGCCCATGCTGGGAAGATAGGCCGGAGCGCTGTAGATGTGCATATTCTGCGAGTTCTTCTCGTAAAAGATGACGATCATCGGCCGCTTCTCGCCCTGCTTATAGTCATCGGGGATGGCCAGGATGCCCTGCACGCGCTTTCCGTCTTTGTTCGTGTATTCGAAGAGAAGACGGTGGCCCCAGAGGAAGTCCTGCTGCTGGGGGTTGGCGTCGGAGATCTTCCTCGAATTTTTGAAACCCGGGCCCGACACGCGGAGGTCCGGGAACTCGACGAACGTCTGGCGGGTGAAGAGGAACACGTCGGCCTTGAGGGCCTTGACGGGGGGGCTGTAGAAGGCGTCCTCGAAGACGAGCTCCTTGAGCTTTCCGCCGGCCCATTCATAGTAGCCCGATTTCTTCGTCCATTCGCCGTAGGCGGATAAGGTCTGGGGTTTGGCCAGGTCGAAAATCCGGCGTGCCGCCGCGGGGTGCGGCTGGGACGGGTCGAGGGGCTCGACGCGGAGGAGGCGGAAGTGAATCTCGTTCTTTTTCCCGAAGCCGTTCGTCAAGTTCCTGGGCGCGGAGCCGTCGAGGGGCACGAGCCACAGGTCGTAGCGGTGGTTGACGATGACGCCTTTGCCGTCGCCCGTGTAGCCCGCGATGCCGTAGGACGGCTTGGTGCCCGGATGGTCGTCTTCCATGTCGGTGAAGTCGACCATGCCGGCACCGAGGGCCTTGGTCGTCCCGGCGGCAAGGTCATAGGCCATGATGGTCCCGTTCTTCCAATAGAGGAAGTGCGCGCCGCGCGGGTCGATACCGAAGACATGACGGCCGATGAGCTGATCTTTGACGATGAGGGTCCGCTCGCCCGTGGACGCGTTGACCCGATAATAATCCCCGGCGGGGAGGACCTTCTCGTCGCGCAGGTAGGCCCGCCTGTCGAGGCCAACGGCCCACACGCCGTCCTCGGCGACGTCGAGATCGCGCATCGTCTCGTCGGCGAGGCTGACGAATTTCCCGGCCGCGATATCGAACGCGGCCCGGAAGGTGAAGTCGCGGTCCTGCTCGGCCCGGACCATCTGGAGCGATTGGACCCGGTCGTCGTTGGTGTTCCAGACGTCCACGTTCGCGACCTCGTCCGTGGACTTGCGCTTCGTGTCCGGGACGGGGACCTGCTCCTTGATCCCGAAAAAGATGCGCTTCCCGTCGTCGCTCCACGAAAGATCGGCCCGGTCGCTCGCGACCCAAGCCTTGGGAAAGCCCGCCGCCTTGGCCGGATCGAGGATGGCTGACACGGGGGCCGGAGTGCCGTCCCTCAGGGCGGCCGGGACATCCGGGAAGGCGATGAGGATGTTGTCTCTCTCTCTCATCTTCTCGACCTCTACGCCCTTGAGGACCGCCAGGGCCCTGCCTGTGCCGTTCCAGGCGAGCCGGTTATAGTTCCTAGCGTCGTTATCAAGAGGCGTTATGCGGCCGTTGCGGGCGTCGAAGACGAAGAGCCCGTTCCCGTCCTTCACCGCCGCGTCGACCGTGTAGGCAAGGAGCTCGCCGCTCTTGTTGAAAGCGAAGTCGGCGACGCTCCCGAGGAGATGGAAGCGGCCGGTCCTCAGGTCGAGCAGGATGGCGTCCTGGCCCCGGGGGCCGGCCGGAGCGGCGGCCCCGGAACGAACGGGCGGAGCCTGGGGCGGCTGGGGCGGTATACCGCCTCCCCGCAGGCCCGTCGGGGCGGGGGCTTCGCCGCCGCGCCTCCGGAGGACCAAATAGGATGATGTCGGGGCGAAGGCGAACATCCCGATGTTTTCCCAGGACCTGACGGCGCCGGTCGCGAGATTCCGCAGGTCTACACGGCGGGGTGGGATGGGAGAAGCCCCGCCGCCCCGGTGGCCCTGCCCAGACTCGGTCTGCCCAGGCGAGGGCTGCGCCGAAGGGGCATTCCCGGAGAGCGTGTTGCCCGAACCGTCCGTCCCGGCGCGAGCCTGGCGCGCCCGCTGGGCCGCGCCGGGGTCGACCTGATAGGCGAGCCACTGGGAGTCGGGCGAGATGACGGGCTCGGCTGCATCGTTCACAGTGACGTCCGCGTTCGTCTCGAGGTTCACAATGTGCATCACCGGCTTGGTCTCGCCCGGCATGACATTGGTAAGCTCCAGGACGTAAACGAGCCATCTCCCGTCCGCAGACAGGGCCTGGTCGGAGATCGTCCGCCACTTGGAGTAATCGTCGATGGTCATCGCCTTCTTGGCCGGGGCGGTGGCGGCGCCCTGGGCGTAAACCGGAGACGGGGCTGATACCGATAGGCTGATCAGGACCGGGATCAGGCAAACGGCAAGCCGCGGACGGATGAGTAACGCTCTCATAGGAACTCCTTGGAAGACTGAAAACGTTGAGCCCGAATGCTCACGACCTCACTTTTATAGGCACCGCGCTCAAAAGTCAACTGGACGGCTCACGAGTCCTCTGCCGGAGGACGCTCCCGGAGATGTGCCCGGCGCATGCCCAAGGCGGCGTCAGACTGCGCAAGATCGCGCCAATTCTGGAATCCCGGAGGCGGACAGACGACAGATTTCTCGTGGACGAAGAGAGCGCGCCTGGAGGGACTCGAACCCCCGACCCGCTGCTTAGAAGGCAGCTGCTCTATCCACTGAGCTACAGGCGCGCAAGGACCCGGCCCGTGACCGAGCGGAAGAGGCTCTCCCCGAATTCCCCGCGCCTTCCGGGGGGAGCTCATCGGGGAGAGCGGATTTGAACCGCCGACCTCCTGCTCCCAAGGCAGGCGCGCTAGCCAGGCTGCGCCACTCCCCGTCCGCACCTTTCGCGAAGAATGGAGCCAAGGCGTGACCGGAATGTTCCACCTTGGTTCGAAAGCGCGTTCATCTTAGCAAATCGCCGGAAGAGGGTCAAATCTCCGTTTTATCGTGCTCAGCGCTAGATAATGGCATGCGGCTTGTTTCTTCGGGAAAACTGCAAAATGTGGGTTTCCCCCTGTCCCGCGTTGACTAGCGGCCGAGGCCCTTGTCGATCCGGGACTTGTCGATCCTGATGACGACCGGCCGGCCGTGCGGACAGAGGGCGGGCTGCGAGGCCTTGAAGAGCTCGGCCACGAGATAGCCCATTTTTTCCCGGGTCAGGGGCTGCCCCGCTTTGACGGCCGTCTTGCAGGCCAGCGTGGCCATGAAACGCTCCCTCTTGTCCCGGGCTTTGTCTTCCCCCGATTCTTCGAGCAGGGCCAGGAAAACCTCGCGGGCTTCCTCCGGCCTGAAGATGTCCGGATACTCCTTGAGAGCGTAGGACTGGCCACCCATGGCCTCGACCCGGAACCCGAGCTCCTCGAAAAGTGAGGCGTTCTCGTCGAAGGCCGCGGATTCGGACGGCGAGAGCTCGAGGAGGACGGGGATGAGGAGCATCTTCCGCGGCCAGGCTCTCACACGGTCGATCTCGCGGTACTTTTCGAAAAGAACCCGCTCGTGCGCGTTGTGCTGGTCGATAACGAGAAGCCCCTCCTTAGAGCTCGCGATGATGTACAGGTTGAGATACTGGCCGATGACCTCGGGCCCCGCCCCCGCCTGTCCCGGAGGAACTCCCGGAACGGGGCCGGCGTCCCGTGCCAGATCGAAACCGGAAAACGGTTCCGCGGTCGGGAGGGCGAAACCGAGCTCCGGCGAAGCTGCCTTGTTCTCAGCCACCTTGAAAACGCCGTCCGGCTCGGTCCCCGCCGGATAGACCTCTTTAATGGTGCGGGTCTTGAGGGTGGCGTGCTCGACCGCCCGGAGAACGAGGCGGAAGACGAGCTGGGGGTCCCGGAAACGGACCTCGGCCTTGGCCGGATGGACGTTGACGTCCACGTCTTCTGGAGGGAGCCGGACAAAAAGAAAGGCTTCAGCCGACCGGTTCCGCTCGAGGAGGCCCACATAGGCCTGGTTGAGGGCGGCCTGGAGAATCCGGTCCTTGACGGGCCGGCCGTTGACAAAGAACAGCTGCAGGGACCGGTCGGCCCGCCCCGCCATCGGCAGGGACGAATAGCCGGAGAGGGCAGCGTTCCCTTCGGCCCCGGCGACCTCCATCAGCCCGTCCATGACGGTCTTCCCGTAGACCTGGAAGATCCGCTCACCGAGCGTCTGGACGGGCGGGCAGTTCATCGCCTCCCTTGTCCCGTGGGACAGAAGGAAGCGCACCCCGGGGTTGCCGAGGGCGGCCTGCGTCAGGTACTTGGCGACGAGGCCGAACTCGGACTGGTCCGAGCGGAGGAATTTCCGGCGCACGGGCAGGTTAAAAAACAGGTCCCGGACCTCGACCGAAGTCCCGCGGGGAAAGCCGATGTCGGTGACGGCGACGAGCTTCTCGCCCTCGCGCTCGATCATCGTCCCCTGCTCTTCCGCCCCGTCGAACGTGCGCAAGACGAGCTTCGAGACGGCGGCGATGCTCGTCAGGGCCTCGCCCCGGAAGCCCAGCGTCGCGATCCGCGCCAAATCGCTTTCGACCGCAATCTTGCTCGTCGAGTGGCGGCGGAAGCACAAGGCCGCGTCCTCCCGGCCCATGCCCGAGCCGTTGTCTTGGACTCTGATCGAGCCCTTCCCGCCGCCGAGAAGCTCGACGCGGATGTCCGTCGCCCCGGCGTCCAGCGAATTCTCGACGAGCTCCTTGACCACGGAAATGGGCCGCTCGATGACCTCGCCGGCGGCGATCCTCTGGGCGATCTCCGGGGCCAGGACGTGGATTTTGTTCATGGGCGAAGGACTTCCCCTTCCAAGGCGCCCGCGGCGACGCGGGTGATACGTACCCGCACCGTCTCGCGCTTCGGAGCCGGACAGCTAGGGACGCGGACCTGGAAATAGTTCCCCGTCAGGACCTCGCCCCCCTCCCCTTCCCTGCGGACGACAACCCCGTCCAGGGTCTTACCGAGGAAGGAGGCGCGGAAGCGGCCGCTTTTCTCCGCGGACAGCCGACGGAGGACGCGCGACCTCTCCTTGACCACGCGGCCCGCAACTCGAGGCCTCTTCGCCGCCGGCGTTCCCGGCCGCGGCGAGTAGGAGAAAACATGAAAATACGTCAGGGGAGATGTCCGGCAAAAGTCCTCGAGCAGGGCGAAATCCCCGTCCGTCTCTTCTGGAAAGCCGACCATGACGTCGGCGCCGAGCGCGGCCTCGGGCGACCCCTCCCTGAAGCCGGACAGCAGGGATTCGTAAAGCTCCGCGCCGTCCGGGCGGCCCATGCGCCTCAGAATCCGCGGCGAAGCGTGCTGGAGGGAGAGATGAAAATGCTGGCACACCCTCGGGTTCCCCGCGATGTGCCCGACGAGGGACTCGCCGGTGCGCCGCGGGTCGAGGGAGCTCAGCCGCAGGCGGACCGGCGCGTTAACGGCTTCGATCTTCCGGAGAAGGCCGAGGAGGGACCCTTTCGGCTTCAGGTCCGCACCGTAGGAAGAGAGATGGATCCCGGCCAGGACGATCTCCCGGTATCCCTGCGCGGCGAGCTTTTGGACCGAGGCCAGGACCTCCTCGGGCCCGACGCTGACGCTTTTCCCCCTGAGGCTCGGGATGATGCAGAAGGCACACGCGCTGTCGCAGCCGTCCTGGACCTTGAGGAGCGCGCGCGAGCGGAAGGAGGCCGCGGCGCCGCGGGCCACCCGCGAAGTTTCGCCCCCGACCGGCGCCTCTTTTTCCATAAGGGACAGGACCTTCTCCGCCAGGCGGCTCTTCCCGCTGTTGGGAAGAATGAGGGAAACCTGGGGGCCCTGCCCGATCTCCTCGGCGGCGCGCTGAACATAGCAACCCGTGACGACGAGCCGGGCCCCGGGGTTTTCGCGCCGGACCCTCTGGAGGAATTTGCGTACGTCCCTTTCGGCCTGGCTGGTCAGGCTGCACGAATTGACGAGCAGGAAGTCGCTCTTCGCCCAATCAGGCTCGAGCCGGAGGCCGCCGGCCTGGAGCGCGTCGGCCCAGGCAAAAGCCTCCGCCTGGTTGACCCGGCAGCCGAAGTTCCGGATGGCGAAGGTCGGCATCGCGGCGCATCACAACTTGTTTTGGATCTTTTTCGAGCCCGCTTCGACGGCAGCCGCCATCCGGGCCCGGTAGTCGACGAGCTTCGCACGGAGCCGATCGTCCCCGAGGGCCAGGATCTCGACGGCGAGAAGGGCGGCGTTCGAGCCGCCGTGTTTCCCCAGCGCCATGGCCGCGACCGGAATGCCCTTGGGCATCTGGACGGTTGAAAGCAAGGCGTCCAGGCCAGCGAGGGCGGTGCTGTCGATCGGAACGCCGATGACCGGCCGGACCGTGTGCGCGGCGACCACGCCCGCCAGGTGGGCGGCCTTGCCGGCCACGGCGATGAAAATGCTTGAGCCCTTCGCCTCCGCCTCCTTCACCAGCCGCACCGTGCGCTCCGGCGACCGGTGGGCGGACGTGACCTCGAGGGCGAAGGGAATGCCAAACTCCTTGAGGATCTTGAGGGCGTCTTCGATGACCTCGAAATCCGATTCGCTGCCGAGGATAATCATCACCTTCATGCCCGCTCCTCCTTGACGGCGCCGATGTCGCGGCGGTAATGCATGGCTTCGAAGTAGATCCGGCCGACGGCGTCGTAGATCTTCTTCATGGTCTCTTCGAGCGTCGGTTCCGAGGCGCAGACGCCGAGGACGCGGCCGCCGCTCGTCATGTACATGTTGTTCTCGAACTTCGTCCCGGCGTGAAAGACCGTGATCCCGGGGAGCCCCGCGGCCTCGGGCAATCCGGAGATGACCTTGCCCTTGTCGTAGCGGACGGGATAGCCTCCCGAAGCCAGGACGACGCATCCGGACGGGTTCGCCGTCCAGCGGGCTTCCGTCTTGAGCACGTTGCCCTCGACGGCGGCCAGAAGGAACTCGAGGAGGTCGCTCTCGAGGCGGAGCAGCTGCGGCTGGGTTTCGGGGTCGCCGAACCGGCTGTTGAACTCGAGGACGCGCGGCCCTTGCTCAGTGACCATCAGCCCGGCGTAGAGGACTCCTTTGAACCTCCGGCCTTCCTCGAGCATCCGCGTCACGGCCGGATGGACAATGGTGTTCATGGTCTCCTGGAAGAGGGCCTCGTTCATGAAGGGCGACGGGGAGATGGCGCCCATGCCCCCCGTGTTCGGCCCTTTATCGCCGTCGTAGGCCGCCTTGTGGTCCATGGCCGAGACGAGGGGCTGGACGCGGGTCCCGTCGGAGACGGCGATGAAGGAGACCTCGCGGCCCCGGAGGAATTCCTCGATGACGATTCGGCGGCCCGCCGCCCCGAATTTCTTCCGGACCAGCATCTCGCCGGCCGTCTCTTCGGCCTTCTTCGGCGTGGCGCAGACGACGGCCCCCTTGCCGGCCGCCAGGCCGTCGGCCTTGACGACGAGCGGGAACCCGAGTTCGCCCGAGCCGATGATCTTCTGGGCCTGGTCGAAGGAGTCGGCCACCCTGAACCGGGCGGTGGGGATCTTATGGCGCTCCATGAACTGCTTGGCGAAGACCTTGCTGCCTTCGATCTCGGCCGCCTTCTTCGACGGCGCGAAGATCTTGAGGCCCCGCTTCTCGAACTCGTCCGTGATGCCGAGCATCAGGGGCGCCTCCGGACCGACCACGGTCAGGTCGATTCTCTCCTGCTCGGCGAAGGCGAGGAGGCCGTTGACGTCCGTGTCCTCGATCGGGACGTTCTCCGCGACGCTCCGCGTGCCGCCGTTGCCTGGCGCGCAATAGACTTTTTCCGCGAGCGGGCTCCGGGCGATCTTCCAGGCCAGAGCGTGCTCCCGGCCCCCCGAACCGACAATCAGGATTTTCATCGTCTCACCCTCCGTTCACACCGGCCGTCATGAGGCGCCCGTCCCGCCCGTGTCAACTTCCTTCGACGACCCGACGCAGGTTCTCGGCGAAGAGACCCGCGTAGGCGGGGTCGGAAAACGCGGCCGCCGCGACCCGGGCCGCAAGCGGCAGGGCCTTGTCCGGCGGCAGGCAGTATTTCATGGTCCGGAAGTTCCTCCGATACCGGGCCACGGCCTCCTCGACCTTCCCGTTCCGGATGATGACGTCGGCCATGAGCCCGGCGAGCTCGTCGAAGTCCTTCTCGGCCATCCCGAAGCGCGTCATCTCCTGGACGCCCAGCCGGATGCCGCTGGCCTCGAGAAACGAGGCGTCGTCGGGGAGGGCCTGGTAGTTCGTCAGGACGTTGTTGTCCTCCAGCCGGCGGGCGATCTCCCGGCCGGGGGCGAACGCGCTGACGCGGATGACGACCTGGTGAGTCTCGGTGAAGCCGTCCGCTTCGTCCCCCTCGACGGGAACACCGTGCGATTTGAGGGCCCGGGCAAAGGCCTTGGCATTGGCCCGGACCTGCATCTGGAAGGCCTCCTTGAACTCGTTCATCTCATAGGCGGCCATGAGGAGGCCGAGGAGTGTCCCGAGGTGGTGGTTGCTCGTCGATCCCGGGAAGGCCCGTCCCCGGATATCGAGCCAGAGGGGCCGCAGGGGAGAGTCTTTCGGGAAGTTCCCGGCGACGACGCCGCGCTGGGTCCCGAAGAAGGTCTTGTGGGTGCTCCCGGTGACGATGTCCGCTCCTTCGGCGAGTGGCGCCTGGAAGGCTCCGTACAGCCCCAGGACGTGAGCCATGTCGAACATGATGACCGGACGGTCCTTCCAGTCCCTGACGACGTCGGCCACGAACTTCACGGGCTCCGGATAGAGGAACATGCTCTTGCCGAAGACCACGAGCTCCGGCCTGTGGCGCTCTAAGATTCCGCCGAGCGCTTCGAGATCGGCCTTGTAGGGGTTCCCGGCCAGGACGGGGAAGCTGATGACCCGCTCCTTGCCCGTTTCGGGGTCCTCCTCGACGAAGTTGAATAGGGCTCCCATGGGCTGGGAGCTGAGATGGCCGCCGTAGATGAGGTCGTTGTTCAGGACCAGGCGCATCCGGCGTGAGGGCCGGCGCTCCGGCTTGCCGCGGTTGATGAACTTGACCACGCCCTTGAAGACGACCTCGTTGGCCATCTGCCCGCTGACGGGCCGGAGTTCGACGTCCGTGCAGCCGAAATAGGACTGGAGCTCGCGCTGAGCCTCGAGCTCGACGTCCCGGATGAAATCCGTTCCCTGGTAGAAATAGACCTCCTCCCCTTTCATCGTCCGGTGCTCCGCGTATCGGCCTACGGGGTCGGCGATCTCGCACATCTTCACGAGCAGCGACGGCGTCGACTCAGACGGGATGAGGTTGAAGCACTCCCTCTGACGCCAGGCGCTGTTGCGTTCGGCCCGGGCGGCCAGGTCCTTCGTCTTCTCGTAGAATGAGGTCATGCTCCATATCCTCGATGTCCGTGCGCGGCCGGCTTGAAGTTCTCGGCTTCGAGGTCCAGGATCTTCCGAATCCGGCGGCTGTGGCGCCCGCCTTCGAACTCGGTGCCGAGCCAGATCTCAACGAGGCGAACGGCGAGCTCGAGCGAATGGGTCCGCCCGCCCAGGGTCAGGCAGTTCGAGTCGTTGTGCTTCCGGCTCATCTCCGCCGCGTATTCCGTCGAGCAGGGCGTGGCCCGGATGCCCCTGAACTTGTTGGCCACGATCCCCATGCCCAGCCCGGTGCCGCAGACGAGGATGGCCCGGTCGCACGAGCCGTCCAGAACGCCGCGCACCGCCTTGGCTCCGTAGTCGACATAATCAACGGATTCGCCGGGCCCGCAACCGTAGTCTTCGAAGGCGACGCCCCGGCCGCGGAGATAATCCGCCACGCCCGTCTTCAACTTATAGCCGGCATGGTCCGAAGCGAGCGCAACTTTCATCGCAGGCTCCTTTCTTCTCAGGCCGCCAGCCGGCGTCCGCCAGGGGCGGTGCCCACCCGGACGCGCGGGGTTAGGACCGGCTCGCCCCGCCCTTGTCGGGCGGCGGGAACTTCCCTTCCGCCATCCTGGCGGCCTCAGGCATGACCTCGATGGCCTTGAGCACGGCCGGGTCGGACATCCGGGAGACCCGGATCCCTTCCTCGAATCCCCATATGGCTCCGGCCGTTTCGCGTTCGAGTTCCCGGCGGACCTCCCCTTCGGCGTCATGAAAGACCTTCTCGTCATAAGTGACGTTGTGCGTTTTGAGGAATTTCCGGAAATCCTCGACGACGGCCGCGGTGATTGGGAATGTCTTGCCAACGAGGATCTTTCCGGGCCCGGCGCTCTCCGGCCCCTTCGGGTCCTGCGGGAAGACGAGCATCCTGCCAAGGTCGGTCTGGTGTTCAACGAGCTTCCTCGCGTAGGCGAAAAAGGCCCCGCTCAGGCGGAGGCGCCCCGTGAACGGCTTCAGGAGCGAATCGACCGTGTAGTCGGGCGTGATGCCTCCCTGGCCGAGTACCTTGCGGCCGTGGTCCGTGTATCTGATTTCCCGACTGCCCTCCGGAGCCCTCTTGTCCAGCAGGAGGTAATCGTCGATCTGGCTGTAGTCTCTCTGGATCGACCGTCCGCTCGGCGTCAGATACCTGGCCACGGTCAAGGCGGCGCCGACGTCGGGGGCCAGCCGGAAGACGACCTGGACGAGCCCTTTGCCCCAGGAATCCTCGCCGACGATGAGGCCCCGGTCATGGTCCATGACCGCGCCGCTGACGATCTCCGAGGCGCTGGCCGTGCCGTGGTCGATGAGGATGACGAGGGGCAGTTTTTCGTATGGGCCGTCCCGGTCGGTTTTGAACGACTGGTCATAGGCGGGATTGCGTCCCTTCATGGAGACGATGAGCGTCCCTTTGGGAAAAAACAGGTTCGCCACGTCGACGCATTGAGTGAGGGCCCCCCCCGTGTCCAACCCGAGGTCGAGGATGAGCGACGTCATTCCCTGCCCCGCGAGCTTGGCCAGGCCGGCCTCTAGCTCCTCGGGCGTGTTCTCGGCGAAGTTGCGGATGTAGATGTAGCCGATGCCGCCGCCAAGCATGAACGTGTACGGCACGCTCAGGAGCGGGATCTCCTCGCGGGTGAATGTCAGCTCCAGGGGCTTGTCCAGCCCGTCGCGGACGATGGTCACGTTGACCTGGGTTCCCTTCTCGCCGCGCAGCTTCTGCATGGCGTCCATGCTCGAGAGCGGGACCGTGCTTTCCCCGTTGATCCGCGAGATGATGTCGCCCGGCTGCACGCCGACGCGCCAGGCGGGCCCTCCCTCGATCGGCGAGATCACAACCAGGTTGTCACCCTGCTTCTGGATCTGGATCCCGAGGCCGAAATACCGGCCCGTGTACTCCTCTCTCTGGCGGGAGAAGCTCTCCGGGTCGAGGAAATAGGAGTGCGGGTCGAGCGTGTCCAGGGCCCCCCTGATGGAAGAGAACTCCAGCTGCCGCTCGTCCAGGGGCTTGTAATAGCTCGTTTCGAGGACTCCAGCGACGGAGCGGACCTTGTCCACGGCCGCGAACCATTGGTCCTGGTTCGGGGACGGCGTCTGGAGGAGGAGAACGGCGGCCAGGAGGAGGAGGACAACGCGCTTTCTCATCGCTTCACGGACCATTCATCTTATCAAACCGGCCAGGCAAAGTAAAGGAACGGCCGGCTTGACTTCCGCCCTTGCGGCGGCTATAGTGGCCCTCGAAAAGTGATATAATAGGGCCGAGAGGTAAAGATGTTCGGAAGCGTCGGGCCCACGGAACTCATCCTCATCTTCATCGTCGCCCTGCTCGTCTTCGGCCCCAAGAAGCTGCCCGAAATCGGCAAGTCCGTCGGCAAAGCCATCCGGGAGTTCAAGAAGGCCTCCGAGGAAATCAAGGGACGGATCGAAGAGGAGATCCAGGCCTCGGAGATCAAGGATATCGGCAAGGACATCAAGGCCGAAGTGCAGAGCCTCCACGACGGGATCAAGAAGGAGCTGCCGACATCGCCGCTTCAGGACCTCCGGAAGGATATCGCCTCCGGTGTCGAGAGCCTGAAGAACGAGACCAAAAAGGACGCCGTGAGCCATGAGACTGGGGAAGGGCCGAAAATCTCCGGATGAGATGACCTTCCTCGAGCACCTGGAGGACCTCCGGAAGCGGCTCTTCTATTCCGTCATCGCTCTGATCATCGGCTTCGTGCCGGGGTGGATCTTCTCGAAACAGATCTTCGACATCCTGGCCCACCCGGTCACGAAGTTTCTTCCCGTCGGCGAGAAGCTCGCCTACACGCACCTCATCGACCCGTTCATGCTCTACCTGAAGGTGGGCTTCCTCGCGTCCGCCTTCGTCGCCTCGCCGTTCATCTTCCTCCAGCTCTGGTATTTCATCGCCCCGGGCCTCTATCAGAACGAAAAGAAGTACGTCGTCCCCTTCGTGGTCATGACCACCCTGTTCTTCTCGGCCGGCGCCGCGTTCGGCTATTTCGTCGTCTTCCCCTTTGCCTGCCGCTTTTTCCTACAGCTCGGGGGGGAGTTTCGGCCGGTCATCACGGTCGACCAGTACTTCGGGTTCGCCCTGAAAATGCTGCTCAGCATCGCCGCGACGTTCGAGACGCCGACGCTCGTTTTCTTTCTCTCCAAGATGGGGATCCTGACGGCGAAATGGATGATCAAGAACTTCAAGTATGCCGTCCTCGTGATCTTCATCATCGCCGCCGTGATCACCCCCACGCCGGACTGGATCAACCAGAGCATCGTCGCCCTGCCCATGATCGCGCTCTACGGCATCAGCATCCTGATCGCCCTCATCGTCGGAAAGCAGAAGGCCAAGGCCAAAGCCAAAGTGGCCGAGGAAGCACCCGCCGGCTAAAGGAAGGTCCGGATGAAGGTCGATGGACGGCTCCTCGTCGGGAACGAGCGCATCGAAACGACCGAGAAGATCGTCTCGGAGAATCCGGCCACTCTGGAGCCCGTCGGCGAAGCGTGCGTCGCCTCTGCGCCCCTCTGCGAGGAGGCTGTCGAGGCCGCCAAGGAGGCCTTCCCCCGGTGGCGCGAGGTCTCTCCCGGGGAAAGGCGGGCGATCTTCAAGAGGGCCGAGAAGATCCTGGGGCGCCGGGCCGAAGAGGTCGGGCGCCTCATCTCCATGGAGAAAGGCTCGCCCTATCCGGAGTCGCTCTCCGTCGAGGTCCTCGGCGCCCTCGAGGCCCTCAACTATTACGCCGGGAACCAGGAGCGCCTCCTCCGGCCGCACGCGGCGAAACATCACGTCCCCCTTTTCTTCAACAAGACCAGCGCCTTCCATTTCTACCCCCTGGGCCCGGTTCTCGTCATCTCGCCGTGGAATTTCCCGTTCCTCATCCCCGTCTGCGACGTCCTGAGCGCGCTGACGGCCGGCAACACCGTCGTCCTCAGGCCGTCAACGACGACACCCCTGATCGCCCTCGTCCTCGGGGAGATCATGACCGATTCCGGCCTGCCGCCCGGTGTTCTGAACGTCGTCGTCTGCCGGGTGCCCGAGGCCGAGGCCATGATCGTGAACCCCGGCATCCAGGCCGTCATGTTCACGGGGAGCGTCGGCGTCGGCAAGAGGGTCATGGAGCTCTGCAGCCGGAATCTGACCAAGCTCACTCTCGAGCTCGGCGGCAAGGACCCCATGATCGTCCTCGAGGACGCGGACATCGAGCGGGCCGCCCGCGGCGCCGTCTGGACGGCGTTCATGAACTGCGGCCAGAGCTGCGGCTCGATCGAGCGCGCGTACATCGCCAGGGACATCGTCGAGCCCTTTACGGCGAGGGCCGTCGAACTCGCCGCCGGGATCAAGGTCGGCAACCCCCTCGACACGGGCGTGGACATGGGACCTATGGCCAACCCCGCCCAGCTCAAGACTGTCGAGGAGCACCTCGCGGACGCCCGGGCCAAGGGCGCACGGGTCCTCTTCGGCGGAAAGCGGATCGCCAATCTCCCCGGCTATTTCATCGAGCCCACGGTCCTCGACCGCGTCGACCACGGCATGCGGATCATGACGGAGGAGACCTTTGGGCCGACCCTGCCCATCATGCCCTTCGACCGCGAAGAGGACGCGGTGGCCCTGGCCAACGACAGCCGCTACGGCCTGACGGCCTCGGTTTGGACGCGTGACAGGAGGCGGGCGGCATGGTTCGCCGAGCGGCTCGAGGCGGGCACGGTGACGGTCAACGATCACATGTATTCGTTCGTCGAGCCCCGCGCCATCTGGGGAGGCATCAAGGAGACGGGGATGGGCCGGTCGCACGGCCCCTACGGGCTCTACGAGCTCGTCAACATCAAGTACGTGAGCTCCGACTTCCTCCGCAAATCGTCCCAGACCTGGTGGTTCCCTTACGACCCGGGCTTGACGCGCATCCTCGAGAAGACCGTCGCCGTTTACCACGGGAAAGGGCTGGGGCGCCGGTTGGGAGCGGCCTTGTCGCTCCGCACCGACCTCCGGCGCGTCTTGAGGACGAGTCCGGTCCGGAACTATATCAAGAGCCTGCCGAGGATCCTCAAGGGATGAGAGAACCGCCGCGGCTCATCGGCCTCACGGGCACCAACGGCGCCGGCAAGGGCGAAGTGGCCGCTTTCTTTGGCGCCAGGGGCTACGCGTACGTTTCTCTATCGGACATCCTCAGGGACGAGCTCCGGGAGCGCGGGGCCGCGATCACGCGGGACAGCCTGATCCTCGTCGGAAACGAACTCCGCCGGAAGTTCGGCCCCGAGGTTCTGGCCCGCCGGACGATGGACAGGATCACGGGCCCGACGGTCGTCGACAGCATCCGGAACATGGCGGAGGTCGCGTATTTCCGGACCCGGAAGGGTTTTATCCTGCTCGCGGTCGACGCGCCGGTCGAGGTCCGCTTCGCCCGGGTTTCGGCCCGGGGCCGCGACGAATCCGCGACGACGCTCGAGGCCTTCCGGAAAAAAGAGGACGAAGAGCGGACCGGCGGGGCCGACGCCCAGCAGCTCGAGGCCTGCCTGGTTGCGGCCGACCGCCTCATCTGGAACGACGGGACCATCGAGGACCTGCACCGTGAACTGGAGGAACTCCTATGACGTCGAAGCGCACGCCCAAGGATCTCTATTACCTCGGAATCGCGAAAGAGGTCGCCCGGCGGAGCACCTGCTTCCGTCGGGCCATCGGGGCCATCATCGTCTGCGACGACCAGATCATCTCCACGGGATACGTCGGGGCGCCGCGCAAGACAAAGGACAGCCTTGAGCACGGCTTCTGCCTCCGGGACCGGCTTGGCATCCCCCACGGCGAGCGCTACGAACTCTGCCGGAGCGTCCACGCCGAACAGAACGCGATCATCAACGCCGCCCGCGCGGGGGTCAGCCTCCTCGGCGGGGACATGTACATCTACGGGAGCGCCCCCGGCGCGGACGAGCCCATCGACGCCTTCCCCTGCTATATCTGCAAGAAGATGATCATCAATTCCGGCCTGCGCCGCGTCGTGTGCTCGGTCGAGGGCGGCGGGACCAGGGTCTTCCGGATCGACGACTGGACCCGGGACTGGCAGGAGCGCGACATCCTCGACGACGAACATCAATACGGGAAGAAATCATGACCGCCGGCGACGCGGCGCGGCGCGAGGCCCTTGTCCCCGCCGCCCTCGGGCTCGTCCTCTTGCTGGCCGGCTCCCCGGGCGCCGGCCCGGGAGCGGAGCAGCGGGTCCGGAACGCGGCCCAGGGGAACGATCACGGGATCCTCGGGCTTCTCGGCATCGAGCCGTCGCCCGAATCCCTCGACTATGTCCGGAACAGGACCCAGTTCCAGCTTCACACCCTCCTCACCGAACAGCGCCACCCGGAAACCGACGACCTGAGCGACACGGTCCAGAGAGACACGCTGGTCGGGCTGCGGATGCTTTCGGCCGTTGACGGGGACATCCGGGTAACGCTCGACCGAATGGCCGTCGACACGACGAGGCTCGAGAGGGCCGCA
>Ga0187771_10000129_pt1 | contig 38531 bp, 29 predicted proteins | sample 0116_SJ02_MP15_1_FD_133139 | JGI IMG/M metagenome (GOLD analysis project Ga0187771, IMG submission 133139) | Tropical peat soil microbial communities from peatlands in Department of Meta, Colombia - 0116_SJ02_MP15_10_MG | ecosystem: Environmental > Terrestrial > Soil > Wetlands > Peat | place...
ATTATACAGTTATCAGCATCTTTACTGCCCATGCCGTGAGCAACTATGTGCTGGTTAACAACCACAAGACTTGAACAATACTCTTGGACATGGCATGGAACCGATGATTTTCTGGTCCGCCCCCGAGGCGGAAAGGGTCAATGGATAGAGCGCTTCACCAATGACCTTAATCCCGATGGGTGTATTGTGCAGTGAGGAACTGACACCCAAAACCTAATGAAACTGCGGCAATGGTAGGGGGGTTGTTAACTTAGAAAAACATCGACGAGAAAATTACATTTTCTCGTCAACGAGATAGTTTTTTCTCTTCACAGGTGCCTTTTAAATGGGTGTAGTTGAAAAATAGTTACGAGTTGTCTTTACAATTAATGTAAACGCAAATACTGTTCACCATAAATAAATGCCGTACTTGTTTATTTCTTTCATTTCCTGAGCTCCTGAATGATTTCGCGAAGGTGGTCGATGTGAAACTGAAGATGAAAATCACCCACTCCCAGGATAATTTTTTCGAGCGGCGGATGGTCTCCTAACGGCGAGTCCTTCAACTGAGGTACGTAAGCTGTTCACTCGAGTTCTTCTTCAGATAAATTTTCGACAAAAGCAGCAATCCCTTCATACTCCCTATCAACTTCGGCAAGATAATCAGCCACGCTCATCCGGCTACGATGATCCGAAAAGAATGGGTCACCAGGATGTAGGTCAACTGTAGGCAAGCTGTTCAAAAAAGCCTGAAACAAGGGCAAATGTCCGGATCCCTGGGGTCCGCAGAGGTGAGATAAAATTTTCTTCGGACTCCAACGTCCTTCTGGAGCTCGAGCTGCAGTAACATCGTCAAGTGCGATACACGCTCTCTTCAGCTCTTCAAGTTTTTGACGAATACTTTGTGCCAGTTCAGTTCCCCGGGTGGTTGCCATATGTCACCTCCGTTACAGGGTTTCCAACCGCGTTGAACTGCCAGAGGTGACCATTGTTGGTGAACGAGTAGTTCTTGCCATGGGCCGTAGCCTCAAACTTGATGAGCACAAAGATCTTGTCACCGCCATCGAAAATCGTGTTAGGGACTGGAAAAACCCCACGATTCAGGAAGGTCGTAAAAATCAATGTTTCACGATGCAGGTCTAACTAAACACTTCACCCGCATTAGACGCTTGGTCCGCACTACCATGCCGGAAGTTAAATCTCGTAACAGAGTACCCTGATGAGCCCGATCGTTTCGCCCGTGTCGTCCGTCGTCGCGGCATCCGACACACTTATCACCCTCTTGACTTTGTTCTCCTCGATGAACATATTCACTGTTTTGTCGATCTCGGACAACTCCATCATCGTCTTCATCGGCTTTAAATCGATCCCGAAAGTCTTCACCTTAATCATGCTCACCCCCTGTTTTTTAAAATCTTATCACATCCCCGTGGCTTGTCAACACTTTAAGACCGATGTTCTCTTAAGCCTGATCCTCCCTGCCGACCGCGACTGCCCCGGTATGCTCCACTGTTGGATGCAATGCTTCCGAAACATGTCGATAAGATGAGAAGAAAGGAGATCTGACTTCGTTGACTCCCCTGCCGGACTCAAATGGATATATTAAATTCGAGATGAACTATTTAGGTTTACATGATATGCAACGACAACAAGTTCAGGAAGGTTATATTATATATAGATTCAATAATTGTAGGCTCCAACATTTCATAAAGAAATTTTTACTTTTTTCGATTTCCATGCGTGCGTATTAGTTGAACGTTATAAATCTAAACAATAACAAGTTTAACGATTTTTAATGCGGAATAGAAAAAATTTTCCTACGACTTTCATCTCACAAGAAGTAAGAACTTTTTTGTTTCCATTTTTTGGAGTTCTGCCTAAAACGTAAGAACTTTATTGCATAGGCGGAACTTTTTTGTATGGGCGAGACTTTATTGTTTGCGGACAAATTTTTTCATTACATGATGCACACGATGTTTGCAAGTTCCTTCGAAAATATTTCATAATTCACTGAATAGTCGATCGGGCATTCGATTAGCACCACGGTTTTCAACGAGAACGCTTTGCGCAACATGTCCGCCAAATTATCTCCCTGGTTTACCTTCATACCCACGGCCCCATAGCTCTCAGCGTATTTTACGAAGTCCGGGTTCTTGTATTCGAGCCCGAAATTCTGAAATCCTTTGGCCTGCTGTTCCCATTTGATGAACCCGAAAGCATTGTCGTTCAGGACCACAATAACGAGGGGAATATCGTAACGCAGAGCGGTTTCCAGTTCACGGGAGTTCATCATGAATCCGCCGTCACCCACAACGGCCAGTACGTTCCGGTCGGGTCTCACCATTTTCGCAGCGATGCCGGAAGGAAGTCCTGCGCCCATCGTGGCAAGTGCATTGTCGAGAAGAAAGGTGTTGGGTTTGAATGTCCGGTAGAGCCGTGAGAACCACAGCTTATAGATCCCATTATCCAAGGTCAGGATATCCTCATGCGACAACACTTCCCGTACATGCCATACGACTTCCTGGGGCATCAGGGGATACTGTTTTTTGAACTGAAGGGTCAGTTTCCGGTCCAGAAAGTTCCTGACTGTTTTGAACGTTTGGCCGCTCTTTTTGCCAGCGATCAGCTCCCCGAGCTGCCGGAGCGTGCAGGATATATCACCGATGATCTCTATGTCGGGATTGTAATAGGCATCGACCTCCGCCTCGGTAAAATCGATATTAATGATCTTTTTGTTGAGGTCGCGGTTCCAAATAAAAGGCGGATACTCGACGATGTTATATCCAATCGTGATGATCACGTCGGCCAGATCGATACCGCAGTTGACATAATCGCGCCGGTGAATGCCTGTGGCAAAGAGGCTATATTCCGACGCGTCGCTCACGACTCCTTTTCCCATTTGGGTATGGACCGCGTAAATTCCGGTCTTCTCGATGAATTGCATCAGCTGACGCGTAATCAGGTTGCGGTTCGCACCCGAGGACAGAATGATAAGCGGACTTTTTGATTTATTAATCAGATCTGCAGCCCGCAGGATGGCCTTGGGATCGGGTGCGGGTCTGCGCACGAGACCCCTCTTCTGCACCGACGCTTCAGTCCTGCTTTCAGCGACATCTTCGGGAAGTTCAATGTGCACTGCGCCGGGGCGTTCTGCCTGGGCGAGTTTGAAAGCATTCCTGACCATCGTCGGAATGACGCCCGGATCCACTACGGAGAATGCTTCCTTGGTGATCGGCCGCATCATGCTGACGATGTCGATGAGCTGGAACCGTGCCTGCCGGTTCCCGCGGACCGCCTTTTGTCCTGAAATGGATACGAGCGGGGCACCGATCAGTTGGGCATGGGCAACGCCCGTCACCAGGTTCGTTGCTCCCGGACCGAGGGTTGACAAGCACACGCCTGCCTTTCCCGTCAAGCGGCCATAGGTAGCGGCCATGAACGCTGCGGTCTGCTCATGGCGCGTGATAATGAACTTTATTTTGGATGTCCGGAGCGATTCAAGAAAATCAAGATTCTCCTCCCCTGGCAGTCCGAAGAGGTACTCAACGCCCTCTTCCTCAAGCTGCCTCATGAACAGGTCCGATGCCTTCATGCAGTTCTCCCCATAAAAAAATTACCACGGAGGCGCGGAGACAGCGAGAAATACTTTTAACATTCATTATGAATTGCGTCCATAGATGCAAGACCAGTGTCAATTTTTTTTCTCTCCGACCAAGTCTCCGTGTCGCTGTGGCTTATCGAAAGTACACTACTCCCGCACCACAACCGTCTTGATATTCACAAACTCCTTTAGGCCGTAATGCGAAAGCTCCCTGCCGATGCCGGACTTCTTTACTCCACCGAAGGGCAGCCGCGGGTCGGACTTTACCATGTCGTTGATCGTCACGGTCCCGGTCTCGATCCGCGTGGCGAGCCGCTCGGCCCGCAGGAGATCTCTGCTCCAGACCGAAGCTCCTAACCCGAACTCGGTGTTGTTCGCAACTTCAATTGCCTCATCCTCGCTCTTGACCGTAATGATCGGCGCAATAGGTCCGAACACTTCTTCGGTCAAGATCTTCATGTTTGGCTTGGTATCAACGACCACGCTGGGGGTGAAGAAATACCCCCTCTCGGGAGCCTGCTCGACCTGAAGAACCTTCGCCCCCTTAGCTTTCGCATCCCTCAACTGGTCCTTAAGCCCGTCGAGAATGTCCTTGCGGGCCATAGTGCCTACGTCGGTCTTCTCATCCATCGGGTCCCCAATTTTCATTTCCCTGAGCCGCGCCACGAAGTGATTCGTAAATTCGTCGGCCACCTTATCCATGACGATAAATCGCTTGGCCGCAATACAGCTTTGGCCTCCATTGATCATGCGTGCATTGGCTGCAATCCTTGCAGCCTTTTCAATGTCCGCGTCGTCAAGGACGATATAGGCGTCCGATCCGCCGAGTTCGAGCACGACCTTCTTGATCCTTGATCCTGCGTGAGCACCAACCTCTTCGCCGGCCTTATTGCTGCCAGTGAGCGAAACCGCGTCCACCTTATCCTCATCGATGAGTCTCAGCGTTTCTGCCGAGTTAATCAGCAGTGTCTTGAAGACGCTCTCCGGAAAACCTGCCTTCTTGAAGGAATCTTCGATGGCGAGAGCGGTCATTGGAACGTTTGACGCATGTTTCAAGACGACCACGTTTCCCGCTGCGATCGACGGCACACCGAACCGGTAGGCTTGCCAGAACGGGAAGTTCCAGGGCATGATTGCGAGTACCAACCCGAGGGGCTGAAACATGACGTAGCTCTTCTTCGCTTCCGTCTTGATCTCCTCGGGCTTCAGGAACGACTCTGCATTCTCAGCATAATAATCGGCGAGCCAGGCGCATTTCTCCACCTCGGCAAGCGATTCTTTAATAGGTTTGCCCATTTCCATCGTGATGAGCTCAGCGTAGTGTCGTTTCTCCGTCCTGAGCACGTCGGCCAGGTTCATCAAGTACTTCACCCGTGCGGTTACCGTTATATCGCGCCATTTCAAAAATGCATTTCGGGAGGCCTTCAGCTGCCATTCGACCTCCTGCTTGCTCATGAGAGCGAATTCTTTCATCACCTTTTCCGTGTATGGATTAATCGACAGTATCTTCGCCGGTTTCCTGACGGCCGATTTCAAAGCAGATCCTGTTTTCATTTTACGCACCCCCTGGGAGGGCGCAGTACGTTTCTTTGTGGGGTGTACAACACCCCTTTTCACTGTTTTCCTCCTACGTGTTTTCGTAGTCGCCATCTGCGTCCTCCTTAATCATAGTTCAAAGCACTCTATAACATCCCGCTACCCATGCGAATTTCAATCTAATGCCTCATCTTTTTCTCTTCTCCATAGGTTCATACACGCACCCGGTCTTCCCGCAATAGTTGCCAATGTAATCCGACAACGGCCTATAGAGCGCCGGTTTTTCCTGAGCGTCGCCAAACTTCTCCTCGATAATGTGCGCAGTCCATCCCGCGATACGGGCCACGGCAAAGACGGGCGTCATCAGGTCCTGCGGAATGCCCATCATGTGGTAGACCGGGGCACTGTAAAAATCCACGTTCGGCTTAATTGTGGTCTTGCCCCGTTTTTCAAACTCGGACAGCGCTGTTTCCTCGATCTGCCTGGTGAGACGGTACCAGTGCTCCTGGCCAAGCTTTTCCCCAAGCCGTTTTCCCATCTCCTTCAGAAATTTCGCGCGCGGATCGGTGGTCTTGTACACAGCATGCCCCATGCCCATGATCTTTCTGCCGCTGTCTAGCTGCCTTTTCACCCAGCCGGCGACATCCTGCTCATTTTGAAGTTCCATCAGCATCTTCATGACCTGCGCATTGGCCCCCCCGTGCAGATTCCCCGAAAGGGCGCCCACTCCTGCTGTGACCCCGGCATACATATGCGCCTGAGTTGAAACCACCTCGCGGCACGCGAACGTCGAAGCATTAAATGAGTGGTCAGCATGGAGCACCAACACCGTATCGAGGTCTTTCGCCATCTCCGGATCAGGCTTGATCCCGCTCATCTGCCAAAGAAAATTCCCGGCGTGAGAGAGGTTGTCCGCGGGCGGGAGTGGTTCAAGCCCCAACCGTATCCTCTGCCAGCAAGCCACGATCTCGGCAACCCTTGCAATGAGCCGGATAGCTTTCGATATATTCGCATCGCGCGTCTCCAGTAAAAGATCGGGATCAAGCATTCCCAGCAGTGGTATCGTTTCCTGAAGCACGTCCATGGGTTGCGCCTCTGCCGGGATCCGCTTCATATTCTCGATCACGAGGTCCGGCAAGCGCCTCGCCTCGTCGAGCCGGCGTGAAAAATCCTTGAGCTGTTCCGGTGTGGGCAGGCCGTCATGAATTAAGAGATAGGCGGTCTCTTCGAAGGTGGAATATGTGGCAAGGACTTCTATACTGAAACCACGGTAGATTAGAACTCCGTTCTCGCCATCCACGTCGGAGATCTTCGTATCGGCAATCGTCACGCCCCGTAAGCCGATATTTTTTGTTTCAGCCGATGTTTCCCGTTTTAAGCCTTTTATTTGAGCATCTGCAACCATAGCCGATACCATCCTTTTCGGCCGTTACCAGGGAAGCACAACGACCCGAGGAAAATAAGAAAGACTTCGCGTTCCAACGTAGATTCTTTCTTTAGAAAACTCTCAAGGTTATGAGCTTGTTTTCAAGTCTTTGCTGTTCCTGTCCATGTCCATGTATATTCAGCTGCGTTTGAGAAATTTTTTCACTTCATTCTACTCGTGACCTCTGTAGTCAGGTTGCCACGAGCAATTCTTTCTTCACATAATTCAGCGTCCCGCCTGCAAGCACATGCTTACGCTGGCGGTCGGTAATATCTAGGAGCGTGATGATCGTTTCTCCATCCACCTCGACCGGAATCTCCCGATCACCTTGCTCGACCCGCTGTTTCACGCCAGGCAAGGCGACTTTAGTGCCCTTACTCAGTTTTTCGTAGTCGCGTGGGTCCTTGAACGTGAGTGGAAGTATACCAAAGTTGCAAAGGTTCGACTTGTGGATGCGGGCAAAACTCTTTGCCATCTTAGCGCGCACGCCAAGATACCGTGGTGCCAGTGCCGCATGCTCGCGGCTCGATCCCTGGCCGTAGTTTTCACCGCCTACTACGACCACCATACCACGCGCCTTCGACTCTTTCGCAAAATCGGGGTCGATTTGAGAAAAAACGAATTCTGACAGCGCTTCGATATTCGAACGGAACGGTAGCACGCGGTTGCCTGCCGGCATTATCGCGTCCGTTGATATATTGTCTCCAACCTTCAACACGACCTCTGCCCTGAGCGTTTCAGGCAGCGGGCCGAGTTCCGGCAGCGGCTTGATATTCGGCCCCCGAATGATCTCTGTTTTCCTCAGTTCTTCTGTTGGGAAGATAATCGACTTATCATCGATCATATATTTCTTCGGTTCCTCTATCCTGGGGTATTCCATATCCGTAGCCAGATCGCGGGGGTCGGTTATTACGCCTTTAATGGCAGCCGCGGTCGCGGTCTCCGGTGAGCAGAGGTAGATCTTATCATCCTTCGTCCCGCTTCTACCAGGGAAGTTTCGCGGGAATGTACGCAAGCTCACTTCGCCCGAGCCAGGCGCCTGGCCCATGCCGATGCATCCTTGGCAGCCAGGCTCATGCACACGTGCGCCTGACGTGAGAAACGAGAGGAGGCCGCCCGCCTGGTGAACATTTTCGAGCACCTGGCGGCTCCCCGGGTTTACATGGAATGACGTTTCGGGATGAACTTGCTTGTTTTCGAGCATCTTTGCGGCAACCATCAGGTCCCGGAAGGACGAGTTCACGCTGCTGCCTACGATTGCCTGGTCTACTTTGAGGCCTGCGATTTCACGGACCGGCACAACGTTCCCTGGCGAAGATGGTTTGGCAATCAAGGGTTCTAGTTTTGAAAGATCGAGCTCGGCGTATTCATCATAGAGAGCGTCTTCATCCGCGGATAGCGGGACCCATGCGTCACCCCGTCCCTGTGCGACAAGGTACTCCTTGGTCCGTTCATCGGACTGGAAAATCGAGGTCGTTGCGCCCGTCTCGGTGCCCATGTTGCCGATTGTCTCCCGGTCCGTTGCAGAAAGATATTTCACTCCCGGACCGTAGTATTCAATGATCTTCCCCACACAGCCCTTGACGTCGTAGCGCCTGAGCATTTCGAGGATCACGTCTTTCGCGCTCACCCAATCGCGAAGCTTCCCGGTCAGTTTCACTCCGAGCACTTTGGGGCATTGAAAAAAATAGGGATAACCTGCCATTGCCTGGGCCACATCCAATCCGCCTGCGCCGATTCCGAGCATCGATACGCCTGCGGCCCCCGGCGTATGGCTGTCCGCGCCGAGAAGAGTCTTGCCCGGGACGCCGAAGCGTTCCATGTGCACCTGGTGGGAAACGCCATTGCCGGGCCTGCTGAAAATGACGCCATACCGGGCCGCCGCGGTTTGGAGGTATTTATGGTCATCGGCGTTCTTATTGTCCGTCTGGAGGAGGTTGTGGTCCACATACTGCGCCGCGAGCTCCGCTTTCACCCTTTTGATGCCAATAGCTTCAAACTCCAGCATCGCCAGCGTGCCTGTCGCGTCCTGCAGCAGGGCATGGTCGATCGTGATGCCGATCTCTCTGCCCGGAACCAGCTCTCCCTCCTTCAGATGGATTTCTAATATCTTTTGAGTAAGGTTTCTTTTCAACCCACGACACCGCCTTCTGTATCACCTTTTCCTTTAACAGGGATTAAATTTGTCCTTTTTTCAGGCACCTGCATCATCATCGTTAAAACAGCCAAACGCATCTTCACGCTCATTTCTTTATAATTATTTTACCACGGTTAGGGTCTTTTGGGAAGCAAGCAGGACACGGTTATATGCTAATTACGCTAAATTCCAGTACAACAAAAATGATTCACCAGAAATACCGGTCAGAAAAAAATCGTCATACGGCTAGACAGCGCACGGGATAAACCCCAGCATGACCTCCACAACGTACAGTACATATCACCCGGATCAAATACGAATTTACTCACGAGATCACACTGTGATTGAGCATTCCGGAATCGTCAGTGCTTTCCAGGCTCGGGTTCCGGTCCAACTGTAATCTGAACGAAATCCATTGGACGTATCCATTTTGCAAATACTTCGCGCACCTCCTCCGCCGTTGTCTCCAGGAATTTTCCCGCAGCCCGGACAGACTCGTTGAGCGGCAAATCTTCGAGCGAATATGACAGCAGTGTTTCGGCGATGCTGTCTATACTCGCTTCTCTGAGCGGAACCTGTCTCACGAGGAGTGTCTTGGCCCGACGCAGTTCTTCCTGCGTAACCGTCGTCGTCTGCATTTCATGCAGATTGCGCTCCACCAGAGCCCGGGCCTTGTACGCATTCGGAGGATCACATGCATAGTCGACGCTGAAGAGAGACCTGCTCTTGCCTGCATCGATGAACGACTCAACAGAATAAACAAGTCCAGCCTTCTCCCGCAGATCGTGGTACAGCCGCGTAGCATAAAATGCGCCGGACAGCACGTGATTGCCAAGCTGGAGTCTATAATAGTCCGGATTCGAGCGTGTCATACCGACCGTCTCAGTAAGCGTCACCTGGTCCTGGACGCTGTTTGCGTCGGGTATCTCGGCCACTGCTGGTTTATTCGGCGATACCGGCGGAAGGTCTGTTTGAGGCTTTTCCCCTGATGCTTTCCAAGAGCCGAAATATTTCTCTACGGCTCCGCGGGCTCGCTCCGGCGGCACTTGGCCGATAATTACGATGGTTGTCATGTCGGGACGAAATACCTTCGCGTAATATGCCCTGACGTCCTTCAGTGAGAGTGCCGCCACCGATTCTGGAGTTGCGTCGCGAAGCACAGGATCGTTTTTAGGATAGAGTGCTTCGCGGAGCGCCCGTTTGGAAAAATAAGCAGGGCTCTGGATTTGCCCGCGGAGCGAGCTGATCAATTTCTGTTGGACAACGGCGAACGATGATTCGGGCAGTGCAGGGTGCAGCAGGTCGTCCGCAAGGAGTTCCATGCCGCGCTCAAAGCGGTCCGACAGGACCCTGAGTGAAAACGATGTACCTGCGGTAATATCCGCGGCAATGTCGTCCAGGGCCTTCTGAAAGGCAAGCCGGTCATAGGAACCAGTCCCGTATGAAAAAAGGTCCGTGAGCACATCAGAGACACCCTCTTTACCCATCGGTTCTTCGAGATTGGCGTTGTTTTTTACCACCCCAACCACACTGACCGTGGGGCTGATGCTCTCCTGCTGGATAATCAGGCGGAGCCCGTTCGGGAGCGTGGTCACGACGGGATTTACCTTCGATGTTGGGAGAGTGGGCACTGCCTCTGTTTTCTTGGCCCAGGTCGGCAGTTCAACCGGTTTTGTTTCACTCGGTGTAAAAGTCTCCGTGCCCCCGAAGCCCTTCGAAGCTATGGGTTTGCCCGAGGGGCGCGGCGTGAGCACGGCGGTGATTGCCGTATCGTTGACGAGATACTGCCTGGCCACACGGTTAACGTCTTCTGCCGTCACGTTCCTAATAGCATTGATGTCGTCTTCAGGAGAATTCCTTCCTTCGACCGCAATTGCATCGGACCATGCAGCGGCAAGGCCGGACACGGAATTCTTCTGGAATTCTACCTCTGCGATTTCATGCCGCTTTGCAGTCTCCACGATGTCAACCGGAACACCGTTCTTGAGGTAGCCGGAAATAATATCCTTAAGTGCGCGAACGAACGCCGCTCCATCGCCATCCTGGGGAAAGGCGGCAAGCGCATACCCGTATCCTGCTTTGGGCAGCGCGCTGCTATCGAACGTTGTGGACAAGGCTTTTCCCTCGGAGGCCAGAGCGTAGAGTTCCCCCCTCTTGCTATCGAGGGCATCGGCAAGGATCGTTCCGGCGGCGTAATCGGGACTGTCGTATCCGGGCAGGCGATATGCCACAACGGCAAGGCCGTATGGGAGATCTGTATCGAAGGCAAAGCAGTCCGCCTTTAGCGGTTGTAGTTTAACGACTGGCCGGGCAGGAACGGACCGGCTTGGGATCGGTTCGAATAGCTCCTTCACCAGAGCAAGTGTTTTCTGGAGATCGACATCACCGGCAATGACAAGGATGGCATTGTTTGGAGCATACCAGGTATGATGAAACTCCTTCAACATTGCGCCGGTTGTCTTCTCGAATGAGGGGCGGGTTCCGAGCGCATCATGGGCATAAGGCGTTCCCGCGAACATTTCCGCTAAAAGCTGCATGGATAAAAGATAATCCGGGTTTGAAATGTCTTGTGTAACCTCCTGCTCGATTGCACCCCGCTCCTGTTCCCACAATTCCTGCGTGTCAAGGACGTCACGCATGCGCATTGCTTCCACGTTCAGGGCCACGTCAAGATTGTCCTTTGGCACAGTAAAATAATACTGGGTCACAGTCTGCTGCGTGTCGGCATTAAATTCACCACCCATAAGCGCCATAATATTTGCAAGCTGCACCGCGGACAGACCAGGGCTTCCTCGAAACATCATATGTTCCTGTGCGTGCGCCATGCCCGGGAATCCTTCTGGGGTTTCATTAGAGCCCACGAGATAGTTCACCTCCGTCGTAACCACCGGCGCCAGCTGATTCTGTATGATCACGACTTTCAGGCCATTAGCAAGCGTTGAGCGCAGGACGTCTCCGTTCTCGCCAAACGATGTCAAGGGGAATATGACCAGAAATACTGTCGAAAGAAAAAAGAGGAGGGGGGACTTAAGGATTTTCATGATGATCTCCTGCGGAATGTGCAATGCTGTCACCTATTCAATGGTCAACTTTTATTTTAGCGTCGACAAAATGTCAACAAGTGGAAAAAAAGATGAGAACAAAGATGAAACAGAGTACGCCACAATCTCATGCACCAGTATTAATTCGAGAGAGGCGAATTTGCGATGCATTGGTAAGATCATGCTAAAAATCAATGCAACCCGGACGGGACTGCATGACTGCCCGCTCCTGCTTGACCTCTCCAATCCCGCATTGAATTCCTGCGCTCTGGAGCCAGGTCTGACTTTCTAATCCGATTGGAGTTTTTTTGAGCTACCGCAGGGCTGGCGATTGGCAGGGCCTCTGCCCGGCTAATTCTCTTCCGAAAGTTCGGTCCGAACAAGCGCAAGAATCGCCGAATGGGGCACAATAAGGTACTTTTTCTCTTCAAACTCGATCTCCATAGCTGAATCCTTTAGAAAGATCGCATAGTCACCTTCTGCTGCCTGCAGCGGAACATATTTTACTTCCTGCTTTCCCATTTGCCACGACTCATTCGGCGTCGTATCCGGGATTGCATAGCCTGGTCCCGTTTTCACGACATGGCCACCGAGGACCTTCTCCTTTTCCTTGACTGTCTGTGGAAGATAGAGCCCCGAGGGGGTCTTGTCCATACGCTCGTCAGGATCGACGAGTACGCGATCTCCGACAATAATAAGGTTTTTCTTCGCTTTCATGATCAGCCTCGCATTCATCGTGACTGCTATTTGCACTGCGCGCATTATAATATCTTTTTAAAATATCGCAAGTGTCCCACCCACTCGTAACAATATCCATAGAAACACCTGCGGGATCCACAGCTTTATCATGATATGAAGGATTTCTACGTGGGCGGTTTTAGGGAGGAAGATAGATTACGCCACGTCGCGCTCACCCTCTATTGCATAGCGCCGGAAATCCTTTTCAATGCCCTTGATAAACTTTTCGCGTCGTTGCTTGTAAGTGAATGTCTTACTGCCTATAAACATCCGGTAATCGATGAAAAAATAGAGTTCAAAACTGCTCACTGCAACCGCAAACAGGATGAAGCTGCTCTTGAGCCTCAACAATTCCTGATGGGCCTGGTAGTCCACGCAAAAAAGCAAGACTACGCCCATGACCAGCGCAGCGAGAATGAGATTAAAAACCAAGTAGAACCTGCGTTCAAGCTCCTTGATCTCAATGGACTCGACAAAATCAAACATCCTTCCAGCCTTTTCCTCAAACGTTTCCCAGTCGCATTTCCGCGCGTAATAGAGAAGCCAGCTGCGATAACTTTCCACTTCCTTATTGAATAGTTCGGCAAGTCCCTTTTTCATGCCGTATCACCTGCACTTTTTATCAAATCTCCTTCACTAAGTAATCATCAATGTCCTCTGTACTGCACATTTTCACTGATGGAATATGCTCGAAGGTCCCTTAGCATCACACTCGCTGCATCGTTCTAGACCTACCCTCACCGGCTTTGCGGCACATTTCCGAAAATCATCTGTTAGCCTCCGGTCCGCAAGGATCATCTGCAACAGGGTCTTAGGTCCTGTGCAGGCAGCGCAGCAATGCGTACAGACCGAGATAAAGTTCTGCCTTGCTGACGCGAGATACGTCGCGCAACTGGAGGCATTCCGTCCTGACGCACTCGTCGGAACCATCTCTTTCTTGCAGAACTTACAAAGTGCTGTGAAATATCGCTCTTCCAGGTATGGCTCGCTTTCGGCAAAGACAAATTTAATGGTATAAAAAGGCAAGAATCATGCCGGACCAGATTAGTGATCACAGTGTAACACAAGTGATGGGCTAACCTGCGCCAGTTCTTCGATTTCTCAAAAAGATAAATCCTTTCGTTGAACGGGAGGGGGGTAGCAGCAAGCATCGCGAAACATAACTCAAAAGATAGATAGTTCAAAATCGTCATCACGCGGAAAAATTGACATACTTTCCGTTACGCCAGAGGAAGCTAAAGGTTTCCCCTCAGCCTCTCGGCGTTCAAGATCCGCTTTACGGCCAGTTCGTATGCCGCCTTACGCATCCTGCAGCGACTTTCCTGGCAGCGGCCTTGGACATCATTGAAGGAGGAGGTCATGGTCTCCTTGAGCCGCGAAAGAACTTTTTCTTCAGGCCAGGCATCTCCATTCAGATTCTGGCTCCATTCGAAGTAGCTGACCACAACGCCTCCCGCATTTGCGAGAATGTCCGGGATGAGGAAGATGTCCCTCTTAAAGAGAATATCATCGGCTGCTGCAGTTGTCGGAGCATTAGCGAGTTCAAGAATGAACTGCGCCTTCACATCCTTTGCATTGGTCGCGTCGAGCTGGTTCGAAAGCGCCGCAGGAATCAGTACCTCGCAATCGGCTGTAAGAAGCTCGGCGTTGGTGATAACCCGTGCGCCGGGAAAGTTAACGATGCTGCCCGTCCTTTTTTTATGCTCTCCGACCGCAGGAATGTCGAGGCCTTGCGGGTTGAGGATACCGCCGTTGACATCACTCACCGCAATGACATTATAGCCCCGCTCGTAAAGGATCAATGCTGCATTTTCACCCACATTGCCAAACCCCTGTACTGCAACGCGCATCCCCCGGGAATCCTTCCCACGGTCCATCAAGGCCTGTTCGAGCACATGGACACCACCCAGAGCAGTGGAATATCGGCGTGCGACGATGCCTCCGAGTTCAGGAGGTTTGCCAGTTACCACAGCGGGCACATGCTCACGCCTGATCCTTTCAAATTCATCGAGGATCCAGGCCATGATTTGTTCGTCAGTATAGACGTCCGGCGCGGGAATATCTTTAAACGGACCGATGTAGTCGGCGATGGCCCGGATATAACCGCGCGTTACGAGCTCAAGGTCCCGCCGGGAGATGTCCATGGGATTGACGACCACACCGCCTTTTGCACCTCCGAAAGGAATGTTCACAACCGCACACTTGAGAGCCATGAGAAACGCAAGCTCTCCTGCGTGGTCTGCATCCATCTCTGGATGAAACCGTATGCCGCCTTTGGCAGGCCCGCGGGCGTCATTGTATTGCACGCGAAAGCCTGTAAACATCTGCGTTTTGCCCGTAGTCATCTTGACCGGAAAGCTCACCGTGAAGGTCTGCCGCGGCACAGACAGGAGGTCCAATGCGTCTTGGGTGAGCCCCAGATCGGAATAGATCGCCTGCAGTTCGGTCATGCCGACGCTGCGGAGATATTTTTCGTCTCGGTGGAGACGGTCGTGGTTGCGATTCATGGGCACCTCGGCAGTTTCCCTAAGCGTTGGCGGATTAGAGTTTGATATGCGGAAAAAAACTTTTTACATGAAAGCGCACGCTGCATTTTATCCACTTTGCTCGACCTCGGTCATTTCACCAGTCCGGTCTTCTTCGCCGTTTCAGAAACCGCAGCAGCAACGCGGGCCGGGACCCTCCTATCAAAGGGACTCGGAATGATATAATCCTCATGTAACTCCTCCGTTTCGATACAGTGGGCTATTGCCTTTGCAGCAGCGAGTTTCACGGCTTCATTCACACCATGGGCACGTACGTCGAGGAGCCCGCGAAAGATGCCGGGGAAGCCGAGCATGTTGTTGATCTGGTTCGGATAGTCGGATCGTCCCGTTGCCATGATCCGCACGAAGTCGTGAACCTCCTCCGGCGAGATTTCTGGGTCTGGGTTTGCAAGTGCGAAAACGACAGGATCCTTCGCCATTTTCCTCACATCCTCAGCGGAAATGACGTTCGGAGCCGAAAGACCTATAAAGATGTCAGCTCCCTCCATGGCTTCTGAGATCCCCCCCTTCACGTTCCGCGGGTTCGTAATTTTAGCAAGCTCTCGCTTGGCAGTATCCATACCCTGCTTTCTGCCCTTGGAGAGGACGCCGGTGCTATCGCATACGGTGATGTCCTTGACACCCGAAGCGAGGAGGATTTTGGTTACAGCCGTACCCGCTGCGCCTGCGCCAACTACGACGACCTTGAACTTTTTAATGTTCCGTTTCAGGAGTCGCGAAACGTTGATGAGTGCGGCTAGCGCAACAACCGCTGTTCCGTGCTGGTCGTCATGGAATACGGGAATATCAAGCAGCTTTCTCAGTCTTTTTTCGACTTCAAAGCAGTGTGGTGCGGAAAAATCTTCCAGGTTGATGCCACCGAAGGCCGGCGCTATATTCTTCACAGTCTCGACAATCTCCTCCACATTGTTTGTCGCGAGCACGATTGGGAAAGCATCGATATTGGCAAACTCCTTAAAGATCATTGCCTTCCCTTCCATAACGGGAAGCGCTGCTTCAGGCCCGATGCCGCCAAGACCTAGGACAGCCGTCCCGTCAGATATGACGGCAACAGAATTACCCTTTATGGTGTAGCGGTAGGCATGCTCCTTATGCTGATAGATGTCCATAGAGACCCGTGCCACACCAGGCGTATATACCTTAGAGAGGTCGCTCCGGTCTCTCACAGGCAGCTTGTTTTTGATCTCGATCTTCCCGCCTTCGTGGGCAAGGAAGGTGCGGTCAGAGACCCTGATGACCTTGACGCCGGTCACAGTCCTGATCGCTTTGACAATTGCCTTTTCGTGTTCCTCGTTCTGGGCGTTTACGGTGATGTCACGGATGATCTTGCCCTTCTCCACACGAACAATGTCCACAGAGCCAAGGTCGCCCCCCGCGCTCGAAATAGCCGTGGCAATTCTCGCGAACATTCCAATCCTGTTCTCGATCTCAACTCTGATGCTGATGCTGTAACTGGGGCTGCAACTGTAATCAGAAGTGCCTGCGTCGTTCATAAGAAGTGGTCTCCCTGTCTTTATCTTTAATTATAGAATCAATACACCTGATGGTCAACTCTTGTTCGCTTAATATATGTTATAAAGACAGGTAGGCAATACCCGGAACGGGGGATCACGCTAATAACGATAATTTATGTTTTTCTCTTTTTTAAAAATCAGGGTGCAAAAAATACATGAAAAATGTATAATTTCTCCGTAATATTTTATACTTCGTCCTCATTGCAAAGATGCATGGTTTTGCAACAATTTAGCTGCCGTTCTCTGGACTTTTTTGGACTTTGCGATTATACTGCCATCGTTCCAGCTTTCGATATTCCGGCGCTGGCTGTGATAAAGGATGACTATGACCTCCTATCGCGTCGAAAAAGATTCCCTCGGAGAAATAAAGGTCCCTGCAGACGCTCTGTACAGCGCTCAAACGCAGCGAGCTGTCGAAAACTTTCCTGTGAGCGGCATCAGATTCCCGCGCGCCTTCCTCCGTGCCCTGGGGCTCATCAAGGCCACGGCTGTGGAGGTGAACGCCGGACTGGCGCTGCTCGATGCCACAATCGCTCAGGCCATTCATCAGGCCGCGCTCGAGGTGGCTGAGGGAAAATGGGACGACGATTTCCCGCTCGACATTTTCCAGACAGGTTCGGGCACATCCACGAACATGAATGCAAACGAGGTTATTGCCGGCCGTGCAACGCAAATCCTCGGCACCTCTGCAAAACCCGTCCATCCCAATAATCATGTGAACATGAGCCAATCGTCAAATGACGTCATTCCAGCCGCAATCCATGTTAGTGCTTATCTCGAAGTGCATGAAAAACTTCTCCCTGCGCTCAGGCATCTTCACGGAACGCTCAAAAAACGCGAAACGGAGTTTCATGATATTGTGAAAACGGGCAGGACGCATTTAATGGATGCCATGCCGGTAAAGCTCAGCCAGGAAATCAGCGGATGGGCGTATCAGGTTGAACTGGCTGTCGTGCGGATAGAATCTACCCTCCCCCGCCTGGCACAGCTAGCCATGGGCGGTACAGCAGTAGGCACTGGCATCAACGCACCAAAAGAGTTCGGCAAGCTCGTTGCAGGAAGGCTTGGAGTCATCACCAAGCTGCCCTTTGTCGAGACCGATAACCATTTTGCCGCGCAGGCGACCATGGATTCCGCAGTCGAGCTCTCAGGTCAGTTGAAAACCACGGCCTCGTCATTCATGAAGTTGGCCAATGACCTCCGCTGGATGAACAGCGGTCCGATTGCGGGACTCGGGGAGATATCCCTGCCCTCGCTGCAGCCGGGATCGAGCATCATGCCAGGCAAGGTGAACCCTGTCATGTGCGAAATGATGATGATGGTCTGCGCCCAGATGACAGGGAATGACACAACGATTACGATCTGCAACCAGCAGGGCAATTTTGAGTTGAACGTAATGCTCCCAGCCATAGCGCACAACCTGCTGCAATCCATAAATCTGCTCGGAAACTCGGCGCGACTTCTTGCGGACAAGGCCATCGCCGGACTCACGGTGAACAAGGGCCGGATTGAGGGCCTTGTGGACCAGAACCCGATCCTGGTAACGGCACTTAACCCCGTCATCGGTTATGACCAGGCCGCGAAGATCGCGAAAAAAGCGTATGCAGAAGGACGGTCCGTAAAAGACGTTACTGCGGAAATGACGAACCTGTCGAAGACTGAATTGAATAAGTTGCTAGATCCCGTTCCCATGACCGAGGGTGGGATCACACAGGAGTAGTTTAACTTTCTCCATTCGAGGATCAGGATGAATATCTTACCCGCATCCAGAATAGCCAGAAAAGTTCTTATGGCCATCTCCGGACAAATACTTGTCTTCTTTGTCCTCTTTCACATCATCGGCAACTCTACTATTTTCTTCCACCAGCTGAACGCCTACGTCATGGGCCTCCACCATTTGGCATTCCTCGTATGGGGAGGGCGGCTCATCCTCATCGCGGCCTTCGCAATCCACATTTATTATGGCACCATGCTCAAGCTCGAAAATTATGCGGCAAAACCCCATGCCTATGTCGTGAGCCGTTTCCGTCAAGCCACATTCTCAGGACGGTACCAGATATGGACAGGTGTCGCAGTTCTTGCTTTTCTCATCTATCATCTGCTTCAATTCACATTCTTGCTGCTGATAGACCCATCAATCGCACCGGTTATCCATCCTGACGCAATGGGCAGGCCCGACGTATTCACGATGGTCGTACGCAGTTTCCAGGAACTGGGAATATCCCTGGCCTATATCATTGCTCTAGGTGCGCTTATGCTGCATATGCTCCACGGTATCCAGAGTTCATTCCAGACGTGGGGTCTCACTACCGAAACAACGCTCCCCGTGATCCAAAAGTCCGGGATTGTCGCCTCTGTCATGTTATTTCTGTGGTATTGTGCAATACCGAGTGTGATCGTTTTGGGGATATTGAAGGGATAAGGAGCAAAGAGCAGCGGATTTGCCTGCCATGCACTACCTGCTCTGCTCTCTGCGCGGAGATAATCTATGATTCTTGATGGCAAAATTCCCTCAGGCCCGCTTCACGAAAAGTGGGATAAACGACGGGCTGAAATGAGGCTGGTCAACCCGTCAAACAAGCGGAAATACCGTATCATCGTCGTCGGTACAGGCCTCGCCGGAGCGTCAGCAGCTGCATCACTCGCCGAACTTGGCTATAACGTGGAGTCATTCTGCTTTCAAGACTCTCCCCGCCGGGCTCACAGCATCTCGGCCCAGGGCGGCATCAACGCTGCCAAGAACTACCCGAATGACGGCGACAGCATTGAGCGGTTGTTCCACGACACAATCAAGGGTGGCGACTTCCGCTCTCGAGAAGGGAACGTATACAGGCTTGCCCAGGTGAGCGCGAGCATCATCGATCAGTGTGTGGCCCAGGGTGTTCCTTTTGCCCGCGACTATGCCGGCTACCTCACGACCCGCTCCTTCGGCGGCGCTCAGGTCTCGCGTACTTTTTACGCACGGGGCCAGACGGGTCAGCAGCTCTTGCTCGGCGCTTACAGCGCCCTCTCGCGCCAGATCAAGGCAGGCAGGGTAAAGCTCCATCCTCGAACAGAAATGCTCGACCTCGTAATCGTAAACGGAGAGGCCAAGGGGATCACGGTCAGAAATCTCGTGACCGGTACCATACAATCGCATGCAGCGGACGCGGTTTGCCTGTGCACCGGCGGATATGCCAATGTCTTTTTCCTTTCAACGAATGCTCTGGGAAACAACGTTACTGCCACATACCGGGCCTTCAAAAAGGGCGCTCTCTTCGCAAACCCCTGCTACACTCAGATCCACCCGACCTGTATACCAGTGACCGGCGAGCACCAGGCCAAGCTCACACTCATGTCCGAGTCACTTCGAAACGACGGGAGGGTCTGGGTGCCCAAGAAAAAAGGCGATATCCGGCCTCCCGGCGAGATCCCGGAAGACGAGCGGGATTATTATCTTGAGCGGAAATATCCGGCATACGGCAACCTTGCACCGCGCGATATTGCCTCGCGGGCAGCGAAGGAAGCGTGCGACGACGGACGGGGTGTAGGGGTCAGCGGACGGGGTGTGTACCTTGATTTTGCCGATGCTATCAAACGAAACGGCGAAGATACGATCCGCGAGCGTTACGGCAACCTGTTCGAGATGTACGAGCGCATTACGGCCGAGGACGCGTACCGGCGGCCGATGCGCATATACCCCGCCCCCCATTACACCATGGGCGGGCTCTGGGTGGATTACAATCTCGAAAGCAACATTCCCGGCCTCTTTGCCCTCGGCGAGGCGAATTTTTCAGACCACGGCGCGAACCGCCTCGGCGCAAGCGCGCTCATGCAGGGACTGGCCGACGGTTACTTTATAATTCCTTATACAATCTCGAACTACCTCGCACGTATCAAGCCCGGCGAGGTGACTTCGGCCCATCCGGAATTCATTAAATCTTGGGAAGACTCAGATAACATGGTGAAAAAACTCCTGTCGATCAAGGGAAAGAAAACCGTGCACGAGTTACACCGTGAGCTCGGTAAGGTCATGTGGGACCATGTTGGCATGTCCCGCAGCGAGGAAAGTTTGAAAAAGGCACTTAAGAGGATACCCGAACTCCGTGCTGAGTTCTGGGAGAATCTTCTCGTCGGAGGCACGGAAACAGATTTGAACCAGGAACTAGAGCGCGCTGGCCGCTTAGCCGACTTCCTCGAGTTCGCCGAACTGTTGACGAAAGATGCCTTGCATCGGGATGAATCCTGCGGAGCCCACTTCCGCATCGAGCACCAGACGCCCGATGGAGAAGCAGTCCGGGACGACAAAAACTTCAGCTATGTCGCGGCCTGGCAGTACCAGGGCACTGACAAGGAGCCTGAACTTCACAAGGAACCGCTTAAGTTCGAGAATGTACAGCTAACGGTGAGAAGTTATAAATAGCTGCATTTACTGCGGCGATAGGCAGCGCGAAGTAAGTAGGGCAACAAATGCATTTGGCTCGTCTTTAATACCCTACTTTTCGGCCGTTCTCTCGATTTTCTCGGTGTCTCCGCGCTGCCATGGGTAAGCGGTTTTTTCATTCAACTTCGAGAGGTATTTATGAATTTGACATTATACATCTGGCGACAGCGCAGCTCCAAAGACAAGGGAAAACTGGTACAATATGAAGCGAAAGACATCGAAAGCGATATGTCCTTTCTTGAAATGCTCGATGTCCTGAACCAGGAGCTTATCAAAAAAGGTGAAGAGCCCATCGCCTTCGACAGCGACTGCCGCGAAGGTATCTGCGGCATGTGTGGTCAGGTCATTGATGGCGTGCCGCATGGCTCTCAGAAAAAGACGACGGTCTGCCAGCTGCATATGCGCCACTTCAAGGATGGCGATACGATCTACATCGAACCCTTCCAAGCAAAAGCCTTCCCTGTCATAAAGGACCTCATCGTGGACCGCAGCGCCTTTGACAAGATCATTCAGTCCGGCGGCTACGTCTCGGTCCACACCGGCGGCGTACCTGATGGCAACGCCGTCCTAGTCCCCAAAAGGGACGCAGATACGGCCATGGATGCTGCAGAATGCATCGGCTGCGGGGCCTGTGTAGCGGCCTGCCCCAACGGCTCGGCCATGCTCTTTACCTCTGCCAAGATATCCCACCTCGCACTGCTGCCGCAGGGAAAAGCAGAGGCTGCACGCCGCGTATGCGCAATGACCGAGGAGATGCTGAACCAGGGCTTCGGCAACTGCAGCAATCATTATGAATGCGAATCCGTCTGCCCCAAGGGCATCAAAGTTAAATTTATCGCAAAGCTAAATCGGGAGTTCATCAAGGCTCAGGTCACGTAAAGCCGTCGTAACGCCGTACGTTCGAAACATACGAAACAAACCAGGGAGAGACACCATGGCGAACACCTTTCGTATTTTCGGTTTTGCCGGTAGTTTAAGAAAAGGTTCTTACAACAAAGCTCTCCTGCGCGCAGCAGGGGAACTCCTTCCGAACGACGCCGTGCTCGAAATCTTTGATCTCGAAGCAATCCCGCCTTTTACCGCTGACCTCGAGCAGCGGCCTCCGGAACAGGTCAAGGAATTGAAAGCAAAGATCAAGGCAGCAGATGCGCTGTTGATCGCAACGCCGGAATACAATTATTCCGTCCCGGGAGTGCTCAAGAACGCCATTGACTGGGGATCGCGGCCCCACGGCGATAATTGCTTCGACGAAAAGCCGGTCGCAATCATGGGCGCATCCATCGGCATGCTCGGAACGGCTCGCGCCCAATACCACCTTCGCCAGTCCTGCGTGTATGTGAACATGCATCCCCTGAACCGTCCTGAAGTCATGGTGCCCTTTGCCCAGGACAAGATCGACAAGGGCGGAAATGTAACCGACGAACATACAAGAGCGAAAATCAAGGAATTGCTCGAGAGCCTCGCAGTCTGGTCTCGGAGGATAAAAAAAGCATAATACCGTTACTCGAATGCCTAAAAAATTTCCGCACCCTTGCAGCACTTTCCCTCCGCCCATGCTACAATAGCAGTAGCTACTCACGCAAAGGACCGTTCGTACTGTTGACTGATCTTTCGGAGGCGTATCATGTTCGTTTCAAACTGGATGACTGCAAAAGTGTTTACTGTCAATGCTGACGACTATCTTTCCGATGCACTCGTGCTCATGAAGGAAAAAGCTATCAAACACCTCCCTGTTATGAAAAATGGCAAGCTTAAAGGCATCATCTCCGACCGCGACATCAAGGAGTACAGTCCTTCAAAAGCGACATCATTGGACATCTATGAGCTCCACTACCTTTTGGCAAAAACGAAGATGAAAGACATCATGACTGAAAAAGTCATTACGACGTCACCCGATGCGCCGGTAGAAGTAGCGGCTATGACCCTGCTGGACAAAAACATCGGGTGCCTCCCCGTACTGGATAAAAGTGAACTTGTTGGCATCATCTCAGATCGTGACATTTATCATGCCTTGGTGGACATAACCGGAGTGAGGCATGGCGGCCACCGGATCTGCGTCACGATCGAAGACAGGCCGGGATCAATCAAGGAGGTGGCAGACATTATCAGAAGGAACGGCTTCCACCTTCGGAGCATTCTCACGTCTTATGAAAACGTTAAAAAAGGGTATCGAGACGTGGTGATCCGGGCTACGGGAGAAGGTGTGTTCAAAAATCTGTCAGACGATCTGGAAGCTGCGTACAAAAACGTACAAGTTTTAAAGGGGTAATTCCCATCGTAGACACGGGGAAGAAGTAGTCATGGTGAGTCGCATCCATTCTTGATGGCTATGTTCCTCCCGCGCCCCTGCTCGTTCGTCATGGGCATAATTATGTCCTGCATACGTTCTCTTCATCTCGCTTTTTTGATTTTTGCGGTGCGGCTCTTCTTTAGCCATGTCATGAGCTCTTCATATCCCAGCGTATTCAGCACGTCTTTCTTTTCGACCCATCCCCTCCTCGCGACCGAAACACCATAGGTCATATAGTCGAATTGGCTCGTCACGTGCATGTCCGTACTGATGACGAGCTGAACACCGAGTTGCATCGCCATCTTAGCATGTAGGTCGTTCAGATCAAGTCGTAAAGGATAAGCATTGATCTCCATCGCCACGCCGTGCCTCGCGGCCTCCTTAAGCACTGCCTCCATGTCAACGGCATACGCGTCTCGCTCGCCGAGAAGCCTGCCGGTCGGGTGGGCGATAATGCTTACCGAGGGGTTTCTGATCGCCGACAACATCCGCTTCGTGATTTGTTCCTGAGTCTGCTTAAATCCCGAGTGGATAGACGCAACGACGATATCCAGCCCGGAGAGCGCTTCATTGGAAAGATCGAGCCTCCCCTCTGAGCGGATATCGATCTCAGTCCCCCTGAGTATCTTGAACCCGGAAATCCTTTTGTTCGCGCCATCAATAAGCTTAATCTCCTCAGCAAGCCGTTTTTCATCGAGCCCATGAGCTACTCCGAGTCCCTTCGTATGGTCGGTAATGGCTATGTATGTATACCCCCTCTTCTTTGCCGCTTCTACGATGGTATCGAGATCATGGCTTCCGTCGGACCAGTTGGTGTGAACATGAAGATCGCCTTTTATGTCGTCTCGCGTCAGGAGATCGGGGAGCTTTCCCAGCAGGGCCGCATCGATCTCGCCTGTATCCTCCCTGAGCTCGGGAGGGATAAAGGCAAGCTTCAGCGCCTTATAAATGTCTTCCTCATTCTTGCCGCCAATTTTTTTCTCTCCCGGCTCCCGGAACACGCCATATTCATTGATCTTAAGCCCGGCACGCACCGCCATCTCCCGGAGCTTGATGTTATGTTGCTTGCTTCCCGTAAAGTACTGAAGCGCTGCCCCAAAAGAGCCTTCCTCAACGACACGAAGATCCACCTGAATCCCGTCATCGGTGATGATCGACGATTTCGTAGCGCCTTGCGCGAGAACACGGCTCACATGAGGATCTTTTACAAATACATCCATCACTTTTCGCGGCTGTTTCGATGTCGTAAGAATATCAATGTCCTTTACCGTCTCTTTCCACCGTCTGATGCTGCCAGCAATCTCGATCTTATCCACCGGTGCGTTATCTTTCATTCGCCGTATGATCTCCTCAGCCAAAGGCAAGACCCTGCCAAGAGGTCTTCTCTCCGTTCCTCGTTTGAGCAGTTCGATTCCCTGAAGAATATTTTCTTCGGTTTTTTTCTGTACGCCCGGCATCCCCTCGAGCTTCCCTGATTTAATTGCTTCTTCGAGGTCATTCACATTCTTTATGTTGAGCTTGTCAAAAAAAAGCCTGGCCTTTTTCGGCCCCAATCCGGGAACGCGAAGGAGGTCGAGGACGCCAGCCGGAATCTCTTTTTTTAATTCCTCATGTTTCGCAATAGTGCCTTTATCAAGATATTCATGAATTTTCCCGACCAAGTCCTTACCAATGCCGGGGATCGCAATAAGCTCCTCGTCTGAGAGCGTAGATACATCCTTCGCTAAGCCATCGATGTTCTGCGCGGCCCTTTGGTATGCCCGGATGCGAAAAACGTTCTCACCCTTGAGTTCCAGGAGCTCGGCAATTTCGGTGAATATCTTTGCAATCTTTTGGTTTTTCATGACTAACTCCGCTGCTCAATAGAATCCATGGAGGAAAAGGATCAATGCAGATCATCTGCTCTTATTGTAGCACCTCGGAAATTAAAAAGCCGGGGAACTCGCCCCGGCTGCCATCCTTATTCTGCATCCTTTGCTTGATACTGTCAGTTGCTTCATGCCGCCTTCTTCACGCTCCGAACGGCGAACCGCTTTTCCAGTACTGCAAGCTTCTCCATAATACCCGTATACTCCAGCTCGTTCATCGGCAGCATAGCCGCGCCAAAAAAACCCTGTCTTCGCATGTCCATTGCTTTGTCGGCGACGTGGTCCCGCACCCGGTCCCAAAAAGGATGGTCAAAGGCATCGATCGCTTCAGTAAGTTTGCCTTCTCTCAGACAGAACGCGGTACAGCTCACGATGGGCGGGCCATCGAAATAACTGATCGGCGAATTCAGTTTCACCGGCATGAGCGGCATATTATGCGAGCCGCGCATGCAGCCGGCAACAAAATGGCCTACGGCAAACGGCTGCAAGACCTCACCCGTAGCCGGAAAGTCCATCTGGCTACGAACCAGCATTACTGGATCGTCCTTACCCGTATACTTTCCTGCTATGTTATGGAGCCGCGACGTTGCAACCGATACGGCCTGTGTTCCTGCTGCGCGGGACCAAATTGACTCGACCACGTACCGCTCGGGATCACGAAGCAGCGTGGCGATCTCATACATGTCCTCCGGCGCATTCAGCTCGATGATCCGGTCACCCTCAGTATGATGGACGTCCATGATGACGAACCTGAAACCTTTTCCCATCTTAGGAGAGAGCATCAGTCCCGGCGTATTCATCGCATCGGCAAAAGCCATATACAGTGGGAAGTTATATGCACCCGGGTCTGTCTTGTCTGCCGCGAAAAACATGATAGGTTCCCCACTTCGCTCCTCGAACTCCATTTCCGTTACGGCAGGTCCCATGCCGTGTACATTCCCGGAGAAGGCATCCTTCAGGAGGTCTTGTCCTGCCCCGTACAGACCCTGCGATTTTGCCACAGCAGTCCCTGCCACGAATGCGTCCCATGCAAGTTTATGCACCTGTTCGTTCCCTTCGCCCCTCGTATGGGTCATCAAGAGCGCGACATCATCACCCGTAAAGCTCACATAGCTGTCAATAAGGAAGCCTTTACCCTTTTCCTGCACGTGCTTTTTCACGGTATCGAGCAGTTTTTCCGACGGTGCAATATGTCCACCCACTGACCCTATATCAGCCTTTATAACGCTAACAGTTATCTTCATGATTACCTCCTTAACGTACGGGATCGAAGATCATGATTCCACGCGTCTTCATGCATCGGCTCATCACACGTGGCGAGCATACTTTTATCTTATCACAGAAAAAAACCTGGGAAGATCTGTGTAATGCATGTAGTATCAAGGAGTTATGGTGTCCACGAATGGGACAAATGCGGACATCATGATTCAGATGCCTCAGATCTTATTCCCAAACACTTTTAACGCGTTTGCTGACTTGCTTCCGCTCTGGCTCGAACTGTGTGGCCGATTCGGTAAAAAAACTCTCTCTTGTTGTCCACTTACGAAAGTGAGGCTTCACAGCGCAACTTCCTGTTGTGGCCCGAAAACGCTTCAGCATCTTAGACGTTTTTCAGTACTACGAACAGCCTCCCACACTTACCACACCCATGGTTTAAACCATGGGCTATCTGCCGCAATTCCCTCAATCTGCTTTTGATGTAGAAAAAAAAGACCGAAGCAGGTGATCGCTCCGGTCCTCGTGTTCAAACGCACTTCGTGCTAGCGGTGAATATGTTTATCGTGGTTACCGTAACGTTTCGGTCACGATCCCAGCCATAGCCGACATTCTTAAAAAATTATTCCCTGGTCCGCCGTCTTCCAGATGACCTCGAAATTACAGATAATGATGTCCGGCTCTCCGGTACGATCAGTCGCGATCTTTCCTTTGGTGTCGAGGGCAAGGAGAAGGTCGTTTGGCTTCAGCAGTGAACCATCATAGCCGGCCTTTCGTAGCCGAGCGCAGGTTTTTTCTACAAACCTTCTGCACTGTGATTCGTCTATGATCTTTCTCCGCACCGCCTTAATCAGGTCCATGGGCGTGAATAATTCGTTCTCGTGCTGCGAAACCCATTCATCGGGACCATTGTAGTAGCCGCGGATCGTGATATAGTTGTGTTCAGCCGCCAAAATAGGATTGCCGTCCCTGTCGACAATCGCCTTATGCGATTGATATTTCCTAGAATCGACCGATACTTCAACCTTCAAACTGCCTGTCTCGTAGATCGCACGGACATATACAGCATGGATCCCCTGCTGGTTGAGTGCCTCGGAAATCGCGAACTCTTCGAAAGGGCTGTTGATGCCGTAGTGCCTGATTTTCTCTATCTCATCACTGTTATATTTTTTATCCGTCGGGATCTCGCCCACACGCGACGTTGCCCACACGAGATGAATATTGTCCTTCGTGACCGTGTAATACACCTCATTGGCATCGGACAGGCTTAAGCACGGTGTCTTCCGCCAACGTTCGGGAAGAAAATAATCGAACAGGCGTCCGTTCCTCCCAACGACCCACATACGGCCGCCAGTGCTCTCGGCATGGCCGAACGTGTATGGTACGCCGAAGATCTCTGTTCGGGAGAGATGCGAAGGAAGCGGTGTAGGCTCCAGGCGGTCCCGCATGTCATCAAGATAGGAATGTCGCCTAGACGCCTTGACCCGGTCTTCATGCTCGGGCGTCCGAAAGAGCAGCTCATAATCGATGACTGAGTATTTACCCGCGTTCAGAAGAGAATAGACCATGTCAAGTTGCTTCCGTACCACTTCTGCAGTCTTGCTCGCACCAGCCTTCTCGATGACCTCGCAATCCTCTTCATCCAGAATGACATGCTCAGGCTTCATGTCAGCCATAAGATAGCCTTTTTTTGTCAGGTCATTGAAGGCCTTCTTCTGCATTGTCTGCAGGTGATAGACAAGGTCCGGCATTTCGATCTTGATGTGCTCGAAAATTTCCACGAGGTTCTTGCCCCGGATCCACTCGTAAATGAACTTGTACTGCTTAAGGATATCGAGATCGATTCCGGGATGTCGTGCGCGGATACGGTTGATCCTGGCCCGGGATCGCCCGCTCTGCCACAACTGCATCCGCTGAGGAGGGACATAAATCGCCAGTGGTCGCTGCACCCTGATCCACCCGATTCGTTGGCCGATCTGTTTATCGCCCATTTCCATGACCAGAGCAAATTCTTCCCAGGGGCTGTTGAACTCAGCGCTGACGAATTCCTCGAGGGTGTGAGTATTGATTGGGACGTCCTCACCTACACGGCAGTTCTTGACCACGAGGTCCAAGCTTGTGCCGTCCACGGGCTTCGTGGGCACGCGATACACCGAACTAGTCCCCAGGAGGCGGACCCTATGCTGATTGAACCAGCTCTCTTCGTACCAATTGTTGATAGCAAGATGGTCCTGGTAGCACTCGGCGAATCGGGTTAGATAGAGGTCGCCGCCGTCCTCGGTTTTGGAGTGAAGATACACGACTCCCAACACGTTTACGAGGGCTTTATATTGAGCGGTCCTTCTCATGGTCATTGTTTCTGGTCATTGCCCAGTCCCTAAGTATACGGAAGATCCCTTTATTGTACCCTCCTTGGCAAGAAGGCGTCCTATGATGGTCTCGGCGGGTATATGCTTTGTCAGCAATCGGCATCTTTTACTTCTGAAATTTGGTTGGAGAGGGGGGCAGTTGAAATGAACCATCCCCCAACAGTGCCGGGTGAGGAGGGGAATAAGATCTTCAGCACTGCTACGTTTATACCAGCCGTTTTCTCAATTCCCCAAGCTGTCCTGCAAGCCTCGCGGGCAACCGTTTTCCGAACAGCGCAAAATGTTTCTCGATGTCGGGAATCTCGGCTCTCCAGGAAGGCATGTCAACGTCCATCAGCGCTCGTATGTTCCCCGATGAGATCATAAGACCCGTCAAATCGAGGTCTCCATCCTTTGGCATCAGTCCAATCGGTGTTTCCTTGGCGCCGACCTTTCCGTCGACGCGGTCGCACATCCACTTGAGTACCCGGCTGTTGTCGCTGAATCCAGGCCACAGGAACCTACCTTCAGCGCTCTTCCGGAACCAGTTTACGTAAAATATCCGCGGGGCTTTCGTACCAAGTCGGTCGCCCATCTCGAGCCAGTGCTGGAAGTAGTCACCCATATGATAGCCCAGGAAAGGCTTCATCGCAAAGGGGTCGCGCCTAAGGTTACCCACCGCACCGATATTCGCGGATGTAGTCTCCGAGGCTGCCGTGGCCCCCATGAACACACCGTGGTCCCAGGAATAGGCCTCGGTCACAAGGGGGATGACCGTGCTTCGCCTCCCGCCAAAGATGAAAATGTCGATGGGCACGCCCTCGGGATCATCCCAGCAATCGCAGATAACCGGGCACTGCGATGCCGGTGCAGTGAAGCGTGCGTTCGCGTGGGCAGCGTCTTCGCGGCTTCCCGGAGGCCAATCGCGGCCTTTCCAGTCGATCACGTGGGCCGGCGTGTCCTCCGTCATGCCCTCCCACCAGATGTCACCCTCATCTGTCAGCGCACAGTTCGTGAATATGACGTTCTCTCTGAGCGTCTCCATGGCCATGGGATTAGTATTGTAGGAAGTGCCGGGTGCCACGCCGAAAAAACCGGTCTCGGGGTTTAACGCGTGCAGCCTGCCATCGCCCTTGACCTTCATCCAGGCAATGTCGTCTCCGATGCACTCGCACTTCCACCCTTTGAGGGATGGCTGCATCATTGACAGGTTCGTCTTGCCGCAGGCTGAGGGGAATGCAGCTGCAATGTGGTAACGTCTCCCCTCCGGGTTGGTCAAGCGAAGAATCAGCATATGCTCCGCCAGCCATCCTTCCCGCCTGGCCATGTTCGAAGCGATCCTGAGGGCAAGGCATTTTTTCCCCAGGAGGGCGTTGCCGCCATAACCAGATCCGTAGGACCAGATCAGGTTCTCCTCGGGGAAATGGCTGATATATTTCTGCTCGATCGGCGCACAAGGCCATGGTCTATCCTGTTGCCCCTTTTCAAGAGGAGCGCCGATGGAATGAAGGCAGGGGATAAATTGTCCATTTTCTCCGAGCACCTCAAGAACATTCGTGCCGACGCGAGTCATGATATGCATATTGCAAACGACATAAGGGCTGTCCGTCAACTCGACACCGATCTTTGAAATCGGCGAGCCTATGGGCCCCATGGAAAACGGGATGACGTACATCGTGCGGCCCTTCATGCAGCCTTTATAGAACCCCAGCATGGTTTTCTTTAGTTCGTCCGGGTGTACCCAGTTGTTCGTCGGGCCGGCATCCTCCTTCAATGTCGTGCTAATGTATGTCCGGTCCTCAACGCGGGCAACGTCGCTTGGGTCGGTACGGAAGAGAAAGCTGTTGGGCCGTTTCTTGAGCGGGATCGCCATGCCACGGTCCTGCATAAGCTTCATCAGCATGTCATACTCTGCCTTTGAGCCATCACACCAGAAGATCGAGTCGGGCTGGCACAGTTCTGCGACCTCCCGGATCCATCCGTTCAGTCGTTCATTCTTCGATCCGTTTTTCATAGACAGTTTCCTCGATTCCCAGCCACCCCTTACCTGACAGTCACTCGTACAGGTGAGGTAGCGTTCGTTGAGAGTTAGTGAGCAATATTATGCACAATTGGTCAAAAAAAGTAAAGTTGTGTTTGCCCTGGATATACAGGCTTTCGTCCCTGCGCGGCGATTATGGCACGGATAAGCAATCAAAAAATTGCGGAATGACCATTTCCGGCAGGACCAAAACCGGCCTCGGGTTGATAATCTGTGCAAGACGTCGCCTGTTTCTGCATCACGCTGCCCCGTTAGCTTCTGTTCGTATTGGCGTCTTTTCGATGACAAAGAGGAGTTGGCCCTCGTGCACGGTCTCATTGAGCCTGGCGCAGACCTCGACGATCTGGCCATCCACGGGGGCCATGATTGCATTCTCCATCTTCATGGCTTCAAGGTTGGCGATTTCCTCACCTTTGTGCACGATATCGCCGGCCTTGATCGGTCCGCGGGCGGGATTGCCAATACGCCAAAGGTTGCCGTTGATCGGCGCGCCGACATTATTCGGGCCCTTTGCCATCCTGATCTCAGCCTTTTTGGCACGCGGGGTCATGACGGTATATACCCTTGTCTTGTTATTGACCCGCATCACCACGTGGATGACGCCTTCATGCTCTGCGCCGATCGAAACAAGCTCGATGGAATAGGGCTTGCCCCAGTGCTCGAAATCCACACGGTCCCCTGGTTTGGTGAGCCCTTTTCGCCAGACATTGGTTGGCAGCACAAGTGGTGCTTCGCCGAACTTGGCCCGGAATTCCAGGAACTCCAGAGCGTCCTTCGGGTGCATGAGGTAGAGGATGAACTCTTCTTCGGTGCTGGCCCTGCCAATGGCCTCCTCAAATTCCCGGCGCAGTTTATCCAGGTCGTCAAGAGGCATGGAGTCGAGCGGCGACACTTCCTTGCGCTCCTTGATCTTGGTCTCCCATTCCTCGCCGAAGGTGCTCTTGTAGACCCATTCCGCGGGCCATCCTACCGGGAGCTTTCCGTAATTGCCCAGCAGCAAATTTTTGAAATCTCCGGGAGCGTTGCGGAAGAGCAGAAGCAGCTCGTCCTGTTCAGCCACGGCCATGGCATCAAGGTTCTGCGATGTTTCCAAAACGAATTTCGTCAAAAGGTCGATAATGTGTCTTACTCCGCGGTCGCCCTGCTCTTTCGCATAGCGGTTCACGATCCCGCTGCAGGTTACCCAGGTGATCTGCGAGCCCGGCGTGACGTCGAAATACTTCACGATCCTGTTATACAGAGACATGACCTTCAGGATTGCGGGCATGAGGTGAAGAAATTCTCCCTTATGGGCCTGTTCGAACGAACTGGGGAAGGCTCCTCCCGGCATGCGGTGAAGCGTCACCATGTGGTCGAGTCCTTTAAACGGCGACTCGGCCCACTCGTAATGGCCGATCCACTCCCGCGCTTTTTGCACGGCAATTTCAGCCTGGGGCCTGTTCAAATGTACCGGGATGCCGGACTCCTCAAAGATAGCCTGTACCGAGAGAATTGGCGAATGGCCGTAGAATCGGACGAGCGAGTCTTCCTCCACGTCGAAGATCGTGGCGCCAGCCTTTGCAGCTGAGAGGAAGGCGGGCACGGCCAGGCCGTCCGTAATGTGGCGGTGATAGTTGATCACGAGTTTCGGATACTTCTGTTTGATCGCGTCGATGAGGTTGCCAATGCGTCTCACGTCTCCAACACCTGCCATATCCTTGATGCAGAGCACGATCTCGTCAATCCCCCCGCAAAGGTCCACTATGTCCTTGACTACGCCCAGGTAGTACGCATTCGTAGCCCAGTCTGCCACAGTAAACGAGATGGTCGGTTCGAACAGCCGTCCCCGTTTCATGACCATGTGAGCTACGGTGCGCATGTTCCTCACATCGTTTAAGAAGGAAAAACACCGCCAAACATCGATGTCCACCTTGGATACGGCTTGTTCGATGACGTTCTTCGGGTAGGGGCGATAACCCCAAAGGTTCGTTTCCCGTATCAGTGTCTGCTGCAGCACGTTCGGCATGAGTTCCCGGAGGATATTCGCTTCTTCGAAGGGGCTCTCGCGGCGGTTCATGATGCCCACGTGCCAGCGCGCACCGCCGTGTGTCTCTGCGCTGAACAGACCCATCGTATTATAGAACGGTGCAAGGGTCTTCAAGTCATATATGCGATGACGGTTCTTGAAGTCCGACTGGCCCGCGTCGCGCATGCTCACCGACGTAAGACAGACCCCCTGCAGAGAACGGACCGCGGTAACGATCTCTTTCGGCGACATGCCGGGTTTGACGAATACTGAATCAACCATACCTCTCCTCAAACGTTCAGGCTAGCGGTCAAATGATCACATCCACTTCTGCGGCCCCAGAGCTGAGATCTCCGCCACATAGCGCGCGATCTTGAGCACTTCGTCCTCGCTGTTCCGTTCCTGGAACATGGAAATCAGCTCATTCATGTGCTCTTCGATGAACCGCGTCGAAAAATCCCCGGCGATGAAGGCCGGGTGCCGAATGATGCTGAGCAAAAGCGGAGCAAGGGTCTTCACACCCTCGATGCGCAGGTTCCTGCTGATGCAGCGATCCATTGCCCGCACCGCGTCTTCCCGGTCGGCGCCCGCAGTCATTAAGAGCATGAACAGCGAATCGTAATAGGGCGGAATATCGGCGCCCTCGTAGATCCCGGAAGCCACGCGCACACCGGGTCCCATGGGGATCTGAAGCCTCGTGACCGTGCCGAAGGAGGGGCTGAAGGTTTTCGGGTCCTCGGCATTCAAGCGCACCTCGAGGGCCCACCGGTTCGGACGTATGTCGCTCTGCTTGAACGGCAGCTTCTTGCCGGTCACTGCGTCGAGCATGATGCTGACGATGTCCAAGCCGGTTATCAGCTCGGTTATGCCGTGCTCCACCTGGAGCCTTGTATTCACTTCTAAAAAATAGAATTTGCGTGTCGTGGAATCAAATATGAACTCTACGGTACCGGCCGTTGTGTAGCCGATGTCCCGCATCAAGCGCGTTGCAGTGAAGCAGATCTCCTGTCGCAGGCCATCATCGAGTGTTGGAGATGGCGCTTCTTCCATGATTTTCTGGTTCCGGCGCTGGAGCGTGCATTCCCGCTCGAAGAGATGCATCACGTTTCCGTGTTCGTCGGCCACGATCTGGACCTCGATATGCCTGCCGCGTTCTATATATTTTTCAACCAGGATCGTCTCGTCGCCGAAGGCCTTCTTGGCCTCCGAACGCGCTTGGGCAAACCCTTGGGCTATCTGCTCATCGTTCTCGACTTTAACCATGCCCTTGCCGCCTCCGCCAGCTGCGGCCTTGATCATGATTGGGAAAGCGACCTTCTCGTCATGCATCCACTTTTTGATCTGCTCGATGCTGCTTACATTGCTGACACCCGGGATCGTGGGAACATTGGCTTTCTGGGCAAGCAGTTTTGCTTGGATTTTATCTCCCATCCTCCTGATGACCTTGGGTGAAGGCCCCACCCACGTGAGCCCGGCATCGATCACTTTTTGCGCAAAAACGTCGTTTTCTGCGAGGAAACCCCAGCCCGGGTGGATCGCATCGGACTTGCTCCGAAGCGCTGCATCGATCATCTTATCCATGTTGAGGTAAGACTCGACCGGCGGTGCCTCGCCAATGTGCACCGTTTCGTCAGCCATGAACACGTGATGTGCCAGCCGGTCGGGCGTGCTGTATACAGCAGTGGTCAGTATTTTCCGGTCTCGGCAGGTATGCATGATTCTGACTGCCGGAACACCACGATTCGCAATCAGCAATTTTTTGATCGTTCTATTCATTACCCCATACCCTTCCTGGAGAGACCGTCCTCCTTCGTTCTGCAGAAGGACGATTTTTTCCTAAATCGTACTGTTTGTCAAGAACTGTTTTAATTTGCCTATCATGGAGCGGGCAATCTTAAGGATTGCTGCTTTTCGAGACCCTGTGGCTTTTGTTCAACGCGCGGCATCACCCTGACCAGGACTTGTTCCTCGTTGCCGGGCCTGGAGTGCGTAAAAAAGCCCTGTGCAGCTTAACTTGCACAGGGCTCAAAAGACCTTTTCTCTGGGACGTTATTACTGCTGAACTTTTGCCTGTTCCATGATCACGCTGTATTTATAACCTGCCCCGAAATCCTTGTCTTTAAAGACCGTGCCCTTGATCGTTACGATATCGCCGACTGAGGGGTTGTCCTGCGAAGTTGCTACCAGGTCGTTGGTGCCTTTAGCTGCTTCACCCGTGCCGTCTTGTAAATGGATCCAATTTTTACCCATGATCCCTGAAGAGACCTTCACAACCTTGCCGCGGATTACGGCAGGCTTTTCGTTCAATGAATCCTTTTTTTCAAATACTTCTGCAACCGTGTAGGCATTCTTCCCTGTAGCTTTTTTAACGTGCATCTTTTCAGTAGCTGCTGAAGGTGGTGCTTTTTTTGTGTCATAAGTTGCAGGTGCAGCGTTGCCCGCTCCCGCCGGATTTGCAGTAATTGGTCCGCTGACAAAGTATATACTATCAAAGGTCCTATTCAGCGTTTTGCTGGTAAAATTCTTCATTTCCATGCCAAGATCAAATGACATTACCTGCCCCTTTTTAACGGCCATTTGCGATGTAGCAAACCAGGTTTTCTTGCCATTCTGCTCCAGGCAGATATACGTATATCCCCCGGAATCCATAGTTTCCACGACGTTGCCCGTTACGATTGGTGTAGCGGCTGCCATATTATTCATTTCGATGCTCGGCTTGGACGCGGCTTTCTCTGTTTCGCCAAATGCGCACATAGCGATAGTTGTAGTAATAGCTGCAATTGAACATACTGCTACTGCATAAGACCATCGTTTCATTTTTTCCACTCCCTGTTTGGATTGATATGATTCAGACCGGTAGGCGAATCAGCATTAAATTTGTTTATATTTTAACGCTTTTGGGAGTAATAAGCAAGTCCGTTTTTCAGTGTCGGCAATTTTTTGGTTAGATAAGCACGCAGCGTAGTACCGCAAATCCCGTTTTACGGTGTTGTCGGTAAGGAAGATGATGTCGAGCAGAAATAGTCCTGTCCTAGGCACTATCGTGCCAGCCGCTGACTGTCTGCTGCACCAATCACAACTTATACCCGATCTTGCGCAAGAACACTCGTCGTTGTTCCTTGTCCGCCGGGGCCTCGACGCCCTTGGGCGAGAAACCGTCGATGACGCCGAGAATCCCCCTGCCCTGTTCTGTTGAGCCGAGTACAACCTCGAGCGGATTGGCTGTTGCGCAAAAGATGCGACAGACCTCGGGACAGTTTTTGATCTGGTTAAGGACATTGATCGGGAAGGCATTCTTGATAAAGATACAAAACACATGTCCCGCACCCAGGGACTGAAGGACTGCAACGCAGGCGGCGATCAAGCCGGCGTCGTTCCCCTCAGTCCGGATGAGACAAGGTCCGGAGGCTTCGTTAAAAGCAACACCGAACATTGCCTGAGGCACCGTCGTGGCAATGATTTCGTAGAGGTCTTCGCTGGTCTTAATGAAATGGGTCTGGCCCAGGATAATATTGCAGCCTACGGGGATGTCGATGCGAACAGTCTGCAGTTCCATGTCTGCCTCCTCATAGAATCTAAAAGGATATTCAGCTATTCCGAGAAAAGGATTCGAGTTCCTGGACGAGACGTTCTGATCTCATTCGTTGTTACCGCCAGGGGCTGGTCTTATCGGTATCTACCTAAAGGTTATCGTTCACCCAGTCGCTCAAAAATATCAAGATATAAACCGTGGTCATCAAAGTTCCTGCCTTGAAATCCTCGTAGCTGTTTTGGCTTTTTCAGCCAGATTATCATGAGGATTCCGGCCGCGAGAACTTCTGCTCAAGATGACCTTTCCAAACGCGCAACAGCTTCGGCAGTCGTCAACCATGCAGCTTTACCAGGTAGACAATTCAGTCAGCCGCATGTTCAGCATCGGCACTACGGGCTCTTCAATTCTACTCGGCACACCCCTATAGTGCGCCGGCGTGATTCACCTTGGTAAAACAAGTCCCAAGAAACAGTGAAAGGCGATGCTGCCCCGAAGCAGCGCTACGAAGAGGATGTCAGTGGATTATTATTTAGGAAAACTACGAAAAAGTTCAGAGCGGCTTCTTTTGGAGCACTGATGACGCAGTCCCGTTCTGGAGCAGGTCGAGCATCCGCGTAATGGACTCTTCGTGCAGTTCATGGATGAGCACCCGGTCTACTCCGCGCCGCCTCTTCTTGTTGAGAAACGAGAGGAACACCATGCTTTTGTAAATACGTCTGTTGGTTTTAAAGGAAAAGATGAAGCTGTCGAGCGAGTTTTCGAGGAGGAGGTCGCTACGTTGTCGAACCGCCTTGCTGATCAGTATGGTCTGCAGCCAGTACGTCTTGTCGATGATACTGTCTGCCTTCATCTCAATCCAGGTATGGCCCATGTTCCCCAGTTCATCAGTCAATGTCTCGTGGGCCACCGTGTCGGCGGCCAAGTGGGCCAGGTAACCGTAGGCAAATGACCGCTCAGGCCATGTCTTGGCTTGTTCAAGAAGTTTTAGTCCCACGTCCCAGGAGTGAGAGCTTTTTTCATCGGGTAAATATTTTTTCCCGAGGATCATATCAGCCATTAGATTGCCGTACAGAAAATCCTGTTTGTGTTTTTTCAGAAGGGCATGAATGCCGGCGGGCAGAAGAGTGGCGCAGGAGAGCAATTCATTGCCAAGATACATGTGGGTCATCGGACCCCACGCAAAGGCGAAAGAAGGTATGAGGATGAATCCGGCTGCTAATAAAAAAATAAATGACATAATCACTTTACCATACTAGGTGGATGGATACGAGAATCAAGGGTTTTATAATACCCTATTGAAACCCTCCCCGTCAACATGAAAATCGTTTTACTTGCTATTATTCCTGCCTTGGTCAATATATTACCATATTACCGCGAAGCATGCTGGATGGAATTTTAAGCGCTCTCAGATCATAGCGCATGGGTAAACTCCGCTTCTGAGTTTACGCTGAGGTAGGCCTCAAGCTGGTTCAAGCCTCCCTTTTCTCATCTGCGTTAATCGGTCGTCTCGGCTCACGACGGATTCTGCGGTACAGTGCCGATTTTCGCATAATAGCATAGGAGGGTGGTTCCCAGGAAGAAGCCTGACATCGTCCGGCAGAGATTCCAACCCTCAACAGGGGTCTGCTAATGGCACCCTGCGCAGGAAGAAGACGAACAGCCCCCGCACCCGGAGCTTCCGCTTGAATCGCTCGAAGACGACGCGCCCGATGACTTCCCCATGCCGAAACGCGACATAAGCTTCTCCGTATTCATCGAGCCGCATTTCTCACAGGCGACAGATCGATTCGAACCGAATACGAGCTTTTCGAAATCGGCACTACAAGCTTGACAATGATATTCATAGATAGGCATTATTGGCTCCTTGCGTAACGCGGATGAACAAGGTGGAACGCCGGAAGACAGAATGTGCAAATTTTTCACACTCTGGTGTCCTTATTTGCCAGCGGTAATTACCCCTTACTTTTTTTCCATCTTTTTCCAGTCCGACAGGAACTTCTCAATCCCGATGTCCGTGAGGGGATGTTTCACGAGCTGATCAATAACACCGAAAGGGATGGTGGCAACGTGGGCACCTGCCAAGGCCGCGTCGACCACGTGGAGCGGGTTCCGAACACTCGCGACGATCACCTCGGTCCTATAGCCATACTTACTGTAAATTGCTATGATCTAACGCACGAGGTCCATGCCGTAGTGGCTAACGTCATCAAGCCTGCCCACGAAAGGGCTCACATAAGCTGCTCCAACTTTTGCCGCGAGGAGTGCCTGCATGGGTGAAAAGACCAGCGTCA
>Ga0187771_10000130_pt1 | contig 38446 bp, 29 predicted proteins | sample 0116_SJ02_MP15_1_FD_133139 | JGI IMG/M metagenome (GOLD analysis project Ga0187771, IMG submission 133139) | Tropical peat soil microbial communities from peatlands in Department of Meta, Colombia - 0116_SJ02_MP15_10_MG | ecosystem: Environmental > Terrestrial > Soil > Wetlands > Peat | place...
ACCGTCGGGTTTCCTCCGACGTGAGGGGACAAGTCACGCGCGGTCGATGGTCACTGTGCCGGAAGGTTCAGCTCAGATGGTTGTGACGAAGAGCTGACGGCCAAGTGCGGGTCCGACCGCGACAGTTCGCGACGGGACGGCGTCGGCCCCGCCGAGTTCCAACGTGAGCGTGCCGTCGGGCGCGCAGTTGCGGATCCGGGCACGCCGTCCGGGGACGAGCCCGTGGTCGCTCAGGTAGACGAGCGCGTCGCGGTCGAACTCGACGAGCTCGGTGATACGCACGAGCACGACCGACGTCCCCTCGGCGATCTCCGTGAGCGGCCGTTGTGGCACGGGATCGGGCGCCGTCCCCGGGATCGGATTGCCATGCGGGCAGGTCGTCGGGTTGTCGAGGATCGCGACGAAGCGGGCCTCGACTTCGTCGGAGATGACGTGTTCCCAGCGCCCGGCCTCGTGGTGCGCTTCGTACCAGGGCAGGCCGACGACGTCGACGAGGAACCGCTCGGCGATCCGGTGCTTTCTCACGACGCTCTCGGCCCGGGTGCGGCCCTTCGCGGTGAGCTCGAGGCCGCGGCCCGAGCGCTCGACGTAGCCCTCGTCGATCAGTCGGTGGACCATCTCGGAGACGGCCTGGGGCGAGTGGTGGAGCCGCTCGACGAGCCGGGCCTGGATGACCGGGACGTGCTCTTCCATGAGGGAGTAGATCGTCTCGAGGTACTCCTCGAGCGGGGGGTGGAAGCCTTCCGGCACGCCAACCGATCGTACCGGTCGCCGACCTGGGCTGTTCCTCCGGCCACCCGCGGCGGCTGAGGGGAACGACGCCTACCATCGATGTGTGGCGACGTACTTGCTCCTCGACGGGCACAGCCTCGCGTTCCGGGCCTGGTTCGCCTTGCAAGACGCCGGGATGCGAACGTCGTCGGGCCAGGAGACCCAGGCCGTGTACGGCTTCGTCACGATGACGACGAAGATGCTCGCCGACTTCCAACCCGACGGCATGGCGGTCGCCTTCGACCGGCACGAGCCGACGTTCCGTGACTCGCTCGTCGCGGACTACAAGGCGGGCCGCCCGCCGACGCCGGAGCCGCTGATCCAACAGGTCGAGCTGATCCGCCAGTTCGTCGGGGCCCTCGGTGTTCCCGCCGTCGACGCCATCGGCTTCGAGGCGGACGACATCCTCGCGACGCTGGCGACGAAGCTGCGCGACGCGGGCGCGGACGTCGTCATCGTCACGGGGGACCGCGACTCGTTCCAACTCGTCGAGGACCCCCACGTGCGCGTGCTGTACAACCGGCGCGGCATGTCCGACTACGTCCTCTACGACGAGGCGGGGATCGTCGAGCGCACCGGAGTTGCCCCGGCGGACTACCCGCTGTTGGCCTCGTTGCGGGGAGACCCTTCCGACAACCTCCCCGGCGTTCCCGGTGTCGGCGAGAAGACGGCGGCGAAGCTCGTTGCGACCTACCACGATCTCGACGCGCTCTACGCGCACATCGACGAGTGCACGCCGAAGCTGCGCGAGTCCCTCGTCGCCCACGAGGACCAGGTGCGCTCGAACCTGCGGATGACGCCGCTCGTGCGCGACGTCCCTGTCGGGGTCGCGCTCTCCGAGCTCGAGCTGCGGGGGTCGGACCGCGGGGCGCTGGAGCGGTTCTTCAACTTCCTGGAGATGCGCACGCCGCGCGACCGGCTCTTCGCCGTGCTCGACGCCGCGGGGCTCGCCGCCGGGCCGGTGGCGCCGGAGCCCAGTCCCGGTTCGTCGCGGGGCGTCGTCTCGCCCGAGACCGCCGCGGCCGCCTCCGCGGCGTTGGCCGGGCTCGACGAACAGGCCCGGACCGAGGGAAGGATCGGCCTCGAGGCGACGTGGGCGGCGACCCCGGGACGCTCGGCGATTGACGCGCTCGGCCTGTGCCCGCCGCGGGAGGGCGACGTCGTCGTCGTGCCGGGAGGGCTTCTCGCCTCAGCCGACCTCACGGGGTCGCTGGCGGCGGTCCTCGGGGGCTCGCCGGGGGAGCCCGTGCGCCACCGGCTCGTCGGGCACCGGGTGAAGGAGCTGATGCGGGCACTTCTGCCCCGGGGCGTCGATGTGACGACGCTCGAGGTCGACACCGCGGTCATCGCCTACGTGCTCGACCCTGCCGACGGCCAGGCGACCCTCGACGAGCTCGCCGAGCGGCGGGGGATGGCCGGCGCGCCGACGGCCGAGGACGGGCAGCTCGGTTTCGAGCTCGCGGCGCGCGACGTGTCGGGAGCCGGTCTCGTCGAGGCGACGGCCCGGCGGGCCGAGCTCGTCGCGGGCCTGGGCGAGCGCCTACTCGCCGAGCTCGACGCCGTCGAGGGTCGCGCGCTTTACGAGGAGATCGAGCTGCCGCTCATTCGCGTCCTCGCCAAGATGGAGGTCGCCGGGATCGCGGTCGACGTCGAGAGGCTGCGGCGGATCAACGCCGAGCTCACGACGGAGGCGGCGACCCTCGAGACCGAGCTGCACGCGCTCGCCGGTGGCGAGTTCAACGTGAACTCGTCGACGCAGCTGCGCACGGTTCTCTACGACAAGCTGAAGCTCACCCCGCAGCGCCGGACGAAGACCGGCTACTCGACCGACGCTGCGACGCTCGAGAAGTTGCGCGACGCCCACCCGATCGTCGAGACCCTGCTGCGCTACCGCGAGGTCGAAAAGCTCCGCTCCACCTACGGCGAAGGACTGCTCGCCGAGGTGGCCGCCGACGGGCGAATCCACGCCTCGTTCAACCAGACTGTGGCGCGGACGGGACGGCTCTCCTCGGATCGGCCGAACCTCCACAACATCCCGGTGCGCACCGACGACGGCCGACGCATCCGCGAGGCGTTCGTGCCGGCCGCCGGCACCGAGTTCCTCATCGCGGACTACAACCAGATCGAGCTGCGGGTGATCGCCCATCTGACAGGGGACCCCGGGCTCGTCGAGGAGTTCGCCTCCGGCCACGACATCCACGCCGCGACGGCGTCCCGCATCTACGGCGTCGCGCCCGAGGCCGTGACCGTCGCCCAGCGGTCAAAGGCCAAGATGGTCTCCTACGGCCTCGCCTACGGCATGGAGGCCTACGGTCTCGCCCAGCGGCTCGGCGTCGGGCTCGAGGAGGCCACGGAGATCCTCGAGCACTACTTCGCCGCTTTCCCGGCGGTGCGGTCCTACATGGAGAGTTCCGTCGCGCAGGCGCGCCTTCGCGGCTACACCGCGACGGAGCTCGGACGCCGCCGCTACATCCCCGAGCTCGCCTCGGACAACCACCGCATCCGTCAGGCGGCGGAGCGCCAGGCGATGAACGCCGGCATCCAGGGGCTTGCCGCCGACATCTTCAAGCTCGCCCTCGTCCGGCTCGACGCGGCGCTGGAATCCGCTGGATTAGCCGCGCGCATCGTGCTCCAGGTGCACGACGAGGTGCTCGTCGAGGTCCCGGCGACCGAGCACGACACCGTCGAGACGATCGTGCGGGAGGCGATGGGAAAGGCCTATCCGCTTTCGGTCCCGCTCGAGGTGCACCTCTCCTGGGGGCCCACCTGGGCTGCGGCGAAATGATCCCGACACCGATGTGTAACATTGCGGACGCGCGTCGCCCCGCCGTTTGACGGGCGACGGCAGCGGTGTCCCGTCGACGCGGCGGGCGACCGCCCAAATCATCCATCCGTCCCGCCGTCCGGGAAGACAGGCCCGCGGCGGGCCCGATTCCACAATCTAGAGGCTGTCTGCCGATGTCCGAGACAATCCGCGACGAACCCTCGCAGCCCGAACCGGCCGGCGAGAGCGCCGCGCCAAGCCCGGCGGAACCGGCCGTCGGGGAGACCCCGGCGGGCGAGGCCGGCAGCTACACCTTCCAGACGATCACCGAGGACGACCTCGGTGCGCTCTCCTTCGACGACGCGGTCAGCGAGACGATGGTCGCCTTCGACGATGGCGACATCGTGAAGGGCACGATCGTGAAGGTCGACAACGACGAGGTCCTCCTCGACATCGGTTACAAGTCCGAGGGCGTCATCCCGGTCCGGGAGCTTTCGATCCGCCACGACGTCGACGCCCACGAGATCGTCTCCGTCGGCGACGAGGTCGAGGCGCTCGTCCTGCAGAAAGAGGACAAGGAAGGCCGGTTGGTCCTGTCGAAAAAGCGCGCCCAGTACGAGCGCGCCTGGGGCGACATCGAGCGGATCAAGGAATCCGGCGGCGTCGTCGAGGGACCGGTGATCGAGGTCGTGAAGGGCGGTCTCATCCTCGACATCGGGCTGCGGGGGTTCCTGCCCGCCTCGCTCGTCGAGCTGCGCCGGGTGCGCGACCTCCAGCCGTACATCGGCAAGACGCTCGAGGCCAAGATCATCGAACTCGACAAGAACCGCAACAACGTCGTGCTCTCGAGGCGGGCCTGGCTCGAGGAGACCCAGAAAGAACAGCGGGGCGAGTTCCTCGTCAACTTGAAGCCGGGCGAGATCCGCAGGGGTGTCGTCTCCTCCGTCGTGAACTTCGGCGCGTTCGTCGACCTCGGGGGCATGGACGGCCTGATCCACGTCTCCGAGCTGTCGTGGAAGCACGTCGACCATCCCTCCTCGGTCGTCCAGGTCGGTGACGAGGTCACCGTCCAGGTGCTCGACGTCGACCTCGACAAGGAGCGGATCTCGCTCTCCTTGAAAGCGACCCAGTCCGACCCCTGGCAGGAGTTCGCGAGCGCCCACCACGTCGGCGAGCTCGTCTACGGCCGGATCACCAAGCTCGTGCCCTTCGGCGCCTTCGTGCAGGTGGGCGACGGCATCGAGGGTCTGGTCCACATCTCGGAGATGGCGGCGCACCACGTCGACCTGCCCGAGCAGGTTGTGACGGCGGGCGAGGAGCTGTGGGTGAAGATCATCGACATCGACCTGCAGCGCCGTCGCATCAGCCTGTCGATCAAGCAGGCGGCCGAGGGTGGCGAGGTCGCCGAGGAGTACCGGGAGGCGTTCGGCGAGCACGCCTACGACGCCGAGGGCAATTACATCGGCACCTTCGAGTACACGCCGACTCCTTTCACCCCGGAGACCGAGGCCCAGGCGGCCTGGGCCGAGGAGTTCGCGGCCGACGCCGCGGCCGAGGAGTTCGCGGCTGATGTCGCGGCCCATGCTGAGGCCGAGGAGGAGTCCGAGGCGACGGACCAGGTGGAGGCGGGAGGAAACGAGGCCGAACCAGCCGCAGCCTCCGCCCGCGAGGACGTCGTCGGCGGCGAACCGGCGCCAGGCGAAGCCGAGGAGTCCTGAGTTCGCCCTCGGCGGTGGGTGCGGTCGGGACGGCGGGCTGACGAGATCGGGTTCGGCCCCGGATCCCGGGAGGCAGCCGTGGTCGTGATCGGCTGCACCGGGGGGATCGGTTCGGGCAAGTCGACCGTCGCCGCGCTTCTGGAACGCCGCGGGGCCCGCATCGTCGACACCGACGCGCTCGCGCGCGGCGTGACCGCACCGGGGACCCCGGGACATCGTGCCGTCGTCGCGCGCTTTGGAGCGCAAATCATCGCCCCGGACGGCTCGCTCGACCGCCAGGCGCTCGCCGCGCTCGTTTTCTCCGACCCCGCCGCGCGCCGCGACCTCGAGGCGATCGTCCACCCGCTCGTCTTTGCGGCCATGAGCCGGGAACTCGCCGCCATTCCCCCGGGCGAGGTCGTCGTCTGCGTCCTGCCGCTCCTCGCCGAGACCGACGCTCGCCATCGCTATGGCCTCGACGGGGTGCTCGTCGTGGACGCGCCCGAGGATCTCGTCGTCGAGCGGCTCGTGCGCGATCGCGGGATGGACGAAACCGATGCTCGCTCCCGGATCGCCGCCCAGGCCGACCGGTTTCAGCGCGTCGCGCTCGCTGATTACGTCATCCTCAACGCCGGCACGCTCGCGGAGCTCGAGGAGATGACCGAGAGGGCGTGGCACTGGATCGAGCGGCTGGGGAAGGCTGAGGCCGCGCCGCGCTAGGCGGAAGGGCGCGCCCTTCGGCGCGGGCAGGTCGTGTCCCAGGCCCAGACGCTTCCGCACCCGAGTAGGGCCCTGGATCGACGGCGCGCCGCCCGAGGGATGGCGCGGCGCGCGCGGCCGTCGGCAGCCTTGCTACGTCGTTCGTGCCAGACGGGTTCTTCGGGAATGGTCCGTGGTTCCGATTGAACAATCCCGTCTTCGCCGATGAGGGCGGCACGAGGTGTCGTTCGGAATGGCGCCGGGCGACCCTCCCGCGGTGCGAACCTGCCGGCCTCGGCGGATCCGGGTCGCGGTTCGGGAGCCGAGGAGGCGCGCCCGGCCTCGACGTGGGCTCCCGAGCTGGCGCGGCGTTGAGGGCCGGCGGGTTCAGACGTTCGGCGCCCCGCGTCTTGCCGAGACACCCCGTCGAGGCTGGCCAACGCGACGGGTCACGGTATCTAATGGGACGCGGTCCCGCTGGGCGATCTCATTCGTCACGATCATTCGGCACGAATGAGTGCGAGGCGTTGTCGTGGCGTCCTCGTCCCGATGGAGTTATGAAGCGATGGTCGCGAGATGAGAACCTTCCTGTCGGATGTTCGCCAGACGCTCGCTCCCGATCGCGTCAGCGCTGACGGTCCGCTGCCGCCGCTCCTTGTCGCCTTGACGCTTGTGACCGGGCTCGTCGATGCCTTCAGCTACCTTGAGCTCGGTCATGTCTTTGTCGCCAACATGACGGGAAACGTCGTGTTTCTCGCCTTCTCCCTGGGTGGCGCCTTGGGCTTCTCCATTCCCGCGTCGCTGACGGCGCTCGGCGCCTTCAGCCTCGGCGCCCTCGGCGCCGGACGGGTTGCGACCCGTTCTGGTCCCAACCGGGCCCGGATGCTGAGTCACGCCGCGGCCTTGCAGACCCTTTTCCTGCTCGTCGCAGTTGCCCTCGCGGCTTCATCGACTGATCCCATGGCGCCGGGCTCCCGCTACGGCCTGATCGTCGTTCTCGCGGGTGCGATGGGAGTCCAGAACGCCACCGCCCGGAGGCTCGCGGTGGCGGACCTGACGACGACCGTTCTCACGATGACCCTCACCGGACTGTCTGCCGACAGTTCCATCGGGGGCGGCAGGGGCTCGCAGGCGGGACGGAGGGTGGTCTCGATCGGCGCGATGTTGGTGGGGGCACTTTTCGGCGTGCTGCTCGTCCGTCACGTCGACATCGCCTATCCGCTGGGGGTTGCCGCTGTTGTCGTCGCAGGGGTCGCGGCGAGCTCGTCCGTCCTCGGAAGATCGAATCCCCCCTGGACCGTGTTCCGCGACGGAAAGCTGTCGCCTCGTCCGGACCCGGAAGCGCGGGGAGACGGCCCGCAAACCCTGTCATCCTGAGACCAAGGCGACGCGGTCCCGCTCTCCGACCGCCGTCGGCTGGGTGCTCGCAGGCCAAGGATCGGCCGCGAGCCGACGACAGCGCCGGTCCCGGGGCCCGAGGTGGACGGATCATTGGGCGTCCGGTGACGGTCTGGCCGGGGTCGTCCCGATCGCGATCTGCGTGGCGAGCTGGTGGATCCTCTGGGTGAGATCGTGCACCTTTTGGGTGAGATCCGTATTCGATTCCAGCAGCTCGTCGATCTTGTGGGTCTCGATGTAGTGGTGCGAGGCGAGGATCTCGTCCCGGGCCGCCGCTCGGTTCTGGCTCATCATGATGATCGGTGCCTGGATACCGGCAAGACCGGAAAGCACGAGGTTGAGCGCGATGTACGGATACGGGTCGAAAGCCCGGTGGCTGAGGACGTGCTGGATCAAGACGGTGTTGACCACGATCCAGAGCCCGATCAACCCGATGAAGATGAAGATGAACGGCCACGAGCCCCCGAAGCTCGCGATTTCGTCGGCGACGCGCTCCCCGAACGTGCGCTCGTCATGGGCGGCCTGCAAGGCGGGGTGGTCGTGCGCGGGGTGTCGCCAAGGGAACCAACTGCTGCGCGCCGCGGGCCGGGCTGCGCTGACGGGTTCCAGGGTCACGGGTGCCTGCCTTTCCTACGAGAACGAGGCTGCGGCATGTTGCCACGTTCTGACCTGCCGAGCACGCTCACCCCGGCACGCCGCGAAGGAATGACACGGGGGCGGAAGCTCGCGCCCGGCGGAGGGTGACGGGTGGAGAGCCGTCAACCGATCCCTCGCTCCCGCAAAGAAAAAAGGCGCGCTGCGGATCCCTCTGGGCATCGCGCTCTGACCGAGCGCGTTCTCGACCGGGAGCGCGCGGTCCTTGCCAGTTCGCCGGGGCGCATGGCCGCCCTATCTGGCGGTCTTGAAGTAGGTGACACCCACCGTGTTCGGACCGAGATGGGTGCCCATGACCGGGCCCATCAAGGCCACCCCGACGTCCCGGACGGGCACTCGGGCCGCAAGCATGTCCACGAAGACGCCGAAGTCGGGGGCGTCGGAGTGGAAGGCCGTGAGGCTCTCGCACGGGTAGTCGGCTTCGATGCGTTCGACCATCCACTCGAAAGCATGCTGACGGGTCCGAACCTTGCCGGCGACCTCGACGGTTCCCTGTTCGAAGCGGAGCAGCGGTCGGACGGATAGGGCCGTGCCCAGCAGGGCCGTCGCCGCCCCGATCCTCCCGCCACGTCGCAGGTACTCCAGGGACTCCACCGCGCCGTAATAGGCGAGGGAGCTCCGCAGCTTCTCGACCTCGGCAACGACGGTCGCCAGGTCGGTACCTTCTGCCGCCCGGAAGGCCGCGACACGACAGAGGTTGCCGAGGCCCGCGGAAACGGACAGGGAGTCGACGAGCGCGACGTGGCACCGGCCCGTGAAGTTGTCGGCGGCGACGCGGGCGGCCTGGAAGGTGGCCGAGACCTTCGATGACAGGGTGAGGCAGATGACGCCGCTCGCGCCTTCCGCGTCCAGTTGGGAGAACGCCCGCTCGAAGTCCCCTGGGGAAGGTGACGTCGTCTTCGGAAGCGTGTCCGAGGCCCGCAGCCGCGCCCAGAACTCCTCCGGGGACAGGTCGACCCCGTCGATGAACTCGTCCTCGTCAAAGCGCACCTTCAGCGGGACGACCTCGATCGACAGTTTCTTCAGAACGTCGGGCGGAAGGTCTGCAGAACTGTCGGTGACCACTCGAACCGTCATGGCGTGTCAGTCTCGATTGTTTCGGCTGAGAGCCATCTTGACATCTGTATCGTCGCTTCACTCGCTCTCGCGCGACCGTCGGGACATCGATCCCGCAAAACGTCGGCGAATCGACGGCGGTGGGGCTTGTGGTGTCGCCACCGTCCTGTCCGATCGCTCGGACCTTCGGTGTGCCCGTGCGATCCACCGCGAATCGGTCCATCGGCGAGGTCACACAGGCCTGGCGTGGGGGTGTCAGGGGCGACCAAGGCGCGGCGTGTCCGAGGGGACGCGGGTCGGCGGCCGCTGGACGGAAACATGGTGGGACGAGGACCAGCGTGGCGAGCCGGGGGCACTGTGGCGATCAGCGCCGCAACGAGGCGCGCAGTGGGTGGTGTTTGGCGATCGAACTTTCTTCGTCGCTCGGGTGGCGGGATCGGTCCCTCTTGTCGCGTTTTTTGGGGAACGTCCCAGGAAGCCATCAGGAGGATCACAGGGAACGTAAGCAGCCTGTGGGCAGTTGGGTGCAGAGGGAGGTCTCCGACATGGTCGAGCAGAAACAATCCTCCCGCGAATCGGCGGCGCCACCGGACCGACTGCGGCGAGACAAGGTGCGACAGCCCGACGGCCAGATTCCCGATCCGAGGCAGGCTTGGCGCGGACCGCGCCCCGTCGTGCTGGTGCAACGCTTCAGCCGGCATCACCGACGGGTTGGAGACCGTCGCGGTTGACCGAGCGGGAAAACTGCAGGCGAAACAACTCGAAAGACGGGTAGCCGACGGCTCGCCTCGAGGACGCGGACGTCCCGTCAGCTTCTGCGCCCGAGCATCTGGGCCCCATCCGTATTCTCCGTGAACGCCGACGGGTGCCACAGGTTCGGCCCAGACCGTCACGCCAGACAGCGGCGATCCGCACCGGCGGTCGCCGCCCGAACTACCCACCGTCGATGAACCTTCCACGGCGGCCGTTGGTCGGATCTCCGCGGCCGCCCGGCGGTTTCGCATGACCGGCGTTGCGCCGGCGGACGCCATGACACCCGCCGGATGGTGGCGTCGACGACCGCGCATGCCGTTCGAACCGAGCCGCGAAGGCGCGCCGGGCGTAACCCGGGAACCTCCAAGAGCTCTTCTTTGCGATCGCGGAACGCGGCGAGACGCTGAGCTGATCGACGGGCGCCAGCACGGTGACGGCGTTCCCCCGGGTCTCTTCGCCCCGCCAGCGCCCGAGATCCCGGCGTCGAGGGGGGGTCTTCCTCAGGGCCTCGGTGGGCCGCCTCGCAGACCTTGGACCGCGTTGCTGGCGGATGCCGAGGGGGAGTTCCACCTCGTCCGATCCAGGCGAAGAATCGGGGAACGACCTCCCTGTTGCGCGTGCGATAATCGCCGGGATGTCCGAGATCGCCTCCGTTCCCTCCGCGCGTCAGGCGGGTAAGGTGACCCGTTTGCGCCGTATCTTCGGTGAAGACGGGCGGTGTGTCTTCGTGCCCCTCGACCACGGCACGATCTTTGGCCGTGTCCCTGGCCTCGAGGACCCCCTCGCCGTCCTGCAGCGCTTGATCGAGGAGCCGTGCGATGGCTTCCTGCTCGGACCGGCGCTCTTTCGCCGGTCGGCCGAACTCTTCGGGCGACGCTCGGCACCAGCGAGGATCTTGACGATCGATGTGTACTGGCGTGACAGCCGCGGCGGGGACCATCGGTTGGCCGCGAGTGTCGAGACTGCCGCCGCCCTTGGTGCCGATGGTGTCAAGCTGCTCATGCCCTGGGACGTGCCGTCCTCGGAGCGGGCGAAGACCGCGGCGCTCGTCGGCAGCGTGGTGGAGGCGGCGGATCGCTTCGGTCTCCCCGTCATGGCCGAGCCCGTGGCGCTCGAGGCGACGGGTGCGGCGGCGATCGAGGCGGAGGCGCACGGCTCTCGGACTGCGGCTGAGATGGGAGTCGACATCCTAAAGATCGCCCATCCCGGTGACGACGGCTTATTGCGGTCCTGGTGCGAGGAGCTCGGCGTCCCCGTCGTGCTTCTCGGCGGTGGCGGGACGATCTCGGGCGCCGAGCTCGTCTCGCTCGTGAAAAGAGGGGTCGAAGCCGGAGTGAGCGGGATCATCATCGGGCGCAAGGTCTGGGGACGACCGATGGACGAGACACGCGCTCTTCTCAGCGAGCTCTACGCGCTCGTCCACGGTCGCTAGGGGCAGTCAACGACCCCTCGGCTGCCGAGCGCCGGAAACAAAGTTGGCTTCGGACCGGAGAGGAGCGGTGAAGCGCCGCAGGCAGAACGGGCGCCGTGCCGGAAGCCCGCCTTCGGCTCGATAACGACAGATGCGCCGCGGCGCCGCTCGCTCATCATCGTTTCGAGCCGCACGAGGTCGCCCGCGATGGTCAGCCCGAATCGTGCCGCGGCGGCGATGCCGAGCGTCCGTGCTCGTCAGGCCGACGGGTTCGGGCCGAGAGTCTTGGTCGCGGTTGCCGGCCGGATTGGCTGGCGTTCTTCCCCCGGCGGGACGCGCCACCGGACCTGTCCGAGGTGAAGTTCGTCGTCTACTCGTGGAGGTAGACGTTCCACCCCAAGTAGGTCTCGAGTGCCTCCCGCACGGCCGGCGCGGTCTGCGAGAGGTTCATCACGACGTGGTGCTCGAAGCCGTTTCGGCAGATGTGCTTGAGAAGGTCCTGGAGCCGCGGCACCTCGATGACCCCATAGGCACCGAAGGTGTTGAGCGTGTCTTCGGAGAACTGTCCTTCCCCGACATACGCCTTGATCTCCCCGGCGAAGTCGTCGGTGCTCAGGCGCAGGTAGGTTGCCGGACCGGACTTGATGCGACCGTAGAGGGTGCCGTAGGTCTGCTCGACTCCGACCGTGCCGGCGATGATCTCCTGGTAGCGCATCTCGGTCGACTCGAGGAACTTCTTGGGCAGGTTGCTGCAATGGAAGACGACGGCCTTGTCCGGTTCGCCGCCGAAGTTGTTGTTCCAGTCGAGGATGGCGCTCGGTGTGCCCGAGGCCGCCTGGAGGATCGCCATCGAGACGACGCCGGTGACGTCGAGTTCGCAAGCGCTCGGCCGCAGACTGTCGCTCATCATGCTCATGATCGTGCACGGAACGACACCGTAGAACTCCTGCAGCGCGGTCCAGCACTGGATCGAGGAACAGTCGAGCTGCTCGGCGTTCATCCAGTCTTCGATGACCGCGCCGAGCTTCGCCATCTTCACGAGCGCCATGCCTGGCACGCCTTTGGTCGAGGTGTAGGCCTTGATCTCCTCGGCCTTCGCCTTCACCGCCGGGTCGTCATCCTTCAGGCGCTCGATGCGTCCCAACACTTCGGACAGATCGAGCGTGGTGACCGAGATCCCGGCCTTCTCGAACAGCTTTTCGCTGTAACGCACGGTGTTGAAGTTGGTCGGCCGGGCGCCGATCGCACCGACCCGCATCCCCCGCACGGAACGAACCACCCGGCAGACGCGCGCGAAGCGGTCGAGGTCGGCCGCGAACTCTGCCGAGCGGGGCCCGGTGGTGTGGAGCGACGTGAGCGAGAACGGGATGCCGTACTGCGTCAGGTTGTTGCAGGCCGACATCTTGCCGCAGAAGCTGTCGCGGCGGTGCGTGATCTTAAGCTTGTCCGTCTCATCGGGATACGCCTGCACGAGAACAGGGACTTCGAGCCGGGAGCCGCGAATCGCGTTGGCGATGGCTCGTTCGTCACCGAAGTTCGGGAGCGTAACGACTATTCCTTCGATCTCCTCGGCATGGTCGCGAAACAGGCGCGCGCATTTCGCCGCGTCGTCGAGCGACTCGATCGAGCCGTACTCCGTGTCCTCCGTTCCGAGCGCGACAACCTCGAACCCAGAAGCTCCGAGTACCTCGAGCATCTCGGCGCGGCCATCGCTGCATAGTTCGCTCGGAAAAAAGCCGCGGTTTCCGACAATAAGACCGACTGTTACAGAAGTGTTTCGCATATTTTAGATGTTAGCGGGTGCCTGTCGGTTTCGGAAAGCTCCGAATCAGCCACCTGGGACGTCATCCGGGGCGATGGGTCCGAATCCGGCGTTGCCACGTGATGCCGGCGGGCGACGTCGCCGACCGTGTCGTTGCCCAGATTCTCGGGCCCCGACCACGCGGCGAACAACGTATGGCGGGGGAGTCTGCAGTACTACGTTGAGGTCGTGGCTGGGCCCGGTGTGATGCGTTTGCAGTTGCTTGACGCTGGCGCGGGACTTCGAAACGAGCGAGAGGCTCCAGGCGCGTGAAGGATAAGTCAACAACGATTATCCCTGAGCGAAGTCTGGTGGCCGACAAGCGAAGTGGCCGGGCCCGTCAACTTTGCGCGCCACGAGCTCTGCCTGCGGCCGGGCCGGGGGCGTGATGTGGGGCGTCAGAGACGGAGGAGCGCCTTGGCGATGAACCAACCTCGTGGGACTTTGAAGAAGCTGATCAACGATCCGTTCAAGGTCGTCGATGAAATGCTCGAGGCTTTCGCTTCCGCGCACCCCGACATCGTCTCGCTGACGGCCCCGAGGGTCGTCGCCCGGGCCGAGAAGTCCGGCCCGAAGGTCGCGCTCGCGATCGGCGGAGGTTCGGGGCACGAACCGGCGATGCTCGGCTACGTGGGCTATGGCATGGCTGACGTCGCCGCCATCGGCAACATCTTTGCCGCGCCGTCACCGGACATCATCCACGAATCGATCGTCCAGGCGGACAACGGGAAAGGCGTCGTGCTCGTCTACGGGAACTACTCGGGAGACATCTTGAACTGCCGGCTCGCCGTTCAGCGGGCCAAGGCCGACGGGATCGACGTCCGCACGGTGTTCGTCTCGGACGACGTCGCCTCGGCCGGACCCGCCGAGATCGACAAGAGACGAGGGATCGCCGGCGACATCGTCGTGTTCAAGGTCACCGGGGCCGCGGCGGAAGCTGGCATGGCGCTGGACGAGGTGGAACGGATCGCCCGCAAGGCCGTCGCTCAGACACGAAGCATGGGGGTCGCGCTCACGAGCGCTGAGTTGCCGGGGGTGGAGCGTCCCATCTTCGAGAGCGGTCCGGACGAGATGGACGTCGGGATGGGAGCCCACGGCGAGCCCGGAATCAGCCGGGAGCCAATTCGATCGGCGGACGAAGTCGGTCGGCTGCTTGGCGAGCACATTCTCGACGATCTCGCCTGCCCGGCCGGCTCACGCACTGCCGTCCTCGTCAACGGTTTCGGCGCCACGCCCCTCCTTGAGCAGTATCTCGTCTACCGTGCCGCACGCGCGACCCTCGTGGCGCGCGGCATGACTGTCGAGCGTTCCTATGTCGGCGAGTTCATCACGACCCTCCAAATGGCGGGCGCGTCGGTCACCGTGACCCTCCTCGATGACGAGTTGGCCTCGCTTCTCGACGCGCCTGTCCGCACGGTGCGTTTGGTGAATTGACCACGACACCGGAAACCTCGCTGGCGACGACGACTCGCCTCGTCCGCGCCGTCGTGGACGCGCTCGAGGATGCCTCCGGCCGTCTTGGCGAGCTCGACGCGGTCGCGGGGGACGGCGACCACGGACTCACCATGGCAGAGGCGGCGCGGAGCATCCGCGCCAAGCTCGCCGACGACCCGCCGAAGGACCTCGTGGCACTGCTCGACATGGTGGCCGACGAGTTCGCCCGAGCCGGAGGGGCGATGGGCGCGATCACCTACGTCCTGGTCCGAGCCCTCGGCCACGCTGGCGTGGAGATTCGGGGCGAACTGTCGGCGGACGACGTCTCCCGACTCCTTGGCGTGGCGCAGGACGCCGTCACCGAGTTCGGCGGAGCGCAGCCCGGTGACAAGACGATCGTTGATGCCATCGCCGCGGCGCGTGGCGCCGCCGCAGAGTGCGTCAGCGGCGCGACGGCCGTCGAGGCTCTCTGCGCGGCATCGGAGGGCGCCCGTCGGGGTGCCGAGGCGACGGCGGGGATGATCGCCCGGGTCGGGAGATCGAGCCGCCTCGGCGAGATCAGCCGAGGAACGATCGATCCTGGAGCGGAGTCGTTCGCCATCAGCCTCGAGGCCTTGGCTGCCGCCTACGGAAGGGAGCGTCCGGAGGAATGAGCGGGCTGGCCGGACCCGGGGCGGCGGCGACGTGCCGCGCCCTGTCACGCTGACGCGCACGAGAGGGGTTGAGTTCGCACAAGCCCGGCTCCCGCCCGTCGCTCGATTCTCTTTCCCAACCTAGAGGGCAGCGGTTCGAGCTCGCGCCCCGTCGCCGTGCTGCCAGAAAGCCGCCTGAGCTCGGTCGTCTCGACTCTCGGGTTCTGTCGCCGGCATCTTGCGCGCCCTTTCAAACTTCACCTCGTTTGTCGATCCTCGATGGGCGGCACAGACGAGGCTGCCGACGGCGCCCGAAAACTGAGCACCTGACGCCGAAACGACACGCACAACCTCACCTGGATTTTCTTGTGGCCTGACGAGAGGCCCTCCGCCAGGAGATCCGGGAGTCTTCCTTTGGCACGCCGGGTTCCGGAAAGACGGGAATAGGCCCCTTTCCGGGATGGACCGGGTCGACGCTCCGTCCAACGTCGTCGCCATCCGGACCGCCTGGTCTCGGACCACGTCCGCGCCGACGTCGACTTCACGTACGGCGCCGTGCTCGACTTCAGACTTCTTTGGCATTCATTCGATCTCACGAGTATCGAGGCCCCTTATCTTCACCGACGACCCGTTCGCGCTCGTGGGTGCAGAGGAGATCGCCGGGTTCTTCTCGGACCTTTCCGACCCCGGCGACCAGGAGGAGATTGCTTGCCGCACCGCTGAGGCTGTCCTCAGCATCGTCAAGCGATCAGAATGTGACACGAGTTGTCCGGGCGGCCCGAACACGCCACGCAGGGTTAACTCTGTTGTCACCTGAACGAGGTTGTCTCCGCCAAGAACACTTGTCATGATCGCGCCCGAGTCGAGTCTCGAGACAGGAAATGGGGGCTGGGCCATGGCCAAGGAAGTCACATGTCAGCCTTGTGGTGAGGTAATACGTGCCGAAGACGACGACGAGCTCGTCGCCAAGGTGCAGAGCCACGCCAAGGAGCAGCACGGCAAGGATCTCGATCGTGAGGACGTCCTCGCGTCAGCTCGCGAGGTCTGACGCACAGACCGTCCGGTTCGGCGCGGTCGAGAGTAGCGGCGCGCGACGAGTCTCAACCGTGCCAATCGAGGAATTGGTGCCGCGTCTCGGATGAGAGCCGGGAGGAAAATCAATGCGCTCTGGGCTTTCTACGGGCTCGGGCGCTCGCGGATGAGAAGGCGCGGGCACGACTCCCGAAGACAGGCCTCACCGCGCCGATCCGGCCGTTCGGTGACAGCCGAGAGGGCCGAGGCCCGCGTCGCGGCCGCCTCCTCGGCGCGACGACGATGTCGTCGCGACTCGGTTTCCTCACCATCGTCGGCCGTGGCCGGCAGGAGAAAGATAAACACGATCGAGACTGAGGAATGTGGAGGTTACAGTCTGACCTTCGAGGGCGAAAAGTGCGCCGTAGATCACGGTGAACTGGCCCTGCTGCAGCCGATCTCCCGGCAGTTCGCGCCCAGAAGCCGCCGGCGCTGATTTCCGCAACGACCGTCTGCTTGCCGGTACTGGGATTGATGCGTACGAGGTCCTGACCGCGACAGGGTTGGGTGGTTTCTCCGGCCCAACGAGAAAAAGACCGGACTGCCCACGGCGCTCTCGACGCTCGCCGGGGCGCGGTGCCCGGCGGCGACCACCCAGAGAGCGCGTTGCCCCCTCGACGGATCATCGTGATAGCGCCGCCTCGTCGCGCGATCCAAGAGACTGGCTTTGGGCCCGCCAACGGACATGACACCGATCATTTCGTGTACTCCCGTCCGCGGCCGGCAGCCGTGATGGACTTCGCAGACCCCGAACGGCACGGTAAGGAATCGAGGTGCCCGCGAGCATCCGGCCGGTGGGTGTCTCGGCGGGGTCAACCCCCAACGGGGGCGTCGGAGGTACGTAGGTCGACACGGCAGTCGCGGCTCCGCGCGGCCCCGAGCCGGCGTTCGGCACTGCGTCAGTCGCCCATGATCGCGGTCTTGAGAGATTCGAGTACGGGAAGCTCGCTGTTTTCCCCAGAAGCCCTCGCGCGGGTTGAAGGAAAGTTCGACCAGATGGGGAGCCCGGCGCGAACTCGTTCGAGAGCCGTGCCCTCGCGGACGCTCAGGTCTCGAGGCGCGCCGCGGAGATGGTCCCGTTGGCGACCGTGCCCGTCACGGTGATCTTGGTACCGACGGCGAGACCGGAAAAAGCCATCCGTCTTTTGGAATTTGCCAGATAGACGGTCGTCGGCGAGGTCACGACGATGAACGTGCCACAGACGAAAGCTCCCTTGCACGGTGGATTGGCGTGGAAACTGCACCCCAGTCCCGGGGCGACGACGGTCAGGGGAGAGTGGATCGGCTTACCCGTACTCACGTAGCGAGGTGGGCCCGGAAAGGTGGGCGCTATCTGAACGGAGAACGCCATGATCGTCGCCGCGCCGTGCTCGACCCCCGTCACGCTCGCATACTCGAGGTGACCGGCCATCTCGGCTTTTCGCAGCTGCGCGAGAGTCATCTTCGAGTTTGACGGTCCGACCATGACCAAGGCGGGAGTCACGAGCACGTCGTACGTTGTCCCGAAGACCAGCTTGCCGGCGGTTCCGTTGACACAGGGGATAGAACCAGACCGCGCGCGGAAACTCGCGGTTCCAACGGACAAGACCTTTCCAATGAACGAGACACTCGATCCGTTGCCTGCCGCCGCCGTGCTCGTCGATTGCGCTGCCGCGCACCCGTCGCTCACCGCGATTGCCACGAGGACCGTCGTTGCGCCGACGAACAAGCGAATGCTCCGACGAGACGAGGTCGGTGATGCCATGGCAACCTTCACTCGTTCACGCCCACCGCACAATCACCGATGCTAGTTACCACTGACGATCCACCCTGAGAACCACTGGGTTCGACTGCGTCTGGCTGACCGGTCCCGGCCTGATCCCGTCTGTCTCGAGCGCAGGGGGCCGATCGGAGCGGGACGTGGTGCCAAATCATCCCGCTTCTGCCGTCCCGGAAGGCCGCGACAAAGGTCCGAGTGGCGTGCCCGCACCCCCGAATCCAGCCGAGCAGCGCGTCGTTACGATGACGCTGTGCCACCCTTCCGGGTTGTCGCCGATTTCGAGCCTGCCGGTGACCAGCCGAAGGCGATCGCCGAGCTCGCCGCGAGCATCGAGCGGGGTAACCGCTTCCAGACGCTGCTCGGGATTACGGGAAGCGGCAAGAGCGCGACGATCGCCTGGACGATCGAGAAGGTCCAGCGGCCGACCCTTGTCGTCGCGCCGAACAAATCCCTTGCCGCGCAGCTCGCGGGCGAGTTCCGCGAGTTCTTCCCCGAAAATCGCGTCGAGTACTTCGTTTCCTACTACGACTACTACCAGCCCGAGGCGTACATCCCCTCGACGGACACCTACATCGAGAAGGACTCCTCGATCAACGACGAGATCGACCGGCTCCGCCATTCGACGACGGCGAGCCTGCTCACCCGCCGGGATGTCATCGTCGTCGCCTCGGTGTCGTGCATCTACGGGCTCGGCTCGCCCGAGGAGTACGAAGGACAGCTCCTCGTCGTCCACCCCGGCGAGGTCCACGACCAGCGGGCACTGCTGCGGCGGCTCGTCGACATGCACTACGACCGGAACGACCAGAACCTCATGCGGGGCCGGTTCCGGGTGCGCGGCGACACGGTGGAGATCCACCCCGCCTACGAGGAGACCTCGGTGCGGATCGAGCTTCTCGGGGACGAGGTCGAACGGATCAGCCGCTTCGACGAGCTGACGGGGGAGCTCTTCGGCGAGCTCGACGAGCTCGTCGTCTTCCCGGCGACCCACTACATCGCCGGCGACGAGCAGATGAGAATCGCGATCGCCTCGATCGAAGCCGAGCTCGCCGGGCGCCTGGCGGAGCTCGGGGACGCCGGCAAGCTGCTCGAGGCGCAGCGACTCCGGATGCGGACCGAACACGACCTCGAGATGCTCGCCGAGGTCGGCTACTGCAGCGGCGTCGAGAACTACAGCCGCCATCTCGACGGCCGCCAGGCCGGTCAACCGCCCTACACGCTGCTCGACTACTTCCCCGACGACTGGTTGCTCGTCGTCGACGAGAGCCACGTCTCGGTCCCGCAGCTCCACGGCCAGTACTTCGGGGACCGCTCGAGAAAAGAGATCCTCGTCGAGCACGGCTTCCGCCTCCCCTCCGCCCTCGACAACCGGCCGCTGCGCTTCGAGGAGCTCGAAGGGCGCGTGAAACAGTGCGTCTTCATGTCGGCGACGCCCTCGCCCTACGAGCTCGGCGTCTCCGACGTCATCGTCGAGCAGATCGTCCGTCCGACCGGGCTCGTCGACCCCGAGGTCGTCGTGAAGCCGACCAAGCGCCAGATCGACGACCTCATCGCTGAGATCGATGCCGTCGTCGGGCGAGGCGAGCGGGTGCTCGTGACGACGCTGACGAAAAAGATGGCCGAGGACCTGACCGACTACCTCCTCGAGGCGGGCCTGCGGGTCCGCTACCTGCACTCCAACGTGGAAACGATCGAGCGGATCGAGATCGTGCGGGACCTGCGGCTCGGGGACTTCGACGTGCTCGTGGGGATCAACCTGTTGCGGGAGGGCCTCGACCTGCCGGAGGTGTCGCTCGTCGCCATTCTCGACGCCGACAAGGAGGGCTTCTTGCGCTCGTCGACCTCGCTCATCCAGACGATCGGCCGCGCGGCCCGCAACGTCGCCGGTCGCGTCATCCTCTACGCCGACGTCATCACCGACTCGATGCGCCACGCCCTCGCCGAGACCGAGCGCCGGCGCGAGCTCCAACGCGCCTACAACAGCGAACACGGGATCGACCCGCAGACGATCCGCAAGGCCGTCACCGACCTCGTTGCGCAGTTCCGGGCCGCGGGCTCGGTGAGACCGCCCGAGACGTCTTCGCTGCCCGCCGGGGCGACCTCGGAGCGCAGCCGTCGCGCCGGACGCCGCGCCGCCGAGAGGGTCGTCGGGTCGGTCCCGGAGCACTCCGGCGAGCTGCCCGCCGCCGAGCTCGCGCGCCTCATCGCGACCCTCGATGCCGAGATGCACGAGGCCGCGGCCGATCTTCGGTTCGAGTACGCGGCGCGACTGCGGGACGAGATCCGACGGCTCAACCGCGAGCTGAGAGAAGTCGGCTAGGACGTATCCTCCACCATGCCCGACTGCCTGGTCATCCGCGGGGCGCGCGAGCACAACCTGCAGAACGTCTCGCTCGAGCTCCCGCGGGACCGCCTGATCGTCTTTACGGGCTTGTCGGGGTCGGGCAAGTCCTCGCTTGCCTTCGACACGATCTACGCCGAGGGCCAAAGGCGCTACGTCGAGTCGCTCTCGTCCTACGCCCGCCAGTTTCTCGGCCAGATGGACAAGCCCGACGTCGACTTCATCGAAGGTCTCTCGCCGGCGATCTCGATCGACCAGAAATCGGCCTCGCGCAACCCCCGTTCGACGGTCGGCACGATCACCGAGGTCTACGACTACCTCCGGCTCCTCTACGCCCGCATCGGCCTGCCGCACTGCCCGAAGTGCGGGCGACTCGTCTCCCGCCAGAGCCCCCAACAGATCGTCGACCGGGTGATGGACCTGCCGGACGGGAGCCGGTTCCACGTCCTCGCTCCCGTCGTCAAGGCCCGCAAGGGCGAGTACGACGCCCTCCTCGACGAGCTCGCCTCCCAGGGGTTCGCCCGGGCCCGCATTGACGGCAGCGTCGTCGAGCTCGGCGGGCGGGAGAAGCACACCCTCGCCCGCTACGAGCAGCACACGATCGAGGTCGTCGTCGACCGGCTCGTGCACCGCCCCGGCATCGCCCGGCGGCTGACCGATTCGATCGAGACGGCGCTGCGACTCGGCGAGGGGTTCGCCGAGATCCAGCTCGTCGACAGCGACGAGATCCTCACGTTCTCCCAGCACCTCGCCTGCGTCGTCGACGGGATCTCCCTCGAGGACCCCGCGCCGCGCAACTTCTCGTTCAACTCGCCCTTCGGGGCCTGTCCGGTCTGTCTCGGCCTCGGGACCCGCTTCGAGGTCGACCCGGCGCTCGTCGTGCCGAACCCGGCGCTCTCGCTGGAATCCGGCGTGATCGCACCATGGGCCGCCTCGCGCACCGAGTACTTCCCGCGCCTCGTGCGCGCCGTCGCCGAATCGTTCGGGATCGACTTTCGGGCGCCCTGGTCGCGGCTCACGAAGGCCCAGCAAAAGGTGATCCTCTACGGCTCGGGCGAGCGCCGGGTCCACGTCGCGTACCGCAACCGCTACGGCACGCCGCGGGCCTACAACACGACCTACGAGGGCGTCATCCCCTGGCTCAGCCGCCGCCACGGCGAGGCAGAGTCGGACTGGCAGCGCGAGCAGATCGAGGGCTACATGCGGGAGGTCCCCTGTGCGGCCTGCGAGGGGACGAGGCTGCGTCAGGAGTCGCTCGCCGTCACGGTCGGCGGGATGAACATCGCCGAGTTCGCGGCCAAGCCGATCGGCGCGGCGCTGAAGGTGATCTCCTCGCTCGAGCTCTCGGGCCGGGAGGCGATGATCGCCGAGCGGCTCCTCAAGGAGATCCGGGCCCGGATCCAGTTCCTCGTCGACGTCGGGCTCGACTACCTCACCCTCGACCGGGCCGCGGCGACCCTCGCCGGGGGGGAGGCGCAGCGGATCCGGCTCGCGAGCCAGATCGGCTCCGGCCTCGTCGGCGTGCTCTACGTGCTCGACGAACCGTCGGTCGGGCTGCACCAGCGGGACAACCGCCGCCTCGTCGAGACCCTCGCCCGGCTGCGAGACCTCGGCAACACGGTGATCGTCGTCGAGCACGACGAGGAGACGATCCGCGTCGCCGACCACGTCGTCGACATCGGCCCGGGGGCGGGCGAGCACGGCGGGGAGATCGTCTACTCCGGCCCCGTCGCGGGCCTGCTCGGCGAGCCGCGTTCGGTGACGGGCCGGTACCTGTCGGGCGCGCTCACGATCCCGGTGCCGCGCTCCCGGCGCCAGCCGACCGGGGGGCACCTCATCGTCCGTGACGCCTGGGAGCACAACCTCCAGCACATCGACGTCGCCGTGCCGCTGGGGTGTTTTGTCGCCGTGACGGGTGTGTCGGGCTCGGGCAAGTCCACGCTCGTCAACGACGTCATCCAACGCTCGCTCGCCAAGACCGTCTACCACTCCCGCACCGTTCCCGGACGCCATCGCACGATCGAGGGCACGGAGCTTCTGGACAAGGTGATCGACATTGACCAGTCGCCGATCGGGCGCACGCCGCGCTCCAACCCGGCGACCTACACGGGGGTGTTCGACCGCATCCGACAGCTGTTCAGCGAGACGACGGAGGCGAAGCTGCGGGGCTACAAGCCCGGGCGCTTCTCGTTCAACGTCTCCGGCGGGCGCTGCGAGAACTGCGCCGGCGACGGAACGATCAAGATCGAGATGCACTTCCTCCCCGACGTCTACGTCCCCTGCGAGATCTGCCACGGGGCCCGCTACAACCGCGACACCCTCGAGGTGCTCTGGCGGGGCAAGTCGATCGCCGACGTCCTCGACCTCTCGTGCGAAGAGGCGCGTGACTTCTTCGCGGCGCAGCCGGCGATTGCGCGCCACCTCGACACGCTCGTCGACGTCGGTCTCGGCTACATCCGCTTGGGCCAGCCGGCCCCGACGCTCTCGGGCGGCGAGGCGCAGCGGGTGAAGCTCTCGGCGGAGCTGTCGAAGCGCGCGACGGGGCGAACGCTGTACATCCTCGACGAGCCGACGACGGGTTTGCACTTCGACGACGTGAAGAAGCTCCTCGGGGTCCTCCAACGCCTCGTCGACCAGGGCAATACCGTGCTCGTCATCGAGCACAACCTCGAGGTCGTGAAGTCGGCCGACTGGGTCATCGATCTCGGTCCCGAGGGCGGGGACGCCGGGGGGCGGGTCGTCGCCGAGGGATCACCGGAGAAACTCGCCACGGTCCCGGCGAGCTACACCGGCCGGTACCTGAAAGGGATGCTCGCGCGTCCGCGTCCCTAAGAGGGCACGCGGCTCAGCGCCTTCTGGCCGCGGAGGGTCGCGAGCTCCGTTTCGACTCCCTGGTCGGCTCCTCGAGCTTCTCGCCGAGGCCCACACCGAACTGCACCGCCAGAGCGAAAGCCTGCAGGACCACTGTCGAGCCGATTTCGGGCGATGCACGCCATCGCCTACGGCAAAAAAGGCCGCCTGCTTGTACGCGAAAGCCGTCCCTCGCGGCTTTGTAGATAGTGGACGAACGTTTCTCGACCGAAAGCTGAGGGGCTGGACCGATGACACCCGAAGAAGGAGAGCTGTCCCACCTCCTCGATGACGCCGCTGTCCCGGCGTCGGACGCGACGCTCCATTCGATCGTCGCCCGCTCGCGCCGTCGGCACGAGCGACGGCTGAAGGTCGTCACGACAGCCGCGGTCGTTGTCGCCCTCGCCGCGGCGACCGCCGCCGGGATCTCGTCGGCGACGACTGGGGTCTCGTCCGGCTCGAAGTCGGCCGCGCCGAGACAAGCTTCGGGATTCCTCACGGTCCCGTCTCGAGCCGTCTCCTGGGCTACGAAGCAGCGCGATCTGGGCGTTGCACCGAGGGGCCTCCGGTGGTTGACGTCTTCGAGCTCAAGTTCGACTGCGACCAAGGGGACCGCTCGATCGGCGACACCGAGCGCCTCGGCGGTCGCGCCAGGTTTCTGCACGATCGATGGCTGCTCTCGGTCGCTGCCCTTCGGTACGCCTTCAATTGCACTTCTTCCCCTGCACCGGTTGTTCGTGCGAACGACAGGGGATGTCACCGTCCGGGCGTTCACCGAAGCGCTGACTTTCTCGCGGACAGGGCCGCTCCTTCCGTCGTCGTCGGGGACTTCTCCGGCAGCGACCGTCGTCGCACCCGCCGCTTCTTCGACCCCGAAGACGGCACAGGACCTGGCCCCTGCGACCGGCGCGACGGGGGCGAGCGGGGCGAGTGGAGCCTCGGGCGCAACTGGCGCGACGGGGGCGAGCGGCGCGACGGGGGCGAGCGGCGCGACGGGAACCACTGCCCCTTCGATCACGTCGTGTGCAACGGCCGAAGAACTCGTCGTCGAGGTGTCGAACCCCGGTGCGGTCGGCGAGATCACCGTCGGGCTGCCGAGCGCCGCTTCCTCGGACACGACGCAACCCTTCGAGCTCATCGACAGCTCCGTCGTCGGCGTCGCCGAGTCTTCGCCGATCGAGGTGATCTCGACCCACGTCGCCCCGGACGTAAACAGCGTTCAGGCGAGCTTTGCTGATGGTTCGTCGGATGCGATGAGCGTGTCCGACGGCTGGGCTGTCCTCGTCGACGACGGCACTGCGCCCCTGCCGGCAAGCCTCACGGCGTTCGACAGCGCCGGCGACAGCATCGGCACCGCAGTCGTGTCGAGTGACGACGCGGTCGCACAGCCCGAGCAATGCCCTGTGCCGCTCGCCGTGCCGATTGCCGGCTCCTCGGGGGCGGCCGCGGCGACGACCGCGAAGTAAAACTTCCCCGCCCGCTAGCCAGCGATCGCGAATCGTGCTCATCTATTCGGTTGTGGACGCGGCATCGACAAGCGGCGGCCCAGGGCTTGACGCACCCGAGATTGCCGGGCCGCCATCAACTGACCCGTCGATTGTCGATGGTTCCGACGATGGGTTTGTCGCGATCTACAAGGAGCACTACCCGCGCCTCGTGCGCGCGCTCGAGCTAGCCGGCGCAGACCGGGAAACCGCGCAGGACGCCGCCCAGGAGGCCTTCGCCCGCACGCTCGGGCGCTGGCAACGTGTTCGGCGCGGGACGAACCCCGCGGGTTACGTCTATCGGGTTGGCTTCCGCCTTTCCCGGCGAGACCGCCACCGGGACCTTCCCGGCGGCGCGGGGCCGACGTCGCCAGATCCGGCAACCGAGGTGGCGTTGACGCTCGACATCGAGGGCGCCCTCCGGGCGATGCCCGCGGCACAGCGCCAATGTGCCGTGCTCTGTCTTGCTGTCGGCCTGTCGACGAAAGACGCGGCCCGGGCGCTCGGCATCGCCGAGTCGACGGTGCGCAAGCAGATCGAACGAGCGAGACGCGACCTCCGGGAGGTTCTCGGCGACCATCAGTGACGCGACCCGCTGTGCCGCAGTCGGTGTCCTTCCCTGGGGATCCCGCGAGGGGAAGCGGGTCGCCACCTTTCGCGCCCCGCCTCGTTCGTCGGTTTGGCTACGTGCCGGGGAGCACCGAGCTCATGGGACGCAGGACACCAGGCGGGTCGCTGGTCTGATCCGGTGCGACGGCCCGGCAACGAGCGCTAGAAGCTCGACCCACCGATCTCGAGCATCCGCTCGAGCGCGACGCGCGCGTCGGTGGCCGTCCCCTCGTCGACGACGATCTGGTTGCGCACGTCCCCCTCCACGAGACCCTCGAGGACCCAGGCGAGGTGCGGCGGGTCGATGCGGAACATCGTCGAGCACGGGCAGACGAGCGGGTCGAGCGAGGCGATCGTCAACTCGGGGTGCTCCGTCGCGAGCCGGTGGACGAGGTGGATCTCCGTCCCGATGCCGATCGCCGTGCCCGGGGCGGCTCCTTCGACGTAGTGGATGATCGTGTCCGTCGAGCCGACTTTGTCGGCGAGGGCGGCAACCTCGTGGGCGCACTCCGGGTGGACAACGACCTTGCCGTCGGGGTGGGCGGCGCGGAAGGCGACGACCTGGTCGGGCGTGAAACGCTGGTGCACTGAGCAGTGGCCCTTCCACAACAAGAACGTCGCCTCCTTCAAGTCGGCCTCGGTGAGCCCCCCGGAGTCGAGATTGGGGTCCCAGACCCGCTCGGAGCTCGCGCCGAAACCGAGGGCGTAGATCGTGTTGCGCCCGAGGTGCTGGTCGGGGAGGAAGATCACCTTGTGCCCCAAGGCGGCGATGGCCGCCGCGAGCTCCGGCCCCGGGGCGCTGTCATAGGGGATGCCGAGCGCCCAGCGTAGGGCGGTGTTGGCGTTGGCAGAGGTGCACACCGTGCCACGGTGGCGGCCGACGAAGGCCTTGATCGCGGCCGAGGAGTTCATGTAGGTGACGGGCACGACGGCGTCGAGGTCGACGACCGCGCCGAGCTCGGACCAGGCCGTCTCGACGCCTTCGAGGTCAGCCATGTCCGCCATCTGGCAGCCGGCGTTGAGATCCGGAAGCAGCACCTTCTGGTCGGGGGCCGTGAGGATGTCGGCCGCCTCGGCCATGAAGGTGACCCCGCAGAAGACGACGTATTCGGCTTTGTGCTGGTCGGCGGCGAAGCGCGCCAGACCGTAGGAGTCGCCGCGGGCGTCGGCCCAGCGCATCACCTCGTCGCGCTGGTAGTGGTGGCCGAGGATGACGACCCGGTCGCCGAGGCTGGCCCGCGCTGTGCCGATCATCGCGACGAGCTCGTCGTCTGTCGCCCGGGTGTAGCGATCGGGCAGCGGCGGCTGGAGGCGGAACATGGGGCCTCGTCTCGGTTGTCGCTCCGCTTCGGCCGGCGGGGACAGCCTGGTCGCCCGTCCGCGGGTGTGTCGGCCACGAAGCTATGTCCGCCGGGGTACCAGGCCGGCGTAGCCTCCAGGTTAGTGCTCGAAAGACCGGAATCCGTCCCGGACGCGCCCGGCTCGTACCAGTTCCGGGACGCCGACGGGCGCGTGATCTACGTCGGCAAGGCCCTCTCACTGAAAGGGCGGCTCGCCAGCTACTTCGGCGATCCCGGCCCGTCGCATCCCCGCACCCGGCAGATGCTCGAGCGGGCGGCCTCGGTCGAATGGATCCAGGTTCGCTCCGAGGTCGAGGCGATCATGCTCGAGTACAGCCTGATCAAGGAGCACCGGCCGGTCTTCAACGTCCGACTCGTCGACGACAAGAGCTACCCGTTCCTCGCGCTAACCGTCGACGAGACTTGGCCCCGGGCGGGGATAGTGCGGGGCACGAAGCGCAAGGGCACGCGGTATTTCGGTCCCTACACGCAGGCCTACGCGCTGCGCGAGATGCTCGACACGCTCGTCCGGTCGTTCCCGGTCCGGACCTGCACGAACACGAAGTTCACCCGCCACGAGCGGCTGGGGCGGCCCTGTCTCCTCTATCACATCGAGCGCTGCTCGGGCCCCTGCGTCGGGGCGGTGGCGCCGGCGGATTACCGGGGGTTCGTCGAGGACCTCTCCCGTTTCCTCGACGGCGACACCAAGGCGGTCCTCACCCGCCTCGAGAAGGGCATGCGCCGGGCCGCCGCGGCCGAGGAGTACGAAAAGGCGGCGCGCCTGCGCGACCAGCTCGACTCGGCCCGGCTCGCGGAGGAGCGTCAGGACGTCGTCGGGGCGACGGACGAGGACTTCGACGTGGTCGGGCTCGCCGAGTCCGAGCTCGACGCGGCGGTGCAGGTCCTCCACGTCCGCCACGGGCGTGTCGTCGGCCGGCAGGGTTTCGTCCTCGAGAAGGTCGAGGACCTCGGTACGGCCGACCTCGTCGCCCGGGCGCTCGGCCACTACTACGCCGAGACGCCGCTCGGCGTGCCGAAGGAGGTCCTCGTGCCAGCGGCACCTGCCGAAGGCGAGGCCTACGCGGCCTGGCTTTCGGGCCGGCGGGGTTCGGGGGTCGCGATCCACGTGCCCCGCCGCGGCCACAGGCGGGCCCTTCTCGGCGTCGCCGAGCAGAACGCCGCCGAGCAGCTCGCCCGGCACCGCGCCCGGCGGGCGACCGATCTCGCGACGCGGGCGCGAGCCCTCGAGGAGCTGCAGCGCCGACTGGGGCTCGCCGAGGCGCCGCTACGCATCGAGTGCTACGACATGAGCCACCTCCAGGGGAGTGACTACGTGGGCTCGATGGTCGCGATGGAGGACGGCCTCGCCAAGCGTCGCGACTACCGGCGTTTCAAGGTGACGGGCGTCGCCGGCAACGACGACTACGGCGCGATGGAAGAGGTACTCACCCGGCGCCTGCGCCGTCTGGCCGCGCCCGCCGCAGCCGATGACAACGAGGCGACGCGCCGCCGGCGTTTCGCCTACCCGCCGCAGCTGCTGCTCCTCGACGGGGGAAAGGGCCAGCTGGGCGTGGGGGTGAAGGTGCTTCGCGCCCTCGGGCTCGAGGACCGAGTCGCCGTCGCCGCCCTCGCCAAGCAGTTCGAGGAGGTCTTCGTCCCCGATCACGCCGACCCGGTGCGGATCCCGCGGGACTCGGAGGCGATCTACCTGTTGCAGGAGATCCGGGACGAGGCGCACCGCTTCGCCGTCTCCTACCACCGAGAGCTGCGGGCCCGGAGACTGCGTCCCGACCCCTTGGGGGGAGTGCGCGGCCTCGGCCGCGCCCGCCGCCGCCGTCTGCTCGCCGAGTTCGGGTCGCTCCGCGGGGTGCGGACAGCGAGCCGTGAGGACCTGAAAGGTGTGACTTGGTTGCCCGACGACGTCGCTGACGCCGTCTTCGACAAGCTCCACCCCGGCGGGGTGCGGGTCCGCCCGGCCGCGGCGGGGCGCGATCGGAGCCTGGCGTCGTGAAAGAGCCCGGGCGCGACGCGGCGGTCGATCCGGGGAGAGCGGGTCTGCCGCCCTTTGCCGACAGCTGGGATGAGCACGCCGCGTGGTGGAAGGCGACGTTCACGGGGGGTGCGGACCGCGAGTACGAGATCGAGATCATCCCCCTCGTCGTGCGGGAACTCGCCACCTGTCGGGTCGCCGTCGACATCGGCTGTGGCGAGGGGCAGGTCGCCCGGGCCCTCGCGGCGGCGACCGGCTGCCGGGTCGTCGGCGTCGACCCTTCCGGCGAACAGCTCGCCAACGCGCGCGCGGCGGAGGATCCGGGGCTCGCGATCAGCTACGTCCGGGCCGAGGGCGAGCACCTCCCGCTGGCCTCGGGGTCGGTCGACGCGGCGTTCTGCTGTCTCGTCATCGAGCACGTCGCCGACGCCGACGCGCTCCTCGCCGAGGCGGCGCGCGTGCTCGCCCCGGGGGGGACGTTCCTCCTCGTCGTCAACCACCCGGTCTTCCAGGGACCGGGCAGCGGCTTCGTCGACGACCAGATCCTCGAGGAGCGCTACTGGCGGGTCGGTCCCTACCTCGTCGAGCAGTGGGACGTCGAGGAGGTCGACCCCGAGGTCTCGCTCGCCTTCAGCCATCGGCCGCTCTCGCGTTACGTGAACCCGCTCGCTGCGCGCGACCTCGTGCTCGTCCACCTCGAGGAGCCCTCGCCCCGGATGGAGCTCCTCACCGACTCGGTCGACCCGGAGTTCGAGGCGACGATCCCGCGTCTTTGCGCGATGCGCTTCGAGCACCGCCCGAGGTTTTCACCGCCCGGGCCGTGATTCGCGGAGCGCGCGCCGGTGGGACAATCGTCGGGGAGGTAGCGGGTCGGTGGCCGAGTACCTGATCGTCGCGGGGTTGTCGGGGGCGGGGCGTTCGACGGCTGCCGCGGCGCTCGAGGACTTCGGCTGGTTCGTGATCGACAACCTGCCGCCCGCCCTCGTCGGCAAGGTCGCCGAGCTGGCGGCGCGCCCGGGCAGCGAGCTCGACCGGTTCTGTTTCGTCGTCGGCCGCGGCGGCTTCGAGTCCGTCGCCGAGATCGTTCCGGCGATCAAGGACCTCCGCGCCTCCGGAGCCCGGGTGCGGGTGCTCTATCTCCAGGCCTCGGACGAGGTCCTCGTCCGGCGGTTCTCCGGGACCCGCCGTCGCCACCCGCTCGAGGCCGCGGGGGTGCTCGAGGCGATCCGGTCCGAGCGGCAGCTCCTCGAGCCGCTCCTCGAGGGCGCCGACGTCGTCATCGACACGAGCGAGACGAACGTCCACGAGCTGCGCGCCCGTCTCGTCGAGCTGTTCGGGGAGCGCGAGTCGACGGAGGCGATGGAGACGGCGATCGTCTCGTTCGGGTTCAAGAACGGCCTGCCTCTCGAGGCCGATCTCGTCTTCGACGCGCGCTTCTTGCCGAACCCGCACTGGATCGACGCGCTCCGGGCGCATAGCGGTCTCGACCAGGACGTGCACGACTACGTCGTGTCCTCGCCGGAGGCGGTCGAGTTCCTCGGGCGGATCGCCGACCTCGTGACCTTCCTCCTGCCCTATTACTGTCGGGAGGGCAAGTCCTATGTGTCGATCGCGATCGGCTGCACCGGGGGCAGGCACCGCTCGGTCGTCCTCGCCGAGGAGCTCGCGACGCGCCTTCGCGCCGACGGCTTCGACCCGACAGTGCACCACCGTGACGTGAACCGTTAGGGTGGAAAGCCCGGTGGGGCCCGGCGGCGGGCGGCGCGATGATCGGCCGGGACCAAGCGGCTCGGGTCCTTAGCCTCTTGACCGGGCGCGACCCGGTCGCGATCCTCGGGGCGGACGGGATCACCCCGGCCAAGAGGGATGCATCGGACACGTCCCGGTGGCGCGCCACCAGGGAACCAAAGAAGCGGATGGTGGAGACATGACGGTACGGGTCGGGATCAACGGGTTCGGGCGGATCGGGCGGAATTTTCTGCGCGCCGCGGCAGAGTCGGCGGCGGACATCGAGATCGTCGCCATCAACGACCTCCTCAGTCCGGAGATCAACGCCCACCTGCTCCACTACGACTCCAGCTACCGACGGTTCCCGGGTTCGGTCGAGGTGAAAGGATCCGACATCGTCGTCGACGGGCGCGTCGTGAGGGTCTTCGCCGAGCGCGATCCGGCGGCACTGCGCTGGGGCGAGCTCGGCGTCGAGGTCGTCGTCGAGTCGACCGGCCGGTTCACGAAGCGGGAAGCCGCCGCCGCCCACCTCGCCGCCGGGGCGAAGCGGGTCGTCATCTCGGCGCCGTCCGGTGACGCCGACGCGACCTTCGTCATCGGCGTGAACGAGGCCGACTTCGACCCCGCCAAGCACTTCGTCATCTCCAACGCTTCTTGTACGACGAACTGCTTCGTGCCGATGGTGAAGGTCCTCGACGACGCCTTCGGGGTCGACAAGGGCCTCATGACGACTGTCCACGCCTACACGAACGACCAGGAACTCCTCGATCTCGCCCGCGACAACCTTCGGCGCGCCCGGGCCGCGGCCATCAACATCGTGCCGACCTCGACGGGCGCGGCGCGGGCAACGAACCTCGTCATGGCGAACATGAAGGGCCGCCTCGACGGATCGGCGCTCCGCGTCCCCGTCCCCGTGGGCTCGATCACGGACTTCACCGGGATCCTTTCGGCTCCGACCGACGCCAAGGCCGTCAACGCCGCCTTCGCGGCCGCGGCGAAGTCGGGACCGCTGAGCAAGGTGCTCGTCTACACCGAGGACCCGATCGTCTCCTCGGACATCGTCGGCTCTTCCGCCTCGTGCACCTTCGACTCCGGCCTCACCCTGGCCCTGCCGCTCGAGGGCGAAAAGACCCTCGTCAAGGTCTTCGGCTGGTACGACAACGAGTGGGGCTACTCGCACCGCCTCGTCGAGCTCGTCGCTCTGGTCGGGTCGTGACGGGGCGCCTCCCGGTCCTCGAGGACTTGCCCGCCCTGGCGGGCAGGTCCGTCCTTGTGCGCGTCGATTTCAACGTGCCGATCGGAGTGGACGGCGAGCGGCGCATCGTCGCCGACGATTTCCGGATCCGCGCAGCTCTCCCGACCCTGCGCTGGCTGATGGAGCACGGCGCTTCCGTCGTTTGCGCGACCCACCTCGGTCGGCCGAAGGGTGCTCCGGACCCGAGGTTCGACGTCGCGCCGGTGCGGGCGCGCCTCGCCGAGCTCCTCCCGGGTGTCGAGCTCCTGGAGAACCTCCGCTTCGACCCCGGCGAGGAGGCGAACGACCCCGCCTTCGTCGACCGGCTCGTCGCCGGCCACGACTGCTACGTGAACGACGCCTTCGGGGCCTCGCACCGGGCCCACGCCTCGATCGTCGGGCCGCCTGCCCGCCTGCCCTCGGCGGCGGGACGACTCCTCGCCCGGGAGGTCGAGATCATCGGGGGTCTGCTCGACGCGCCCGAGCACCCCTTCGTCGCCGTGATCGGCGGGGCCAAGGTCGCCGACAAGCTCGGCGTCCTGCGCTCGCTCGTCGCCAAGGCCGACACCGTCCTCGTCGGCGGGGGGATGTCGTACACGTTCCTCGCGGCCCAGGGCCGCCGGATCGGGGCGTCGCTCTGCGACCCGTCGCAGATCGAGGCCTGCCGAGACCTCCTCGCGTCCCCCGGCACGATCGAGCTCCCGACCGACGTCGTGGCCATCGGACCGGGCGGGACGCTCCATCCCGGGGAGAAGTCTGTCGCCGAGGGCGACCCGATCGCGGTGTACTCCGGTGACCTTCCCGACGGCTGGGAGGGCGTCGACATCGGCGACGAGACCCGCGGCCGCTTCGCCGCAGCGATCGAAGGCGCCGGGACGGTCTTTTGGAACGGCCCGGTCGGGCTTTTCGAGGATCCCCGCTTCGCGGCGGGGACGCGCGCCCTCGCCGCGGCGGTCGCCGCCTGTCCCGGGTTCACCGTCGTCGGCGGCGGCGACTCCGCGGCGGCGATCGACGAGTTCGGGTTGGCCGGTTCGATCGACTTCATCTCGACCGGCGGGGGAGCATCGCTCGAGCTCCTCGAGCTCGGCGACCTGCCGGGTCTCGCCGCGCTGCGCGGGGCGGCGAACGCCCCCCAGGGGTCCTGATCGCGTGTCGCCCGAGCGCGCTGTTCTCCTGAGCGGCAACTGGAAGATGAACAAGAACCACTTCGAGGCGCTGAAGCTCGTCCAGGAGCTGGCGGCGCTGCTCTTCGCCGGGGCGATCCCACCCGGGCGCGAGGTCAGCGTGCACCCGCCTTTCACGTCGTTGCGCACCGTGCAGACCGCGGTCGAGTCCGACCACGTCCCCGTCGTCCTTGGCGCGCAGAACTGCCACTTCGAGGACCGCGGCGCCTATACGGGCGAGGTCTCCGCCGAAATGCTCGCCAAGCTCGACGTGCGCTACGTCATCACCGGGCACTCCGAACGGCGCCAGCACTTCGACGAGACCGACGCGATCGTGGCGAAAAAGATCGACGCGATCCTCCGCTGGGGGATGTGCCCGATCATCTGCGTCGGCGAGACCCTCGAGGAGCGGGACGCGGGAGAAGCCGAGGCGAAGGTGCGCGGTCAGGTCCGGGCCGCGCTGGAAGGCCGCCCGACCGACGTGGTCGCCTCGCTCGTCCTCGCCTACGAGCCGATCTGGGCGATCGGGACCGGAATGACCGCGACGCCCGCCGACGCCCAGGAGATGTGCGCCGCGATCCGCTCCGAGATCGGGCACTTCGCCCCCTCGGCCGCGGCGGCGATCCGGATCCAGTACGGGGGGTCGGTGACCCCGGAGACCGCGGCGGAGCTACTGGCGGGCGAGGACGTCGACGGCTTCCTCGTCGGCGGGGCGAGCCTCGACGCGCAGCGTTTCGTCGCCATCGTGCGTGCCGGGGCGTAGCGGCGCGAGCCGGTCAGAGGCCATGAACTGCTAATCTTCGCCCTCGCCCCGGGCGCGCCGGGCGACGGAGGAGGTCTTCGCACGTGCTCACCGACATCCTGGTCGGGATCGAGGCCGTGATGTCGTTCGCGCTCGTGCTCTTGATCCTTCTGCACTCGGGACGTGGGGGGGGACTGTCGGACATGTTCGGATCCACGGTCGGCACGGCGGCGGCTGGCTCGACAGTCGCCGAGAAGAACCTCGACCGCCTCACGATCACCGTCGCCGTCATCTTCGCCTTCGCGACGGTCATCATTGGCCTTCGGTGGGGCTGAAAAAGGCCGGAGCCGCCGCGCTCGGCGCCCTGGCCCTCGTCGCGCTGGGCGGCGGAACGAGTCTCGGTGCCTCCTCGACCACGACGACGCTTCCCGCTGAGGGGGGGGTCAAGATCCTCAACGGGGGCACGGTCACCGTCGCCGTGGCGAACCTGCCGACGGAGTTCAACCCCTCGACGCCGGCCGGCTCCAACCCCGTGACCCAGATGGTGATGGAGCAGGTTTGGCCCCAGGCGTTCGTCACGGGTCCGGGGATGGTCGTCCACGCCTATCCCGGGCTCGTCGTCTCGGCCGAGCTGACAGGGCTCAACCCGCAGACGGTCGTCTACACCCTCGCCCCCGGGGCGCGATGGTCCGATGGCGTGCCGATCAGCGCGGCGGACTTCGCCTACGACTGGCAGATGCTGCTCCGGCTCGGTCCGAGGCTGCCCGCGACGTTCCCGCTCGCGGGCTACGAGGACATCGCCTCGGTCTCGGGGTCCGCCCACAACACGGCGGTCACGGTCGTCTTCTCGAAGCCCTACGCCGACTGGATGGCACTCTTCGCGAATCTCGTGCCGGCGCACGTCGCCCGGCACTACGGCTGGGAGAAGGCCTTCACGGGTCAGAATCTCGCGCATCTCGTCTCGGGGGGGCCTTTTTCCATCACGAAGATCGTTCCGGGACGAGAGCTCGTCCTCTCGCGCAACCCCCTTTTCTGGGGTAAGCCCGCCCATCTCGACCACATCGTTTTCCGGGTGGTCCGGACCCGGGCCGCGACGCTGCGGGCGCTCGCCGCAGGGTCGGTCGATCTCGCCGAGGTGAGCCCCGGGGCCGCGGTAACGAACCTCGTCACCGAAAGCTCCGACCTCGTCGCGAAGCTGTCACTCACGGAGACGCTCTGGCAGCTCGTCTTCAACTGCGCGGATGCCGTCACGGGGCAGCCCGATGTGCGCGAGGCGATCGCCAAGGCGGTCGATCGCCCCCAACTCGTCGCCGATTCGGTGGGACTCCTCACCGCTTCCGCCCGGACGTCGGGCAACCGCCTCTACGCCGCCCGCCAACCGGGGGCCCAGCACAACGACAGCGCCTATCTCGCCGCTGATACGAGCGAGGCGGACCAACTGCTCTCCCAGGCGGGTTACGTGTTCAACACCGACGGCATCGCCGAGACGGCGTCAGGGACGCCTCTCGAGCTCGAGCTCACCGGGCCGTCGGGGGACGGGACGATCACGGCCGTCGAGAACGAGATCCAGGCGGAGCTTCTGGCGGCCGGGATCGAGCTGCAGGTCCACAACGTGTCTTCGGCCGAGCTTCTGGCGTCGGTCCTCCCGCAAGGCCGTTACCAGCTCGCGATCGCGCCGTATCTCGAATCGCCGTTCCCGTCGACGATGGCGCAGCTCTACACGGACCCGGTCGGGCCGGCTCCGGTCGCGTCGCCGGGAACGACCACGACCGTGCCGGGAGTCGCCGCCGTGCCGAGTACGTACATCGCCGGCGTGGAGACCGAGCCAGGCGCGGTCGTCGCCGGAGCGGTGACCCGCGACGTCCTCGGCTACGACGACTCCGTCGTCGACGAGCTCTTCGCGGAAGCGCAGTCGCAGCTCAACGCTCCGGCCGAGGCCGGCCTCTACAACCAGATCGACACGTTGTTGTGGCAGGACTTGCCGACGTTGCCGCTCTTCCAGGAGCCGGCGACGCTCGTGAAGAACGTGAGGGTCGTGAACGTGAGCGACACCTCGACCTGGGCCGGGCCGATGTGGGACGGGGAGGACTGGGCGATCCAGGTGAGCCCTCCGCCGATGAAGACCAAGACGACAGCGGGAAGTTGAGGGGGCTCGCCGTGGGCCGTCCGGCGATCGGCTGCGGCGAGGTCGCGACCAGGGGGTCGCGGTAGTCTTTCGTGCTTCGGCGGGGACGCGCTCCCCGTCGCGTCGGAGTGGCGGAATAGGCAGACGCGCCAGCTTGAGGGGCTGGTGCCCGCAAGGGCGTAGGGGTTCAAGTCCCCTCTCCGACACCGAAAAAATGCCCTCTGAAGTGGTGCTTGTCTTCACGACTGCGCAGTTGTTAATGCGTTCAGTTGCCAGTAGATCCGTCTTGCTAATCAACAGCCAAACAGAGCTTGCGTTGGTTGTTCGCGTGTGCCCCGGCACGGCACAGTTTCGCCACCTGCCGGTGGCGAGATAGCCAGGGAAGCTGTCCAACGAACCGGGACTGCAACATGGTTTCATTATCCGTGGGTTATCATTCATGTAATGAAAGTTGCCACCCCGCTGCTCGCCCCTTTGTTCCGGTCCGACGTGCAAGGCAAGCTGCTCGCCGCTCTCTTCGTCGACCCGAGTAACGAGTACTCGATCTCGGACCTCGCCTGCCGCGTCGGCACTTCCGAACCGACTGCGTCACGCGAAATAGATCGTGCCGAAACCGCCTGGATCGTCTCGAGCCGTCGCGTCGGAAAGACGCGCCTCGTCCGTGCTGACACCTCCAACCCGCTCTACCGTCCATACAGCGAGATCGTGCTTGCCACCTACGGCGCGCCCGAGGTCGTCCGCCAAGAATTCAGCCGCATTCGCGGCATCGCTCATTTGTTCCTCTTCGGATCCTTCGCTGCCAGGTACATGGGAGAGGAAGGACCCGCGCCGAAGGACTTAGACGTGCTGATCGTCGGGACGCCGAGTCGCAACGAGGTGTACGAAGCCAGCGAGCGGGCCGAGAAACGGGTCGGGATCCCAGTAAACACCACCATCCGATCGGAGGAGGAGTGGCAGACGTCGAGTGACTCGTTTCTCCGGCAGCTGCGTTCCAGCGCAGTGGTCTCGATCGGTTGGGATCCCGCGCGATGACGTGGGGGATCGGGCGGGAACGGATCGAACAACTCGTCGCCGATGGCGAGCTACAGCTTGTCGAGGCTTCGCCCGAACTCGCCGAACGGTTAATGGAGGAGGCCGACGCGCATCTCGTCTCAGCGCAAAGGATCGAAGACGTCGATCGGGTGGGCGCGTTCCAGCTTGCTTACGACGGTGCCCGGAAAGCGTGCTCGGCCTTGCTCGCGGTTCAAGGGATCAGGGCGACCACGAAGGGCGGGCACATTGCCGTCCAAGACGCTGTCATCGAACAATTCAACGGTCCGAAGGGTTTCGCAGACTTCAAGAAGTTCAGGCACCTACGACGAGAACGAGGCGAAAGGGAGTACCCGGGTCCGACCTCTCCGACGACAAGTGTGAGTGATCTCGAAGCAGCGATCGAGGATGCCACGACGATCGTCGGCGCGTGCCACAAACTGCTCGATTCGGGGAAAATCGACCGCTTCGTTTGAGTTCAGGGGACTCATTGATGCCGAAACGATTCCTAACCGCAGCGGTACTTGTCGGCGTGCTTGTCGTGGCGACGACGGGATTCCTGACTGGCGGGCTTGCGGATGGCCGGTCCTCAGCCAACCTGTCCGGAGAACCGGCGGCAGCTCAAGGTGAACGCGCGATGCGGCTGGCCACCACCCTCATGACCTCGCCCGGCACAGCTCTCGCCGATGCCTGCAGACAGCCACCAGCCCACCAGACTGCTCGCCGGGTTCCTCCTCGCCTTGCTCTGCCTGCTAGCTCTGGGCGCCTGGAACATCTCACTTCGACACACGCACTCTGCAACTCGCGAAGGCCCGCTGACGGTGCGGGCGGATTTGCGTGATTCCGTCGCGCTTTCCTCGCGATCAACTGGGCCGTGACCGGCTTGACTCGGGTGCCTTGACCGAGGGTCCGCGCGGTGCACTGTGCTAACAACTTGCTAAACAGCGGCATGGATTGGGTCGTACTGGGGCCGACTGTGTGGACGATCTCGGGCCTCTTACCAGGACGTACGTGATTCGGTACTACTGCGTGGACGGTTCTGGCGGGCTTGAGGGGCTGGTGCCCGCAAGGGCGTAGGGGTTCAAGTCCCCTCTCCGGCACCACATTTGAGCTGCTCTTATTGGCTGCAGCCAGTATCTCCGGGTCTTCTGCGAACGCTTCTCTTGCCCGGGGGCTAATCATTGGCGTTGGGTCCGCCAACGAACACAATGCCGAGGTATTCATTACCCGAATCCGGGTTGCACTTATGCTGACATAGCCCAAGAAGCCTACGGGATTCCCCAGCCTGACCCAGGCACGATGATGGGCAACGTCGGTGCACAGCCGATCGACGGGCCAGACTGGTTGATCGACGGTTTGACGCAGGTTCAGTGGGGTCTGAATTACATCTCTGAGAGGTACGGGACTCCCCAGGCGGCCTGGACTTATCGGCAAACGCATTTTTCCCACGGCCATGTCATAGGAGCGTAAGTGCGACGGAGGAGGAGGGGTGGTGCCGACCCGGTCGCGTGGGATTCATAGTCGCTGTGTAAAGCGAGGAAGGACACCTGGGCCAAGCGTGATCAACAGAGTCATCGGTTCCCTGCGACTGCTCGCCGCCTGCGGCTGTCTTCTTGCCGGAGCGTTGGTCCTCGCTCCCATCTCGCGTTGGGAGTTCTCGACGAGCACTGGACAAAGCGTCGGGAACCAGGCGTCACCAGTCGGTGTCTCGATCCAGTTGGCTTCGTCCTCACTCGCGAGCAAGCCCACGGGAACCAGAGTCGTGACGTACTACCCGTTCACCGCGGATGGCCGGCTCAAGCCGGGCTTGCGGGTTGCCGAGGTCTTTGCCGCATGGTGTGTCGGACAGAGCGAAGCCGGGGGGTTGTCCTACCGATGCTTCACGACCGGCCATATTCACAATTGGGTAGAAGA
>Ga0187771_10000131_pt1 | contig 38148 bp, 38 predicted proteins | sample 0116_SJ02_MP15_1_FD_133139 | JGI IMG/M metagenome (GOLD analysis project Ga0187771, IMG submission 133139) | Tropical peat soil microbial communities from peatlands in Department of Meta, Colombia - 0116_SJ02_MP15_10_MG | ecosystem: Environmental > Terrestrial > Soil > Wetlands > Peat | place...
GATGCGCGCGTCATCCAGGTGGATATCGAGCCCGAGGAGATCGGCCGCAACCGCGATATCGAATTGGGGATCGCATCGGACTGCGGCGAGTTCCTGCGCCAGGCAGTCGAGGCGGCGCGCAACGAGATATTTGACGAGCACAAGGAATGGCGCGAGCGGCTCGGCGCAATCCGGACCGCGATGAACCATCGCTTCGATGACGCGATCACGCGCACCGGCGCGCCGATTCATCCCGCCCGCATGGCGCACGAGATCGCCAAGGCGCTCGACCCGCGCGCGGTGGTCGTCGCCGATGGCGGCGAGACGGCGGCCTGGATGAGCAACGCGTGGACCGCGCGCCATCCCGGCCGTTTCCTGAGCCACGGCTACCTCGGATGCCTCGGAGTCGGATTGCCGTTCGCGCTGGCGGCCAAGGCGGCGCATCCCGACCGCCAGGTCCTGTGCATCATCGGCGACGGCTCAGCCGGCCTCAATTTTTCCGAGTTCCACACCGCGGCGAAGAACAACCTGCCAATCACGGTGGTGATCAATAACGACCAGCAATGGGGGATGTCTGCGCACGGACAGGAATTGATGTGGGGCAAGGGACGGCGTCTCGCAACCGAGCTCGGAATGGTCCATTACGAGCGGGCCGCAGAGGGGCTCGGCGCGCAGGGCGAACTGGTGGAACGTCCCGAGGATATCGCTCCGGCGCTCAGCCGCGCGCTCAACTCTCCGCGCGTCTCGTGCCTGAATATCGTGACCGATTCCGACGTGATCGAGCCGGGAACGCTCGCGCTCTACAGCGTGATGTCCGCGGCGATGCCGAAGCGGGAGGAGCAGGCGGAGGAAAAGGCGTCCGAGGGAACGACGCTGCCGTATTACGGCAAGCGCAAACTTTGACGATCGTTTGCGTCGGCGCCGCGCGTTAGCCGCGCTGCTTCAGCGCGCGGATTCCGATGGTGGTTCGGCCGCGTAGGCGCGCGAGGATCCGACATCGATGCCCTTGCGCACGCGCACATCGACGCCCGGATGCGTGGGAACCTCGACGCCGAGGCTCCGGTAGCCGCCCGACTTGGGATCGGGTGCGAGGAAGCCAATGGTGTATTGCTCGCGCAACTCGAGGCTTATCTGTTCGCACGCCTTGCGCAACATCTCGCCGTCTCCGACCTGGCGAATGATGTAGGTCTTCGCGCCGGTCTCGGTCGAGAGCATCCGCAGCGTTTGCGCGTCCACGCGTTCGATCCCGGACCCGCCGATCACGAACGGCCCGATGGCCAGACTCGGCCCGTCGATCGCGTTGGGATCTCCGATTCCGATCGAATAGACCAGCACGCCCATCCGCCGCGCCTGTGACGCCACGTCATTCAACGTTGACCCGCTCGAGTTGTCCATTCCGTCGGTCACGACCAGCAGCGCCTTTTTGTCCCAGCGCCCCTCCTGGACCTTTTGCAGCGCGCGGACGATCACGTCGAACAGTGCGGTGTTGCCGTATGCGCGGAGCAACGAAAGCCTGCGCATCACCAAATCATGATCCATGGTGAAGTCCTGGAGCAGGAACGGCCGGGTCGAAAAGGCAAACAGGAACACGTCATCGCGGTCGTTTAGGTTGCTCAGAAACTGCGCGATCGCCCTGCGCGCCTGGGGAATCTTCGGCTGCATGCTTCCCGACGTATCGACCACGATTCCAATCGACACGGGCGTGTTGAGGTCCTGGCGGAAGAACTCGATCGGACGTTGCTGGCCGTCCATGCTGAGCCGGAAATCGTCCTTCTGCAGGTTGGTGACATAGGTGCCATTGTGATCGGTCACCGTCACCGTGACCTGCTCGTAGCCGGGCTGCTCGCGCAGCTCGCGCGTCGGGATCACCAGCTCCTGGCCGGGCTGCGGCCCCGGCGGCGGGATGCTTGCGGTTGTGCCCTGGCGCGAAGGCAGCGGCGGCAGCTCGAGCGTCGATCCGGCGGGGTTTTGGTTGCTGGGGATTATCAGCGGGGGCGGCGAGGAACCCCCTTCCGCGAGCGCGCGGCGCGCGTGGGGAAAAACGAGCGCGACGGCGAACAAGACGACCGCGATCGCGGTCATCCTGGCCGTCTTCGCGCTGCGATGTTTGTTTATCGCCATCCGCTCCCTATCTGCGAGCGCAGACGTGGCGCCCGCCGATGATCTTCCTATTTGCAGCACGCTGGCACAAGCACGTCACCGGCCGCGCCCGATTCGAGGCGCAGGACACCCAAGAATTTAGACGTATCGCCGCGCCGCCAGTTTCAGGCAGACTGCCAAGCGCGCGGGAATGGAAAACGTCGTGGACGCGCGGCGCTGTATCATCATGATAGTGGGGCGGGCCGCCGTGCACGCCGAGAGATGCGCGGGCGTCCTCGTCCGCGCCACCTTTTCTCCGGTCATTCTACGCGCGCCTCGCGTAGAATCCCGGAATTTTTCCCGTTTTCGCAGCGAGCCGCGATTCCTCGCGCGCGCCAGACACGCGCGCGGGGGACGACGAACGCAGAGGACGCGCAGGCTTCGCCCGGACGGATGGCAGTGGACAAGACGATTGCGCCGGGCGGATCATGTTCCCGCCCAACGGAGGACACCAATGGATGCGCATTCCGAAATCTGCAGCGCGATCGACCGCTACCGCGACAAGGCGGTCAAAATCAGCCACGAAATCCACGAGCATCCCGAACTCATGTTCCAGGAGCATTTCGCCGCGGGCGCTCTGACAGCGGCCGCGCGCGAACTTGGCCTCGAAGTCGAAATGGGAATCGGCGAACTCAAGACCGCATTCCGCGCCGAATTCGGCAAGGCCGGTCCCACGGTTGCGATCATGGCCGAGTACGATGCGCTGCCAAACGGCCACTCGTGCGGCCACAATCTCATCTCCGGCGCAGCGCTGAGCGCGGTTGCCGGACTGAGCGCGATCGGCGCCCGCCTTCCGGGCCGAATCGTTTTTCTCGGCACGCCGGCCGAGGAAGGCGGCGGGGGCAAAATAATTCTTCATCGGCGCGGGGTGCTGAAGGGCGTCGATGCCGCCATGATGGCGCATCCGATGGATGCCGAATGGTCCACGATGCCGGCGCTCGCAACCGCGACCGTGCGGCTTACCTTTCACGGTCGGGCGGCGCACGCATCGGTGGCGCCGTGGGACGGATCGAGCGCGCTCTCCGCGCTAATTCAGACTTTCGTGAGCGTGGATGCGGCGCGGCTTCATTTTCGCGACGGCTCGCGCATCCACGGCATCATCACGAATGGCGGTCAGGCGCCGAATATCATCCCGGAGAAAGCCGAGTGCGTGTTCACGACCCGGGCGAAGACCAGCAAGTATGCGCTTGAAATCGCCGCCCGCGTCGTCCGATGCGCCGAGGGGGCCGCTATGGCTTCCGGGACGCGCGTCGAGCATCGGATCGCGCCCGGCTACAAGAACATGATCAACAACCTGAGCATCGCGCAGCGCTACTCGGCGCATACTGAGGCGCTCGGCGCCAGGGCATCCGTCGCGCCGCCCGATTTGCCCACCGGCAGCACCGACATGGGCGATATCAGCCACGAGATCCCGTCGATTCATCCGATTTTCGCGATCGCGGGGCGCGGCGAGGGCTCCTGCCACGAGGATGCGTTTGTGGCGCACGCGGACTCGCCGCGCGGATACGATGCGATGATCCGGGTCGCGAAGGCGCTCGCGATGACAGCGTATGACTTGCTCGCGGAGCCGGAGTTGCTCGCGGCGGCCAGGGAGGAGTTCGCGCACCGCGAGGAAAGCTGAGCGCGCCCGCAATCCGCTCAGCCGGCGCTCGAAGATGCGGGCCGGTCTCGTTCTGGAGCGCGCGCGTCCGGATTAATCAGTGGCAGGCGCAGGCGCCGCCGCACGCGCCGCAGCATCCGCCCGCCGATGCGCCCGCGCCTTCGCCGAATGCCTGCTCGGAGGCTCCGGCGCCATTGCCGTTTCCAACGCGCGCCGCGAACACCGACATCTCGCGCTTGACGCGCGTTCCATGGCAGGCGGGACATTCAGGACGATCGCGGCGGCCCGCGCGCACCAACGCTTCGAACCCGCGATCGCAATCTCGGCATCGATATTCGTAAATCGGCATCGCCCGAAATCCTACTCTTCCGGCTGCGCGTATTCGACCAGCACCCCGCGCGTCGCCTTGGGGTGGAGGAAGCAGATCATCCCGGCCAGCCCGTGGCGCGGCTTCTGATCGATCAGGGGAAGTCCCTTCTCGCGGGCGGATTCAAGGTCGCGCGCGACATCGTCGGTCGCGAAGCACACATGATGCAATCCGCCGCCGCGCCGGGCGAGGAACCTGCCGACGCCGTTGTCGGGACTGAGCGGCTCGAGCAACTCGATCTCGCTCTCTCCGATCCTGAGCAGCGCCGCCTTGACGCCCTGCTCCTCGATGGTCGCGCTCGCGGTGAATTCGAGTCCGAGCACGTCGCGCCACAGGCGCATCGCGTCGTCCAGGCGCGGGACGACCACGCCCACATGATGAATCCGCTTCAGCATCCGGCGCGCGCGGCTACTTGTGGTCGAGACAGAGCTTGCGCTGCAGTTGGTCCCACCGGTTTTTCATCTCGGGCGTCCCGAGGCTTGGATGCTCGGCGCGGGTCTGTGCGAGCTTGCTGCACGCGCCCTGTATGTTGCCCTGCTCCGAATAGATCAACGCGACGTTGTACTTCGCGTCGTACCACAGCGGATCCGACTCGGCAGCGGTGTTTTCGACGTTGGTCCACATCGTCACCGCGTCCTTGTAGTCCTTCTTGGCCTGTGCGATGCGGGCCAGTCCCGCGTTGGCGTCGGGAGAGGCCGGGTCGGCCTTGACCACCTGCTGGAACACGGCCTCGGCCTTGGCTTCGTCGTTCTGCGCCATGTAGGCCTGGCCGAGAATTGAAAGCGTGCCGGTCAGGTTCTTCGCAGGAGTCTTTCCGGCCTGGACGAGATCTTCGAAGAACCCGTAGGCAACCGACGCGAGCTTCGCGTTGGCGCGGTATGCCTTGTCATCGCCCTTAGCCTGCGCGGCCTGGCCCACCTTCCAGAAGTCGAGTCCGAGTTCCTTGATGAAATCGCTCTGAGCGGTGTTGCCGCGGTTCTTTTCGATGATCGCCCTCAGGCTGCGTTCGACTTCATCGTAGCGGCCGAGCTGGTCGAGAGCCGACATGCGCCATTCGGCCACGTCGCGGGATCGTTCGCTCATGCTCGGATACTGGCTTTCAAATCCGTCGAGCAGATCCGCGACCTGCTTGGGATCGGCGTTCTTCTGATATTCGAGCAAACCGACGAGCAGCAATATTGCGCGCCCCTTCGTATCGTGTACGAAGGCGTGTTGCGAGGCAGGGGCAATGCGCAGCGCCTCGGGCTCCATTTTGATGGTGTCCTCGAGGCCCTTGATCGTGGCCTGGCGAAGCTCATCGGCATTTACCTGCGGAGCTCCCTTGGCCTCCTTGGCGCTCGAGGCTGCGACCAGCGCGAGATAATCGCACTCGGCGGAATTGAATTTGGCGGTGAAACTGTACTCGTTGGTTCCGGTGATCGAGTCGTACATCTTGGCGGCGTCGAGATACTGGCCCCCGCGCTGGAGACGTTCGGCAAGGCGGAAGCGCACCTCAGGCGCATACTGGCCGCCGGCGTTGGTCTTCAGATAGTCCTCGGCGCCCTTCACCCACTGACTCTCGAGCCCGGCGTTCTTCTGCCCGCTGTTTTCCCACTGCGTGCGCGGGAGCTTGTAGCGCATGTAGGTCGCCCACTGCGCATCGGGACCACCGCTCCTGGCGATATCGCCGAGCAGGCTCTCGACGAGGTCGTAACGATGCTGCGCTTCGTAGATTGCCGCGGCGTTGCGGAAGCCCTTGGCGTATTTCGAGCTCCCGCGTGCAGCCTCGACAAAGTATTTCGCCGCGCCGTTATCATCCTTTCTATTGAGCAACACGTTTGCGAGCAGCCATTTCTCGAACGGATCGGAAGAGCTGCCGAATTCCGCGACCGGGTTCATCACGTACTTACCGACCGCGGCGATCGAGATTGCCCAGCTCTCCTTGTTGTCCTCGGTGCCCTTGAGGACATCGACGATCTCCTTGTGTTGCGCAGCGCGCGCGGCGGGATCGTGCTTGGCGTTTTCAGCCGAGAACATGGTTGCCAGGCGCAACATCAGACCGCCGCCGGTGGTCGCCATCCCTCCGGCGTACTTCTTGGCTTTCTCGGGCTCGCCCATCGCCATGTAGGTGGTCGCGAGACCCTGGTTGGCGGCCTTGTACTGCTGGGTGGCAGGACCGTCGTTATAGATCTGGAGGAAGTCAGCGATCGCCTTGTCGTACTCGGTCTTGTCGAACTTGGCGAGTTCCTTCTCGCAGTATGCGCGGCCCAGCACGTTCTCACGCATCAGGTTGGCGTCGAAGGCGACGACCAGCGTGCTTTCCGTGAAGCCGTCGATCGCTTCGTTGAGCAGCCGCCGCGACATGTTCTCGTCGCCGCCATAGACCGTCGTTGCGGCGGTGAACCTGAGCCACGAGAGCGGATAGAGCGCGCCGAGCGCAATCTGTTCCGGAGTGTTGTAATCGCACTGGCCGCCCTGGTCGATCTGCGCGATGCAGTCGTCCTTTTTCTTCTTGTAGGCGTTGTAGATCCGGTTGAGCGCCGACTCAAGCCTGCTGTAGGTCGGGGCAAGACCGGACTTGTCGGTCTTGGCGCCATTTGCGATCTCGGCGAATTGCGACTCGAGATGGTCGAGCTTGCCTACCATGTCCTTGCCGGCCTGCTCGCTCGACTCGGCCGCGGAAAGCTGGCCCTCGACGCTGCCGAGCTCGGTGTCGAGTTCGGCGAGGCTCTGGGCGTACGCCGAGCCGGCCAGGAAAAGCAGAGCGCCCAGGGCGGATAGAGCCGTCCCGAGGCGGAAGACGCGCATCGTTGAATTCATCTTGGTGTCCCCACGCAATTTCGAGGCTGTCGAAATTGCCCTAAATAAGAATAACTCGCAAGCAACGTCAAGCGGAATGCAATCTTTCCCTAAGCTCTATGATAGAAGCAAGCGGGGGTACTCGGCGGATGCGCCCGCAGGACCGCGCCGCGGCGCGCCCCATTCACTGCATTGAGCAAACCTGAATCAGCACCCCGAACGCCGATCGCGGCGAGATGAAGAATTCCCGCTCGCCGCGCCAGTTGCTGCGTTCATCCACAACTCGAACCCCGTCGCGCTTGAGGCGCGCCAGCGTGCCGTCGAAGTCCTTCACATCGATCGACACGTGATGCATCCCTTCGCCGTAGCGCGCGATAAACTTGCCCACGAAATCATTGGCGACCGGGTGGGGCGGGCTCTGGATGAACTCGAGCCTGAAGCCGGCGACATCCATGTGCCCGAGCATGAAGTTGCCCGCCGAATGGCTCGGGTGCGGCGCGTGGCTCACGTTGCTCGGGAAGTAGCGCGAAAAGAAATCATAGGCACGCTCGATTTCCCGAACTGCTAGCGACACGTGATCGAAATGGGCCAGTCCATTGGAGTCGGCCGGATGCGGCGCCAGCTCGGATTCCGGCACTTCCCAGAGCTGGATGAGCGCGCCGAAGGCGGACCGGGGCGAGATGAAGGCGGTCGCGGAGTTCCCCTCGAAATTCTGCTCGTCCACGATCCGCACTCCATCGGCCTTCATCCGCGCGACGACCGGCGCGACCTTGTCGAGCTTGAGCGAGAGATGGTGCAGTCCCTCACCCTTGCGTTCGATGAATTTGGTGACGAAGCCAGGCTTTCCGGGCGGATCCTCGATCACCTCGACCACGAATCCGCCGAGCCGGAAATCCTGCCAGTAGAAAGCGCCGCTGACCTGCTCCTCGAAGCGCTTCGGAGTACGGATCTGGATGGGAAAATAGCGCGCGAAGAATTCCGTCGCGCGGTCGATCGATTGTACCGCGATCGACACGTGATCGAACTGCATCCGAACTTTCTCGGCCTCGACCATCACCAAATTCGCTCTCCTCCGAGCCGCGGACGGCTCAAAATCGGGTCCTTCCTGCCGCTTCTCATGTACGGCCCGCCGATGCTGCGCTCGAAAAACGTGCCGATTTCCAAATTTTTTGCGGTGCCGAAAGCCGCTATGTTCAGGCAGGCATCTTCCAGTCTGACGATTTCGCGGAATTTCGCAAGCGTCGCAATCTCAGCCCGCCCGGCACGAGCGGCCCGGGCGCAATCGACACATCGGTCTCAGCGAGCCGCGGTACCTGCAAGAAATTCCAGCCGCGCCTGAAGCCGGCCATCCTCCGTGTGGGCCACTATATAGCCGCCATCCCTGAACGGTCCCGCGTTCAGGACCTGTGTCGGCCCGATCGCGTCGACGCCGGCCGATTCGTGGATGTGGCCCGAGATGCAGACGTCGGGCTTGACCTCCTCGATGAACCGCCGCGCCGCGGTGCTGCCGACCGGCATCCCCGACGAAATCCGATCGCACTTCGTATTGTATGGCGGCGCATGACAAACCATCAGCAGCGGCCGGGCATCGCGCACCTGCTCGTAGCCGGCCTTGAGCGTCGCGTAAATTTCGTCCTCAGTGAACTCGGTCGGGGTATTGAGCGGGGTAATGTTGCAGCCGCCGCATCCGAAAATCCCCACCCCGTTCACGACGACGCCCTTGCCGTGGAGCGAGATGCCCTCCTGCTCGAGGAACGGGATCACCTCGCGGCGGTCGAGGTTGCCCGACAGCGCGAGCACGTTGCGGCACGAGCGGCGAACGTTGCCGATCACCTTGGCGGCGTCTTCGATGCCGCCAAAGATGGTGAGGTCGCCGGAGATGACGACCAGGTCGCAATCGCGCATCACCTCGCCCATCCGAGCGAGGTTTCGCGTCGACATATGAACATCGCCAAAAGAGACTATTTTCATTTCGCCCGCCAGGTAGTGAAATTGGCGAAGTTGCGCCGATGCCGGCAAGTGTACCGGAAAATAAGCCTCCAGCGGGAGAGGATTCGGCAGCTCGGCGAAGCTGCCCGCGAGAGCATCCAGGCAGAGTTCCCGCTGAGCGCGCGGGCAACAGCCGGGGAGCGTAATATAAAGAGTGCCGATGGCGGCGATCGCGGATATCGCTTTCGTTTTGTTCCGGCCTCAGCAGGCGGGCAATATCGGCGCCGCCGCTCGCGCGCTGCGAAACATGGGCCTGCGCGACCTGCGGCTGGTGGCGCCCGCCGCATCGTCCAGGAGCCGCGCGGCGCATGCGATGGCGGTGCACGGCGATGACGTGCTTGCCGCGACCGCGGTTCATCCCGACCTCAAATCGGCGCTCGCCGACCGCACGATCGTGGCCGGCACCACCTGCCGCCGGGGTCTCTATCGAAGCGGCGCGATCGCGCTTCGGGATGCGGCGCGCGAACTTGCCGATGCCGCCGCGACGAACCGAATCGCGATCGTCTTCGGCCCTGAGGATCACGGCCTTGCCAACCGCGAACTCAAGCTCTGCCATCGCTTGATCACGATCCCGACCGCTCCCGAGTACCCATCGCTCAACCTCGCGCAGGCGGTGATGCTGGTCGCATACGAGATGATGCTTGCGCTCGCTGCGCCGCCCCGCGATGCCGCGCCGGCGCCCGAGCTTGCGCCCGCCCCCGAGGTCGCCGCGATGTTCGAGCGGATGAAGGAGACGCTGGTGGCGATCGGGTTTCTGCCCGCGGAAAATCCGGATCACATAATGTTCGCGCTGCGGGAAATCTTCGGCCGTAGCGGCATCCGGCCCCGCGAGCTCGAGATCCTCAACGGGATCACGAGCCAGATACGATGGGCTGCCGGCGACGGCCATCGCGCGCTGGCCGAGAAACGCAGAGCCGGAATGAAACTCAGATGAATCCCGCCCGGCCGCGGCGATGGCGGCGCGGCGGGTCATGCGCGATAATTCAAGCCGCATCCGCGCGGCAGAAGCGCCAATGGCCGAGATAATCGATTTTGCTGAAATCCAGGCGGCCCGCCGGCGCGTCCGCGCCCGCACGCCCGAGCGCGCAAGCCTCGAACGCGCGATCGAACTCATGAAGGCGAATCTCGCCGCCGCCGCAAATCAACTCGTAACTGCGCCGCCCCAGGAGCAGGCCGAACTGCTCACCCGTATCGAGCGGCTCGCCGCGATGGTGCGTTACGGGATGCGGATGCTCGGCGATGGGCCGGATGCGGGGATCGAGGGACCGGACCGGATCGATTCCCGCTGAGGACCGCGGCTGTTCGACCTGGAATCGCGGGCTGAACTCGATGAGCGACGATATCAATCTCAGGATAACCGGCGTCGATTCGGGCGAGGAGATTGCCGGCGCGCGCATGCTCACGCTCGCCACGACGCGCGGCCCGATCCGAATGCTGTACCACGCGCCCGCTCAGGCCGGGCGCGCGGTGCTCTGCATCTGCGGCGCGATCGGCGGACTGGACGGGCCCGCGCTCCTCTACCCGCGCCTTGGGCTGATGCTCCCGCGCGCGGGGCTGGGCGTTGCGCGGCTCGACTATCGCGCGCCCAACGATTTCGGCGAATGCGTGGTGGATACGCTGGCGGGAGTGACCTTCCTGCGCGGCATGAACCATCAGCGAATCGCGATCGTGGGCCATTCCTTCGGCGGCGCGGTCGCGATCAATGCCGGCACGCTCAGCCGCAACGTGACGACAGTAATCGCGCTGTCGAGCCAGCTTGCGGGCGCGCACGTGGTCGGCGATCTGGCGCCGCGCTCCCTGCTCCTCGTCCACGGAACCGCGGACACGATCCTTCCGCATCAGAGTTCCGAGACGATCTACGAGCGCGCCGGCGAGCCCAAAACGCTCCGGCTCCTCCAGGGCGTCGACCACTTCTACTCGGGCCGCGGCGACGAGGTGTTCGAGATCGTCCAGCAGTGGCTTGCTGCGAACACGTGACGCGCCGAGCGGCGTGGCCGTTCACTCGCCGGATGCGTCCACGATAGAATGACGCCGATGGCTACGGGACAAAGAATCGCAGTGGTTGGCGCGACGGGAGCAGTCGGCCAGATGACGCTCAAGCTGCTTGACGAGCGCAAGTTCCCGGTCCGCGAGCTCCGCGCATTCGCATCGCAACGCTCCGAGGGCAAGACGGTCAAGTTCGGCGACGAATCGATCCCCGTCGAGCGTGTGAGCGCCGAGAGCTTCAAGGGAATCGATTTCGCTTTCTTCTCGGCCGGATCGGAGCAATCGCGCACGTTCGCTCCTGCAGCGGCCAGAGCAGGCGCAGTCGCGATCGACAAGTCGAGCGCGTTTCGCATGGACCCCTCGGTCCCGCTCGTGGTTCCGGAGATCAACGGCGATGCGATCAAGGGCCACAAGGGAATCATCGCGTGCCCCAACTGCACCACGATCGTGACGGTTATGCCGCTCAAGCCCTTGCACGATGTCGGCCGGCTGCGGCGCGTGATCGCGACCAGCTTCCAGGCGGTTTCGGGAGCCGGAATCAACGGCGTTGCAGAGCTGCGCGAGCAGACGCTCGCATGGGCCAGGGGCGAGCCGATGGTGCCCAGGCATTTCCAGCACCGGATCGCGTTCAATGTAATCCCGCACATCGACAAATTTGTCGAGGGCGGATACACGGGCGAGGAAATGAAGCTGGTCCACGAGGCTCGCAAGATTCTCGATGCGCCCGAACTGCTCATCGCACCGACCACAGTGCGGGTTCCCGTCTTCACCGCGCATTCGATCTCGGTCAACGCCGAGACTGAAAAGCCGGTGAGCGCCGCGATGGCGCGGGCGGCCTTCGATCGCTTTCCCGGCCTTCGCGTCTTCGATGATCCCGCATCGAATCGATACCCGATGCCGGTGGACGTGGAAGGCAAGGATGATTGCTTCGTCGGCCGAATTCGCGAGGATTTGAGCTGCCCGAACGCGCTCAATTTCTGGGTGGTCGGAGACCAGTTGCGCAAAGGCGCTGCGCTCAACGGGATCCAAATCGCGGAAATGCTCATCCGGTAGCGGCGCTTCGAACTTGCAGGCTTCATTTCCGGGGTTCGTTCCCGCTGCCCCCGGCTTCTAAGCGCGGAGGGACCGCGCTGAGCGGCGGCCTGACCGAGTGGTCGGTCGGTTGACAAGACAAACACACTCTTATAAGTCATATTTAAGCTCAACCAAGAGCCTTATCGAGAGCGGCGGAGGGACTGGCCCGATGATGCCGCAGCAACCAGCCCAGACCGGGTGCTGGTGCTAACTCCTGCAGGGATCCCCGAAAGGGGCACCTCCTGGAAGATGAGGCGAGAGTCGAAGAACCCTCGTCCTTAGCCCAGGAGGAGGGTTTTTTGTTAATTGCCCCCGCGCAGGAATCGAGGCCGATGAGCGTTGCGAGTCGAGGCGTGATGTCGTGGAGTCGAAACTAAACGGACGCGTATTGATAGTCGGCGTAGGCGGGCTGGGAGTGCCGGCGGCATGGGCGCTCGCCCGCGCAGGCGTGCGCCGGCTGACGCTTATGGATCCCGACCCGGTGGAACTCTCGAACCTGGCGCGCCAGGTCATTTACCGGACGGCCGACGTCGGACGGCCCAAGGTCGAGGCGGCCGCAGATCGGCTTGCGGCGGAATTCCCGGGTCTCGAAATTGATCGGCTCGCGGTCGAACTTGACGCCGCCAACGCCTCGGGGTTTATCGGCGCTCACGATTTCACAATCGATGGAACCGACAACCCGCGGACGAAGTTTTCGATCAATGACGCCGCGATCGGTGCGATGCGGCCGTTCGGGTACGGCGGAGTAATCGGGATGACGGGCCAGGCGATGACGGTGATTCCTGGACGGAGCGCCTGCCTCAGGTGCCTCTTTGAAGAACCGCCGGGCGAGGCCGAAATCGCATCGTGCCGCGAGGCAGGGATTATCGGTCCGGTGGCGGGCGTAATCGGCGAGGTTCAGGCGGCCGAGGCGATCCGTGTGCTGGCCGGCGCAGCGCCGCGCCTGGCCGGCAGGATTCTCACCTACGATGCGAGCGCCGCGGCCGCCCGGATGCGAATCGCCGATGTCGCTGCGCGGCGCGGATGCGCATGCGGCGCATGGAGCGCGGCGGGCCGGGAAGCCCTGCCGATCCGCAATCAATGACGAGGATGCGATGAGCTATATCAACAATCTCAAGTGTCGCGAGTGCGGACAGGAGTATCCGGCCGAGCCTCTCCACGTATGCGACAACTGCTTCGGTCCGCTCGAGGTCACCTACGACTACGCGAAGATCCGCGCCGCGATCACGCGCGCAAAAGTTGAATCGCGCCCGCGCAATCTGTGGCGCTATCACGAGCTGTTGCCCGCCTCGGGCGAGTCCGGCGTGGGGCCGCATTCCGGCTTCACCCCGCTTCTGCACGCCGAGCGGCTGGGCGCGGAGCTGGGGGTGAAGCATCTCTACATCAAGGACGACACGGTCAACCATCCAACCCTCTCCTACAAGGACCGCGTGGTCTCGATCGCGATCACCAAGGCCCGCGAGTTCGGCTTCACCACGGTCTCGTGCGCATCGACGGGCAACCTCGCGACCGCGGTGGCGGCGCACGCCGCGCGCGCGGGCCTCAAGTGCTACATCTTCATGCCCGAAGACGTGGAGGCGGGGAAAATCGTCGGATCGACGATTTACGGCGCGCAGGTGATCACGATCCGCGGCAACTACGATGACGTCAATCGGCTGTGCAGCGAAATCGCCGACAAGTACGGTTGGGCGTTCGTCAATATCAACCTGAGGCCCTATTACACCGAGGGCGCCAAGACCTTCGGCTTCGAGGTGGCCGAGCAGCTCGGATGGAAACTGCCCGACCACATCGTGCTCCCGACCGCCGGCGGAACGATTCTCCCCAAGGTCGCCAAGGCGTTCCACGAACTGAAGGAGGTCGGCCTCGTCGGTGGCGGCGAGTTCAAGATTCATGCGGCGCAAGCCGCCGGCTCGGCGCCGGTCATCCACGCGCTGCACAAGGGCGTTGACCTGATTACGCCGGTCAAGCCGGACACGATCGCGAAATCGATTGCGATCGGAAATCCTGCCGATGGCTACTACGTGCTGCGCGCGGTGCGCGAGTCGGGCGGATGGGGCGAGGTGGCCACCGACCCGGAGATAATCGATGCGATCAAGCTGCTCGCCCGCACCGAGGGAATCTTTGCCGAGCCGGCGGGCGGCACCACGCTGGCGGTTGCAATCAAACTGCTCCGCCAGGGACGGATCAAACCCGAGGAAACGGTCGTCGTCTCGATCACCGGCAACGGCTACAAAACGCTCGAAGCGGTCGCCTCGGCGATCGAGCGGCCGCTCGTAATCGATGCGCGCCTGGCGGACTTCGACGCGCTATTCGAGCAGCTCGGGGACGGCAGGCGCGCCGCCGCCGGTGCAGCATGACGCGCCAGGTATGAACGCACGCGCGAAAACAAGAATCGCGATCGAACTCAAGGAGGCAGAGTTCATCCCATGCAAGTGAAGGTCAGAGTGCCAACTCCGCTGAGGAGATTCACCGCCGGTGTCGGCGAAGTGCCCGCCGAGGGCGCATCGGTCAAGGCCGTGCTCGACGATCTGGAACGGCGCCATCCGGGGATGCGCGAGCGCCTGCTCGACGACCAGGGCGGCCTTCGCCGTTTCGTGAATATCTACCTGAACGGCGACGACATCCGCTTCCTCGATGAGTTGAATTCGAAGGTCAAGGATGGCGACGACATCTCAATCGTCCCCGCTATTGCTGGCGGACGCCGCTGAAAACGAGGCGGTGCCGATTCAGCGCGCCCCAAGCGTGCTGGATCTGATCGGCAACACCCCGCTGCTCGAGATAAGCCGGCTCACCCGCGGGCTCTTGCGCCCCGGGGTGAAAATCTTCGCCAAGCTCGAGGGCTTCAATCCGGGCGGGTCGGTCAAAGATCGCGCCGCGCACAAGATGATCGAGGTCGGGCTCAAGGAAGGAAAACTGCGTCCGGGCAAAACCATCATCGACTCGACCTCGGGCAATACCGGGATTGCGCTCGCGATGGTCGGAGCAGCGCTCGGATACCCCGTCGAGCTCGTGATGGCGGCCAACGTGAGCCGCGAGCGCAAGAAAATCATCGAGGCGTACGGGGCGCGGCCGATCTTCTCGGACCCGATGGAAAGTTCCGACGGCGCGATCCGGCTCTGCCGCAAGATCATCGCGGAGAACCCCGAGAAATACTTCAAACCCGACCAGTACAACAACGAGGCGAACGCGCGCGCCCATTTCGAGACCACCGGCCCGGAAATCTGGGCGCAGACCGCCGGCCGGGTTACTCATTTCGTCGCGGCGATCGGCACCAGCGGCACGATCATGGGCACCGGGCGCTTTCTTAAGTCGATGAATCGCGATGTAAAGGTGATCGCGGTCGAACCCGACGACCCGATGCACGGCCTGGAGGGCCTCAAGCACATGGCGAGCTCGATCGTCCCGGCCATCTATCACGAGCGGGAACTCGACGAGAAAATCCCGGTGGCTACCGAGGATGCCTACGAGATGGTTTATGCGGTCGGCGAGAGCGAAGGGCTCCTCGTCGGCCAGTCATCGGGCGCGGCGATGCTCGCGGCGCTGAAGGTTGCGCGCCGCCTGCGCGAGGGATGCGTCGTCACGATTTTCCCCGACTTCGGCGAGAAATATCTCTCGACGAATCTATGGACTGGATGGAAGGAGTGGCGCGGCAGGAACCGCCCGCGCAACTGATCGGTACATGGAACATATCCACGAGCGTTATTACCTGACCTACCCGCGCGCGCTTATCAAGGAGCCGATCCTTTACCAACTGGTCAAAAAGTTCGATCTTATGTTCAGCATTCGCGGCGCAAGCGTGTCCGAGGAGATGGGCTTGGTCGCGGTCGAATTCGAGGGAGAACCCGGCCAGATCGAGCGCGCACTCACATGGCTGCGCCAGACCGGCGTGACCGTCGAGCCGATCGAGAAGAACGTGATCGAATAGATGGGCGCCCCCGCCCGGATCGGCTCGCAAAAGCACGTCCACAATGGCTCTGACCGACCGGCAAATCGAACGCTACAGCCGCCAAATAATCGTGCCGAAGGTTGGCGGCCAGGCGCAGGAGCGGCTGCTTGCCACACGGATGATCCTGGCCGGTGAGTATGCCGATATCGAGGCGCCGCTTGCATATCTCGCCGGGGCGGGGGTCGGCGCGATCGATCTCCGCGGCGAAGGCGAACCAGCGCGCATGCAGGCGCTCGCCGCGCGGATGCTCGAGCTTAATCCCGATGTGACGGTCGCGGTGCAGGCGCAGCCTGGAGTGGACGTGAATCTCGTTCTGGCTCTGGTCGTAAGCGGGCGAGCGCTCGAAGAAGCGGCGGCGCTGGCCGCGGCATATCCGCGCCGCCCGTTCGTGATCGCGCGCCTCGATGGACCGCCGCGCATCGGTGTCTTCCCGTCGCCGCCGCCGTGTCCGCGATGCGCCGGGATGCTTACGCCCGCCGGCCGATCGCGCGCCGAGGATGCGCCGGCGGTCGCGATGCTCGCGACGGTCGAGGCGTTCAAGCTCCTGGCGGGCTATGCAACCGCCCCAGAAGCGGTCATTATCGGGTTCGAGGGCTACGAATCGAAATCTCACCGCATCGAGGCCGACCCCCGATGCGCCTGCGCTGTTGCAACTGGCAAAAGTCACGATGACCGCTGACAAAGGGACCCGAAAGAGCCGCGCCCCATCAGGTTCGACCGCAAACCGCATCGCCCGCGACGTCGCGCCGCCGGCGCTCTGGCTCTTCGACTTCGACAACACGCTCGCCGGGCTCGAAGCCGCGGTGGACTGGGCCGCGGCGCGACGCGAGTTGGAACCGGCGATGCGGGCGGCGCACGCTCCCGAGCGCCTGTTCGAAAAATTTCCGCGCCGCAACCTGGTGCTCTACGATGCATGGCGGCTCGAACTCGACGCATCGCAGGCGTTGAACCGCGCCGCGCGCGCGGCGCTTCGGCGCGCCTCCGCCATTATCGAAAAATACGAACTTGCCGGCGTCGACCTTGCAGCACCGCTCAATGGCGCGCTCGACCTCATCGGCGTGCTGGATCGCGGCGGTGCGACCGTCGGCATCGTCACGTCGAACTCCTCGCGGACGGTAGAGCGGTGGCTCAAGCGCAATCGGGTGCGCGCCGCGGTCGATTTTATCGTCGGCCGCGACACGCTCCTGCCGCTCAAGCCCGCCCCGGATATGCTGTCGCGCGCGCTCGAGGCCACCGCGATTACCGCCGCCCGCACCGTGTTCGTGGGCGACAGCGAAGCGGACGCAATCGCGGCGCGTGCTGCGAACATCCGTTTCGTCGGCATCGCGGCGACATCGGATGCCCGCAGCCGGCTGGCCGCGGCCGGCGCCGCCGAGATATTCGACTCACCTGCTGCGCTGCTGAGTCATCTCAACCTCATCGAGCCACCCGGCGTAATCGCGTCGATCGCGCGAAGCACGCGGCTTGTTTCGGCGGCCGAAATTAAGTAACTAATTTTATCAAGCAAGTATCCTATTATCGGGGAGCGAGGAGTTAGAAGGCAGGCAATGGATCACGGCTTCACCCTATGGTTCACGGGACTCTCAGGTGCCGGCAAATCGACGCTGGCGAACCTGGCTGCTGCGGAGCTGCGCCAGCGCGGGCATCTGGTCGAGATTTTGGACGGCGACGAAGTGCGCACGAACCTCTCGAAGGGTCTGGGTTTCTCGAAGGAAGACCGCGACACGAATATCCGGCGGATCGGGTACGTATGCCGGCTGCTGTCGCGCAACGGCGTGATCGCGGTGGCCGCGGCGATATCGCCATACCGTGAAATTCGCGACGAGGTCCGCGCCCTGCACGGGCGGTTCTTCGAAGTGTATGTAAAGTGCCCGATCGACACGCTCGTCGAGCGCGACGTCAAAGGGCTCTACAAAAAGGCGCTCAAGGGCGAGCTTGCGGGCTTCACCGGGGTCTCGGACCCATACGAGGAGCCGCTGAATCCGGAACTCGTGGTCGAGAGCAACATCGAGGCGCCCGCCCAAAGCCTCGCCAGACTCCTGCGCGCGCTCGAGATACGCAACTACATCCGCGGCAACGGAGTCCTGCGATGAGCGTGCGGGATGATGCGATCAGCGCGCATGGCGGCGGCGAGCTTGTCGATCTGAAGGCGCCGGCCTCGGAGCGCGCGGCGCTCAAGGCGCACGCGGCCGGGCTTGCAGCGGTCACGCTCAACGCCCGCGACCTTGCGGACCTCGAGATGCTCGCATCGGGGGCGTTCACCCCGCTGTCGGGCTTCATGGGCGAGGCCGACTACGTCCGAAGCCGCGACCAGATGCGGCTGGGCATCGGCGTGCCGTGGCCGATCCCGATAACTCTCGGCGTCGATGAGGCGGCAGCGCGCGCGCTCAAGATTGGCAGCGATGTGGCGCTCGCCACGGAATCGGGCGCGCGCCTGGCGATACTGAAGCTTGCGGAAATCTATCGCGTGGATCGCGTGAAAGAGGCGAGTGCGGTCTTCGGCACGGCCGAGGATGCACATCCGGGGGCGAAGAACGTCACCTCGATGCCGCCCGTTTGCCTTGCCGGGCGCGTGATCCTGTTCGATGAGATCCCGGGGCGCACGTTTCTCGAATTTCCTCGCGAGCCCCGTCAAACCCGCGCGGCGTTTCGGGAACGCGGATGGCGCAAGATAGTCGCGTTTCAGACGCGCAATCCCGCGCATCGCGCGCACGAGTACATCCAGAAGGCGGCCCTCGAAATCTGCGACGGCCTCCTGCTCCATCCGCTGGTCGGTGAGACCAAGGGCGATGACGTGCCGGCGGCGGTCAGGATGGAGACCTACAAGGTTCTGCTCGACAGGTACTATCCGAAGAATCGCGCGATGCTGGCGGTGATGCCGGCGCATATGCGCTACGGCGGGCCGCGCGAGGCGATCCTGCACGCGATCGTCCGGCGCAATTACGGATGCACCCATTTCATCGTGGGACGCGATCACGCCGGGGTGGGTTCCTACTATGGCACCTACGACGCGCAGAAGATTTTCGAGCGCTTCGACCCCGCGGAGATCGGCATCACGCCGCTCAATTTCGAGAACACGTTCTGGTGCGCGAAGTGCGAGTCGATGGCGTCGTACAAGACTTGCCCGCACGACGATGCCGATCGGTTGCTGCTCTCCGGCACCAAGGTGCGCGAGCTTCTGCGCGCCGGGCAGGCGCCTCCGCCCGAATTCACGCGTCCCGAGCTTGCGGAGATTCTGATCCGCGCGATGCGCGACGGGAAGTAACGCGCCGCGCGCGTCGATGCGCGCGCTTCCTTTCGATTCGCCGGCCTATTGCAGCGGCGGTTCGTCGTCGGGCGACATCGCGACCGGCGACCCGTGGTGCACCACCATGAACCACGCGTTCCCGACGCGCTCGAACACGTTGGTAGCGAGCACCTGCGAGCGCACCACGCCGTCCATCCCGTGCTGCGTCTGATTCTCCTCGACGATCACCACCGCGAGATCGCCGCTCACCATCGCATCGATCTCGCCGAGCTCGAACTTCACTTCGAAGAGATTCTCGAAGATGCGCTCCCAGCTCGCCATGATCGGGCCGAAGCCGGTCAGCTTGCGCCATCCCGGATGGATGCAGACGATGCGCCGGTCCTTGAGCCAGACCGCCTCCATCTTCTCGCTGTCGAGGCTGCGGAACGCGTCGTAGAATGCGCGATTCGCTTTCAGTACTGCTTCGCGATCGTCGGGCATGAGCCGGCTCCGCCAAAGCTTAGACTAGATTCTCGACGCGCCCGCCGCCAGCCGCAATCGCCGCCGGCCCGCGGGCGAGCGCCTGGGCGAGAACGGCGCCGGTAGCCTGCACGCGCGCCGCATCCGCGATCAGCGACGCGATCTTCGAGGCCGCCTGCGCCACCGTCAGCCCGCGCGAGTGGATATTCGAGATGACGGTGCGGTCGGGCTCGCGCGAGCTTAGCCGGGGCCGCCAAAGAATGTAGGCGCTGAGACTCTCGGCAGTTGCAAGCCCCGGCCGCTCGCCGATGATCATGCAGATCACGTCGGGGCGGACGATCTCCCCGATCTGATCCTCGATTCGGACCCGCGCATTGCGCACGAACAGCGGCGGCATCACGGTGAACTGATGCCGTAATTTTTCGCGGAGCGCGCGGACGAGCGGTGCCGCGCCCGCCTCGAGCGCCGTCGAGGACAACCCGTCGCCGACGCAGATGATCGCGCGCGGCTTGCGGCCCCTTGCGAGCGTGCGTCCTGATCTGAATTTCTGCGCAAGCCGCGCGGCGTCGGCCGGGGCGAGCAGGCGGCCGAGTTCGGGCCGAAGCAGATATGTCTCGCGCGTGAGCGCGCGGCTTCGTACTTCGATCATCCCGTTGCGCTTCGCCCACCCGGCCGGAACCTCCGTGCGGACCGCATCGACGGCCCGCGCGTGATCGGCGCGAAATTGAAGCATCGACTCGGTCGTGTAACGAGGACCGGCGCGCCCGACGCCGAGGCGCGCCGGCGTCGCGCGAGCCATCGCGGCGAACTCGCGCTCGGCCGCGCGCGCCGTCTGGTGGCGCGCAACCGCGCGCGCGGTTTTGCGCCGCGATTCCATTTAAGAGGCGCGCGGCATGACGAGTTCGGGTTTTCCCGCGCGCGCGGTGAGGCGTCCGCCCGACAGAATTCCGCGCCGCTCGCACCAGCGCTCGAACTCGGGCGCCGGCCGCAGGTTAAGCAGGCTGCGCAGCGCAGCCGCATCGTGGTAGCTCGTACACTGGTACGAGAGCATCACGTCGTCCCCCATCGGCACCGCCATGAAGTAGTTGCAGCCCGCCGCGGCGAGCAGCACGGCGAGATTTTCGCAATCGTTCTGATCGGCGCGCGCGTGATTCGTGTAACAGGCATCGGCGCCGTGCGGAACGCCGAGCAGTTTCCCCATCAGATGATCCTCCAGACCCGCGCGCGTGATCTGCTTCGCGTCGTAAAGATATTCGGGGCCGATGAATCCGACCACCGTGTTGACCAGCAGCGGCGCCCACCGGCGCGCAAGCCCGTAACATCGCGCCTCGAGCGTCACCTGGTCGGCGCCCTCGTGCGCGCCGGCCGAGAGTTCCGACCCCTGTCCGGTTTCGAAGTACATCAGATTGGGAGCCTTCAGCGCGCCCAGTTCGCGGACCGCGTCCGCGCCTTCATCGACCATCGCGACATCGATTCCGAATCCGCCATTCGCTTTCTCGGTCCCGGCGAGGCTCTGGAACATGATGTCGATCGGAGCGCCCGCCCGAAGCGCGCGCATCTGGGTCGTGATGTGCCCGAGCACGCAGTTCTGGGTCGGCGCGCCGGTGCGCGCGATGATCCCGGCGGTCAAGTCGAGCAGGCGGCGCAGGTTGTCGGGTTCGTCGATGCACGGGTTGATGCCGATGAGCGCATCGCCGGTCGCGTAGGCGAGCCCTTCGTAAATCGCGGCGGCGATTCCGCCCGCGTCGTCGCGCGGATGGTTGGGTTGAAGGCGCGTCGAGAGCCGGCCCGGCAGTCCGATCGTGGTGCGGGCTTTCGTCACGACGCGGATTTTCGCCGCAATCGTAATCAGATCGAGATTCGAGCACAGCTTGGCGACTGCGGCCGCCATCTCGCCCGTCATCCCGCGCCCGGCGGCGGCTATATCATCGCCGCTGGTGCCGTCATCGAGCAGCCATTCGCGAAAATCGCCGACCGTGCGGTTCCTGATGCGATCGAAGCAGCGGCGGTCGAGGCCATCATCGATGACGCGCGTGACCTCGTCGCGCTCGTAAGGAACGACGGGATGATTGCGCAGGTCATTGAGCGTTAGATCGGCAAGCACCATCTTGGCGGCGATTCGCTCGCGCTCGGAGCGCGCCGCCACGCCGGCAAGCTCATCGCCCGAGCGCGCCTCGTTGGCCCGCCCGAGCAGATCGCGGACCGAGTCGAAGCGGTAGGATGTACCGAACAGCCGGGTTGCGAGTTTCATCGCGCCGATCTCAGACAAAGCTTCGGCCGTTTGCGATTCAGGTTCAAGCCGGCCTAAAAAAGAACGGACTCCGGGGCATTGAAGAGGGGAATCGCGGTCCATTGAAATCGCGCCGGCGCCGAAAAGCGATGCTCTCCCGGGAGCCGAAACTGTGAAACGAGTGATCATCGTCTTATCGATCGTAGTCGGCGTCTGCGTCACCATCGTGTTTGGACATTGGGCGCTCATCGAAGTCGGCCGCGAGGTTGTCGTCGTTCACGAGCCGACTCCGACGGGAGGGGTGCGCCGCGCGCGGCTTTGGATCGTCGATGAGGGGCCGTACTCGTGGATTCACCCCGGCAGCGCGAATGCCCAGTGGTGGGTCAAGCACATGGATGAGCATTCGATCGTCGAGATGGAGCGGGGCGGCGTAACGCGGAACTATCACGCGCAGCTCGATCCCGAAGCGCACGCCAAGGTCCATCGGCTGATGCGTGCGAAGTACAGCGTGGCCGACTGGTGGGTGCGTTTCCTCGCAGGATCTGACACGCAGAGCGGAATCCTCACGCGCCAAAAGTGCACGACCCTTCCCATCCGGCTCGAACCCGTACCGGCTGCGCAGTAAGGCGAAATCAATTGATGTTGTCCGCCCCGGATGGCACGAGCCCGTGTGTCGTCAGGTGCGCTCGCCGATATCGCGCTGGCGCAGCCGGTTTGGCGCACCTATCATGTGATTCCGCGATGCGATCATGAACCGGCTCTTCTCAATCTCGATGGCGGCCGCAATCCTGCTCGGCGCTGCGCTTGCGTGGACGGCGGAATCCGGAACGCTCAAGCTCGATGTGCTCGGTGATGTTGGCGCGGATGCGCAAAATCGGGCGCGCGTCCTGAGCGCCGGCGGAAAGCAGGTCGGCGAAGTCACCGCCGGGAAATCCATCCAACTTCCGCCCGGCGATTACGCGCTGGTGCTTCCGATCGTCGGCGGCGAGATCACCAAGAGTGACGTGAAAATCGAGCCGGGGCGTACTCATACGGTGCTGATCGACAATGTCGCGGTGCTCCAGGTGAGCGCGAAGGATCGAGCCGGCACGGATCCCGGCTTCGGCGTGACCGTCACCTCGAGCGCCGAGCCTCACGGCAAGATCGCGAGCTTCATCACCGGCGACAAGTACCTGTTTGCGCCGATGCTGGTGGACGTAAAGGTCGATGCGCCCCCGCAGGGATACTACTGGCATGCGCTGGCGCTAAAGCCCGGTGAGCGGTCGCGGCTGACGCTCGGCGAGGTGGTCCCGGCGGACCTCGACGTGCAGACCACGATGGCGAAGCAACCGATTAACGACCAGACCCGGGTGGTCATTTATCGCGGCGGTACGCAAAGCCGCGTTGCGGAGAGCGCGCCCGGACCGGCGCATCATTTCGCGCTCGACCCCGGCGACTACGACATCTTCGTCGAAAATCACTCCGGCAAAGGACGCCCGTACGTGAGCGCGCCGCGAGTACATCTTGAATCGGGCGCGAAGGTGGAACGCGAAGTCCCGATGGACTGAGGAGGATCTGATGGCGGTCGAACGGCAACGGGAAATCCGGCGGCGGCGCAAACGCCGCGAAAAGCGCCTGAAGGCGCGTATCCGCGAAGCTCGCAAGCAAAAGAAAAAGCGCTGACGCGCCGAACGCGGGGCCGCTTACTTGCCGGCGGCCGCGGGCACGAACACGCCGATATCCGGTGTGCCCCAGCCCGACGCGCGATCGTACCCTATGCCAGCCGCGTATCCGGCGACGCCGTTGAACGAGTTGTTTCCTGTCGTCACGTCGCGCAATCCGGAGCTGGCAGCGTTGCCCAACGCGCCGAGGGCATAAATTTTGGCGTTAAGATTTCCTGCCCGCGCTTCACCCGCCTGTTGCGCGACCAACTGCGCAATCCCGGCCCAATATGGAGCGCTCAGGCTGGTGCCCCCGATGCAGCAGAGGATGCTGCCGCTGTCGCCGAAGAAGTAGCCGGGATTGTTTGGGCTTGCGCCCAACGAGATGTCGGGTATATCGCGCGCCTTATCCTTTGGCGTCGATGCGGTCTGGAATGCAGGCTTCTTGAACAGGCTGCTCCTGCCTCCTCCGGTCGTGCCGGCAGGCTCCTTGTTGCCATCATGCCAAACGGTCTCGGCAACGTTGCCGACGTCGAGTCCGGACGAATTGTATGTCGGGTTGAACGAGGTGCCTCCCACTGCGGTGACGTTTGGGTCGCCGGCCATCTCGCTGATCTTTCGAGCTTTGGTGACGACACAATTCATGTGCCGATCGACCCCGAGACCGGCAGCGCCCCAGTCGCCCGCGGATACGTACACACCCTGCCCGTGCGCCGCTGCCTCGGCGAAAAGCGGGTCAAGCTGCTTCGTGAAAAAGGCCGGGTCCGCGCCGCAGAAGGCGAAACTTATACTGACCGCGCCGCACGTGTTGTCGTGGATCGCCCGTGCGATCGCGTCCGGCAGTCCGTTACCTTTGCTCGCCGCATCACTGCCGATGTACGCGACGATCGGCGCCCCGGGTGCAGCGGCGTGAGAGTACTCCACATCGAGCTCCGCCTCGGTATCCGCCCCGTCGATTATTCCCGGGTCCGATCCGTCGGCGAAAGTCTGGGTGACGTTTGCGGCTGGCAACGCGAAGGTGGTGTCGAATGCTGTCACTCCCGACGAATCCCAGTTCGAGTTCTCGACCAGCCCGATGCAATCCGTGCCGGTGCCGTCGATTCCGCCGGCTTGCAGGCTGTTGTAGTCGTAGAAAGTCCATAGGTCTTGCGGCCCGAAGGCGGTGACTCCTCCCTCGGTGACTGCCGGCAAACTCGGCGGGCGGCGCGCCAGCGATGCGCTGACCACGGGCACCGCGCGCATCATGTTGGAGAGGCCGCGAATCGTGCCGATCAGGGGAGCCAGCTTTTCGGGAACGGCGGGATCATCGAGATTGGCGTAGGTCTTGCCATCGGCGCTCGCCGCGATGCGCACGGAGAAGGCCTTTTGCGCCTTTTCCGCCGAACCGGTGAAGACGATCGAGCGACGCGATGCGCTCGCGGATTGAATCGTGAAGCCGCTCTGCTCGAGCCATCGTGTAAGCGCGGCGACGTCGGACTGGGTCGGGCCGAAGCGGGCGTTGAACTCGGCGGAGGAGAGCCATCGATGGTACCGGGGCGATGACGAGTCCACCTGATCGGCGGCCAGGCGATCGAGCTCGGCCCGGTTGCGGAGCGCGAGGACGATCTCCATCCTGAGCGCGCGCTCCGGCGCGACGACGCCCTCGCCGGCAAGTCCCGCCGCCTCCTCCGAATGATTGCCCGCGATAGCGGTGGTTCCCGCGTAAGCCTCGGCGCAAAGCGGCATCGAAACCGCCACAATCGCCGCTGCGGCGCCCGCCAGAAATCCGAAAATCTGCGCGCGAATCCCGCCCGCGCCGCTCCCCCGATGCCCGACTGCCCCCCGTGAATTCATCGCATGGATTCTACACTTAGACTGGTTTTGAGCCAAGCTGTCGCAGGGTCAAGACTCATTGATTGAGCCAAAAGAAAACGGTTGCGGCGATGCAGATAGCGCTGAAGAATGTGTAGGCGCGGGGTCGTACCGCAGGGTTCAATGCGCTTAAGCTGAGCCTTAGTCAGCCAGAATTGATCAGACATCGGCAGGTTCTCCTGCCGCGCTTGAAATCACGATGTCACATCAGATGGAATTTGAGTTTGCAATGGTCTGCTATGCGGACAAACCGGACATGGAACGGGATCGTCTTCAATCTCAGTGAGTTTGCCTTGACGGCTTGCCAACCACGCAGCTGATGATTTTCGCGAGGAGGGGCCTCACTATGACCATCGTCATTACCGCCTTTGAACGGTCGCCCGATGGCGGCAAGGGACTGGCGCGTGATACGCGCGTTCGCTGGGCACTTGAAGAAGTAGGCCAACCCTACGAGGTCCGCCTTGTTTCGTTCCGTGCGATGAAGGAATCCGCGCATCGGGCGCTTCATCCTTTCGGCCAGATCCCGACCTACGAGGAAGGCGATCTCGCCCTGTTCGAGTCGGGGGCTATCGTGTTCCATATCGCCGAGCGCCATGCGGGGTTGCTGCCAGACGATGCCAATGCCCGGGCGCGCGCGATCACATGGATATTTGCCGCGCTCAACACGGTGGAACCGCCGATCCTTGAACGCGAGACCGCTAGCCTCCTGGAGGGCGACAAGACCTGGTATGAGGAGCGCCTGCCTCTGGTCGAGGCTCGCGTCCGCGACCGGCTGGACCAACTTTCCGGTCGCTTGGGCGATGCCGACTGGCTCGATAGCGCGTTCAGCGCGGGCGACCTGATGATGGTGTCGGTACTGCTCAGGTTGAAATCTTCGGGCATTCTGGACGACTATCCGAACCTGGCCGCTTATGTCGCCCGCGGCGAAGCGCGGCCCGCCTACAAGCGGGCTTTCGAGGCTCAATTGGCGGTTTACACCGGCAAGCCACCGGCCGGCCGATAGAGTTCCATCCAGGGCGCGAAGTCGTCATTTGAGTTTCCGTTCAGTTTATGGGGCCTGACCCCGGGTTTGGCGGGAGCGGCTTCGACCCCGCCATCCCCGCGCCGATCTGCGCCGCGAGCGCGCGGGCTGCGACGTTGGCGGGATCGACCGCAAGCACGCGCTGGCACTGATCGAGCGCCTCCGCATCATGGCCGGACGAATGCAAACCTTGCGCGAGAGCCAATCTGAACTGCGCGTTCGACGGTTGCAACGCCACGGCGCGCCGCAGCGCTTGCAGACTTTCCTCGCCGCGTCCCTCGGCGCCGAGCACTGCGCCGAGCACGGCCCACGCCGGGGCGACATCGCGCCGTCGCGCGACCAGCGCGTCAAGGATTTGCTCCGCATCCGCGTAGTCGCCGTGCCGGGACATGATTTGCGCCCGCAGGAATTGCGCGGAATCGTAGGCGGCAGGGTTGGCGGCGGCCCGCGCCAGCGCCTGGGCGACGCGCGCGCTATCACCAGCCTGGTCGGCGAGCGCCGCGAGCTTAAGGTAAGACGAAGCCGGCATCCCGGGCAGATAGTCGAGCGCTCGCGCCATCTCATCGGCGGCCTCTGCCGGCCGGCCCAGCCGCTCGTGCAAGAGACCGAGGTTGTAAAGGGTCACACCGTCGACCGGATTGATTTGCAGTGTGCGCTTGAACTCGCGCTCGGCCCCCGCCAGGTCGCCGGTTGCTTGAAGCGCCAACCCGAGCCGCCCATGGCACGCGGCGGAGCCGGGGAACACCTCGATACACCTGCCGAACAGCGTGACATCGTCGTGCCAGTAACCCTCGGCGTGCCACAGCACCAACGCGTACACGCCTGCCAGCGTCAATGCGGCCGCAGCGACAAGCTGGCGGCGCTCGGCCCCCGCCGCGGCGAACCTGGCCGCGAGATCGCCGAGGAAAATGAAACCGGCAGCCGACGCCATGTAGGCATAGCGATCCTGGATCAATGCATCGGTGACGAGGTTTCTGAAGTCGAGCACGGGGGCGAGCGCCGTGGCCGCCCACACCGCGAGGAAAACGTACAGGCGCCGATGTGAATTGCTCGCGAAGATCAGGACCATCGCGGCGGCGAGCGCCGCCAAGCCCAGGACCGGCAGGTAGAACTGCGCCGATGCGGCGCTGGAGACCGGATGAAACTCGTGCGCGGGTCCCGCCATCCAGGGCGCGACCAGCATGACGAGGTAGTGCGCGAGCCCGGCGGGAATCGAATACGCAGCCTGCAGCCAGGTCACCTGATTGTGAGGAGCGGGGCGCGTGATGAACCCGAGCACCCACAGCCTGAGCCCGAGGTACGCGATCGCCTCGGCGAAGTACGGTGCGGTCACCTTGAGCGCGCGCGCCATCCGGCTGGGAGCCGCCGCGCGCACTACGGGCTCTTCGCCGCCATCCAGAATGAAAGTGTAAGCGGCAACGAGAACGGGAAAGAGCACCGCGGATTCGTGGCTTAGCAGCGCGCCGCCGAACAGAAGCATCGAGAAGAACAACCGGCGGCTGCCGGATGCGCGCGTGATGAAGTAATAGAGTGCGCCCAGCTCGAATGCGGCCGCGAACGCCAATACGTTTGCGGAGGGCCATACGATCGAATCGGCATGCGCCGGGAAGAGACCGAACAGGACTGCCGCGAGCAATCCCGCGGTCACGTCCGCGGTCAACGCAACCGCAATTCGATAAACCGCAACGACGACCACCAGTTGGAGAAGCACCGAGGTCAGATGCCAGGGCGCCGGATTGAGCCCGAAAGCGTGATAGTTGAGCGCGAGCCAGACGTCCTCGAGCGGCCGATAGTAGGAACTTTTCGGGAACTCTCCATTGGGCCGAAACCACCAGACATCGTGGGCGAACGACCGCCAGAGGAACGACCACTGGCCGATCATCGGATTGATGATGATCATTTCGTGATCGTCGTACACGAATCCGTTGCCCAGGCATCGAAGGTACGCGATGAACGTCGCGCCGAGTGCGCCGGCGAGAAAGATCGCGCTTGAGCCGCGCGATGAAGTCCGCATCTCCGCATTGGGCGCGCCGGGAGATTTCGCCCGCGCGGCTTCGCGGGTCGCGCCACGCTTGTGCTTCTTGGGAGCCAAGGCGGGATAATCTTACGAATTCGGACGCCCGAGCGCATCGGGCTGCGCCGCCCGGCGCCGGGGCGCCCCCGATGCGTTGACAGGACATCGGCCGGGCCGGAGAATTGACTGTGCAATGGCAAGAATCACCGTAGAAGATTGTCTCGATAAGATCCCGAACCGGTTCGAGCTCGTGCTCGCCGGTGCGCGCCGCGCCAAGCAGTTGCTCAAGGGCGCGCGGCCGCTGGTCGAGAGCGACAACAAGGAAGTCGTCACGGCGCTGCGCGAAATCGCCGCCGGAAAAGTGACGATCCAGCCTCCGGAGGGGGGCTGACTATAGTCTTCTGCCCGCCTGCTGCCGAGCCGCCTCGCGCGGGCGGATCGCTTTTGGTCCCGCGAGAGAGCCGATACGCCGTCCGCCCGTGAACGGACCGCGGTGGTCATCCGATGGCTCGTAAAGCTCGAAAATCGCCGCGTCCCGCCCGCCCAGCCAAACGCGCTCGCGCCGAGCGTGTGCCGAAAGAACCGGTTGCAATTTCGGAACTCGCGAGCCTCGAGGAAGAACCCGTCGAGGTAGAGGAGTTTCATCCGATCGAGAGCGAGGAGCTGCCGCCCTCGGTGCCTCGCATCGAGCGGACGGCCGAGGAGGAGGCCGCCGCGGGCCGCGAAGAGGGTGGCGCGCTGGTCGCGGTCGATCCGCTATCGCGCTATCTCGCGGAGATTCGCCGCTTTCCGCTGCTTACCCGCGAGGAAGAAGTGGTAATCGCCAAGCGCTACGATCGCGATCGCGACATCGCCGACGCCTACCGGCTCGTCACCGCCAACTTGCGCCTGGTAGTGAAGATCGCCTTTGAGTTCGCGCGCGCCACCCGCAACGTGCTCGACCTCATCCAGGAGGGCAACGTCGGCCTGATGGAAGCGGTGAAGAACTTCGACCCCTATCGCGGGATCCGATTTCCGTCCTACGCGGTGTGGTGGGTGCGCGCATATATCTATCGCTACCTCATCAACAACTGGCGGATGGTCAAGATCGGAACCACCCAGGCTCAGCGCAAATTGTTCTTCAACCTCAAGAAGGAGAGCGACCGGCTCGAGGCGGAGGGCTTCAGCCCCACGCCGCAACTGCTCGCGCGCCGGATTGGAGTGAAGGAGGACGAGGTGCGCGAGATGCAGCAACGGATGGCGCATAGCGAGGTGTCGCTCGAGCAGCCGATCGGAGCCGCTGAGGACACGCGGCTGGTCGATGTGCTGCCCGACGAGACGACCAATCCGGAGGATGCCGCTGCCGAGGCCGAGTGGCATTCGTTCGCGCGCGAGCAGGTCGAGCAATTCGCCGCGACGCTCAAGGACAAGGAGCTCGAAATCTTCAAGATCCGTTTGCTCTCCGAGGAGCCGGAGACTTTGCAGGAAGTCGGCGCGCGTTTCGGAATCAGCCGCGAGCGCGTACGCCAGATCGAAACCCGGCTCAAGCGCCGCCTGAAGGAATTCATCCAGTCGCGCGCCGCCGACATCGATCAGACCGGCACTTCGTAAATCGTATCGCGCGGATGTCCGCCGCCTTGCCGCGCGCCGCCCGCGGCTGCGATAATGCCGGCTGTGGCCGCGGGAGCGGGGCCGAGCGATGCGGGAGCGTAGTTGCGCGCTGGTGGTGATAGGCAACGAGATCCTGTCGGGCAAGGTGCAGGACAGCAACGCGTTCTTCGCTGCGCGCGAACTCAGGAAAATCGGCGTTCAACTCAAGCGCGTCACGGTGATCGCGGACGAAATCCCCGCGATCGCCGAGGAAGTCGCCTACTGCTCGCGCCGGTTCGACTTCGTGATCACCTCCGGCGGCGTCGGACCGACCCACGACGACCTCACGATGGAGGGTGTCGCGGCGGCTTTCGACCGCAAGCTCATAATCCATCCCGAACTCGAGCGCCTGATCAGCAAGTACTTCGTCGATCGTCCCGGTCCTGCCGCTTTCAAGATGGCGGAGGTGCCTGCCGGCGCAATCCTGAATGAAGCGGGCGACGTCCGCTTCCCCACCGTCCAGATCGAAAACGTGTACGTGCTGCCGGGAATCCCGCAGCTCTTCGAGGCGAAGCTCAATGCGCTCAAGAGCCGGTTCGCAACCGATCCCTTCTATCTGCGCGCGATCTACACGAGCGCGGGCGAGGGCGCGATCGCGGATCATCTCAACGCGTGCATGCGCGAGTTTCCCGAGCTGATGCTTGGCTCGTACCCGCGCATCGGGAATCCCGACTATCGCGTCAAGCTTACGCTTGAATCGAAGGACGCCGATTACCTGGAGCGCGCCTTCAAATATCTGCTCGATTTGTTGCCCAAAGATGCGGTCGTGAAGACCGAGTAAGATACAGAAGCACCCGGTGGTGGAGGTTGTAACGATGAGGCGGAAAAATCGCGCATTGGTAGCGATCGCGCTTGCGCTCGCGCTTCTATTTCCGGCCGGACCGCTCGCCCAAACCGCGGGCGCGCAGGCCGCAAATCCGAATCAGCCGGCTGCGGCCGTAACGCCGGCCCAGGTGGAGCAGCCCGACCAGGGCGTCAATTGGCCGGGAGCCGGCTATGGCGTGGCGGCGCTGTTTTGCAACGTGGTGTATATCCCCGCCAAGCTCGTCTATGCGCTGGCTGGCGGCTTCGTCGGCGGAGCGACCTGGGCGCTGACCGGGGGAAACTCGCAGGCTGCCGATACCGTATGGCGAAGCACGCTCGGCGGCGATTACGTTCTGACCCCGCAGATGATTTCCGGCGACCAGCCCATCAACTTCAATGGACCGACCGAGACGCCGCCGCCTCAACCGTCAGCGCCCGCGGCGAGCACGGCAGTAGCCCCTATCGCGCCGCTTCCGCCGCCGCCCTCGGCGAGCGCATCCTCCGGTTCCACGCATCCCATCGATGTGGGCAGCGGACCTGTCGCCCCATCCGGCGGCTCGCCGCCCGCGTCGGGAATCGAGTAGCGCGCACCCGCGCCGCGGCGTATCGCGCGCAGGCGCGGAAGCTCGGAAGAGAGAATCCTTCGATCGGGTGAAGGCGGCGTCTTGGCAGGATGTTGGGAAGAGCGAGATCGTCGCAGTTCGACCGGCCTGCGGTCCCAACATCCTGCGTAAGAGATGGCTTCTTTCCTCTATCTTCTCCCCCGGTCTTTTCCGGGGGAGATAAGAGAGGGGGAGCAGGCTGTGATTTATCGCAAGCCTGCTACGCCGACTTCTCGACCTTCTCGATGCGCTCGGCGCGGGCCGCGCCGTCGGCGGGACGCTCCTCGCGCTCGGGCTTTTCGCGCTCGACGCCGCGCTCCGTGCGGCCGAGCTTGGGGCCGAGATTGCTCTGCGTGAGGGTGTCGATGAACTTGCGTACCGCGGGCGACAACTCGCGCCCGCGCTTGTATATGATCGCGAGCGGACGCAGGAAGGTGCCTTCCTGGAATTCGAGCAGCCTCAGCGTTCCGCGCTGCACTTCGTTCTCGCAAGTGAGGCGCGGCACGATCGCGCATCCCAGCCCGATCTCGACCGCGCGCTTGATGGTCTCGATGTTGTCGAACTCGAGCACGTAGTGCGGCTTGACGCCGTGCTGGCGCAGGAATCGGTCAGAAGCCTTGCGGGTCGCGATATCGCGCTCGTAGCCGACGAACTTCTGGCCCGCAAGCGCGCTGAAGCTGACCTTAGTGTGCTTGGCGAGCGGGCTGTCGGGAGGAACGATAAGAACCAGCTCGTCGTGCCGGAACGCGATCGAGACGACCTGGCTGCGCTTGGCCGGGTACGCGACCACGCCCAGATCGATCTTGCCTTCGAGGAGATCCTCGTAAATCTTGCTCGAACGCAAGTACTCGAGATGGACATTGACCGCCGGGTAGTTGCGCAGGAATTCGCTCAGGTACGGCGGCAACTCGTGCAGTCCCACGCTATAGACCGTGCCCACGCGAATCGTGCCGGCGATTACCGATCCGATCTCGCGAAGCCGGTTCTCCAGTTCCAGGAAACGGCGGACGATTTCCTTGCTCGCGCCGTACAAAATCTGGCCGGCCGGAGTGGGTTTGACACCCGCGCGCCCGCGTTCTATCAATCGGCAGTCGTATTTCTCCTCGAGGCTGCGCACTTGCTGACTGACCGCGGATTGAGTGACGAAGTTCTGCGACGCGGCATAAGAAAAACTTCCGCTCTCGATGATGTCGCAGAAGACCTTTAGCGTTTCGATGTGCATAATAGCGCGCTTAAATATTAGGCTACGTGATACTCGACGATGAGGCAACTAGTAGCCTTGTTAAATCTGGGCGGCTTTGCTTATAACCCGGCAAATTTCGGGGCGCGGGTCGCGATCCACGGTGAATTCCGGCCCGCCTGGAGCGCGGCACGCCGGATGCGGGACTCATCGCCGCGCGAAGATCGAAATTTCACCGGTCGGCCGCGAAATTCCTAAGACGCCATCCAGCGGAGCGTAACATGCCGAATTTATTGAGAGATTTGGATTATTTTCAGCTCGACGACCTGCTCCTGGCCGAGGAGCGCGCAACCCGGGAAACCGTCCGGCGTTTCGTCCAGCGCGAGGTGCTTCCGCACATAGAGCAGCATTTCGCTAATGAAACCTTCGCGCGGGAGCTGATTCCGCAGCTCGCGGAGCTCGGAATCTTTGGCGCCAACTTGAAGGGCTACGGATGCGCCGGGATGAACAACGTGGCCTACGGCCTCATCATGCAGGAACTCGAGGCCGGCGACTCGGGCCTGCGTTCGTTCGCCTCGGTCCAGAGCGCCCTTTCCATGTACGCAATTTATGCGAATGGAACCGAGGAGCAGAAGAATCGCTACTTACCGGAGATGGCCCGGGGCCGGGTCATCGGATGCTTCGGCCTGACCGAACCCGATCACGGCTCCGACCCCGGTGGAATGGAAACCCGCGCCCGCCGCGACGGCAGCGGATGGGTGCTCAACGGGACCAAGCGGTGGATCACCAACGGTTCCATCGCCGACGTCGCGATCGTGTGGGCGCGCGTCGATGAGGGCATAACCGGCTTCCTCGTCGAGAAGGGAACCCCCGGCTTCTCGACCCGCGACATTCACGGGAAGTTCTCGATGCGCGCGTCGATCACCTCGGAGCTGATTTTCGAGGATGTCCGCCTGCCCGCCAGCGCCCATCTGCCCGAGGCGCGCGGGCTGAAGGCTCCGCTCGGATGTCTGACGCAGGCGCGCTATGGAATCGCGTGGGGCGCGGTTGGTGCGGCGCGCACCTGCTACAACTGCGCGCTCGACTACGTCAAGGCGCGCAAGCAGTTCTCGCGCCCGCTCGCCGGTTATCAGCTTGTTCAGAACAAGCTCGTGAAGATGCTCACGGAAATCACCAAGGCGCAGATGGTGTGCCTGAGGCTTGGGCGGCTCAAGGACGAAGGCCGCGCGCGCCCCGAGCACATCTCATTCGCCAAGCGCAATAACGTCGATGAGGCGCTCAAGATCGCCCGCGATGCGCGCGACATGCTCGGCGCCAATGGAATCGTGAACGAGTACCCGATCATCCGCCACATGCTCAACCTCGAGACGGTGAACACGTACGAGGGCACCTTCGATGTGCATACGCTGATTCTTGGGCGCGACGTCACCGGCGAGAACGCGTTCGAGTAGGAGCGAAGAGAAGTCCGCCGGCGATGCCGGCTCGCTTGCGCGCTTACGTTCCCGCCAGCTTGTGCGCGTACGCGGCGACGGTCTTGAAATCATACTCGCGATACGCCTGCAACTTCTCCGCCTCGAATCCGCCCTCGGCGTGCACCGCCAGAACCTCCTGGTAGCCGCCGAAATCCGAAGACGTGAGATCGCTGACGAGGTTGAGAAGCTTAAGGCGCCGTTCCGCATCGAAGCCCTTTGCGCCGCCGAGATAGCGGAGCACGTACCGGCGCGTCGCCTCGCTGCTTAAGTCCTCCTCGGACGGCGCAGTGACAAGCAGGCCGCCCGCGAGGTCCTGAACGATCTGCACGGCTTGATGATAGTTGTGCGCGAAATGGTACTTCGCGACGTTCACCAGCAGAGTGTTCGGCACCGCGACGCCGTCCTCGATGGTGCACGTTCGCGCGGCGTGCTCGATCAACCCGCGCACCGCGGTGTGATACGCGGCAAGCTGGGTGAGCTTGTCGCGCACGTGGCCCGCGCGGAGGATGCCGTTCGCCTCGGCCGCCGCGTATCCCGCGCCCACGAGCAGTTCGAGCAGCGGCAGCTTGTAGGAGACCGCGGTGAAGCGATGGAACCGCACGAAGGTCAGCGCGAGCAGCCCCGCGAACTCGATCTCGCCCTGCAGAAACACGCGCTCCCTGGGCACGAACACGTCATCGAACACGGTCAGCGTCTCGATCATCTTGTGGCGCGCGCTGATCGGATGCTCGAAGGAATTCTTCCCGGCGCCGCCGTGCGCGCTCGCGATCAGTTTGAGCCCGGGCGTATCGATCGGGAGGGCGAATGCAACCGCGTACGCCTTGTCTTCCGCGCGCATCGCGCGCGTCGGCAGCACGATCACCTCGTTGCTGTTGGTCGCAACCGAGGTGTGCACCTTGGCGCCGCGCACGATGATTCCGTCGGGCCTTTCCTCGACGATACGGACGTAGTAGTCGGGATGCTCCTGCTCGGTGGGGCCGAGCGCGCGGTCGCCCTTCACATCGGTCTGCGCGACGGCCACCGCAAGATCGTTGTCGCGGCAGTATCGGTAATACTTGGCGATTCGCTCGCGATATTCGCCCTTGCCCGCCGCCGCCAGGCGCTCGCCTATGATGCGGAGCGCGAGCAGCGCATCGGTGCCGATCTCCTTGATCAGCACGACCAGGGTTGCGCCCTCGCGGGTCGCTACGGCGATGAGCGCGCTGCGTTTGAGCAGATCGTCGCCGTTTGCCGGAACCTGGTAATAGCGGCTGTACTCGCCGCCGTCCTCGCCAACGACCGCGAGTTCGCGGTACTTCGGGTCTTCGGCCATCCGGTAGTCGAGCGCGGCGTGCTCGACCGCGATTCCGATAACCGGATGCGCGGTGACGTCGGGCACTTTCTCGCCGCGGAAGAACACGGTGCGGCCGTCGCGCAGCGATGCTTTGTATTGGTCTGGGGTTCTGAGTCCCATGTTGGCCGGTACCTCGCTTGCGATGCGCCCGCGACGCAGGCGCTCGACTTGAACTTGGGCGAATCGCAAATATAGAAGCCGTTCGCGCCGGCTGTCCAACGCGGCGGCCCGGCGCATCCCGAGCGAAACGAGGAAGGCGCACGATGGCGGCTCCAACGATGTTCGATCTGGCCGGGCAGGTTGCGGTGGTCACCGGGGGCAACGGCGGAATCGGCCGGGGTATCGCGCTCGGATTCGCCGAGGCGGGCGCGGCGGTCGCGATCCTTGCGCGCAACCAGCAGAAAAACCGCGAGGTGCTCGGCGAACTCGAGGCGCTCGGCGTTCCCGCGCTCGCGATCGAGCTCGACGTGATGCGCCGGCGCGACTTGCGCCCCGCGATGGAGGAGGTCGAGCGGCGGCTCGGCCCTGTGTCGATCCTCGTCAATAACGCCGGCATTGCGATCGGCCGCAGCGCGCTCGCCTACGAGGAGGAGGCGTGGGACCGCGTGATCGAGACCAACCTCACGTCGTGTTTTTTGATGTCGCAAATCGCGGCGCGCTCGATGGCGAAGCGCAAGGCCGGCAAGATCATCAATATCGCGAGCGAGTATTCGCGTTTCGGCTCGGCAACGGTGGCGGCGTATTCGGCGTCCAAGGGCGGTGTCGTGCAGCTCACCAAATCGATGGCGATCGACTTTGCGGCGCACAACATCCAGGTCAATGCGATCGTCCCCGGCTGGATCGAGACCGACATGACCGCGCCCATCAAGGCGAGCCCGTTCTACGAGGAAATCATCACACGCACTCCGGCCGGGCGCTTCGGCACGCCCGCCGAGTGCGCCGGCGCCGCGATATTTCTCGCCTCGCGCGCATCGGACTTCGTCACCGGGTCGATCGTCTGGGTTGATGGCGGATACGCCATCCGCTGACGCTCTCGGAGCACTGTTTAACCAGCGCCGGTGATGCAATATCATCCGCCATCGTGACCTCCCGCAAACCCAGACGCGGCGTCCTGGCCAGGCCGCAATCCGGCGCGCTCGAAATGCCGCCGCTCAAGCCGCTTCGCGTGCTGGTCGCCGGCGAGGTGATACTCGACCGCTACCTCTGGGGCGACGTCGCGCGGATCTCGCCCGAAGCGCCCATCCCGGTGCTGCGGGTGGAACGGCGCGAGGAGAAACCCGGCAACGCCGGTTTCGTGATGGCGAACTTGCGCGCGCTCGGCGCCGACGTGAGCGCGCTCAGCGTGGTCGGCGACGATCGCGATGGCCGCCTGCTGCGCGGGATCTTCGGCGACCTCGGGATTGGCACGCGCTCGCTGATGACCGATCCCGATCGCCCGACGATCGTCAAGGAGCGGATGCTGGGTTCGGTCCAGGCGGCTCATCGCGGAACCCAGCAACTGCTCCGGGTGGACGAGGAGGACCCGAGTCCGCTCGCACCCGCGCGCGAGCGCGAGCTGATCGCGCGGCTGGGCAGGGAACTCAAGCGCGCCGACGGCGTGCTTGTCTCCGACATCAACAAGGGCCTGCTTACGCCCGCGATCCTGCGCGCAATTATCAGCGGCGCGCGCCGCCGCCGGATACCGGTCGTCGTCGATCCGCGGCTGACCGAGGATTTTTCGATTTACCGCGGCGCCAACGTCATCACGCCCAATCGCTACGAGACGGAACTGGCGACCGGGATGAAGCTCACCGACCGCGACGCCTGGCGGCAGGCCGCCGAGATGCTCGTGCGCAAGCTCGGCCTCGATGCGTGCCTGGTCACGCTCGACCGCGACGGGATGTATCTTGCCGAGCGCGGCGGCGAGAACACGTACATCGCGACCGCGCCGCGCGAGGTGTATGACGTGACCGGCGCCGGCGATGTCGTGCTCAGCGTGTTCGGGTTGTTTGCGATCGCGGGACTGGGCTACCAGTCGGCGGCCCGGATCGCGAACCTCGCCGCGAGCATCGAGGTCAGCCGCATCGGGACCGAAGTGATCACGCGCGAGGACCTCGCGCAGGCGCTCACCCCCGAGCACAACGGCTATGAGCGCAAGATCGTGTCGGCCGCGGAACTGGACGCGGCGCTCGAACGCGAGCGGCGCGCCGGCCATCGAATTGCCTTCACCAACGGGTGCTTCGACCTGCTGCACGCGGGACACATCCAGATTCTCTCCTTTGCGCGCGCGCATGCCGACCGCCTGGTGGTTGGGTTGAACAGCGATCGCAGCGTGCGCGCGCTCAAGGGCAAGGACCGCCCGATTTATCCCGCCGCCGACCGCGCGCGAATTCTGGCGGCGCTCGAGCCGGTCGATTACGTGGTCATCTTCGATGAGACCCGCGCCGAGAAGATCATCCGGCGCGTCAAGCCCGACGTGCTGGTCAAGGGCGAGGACTGGCGCGGTAAGCCGATCGACGGGCAGGCGTTCGTCGAGTCTCGCGGCGGGCGCGTGGTGCTCGCGCCGCTGGCCGCCGGCCGCAGCACGAGCGCGACGATCGAGAAGATGTCCGCGCTCGGCCGGTAAGTCGAACCGCGACATGCCCAAGTGGGGCGGGCGGCCCTGCCCGCCGAACGATGCGCGGGCGTCCCCGCCCGCGCGACCCTTCCTCATTCCACGCGCGCCTCGCGTGGAATCCCGCGATTCTCTGGCGGCGCGGTAGTAATGCCCGCGCGGAACCGAAGGCCCGGACTCCCCGGCCCCGCCGCGAATTAAGCCAGCAATTCAGA